>LWDU01043028.1_pt1 | contig 358319 bp, 272 predicted proteins | sample 727161 | NCBI WGS metagenome assembly LWDU01 (sample SAMN04566230, study PRJNA314399) | hydrothermal vent metagenome | isolation source: deep sea hydrothermal plume seawater | place: Mexico: Gulf of California, Guaymas Basin | collected 2004-07-11 | reverse complement strand
ATCCCAGCGGATCTCAATGCTTCCGGTCTTCCTTGAGTCATCCTCAAGAATGATGCCGTTAGCGAAGGCGAGCTGACCAACGTCTGCTCCGCCAGATACTCCAGAGATGTTAACTCCCTGCTCAGCATCACCGTTACGCCATGTGTCGACCTCAAAGGAGAGGTTTTCAGCAGTTTTACCAGCCATTCCTTCCTCGGCGGCTCCGAGCTCACCGAGAGCTGCGCTACCGTAGTTGAAGGAGAATCCGTCAGCCGGGTCATTTGCACCAGCCGAATCATAGAGCTCGTAATCAAATGTAGCTGTGAAGCCTTGAGTCGTACCTGCAAGACCAGGAACAGAGAAGCTTGAGAAGCCGAGTCCCTGTCCGTCGATTGTTAATTGAAGGCGATCACCCTGTACTGTGGCTGCCTGTCCGGCAATCACTGATCCGTCACCAAGGTCCGTAGTCCCATCATCAAAACCGTCAAAGTCTTGAGCGTAGTAACCAGGTCTGCTAATAGCATCGGTAGGATCGGATCCGGCAGTGACTTCGTCACCGTCATTGGTTCCGTCACCGTCAGTGTCTGCGTTACGTCGGTCAGTTCCAGCAGCAATTTCCTGTGCCGTGGACAGACCGTCACCGTCTTCGTCTCCGCTCAGGGAACCGGTGCTAAAGCCATTGCCGTCATCGTCGAGGACGACGGTGAAGCCGTTGCCGTCCGAGGTGACCGCACCTGGGTTGGTCGAGTCAAGTCCGGTTGCCTGCAACCAAGGAATGTTGTCTACAGTGCCTTCCGCTCGGTCGGCGAATAAATCGAACAGTGCGGACGCGTCAAGGGGTGAAAGATCCAGTGCGCTGAGACGCAGATTGCGGATCGCGTTGGCCTGGTGAGCGGACAGAGCTCCAGAGAAGACGAAGACGTCATCAACTACACCATCAATGTCCTGATTATCGTATCTTCCGATCTCGATTTGAATTTCACCTGGAGCGTTGCCGGCATCTGGCCTTGCGGTTGTTGCGGTAGTGACATTACCGGAGGACTCATCGCCAACGTAAAGTACCGCGCTGTTATCAGGCTTACTAAAGGTGCCGACCACATATTCCCAACTCCCTGGGGTCGGAGCGATCCCTGAGCTGGTGGTGCCGCCACTTGCGATCTGCCATTGAAGTTCATTTAGGTGGATACCGCGGTCCCATCCTCCGTTGTCGATTGCCATGAATCCCGGGAAGGCTACCGCTGTTTCGAGGTTGACCCAGCCTCCGAAGCTGACTTCTGCAAGCACGTCCGGATTGGCATTGATTGGGATATTAATTGATCCGCCGGTGTTGCCACCGCCACTGGCTGCCGGGTCGTTGATGTCAGCGCCACGGCCACGGAGGCCGGCAGTGAAAGATACTTGTCCCGGGTTCTGTGTTGGAACGGCGGTATTTTCGTTACCGGTGCCGTCCTCGTAGCTGTCCTCGAATGAATAATAGGCCAGCATGCCTGGTGAATCCGGTCTGGGGGGAAGGATAATGGAGAAGTCCACACCTTCGGTGCCCGGCGTGTAGGCGTCCTCTAGCAAATACCATGCGGTCCATTCGCCGACTCCAGGCAGGCCCGCAGGAGTAAACGTGACGGTTCCGTCCGCTGCTCCGACGGTGGAGCTTTGGGTTCCGTTCACGTAGAACCATCCACTTGATCCAGAGCTTGGGGTTTGGCCGCGAGGATATATACCGATCCAGTCGTTGGCATTGGCTGGGCCATTTTCCCAGGAAATAGCGATGTCCTCGGTGTCTGAGTAGATGGTCTTGTCGAGTGAGAAGGAGCTGAGCGCTCCGCCAATGGCAATCTCAAAGTCGACCCCATCGGTGGCCGGCGTGTAGCCGTCCTCTAGCAGATACCATGCGGTCCAGTCGCCGATGCTACTGCCTCCCAGGTTTATTTCTGCAGGATTAAACGTGACGGATCCGTCCACTGCTCCGACGGTAGCGGTATCTGTTCCACTAACGTATAAATATGCACTTGATCCTGGGCCTGGAGTGATGCCACGATGATATATACCGATCCAGTCGGTTGCATTGCCCGGTCCATTTGTCCAGGAAACGACAATGTCCTCCTCGTTAGAGTAACTGGTCTTGTCGAGGGAGACCGCCAATGGGACACTTGGACCTGCCTCTGAGCTAGCTTGAATTTGTGATGGCGTGAGAACACCGTCGTAGATTCTGAATTCGTCCCAAGACGCGTTCGCTGCGGCGTCACCCCATTGGGATCGACCGAGGAAGAAATCGGCGTCATTTAAACCTGAAAGGTCATTAGTTGTGTCACCGGAATGAACTTCTGTACCATTCTTGAATACAGAGAGTTTTGTGTTCCCGTTTGCTCCACCGACATCATCAATGGTTACGACCCAGTGAACTCTTTCATCAATTGGATTAGTTGGAGCACCGCCAAAGTCTGCCAATGTAATATTGGATTGAGCATTCCAGCGAAGCTCGTTTTGATTGATGTTACCTCCACGAGTGAATGACATGTGTAACACGTTATTGCTGCTGGATCCAACACTGAGGACTCTTGACCAGTTCTGAGCCGAGTGCTGAGTTGACCAAGTTTCCAACGTTGCACTGGCAAGGCTACTAACAAGACCTGCAGGTAACCGAACGTAATCGGAGCTGCCTTTGTCTCCACCGGCAAGTGTCACTTTACCGCCTGCGACAACACCGTCATTGCCTCCGACGTCCACGATCGTTCCGTCAGCACTACCGACGGAATCAACTAACGTGGTTCCGGCTCCACCTTCTTCATCAAATGTCCATTGGTGAACGAGTTCAGCGGGTGCTTGAATGGTTACTGTAACTGATGCTGTTTGTGAAATGTCATCGGCATCGGTTGCTGTGATTGTATATGTGGTCGTTTCAGAAGGTGATATTGAAGTTTCAGTAGCATCACTGACATCACCTACACCATTATCGATACTAATAGCCGTTGCATCTGTGATCTCCCATGAAAGTGTAACGCTATCACCAGCACCTATGCTGGTTGAAGAAGCTGAAAATGAAGCAATTTTTGGACCTCCTAATCCAAATGTTGCACGATCAGAGTCATAACTGGAAAGGACAGCATCTGCATCTAATACAGTGTCATGTATCTTGAGCTTGGCGATACTGAGTGTACCACTAAGGGCAGGTGTGCGAGTTCCATTAGGCTCATTTTGGTTTCCTATGACTATTGGTAAAGGAGCTCCAGTGTCATCTACTGCATGTGTATTTAAAGCTGGCCCGTCATTTTCTGAGTTTGAAAGTGCACCATCAACATAAATAGAACGAGTGTTACTGGCACTATCATAAATAAGAGCTAAGTGATGCCATTCGCCAGCTGCTGGCGCCCCACCGCCTGGGACAAAAGGCATGTCAGCTGATCCACCCCATCCACCTAAGGCTCCCCAGGTATTATGGTTTCCGTAAAGCATCGACCAATTGCTTGCGTCAGGGCCGCCTCGTCTTCCCCATGCGACGATGGTTTCCTCGGTAGCTATGGCAGGATTGTGGACCCACGCTTCTAATGACCTGTCAGCGTCTCCAGCGAGTGGAGTAGAGGCTGGTCCGACGTACCAATCTTCTTGAAGAGTTATTGCTTTGACTCCATCTACTTCAGTAACACTAGCTGGGGTATCCTTTTCAGCATCAAACGTGCCTCCGAGTGTACCATCGTTAGTTATAGATGGGAGTTCACCGATATCACTTGTCGTGATGTCGATATCTACGAGAACATCCGCAGTCAGTTGGACTGGGAATAATAATACAACAGTAATAGCCGCGACAAGGCGGCAGAATAAGGAGATCTTCATTTTGCCAAATTGACAAAATATTGGGGCCTAGTCCAGCAAATAGTATGAATGCAACATTAACAACCGTTAACGTAAGATGACTGGGTTGGTGTTACTCATTGGGATTAAGCTAGATGTAATGGTACCATTGGGCCAAGTGATAAGAGCCATTTTACCGCGAATTTGAGCTGGAAACAGCATCGATTGTGGCTCTTGGGATAAGTATCCAGACCCCGCGGTGATTGTCCGTGTTAATTGAGTTGTTTTGTTTATTTGTACCCTAACAATTGCTCCAACGGCCGAAGGATTGTTTTTACCACCTTTGAGTATGACTTGAACCTGTGGAATGACGTTAGCAAGTGAGTTAAAGGCAAATGAGTTAATGGGGCCATCATTTGTTGTGACGATTAGTTCGGGTTGTCCATCATTATCAAGATCACCCCACGATGTTCCTTTACTGTCACCAGGCAAGACAATACCGCTAGATTCTGAGCTCATTGCCTCGAAGTTTCCTTTGCCATCACCTGTTAATAATATACTGAGCGCGTTATCCATCGGACGAGTTTCTATTTGAGTGCTGTAAAAATTTTGAGCTAAAAAGATGTCGAGGTTAGAATCAAAATTCATATCGGCGATTGTGATTCCGAATGAAGGGGAGGCCTGGGCCAACAAAGGTAAAGGTTTGAATGAAAACTTAGGTTTCCCTTTGGATGAAGTGTTAATGAAAAGGCCAGTCGCAAGCGTGTTGGCTTCTAATTGCATCGAGTCATTGATTTTATTTTCTGTGTAAAGTTCCTGCAGAGAAGCGGTCGCGAAATTGTGGAATGTTTTCAGTTTGTCTTTGAGGAATGGCATGGCTCCACTGGAGCAGCTGAATCCTCGATGTGGGAAGCATTGGCCATTCTCAAATCCAGCTTCAAGAAGTTCCCTGTCACCGTCGCCGTCAAAGTCTCCATAAAAAAGCAACTCGGGTGCATCGATCGTTGCTTTATACTTAGTATTAAGGCCAAAATTACTGGCAATTATGTCTAAGTCTCCATCATTATCAATGTCCCCAGCTGCGAGGCCATTCCACCAACCTGTAAGGTTATCTGTATCAAGACTTTGAGGTTTTAGTCGACCTTGGGCGTTATGGTAAAGTTTAACTGGGCCCCATTCATGGGCTACGACTAAGTCTGGCCAGTTGTCATTATCTATATCTGCCCAAATTGCTGAGGTAACCATTCCTGTTTTCTTGAGAGAAGTGGCTGAGGTTTCAGTGACATCTTTGAATTTTCCTGATCCGTCATTACTAAGGAGGCGAGAGTTAGGTGTTGAGGGGTAAGCACCTGGAATGACTCGGCCTCCAACAAAAAGATCCAAATCTCCATCCCTATCAAAGTCTGTAGCGCAGACACAACTACCACTGTCAAAGAGTTCAGGTAATGAGTCTTTGCTGGCCTTGGTGAATTGACCGTTCCCTTTGCCTAAAAATAATCTATCTTTAAATCTTTCGTGGTTGGGAGGAGCTTCAACGCTTCCGCTTACAATAAACAGGTCGATTAAACCGTCACCGTTTGCTTCAAAAAATAAGGCTCCTAAATCTTCGTTTCCAGCTTCAAGGATACCTTCTCTAAATGCTCTTTCTTTAAATCTTCCATTCCCAATATTTAATAATATTCGCCCAACGGATCCTGTTGACCCACCAAAATAGAAGTCATCATCCCCATCATTATCAATGTCACCGCGAGCTAGGCCTGGCCCATATTGTGATAATTTATTGGGGAGTAAAGGCTGGTGCTTAAAATCAGGAAAGGGTTGTTCCCAGTGAGGGCTTATGTCTCTAAAGAATGCTGATTTTGTGAAAAGTGTGGGTTTTTTGATAGATTTTGATTGGGGTTTAGTTTCAATTCTTTGCGGTTGAATGAAATTATAATGATGATTTGCGAGGAGGTTTGATTTTGTTTCAGAGTTACCATCGGGCCAGAATATTTTAAGTTCCTTCACTGTAAGCTCATTGCCTAGGCCGAAGTGAACTAGTGTGTCATCGCATGATGAAAATCCCCGCGTTGGTTGATTCTCACGAACAAGTATTCCTAATGATGTTTTGATTTCTAGACGTGCGCCTATTGCTTTAGTGTTTGTGGTGGGCGAGGAGAGGCGAACTGTTAATCTGTTACCTGATGCCTGATTTTCGAAAACAGAAATTGGTTTCTCTAAGTTTGTTACAACTAGGTCAAGATCTCCATCGTTATCTAAGTCGGCCCTAGTGGCACCATAAGCCATGGAGAGCTCGTCGAGGCCCCATTCCTTGCTCACATCATTAAAAGTAAGGTCTCCGTTATTTTTGAAGCAGAGGTTTCTCTCTGGCCTGGCTGGTGAATTTTCATAAAGAGACCATTCTGATTTATTTACGAGTGTTTCTTTGTCGATGGGATTGTCAGAATCATTAAAGTTTCTAGCAATGCCATTGGTGATAAATGCATCCGTCCACCCGTCTTCATTGAAATCGCTGAGTTTCACTGACCATGACCAGTCTGAACTAGCAAGGTTAGACAGGTAAGCGGTGTCTAGGAATCTGTTCGCCCGTCCAGCATTAAGAAACATGCAGTTTCTCATGTATTGAGGAGGGTCGGCAGTGAGCATGAATTGTTGATTGGAGCCCATGGATCCCATGGAAGTCTTTGATTTGTAGTGAGTTGTGCCGGCCATGTCGACGACTAGCAGGTCAAGATGCCCGTCATTATTTATATCCGAGGCGTCTGCGCCCATGCTGAACCAAGGAACGTGTGGCATTTGCTGGCTTGTTATGTCGGTAAAAGATCCGTTTCCATTGTTTCTGTATAGAAAATCAGGACCTTCAAAATCATTAGCAATGTAGATGTCTTGTAATCCATCGGAGTTGAAATCCCACCACGTGACTGAATTGCCTTGCCATGGTTTGGAGTTGATTCCGGCCTCATCTGTGACGTCGATAAAGTGGCCGTCATCATTGCGCAGTAAATAGTCTCTGGCACCGGCTGCATCGAGTTTGAAGCCGGCCCTAGAATTTAGATTAACTCGAAAGTATTTACTGTAATTGGGTAAGACTTCATAGGTTCCATTTTTAAATACAGTGGGTGGTTTTGGTGGTCTTCCGCCGTTCCTGTAATGCCTATGGCCTAGGAGGTATGCGTCGAGGTCTCCGTCTTGATCATAATCAGCAAATGCTGCCATTAATATTGCTCCGTTTATATCTAAGCCGTATTGCCTGGCGTTCTCTTCGAAAATACCTTTGCCATCGTTAATAAATAACTCGTTAGGTGTGCCATAATTACATGTGTAGAGGTCCAAGTCTCCGTCACCATCAATGTCGACTAAAGGTGCTCCCCCGGTCCACGTTTCTCCCCCACCTAATTTTGCGGTTTCTGTCCTATCATCGAATTTGAAATGGCCTTTGTTTATGTAGAGCCGATTTTTTTCTGGGCCATTGGCTATAAAAAGATCCACAAGCCCATCACCGTTAACGTCTCCCGAAGAAACGCCGCCACATGCAAATGCACTTACGTAAACCCTCTTTAAGGGGTGTTTATTATTGATTGGTAATACGAGATTTATACCGGTTTTGTCTGAGTTTAATTTGCGGAAAAGAGTCCCTTTACTGATTTCACGCTTAGGTAATTTTGATGCCGACTCTAATGGGCATATTGAAGTGAGAATTAGAGCGGTTATAAAAGGAAATGTTATGATGATTCGAGTCATTGCCGCATACGGTTAGCGTTTCTTAGAGTATATTATCATCGGTCCATTGTTTTGAGCAAAAGCAATTTCTTTTATTCCGTTACCATCTAAATCAATGGCAGTTACTTTCCGAGTGTCGCCACTGATAGAGATTCCGGATACAGTGTGTGATAATGGGGTAAATGTGCAGTCACCGTTTCCCTTAAGTGCGAGGCTCAATCCGCCATCCATTCTGCCTGTTTCACGTTGAGGTGAGAAGAAGTTATGCGCGAGAATAATGTCTAGAATACCGTCATCATCTATGTCAATAATTTCACTCCCAAATGATGGTGCGATTTGGGATTCCCTAGGCAATTTGACTAATTCAAAGTGGCTTCCCTGATTCATTAATACAGTATGTTCAAGTGTATTGACTTGATATTGCTTTGATTGTGCTAATGAGGATGGCGAATAGATAGCTTCAAGATTACTTGATGCAAAATTGTGGAAAGTTTTGAGTTTGTCTTTAAGGAATGGCATTGCCAGTTGTGAGCAGCTGAAACCCCTCCTTGGGACAATCAAGTCTCCTTCGAATTTGGCTTCAACGATATTGTTAGCCCCCGATTGATCAAAGTCTGAGTAATATAGGAGTTCGGGCTTCTCTTTGGTCGCTTTGTATTTTGTATTTAACCCGAAATTTGTAGCAACGATATCCATGTCGCCATCGTTGTCTAGATCGGCCGCTGAAAGTGAATTCCACCACCCTGTATGATTAGCTAGTCCCCATTGGGAGGTTTGCTCTACTATGGTACCATCATTGATCTTATATATTCTAACGGGTCCCCATTCGCATGCAGCAATGATTTCATTGGAGCCATCCTTATCGATATCAACCGTTATCAGGTCATTAATTAATCCAGCATTGTTCATTGCTGGAATGGGCTTCAATGAAAACTCACCATCCCCAGAATTAATCATGCAGTATGATTGGTTAGGTTCGGGGTATTTGCTGGCTTTTGCTGATCCAGCAATTATGAGATCTGGAAATCCATCACCGTTTATGTCGATGGAGCATATGGCATTAGTTGATATTGGGGGAGAGGGAAATGAAGTCGAAATGGACAGATTTCCAGCGCCATTATTTAAATATAGTCGATCATTGTAGCGGTCATCATTTGCTGGGAATTCGTTCGACCCAGAAATCACAACAAGGTCTAAATCATTGTCTGCGTCAGCGTCGAACCAGAGTGAGTTGACGTCTTCGCTACGTTTTGAATTGTTTAAACTTTTAGACGCAATTTCAATGAGTTCACCGTTGTCGTTCCGAAACAATCTCCCGGGCTTGTTTGCGGATCCGCCAATGAAGAGGTCCGAATCATTGTCCCCATCGAAGTCAGCCCACTCCATTGTTGGGCCTTGAGTAGACTGTTTGTTTGGCAGGAGGGGTTGGAGTTTAAAATCATCAAAAAATGATTCTAAATGAATGATCTGATTGTTTTTTTCTGATCTTGTATAGAGGCTGGGTTTAGATTTTTTGGTTAATATATGATTTGGCGTGGCGTTGCTATTCTGTTTAATGACCAGCAGCTGGTTGGCTTTTATGTTGCGAAAAGTTTGAGAAGTGCCGTTTCGCCACTCGACAATTAATTGATCAATTAGATCATGTTTTCCGAGGCCAAAATATAGCATCGGTTCATTTGAGGACAACCATCCGCGGACAGGGTTCATTTCTTTGGTTTGAATCAATTTGCCAGTGATCAATTTGACCTTGCAACCAATTCCGTGGGAGTTTTTACCGTTACCGTTAAGTGAAATGGACACTCGATTTGAAGTTGTATTATTTCGGTAGATTGTGGCGGGGCCGTCTGCATTATTGATGATGAGATCAGGGTCTCCGTCGCGATCAAAGTCTGCAGTTGCTGCTCCGAATGAAACTCCATTGTGATCGAGCCCCCAATCATCAGCGGTTGGGATGAATTTCAAATCGCCTAGATTTTTGAAAGCTAGGTTCTTTTCTTTTCTCATCGGTTGAGAGGACCAGAAATCTCTCCATTCATTACTGCCGCCTTTGAATTTTTTATCAGCCATTGAGGAGATGTCTGAGTTCATGCTGTCTCTAAGTACGCCGTTAGTAACGAAAAGATCCAACCTCCCATCGCCGTCAAAATCTTCTAGACGAGGGCTCCATGACCAGTCACTACTAGCTATTCCAAGCATTTGAGCAGCTTCGAGCATCTTATCGGTTCCGGTATTTAGATACATTGAATTGCGCATGTATTGCCTAGGTTGTGAAAATTCCAGGAACCAGCCCATGTTGTCCATGTTGCCCATCATTACTTTTTCTCTGTAGTGACTAGTTGCAGCCATGTCGGTAGCAAAAAAATCAATCAACCCATCATTATTGATGTCGCCGGTATCACTTCCCATTGAGAACCATGGCGTATGGGGGATGATGCTTTTTATCGAGTCTGTGAAAGTTCCATTTCCATTATTTTTGTATAACATATCTGGCCCCAAATAATCATTTGAAACATAGATGTCTGGAGCATTGTCAGAATTATAATCCCACCACGTGGCGCTCAGTGAAAAGTAATTTCCCTTTATGCCTGACTGATTTGTGAAGTTAACAAATTTACCATTATCGTTCTTGTATATGAAGTCAGCCTGACCCGATTCGGTTCTGTGGATCTTTTTGTTTGGTAGATATAAGAATTGCCAATATTCTGATATTTCGTGAGGGATTACAGGCTTTTCACTTCCGTCAGGCTGTTTGATATACTTTACTCCGAATTTAGTGCCGCGAGGCGGAGTTCGCATTGTTGTTGCTAAATAAGCATCGAGATCTTGGTCTCCATCAATGTCTGCGAAGTTAAGATTCATGCTGGCGCCATTAAAATCTAATCCGAGTGATTTTGCTTGGTTTACGAAAGTGCCGTTTCCTTTGTTAATGTAGATTTTATTTGCGCTGAGGTAGCCGCATGCATAGATATCCAGATCTTTGTCTCCATCGATGTCGACAAAACCAGCTCCGGTGCCCCAAAAGTCGGGATCATTTAGCCCTGCCTTTTCAGTGACATCTTCAAATTTGAAGTTTCCTTTATTCTTGTAGAGACGATTACCCTTGGCGGGGCTGGTAAGATAAATGTCAGGCAAGGAGTCTCCATCATAATCTCCAGTTGCTACCCCTCCCATGGGTGTAGCAAACATGTATTCTTTAGTTCTTGAGAAAAAGTCACCAAGTTTCATTTGGAAATTAACGCCTGAATGTTCAGGTTCAATTTTAATGAAAAGTTTTTCGGATGGATCTTTGGAGATTTGGTTTAGAGGTAATTGCGAAATCTCATCGTCGAGAAATTTGATGGACGGATTTTCGGTGCATCCTGAAAATATAATGCATGCTACAGCAATAGAGACTGCTTTAATGGGTAGCTGCTTTCTATTTCTGATACAGGATTGTTTCACTCTAAATCTTCAGAATTAGTAAGATTGATAAAGAATTCTGCCGCATTGATCACAGACAGTGAGTGTTTTTTCGCCGCGGACAGCTGTAACTGTAGCGGGGATAACCTTCATATGACAACCGGTGCATATGTCTAGATCTAATTCACAGACAGCTATGCCTTTTTTGCTTTTGAAAATGCGGTTATATTTATCAAGAAGGTCGTCTTCTATTTTTGAACTAATGGTAGCTCGTTTTTCTTTAATCTCTTCAAGTTGCTTGTTACATTGATTTGAACGTTCTGATATAATTGAAATTTCTGCATCGACTGTCTGCTGGTTTTTATCAAGATCGGCCTTTGCCTCGCTCAGTTGAGCGCTAAGAGTTTCGCCCTTTTCCATTAACTCTAGTTGTGAGTCTTCGAGTTCGGTTATTTCATCACTGTATCGGTCAATCTCATGTTCCATTGCTTTGAATTCTTCGTTCTTCCTCGTTTCGTATTGTTGGACTTTGAGTTTTGCAATGCTGTCCTTTCGTGTGTTGACGTCGAGCTCGATACTTTTCATGGCCACTTCATTTCCCATTATTATTTCTTCGGCATTTGAAACGGCTTCATTTGATTTTGTGAGCCTGAGGCATGCCTGTTCCTTCTCAATTGGCATTCGTTCAAGCTCAGAGCTGAGGTCTTTTGCCTTTTGATCCCGATCCTGTATTACGAGTAAGTTTTCTAATTGTTTTAGCATTGTTTCTAAATTTCTTTTTAGTAAGTTTCTACGGGGCTCCGCTTTCCGTCTTCTATACTCTTTTTATTGGCGAGTTCCTCCCCTAAAGTTTCAACTCTTAAATTCCATATCTGTTCATCAATTTCTTGAGCCGATTGAAGATCAAATTCACTGGGCGACTTAATTTTAGTCTTTGTATTGTATATTCTTTCAAGTGAATCAGTGATACTGACTGCGGGCATTTTATCAATTATTGTTAAGGCTCCTTCAGCCATCTCGGTTCTATGGCAAATCATTACAATATCGTTGCCGGCTATTATTGCTTTTTGAATGGTTTCCTCAAAACCAAATTCATTAAGGATTGCTCCCATATCTAGATCGTCAGTTATTACTAGTCCATTGTCATAGCCGAGTTGATCTCTTAGTGTCTTAGTGATTGCGTTGTATGATAATGAAGCTGGGATTTTCTTTTTGTCATCTGGATCAAAGAAAGGGTAGTGAGTGTGGCAAATCATAACGCTGTCTAAGTCAGGTAGAAGTGCGCGGAACGGAGCGCATTCGATTAATTCCCATTGATCTTTACTGCGATTTACTGTCGGCAGTTCTTCATGTGCGTCGCAGGAGGTAAAGGTGTATCCTGGAAAGTGTTTTCCGCATGATAGTATTCCCTTGGATCTCATCGCTTTGTTAAATAATGCGGCGTTAGTGATTACTTGATCCGCGCTTTCACCGTAGCATCGCCCCTTTAATGAGTTATCAGCTTCTTCGTCTAGAGATATGTCCAAGACAGGGCAAAGATTAAGATTAAATCCGTAAAGTCGTAGTAATTGGCCAGTAAGTTTACCGTGTTTTTTGATGAGCGCTGGATTGTTCTTTATGCTCAATTGCATTGCGTTTGGAGGCTCGGCTCCTATGAGCCTGAGTCTTGAAACTCTACCCCCTTCTTGATCTATGGTTATGAAGGGTTCGGTTTTGCTGATTGACCTTAGGTCGTCCGTTAATTTTCTGAGTTGATCAGATGATTCAATGTTTCTACCAAAGATTATAAATCCTCCAGGTTGGATTGATTTTATTAGAGTGGCAGTGTCAGGTTTTAATTCGGTGCCGGGTATGCCCATTAGGATTAATTGACCGACGTCGAAAGAGCTCATAGATTATATAATAAGAAAAATGTTATCACGGGATCTAACAAAATTCATCACTTTGGGGGGAATATTTTTCTTTCTCTTTTTAATAGTTAAGTCCGAAAATGCTAATTTGACCGATCTGCCTATTAAATTGGGAGTTGATTGTTTGAATGATGATGATTTTGCTATCCTTAAGGGAAAGAAAATAGGCTTAATTACTAATCAAAGTGGTGTCAATAGGGGAGGTGTTAAGACAAGGATCATCTTAGCTAACTCAAAAAATGTTGATTTGGTAGCGCTCTATACTCCAGAGCATGGTTTAGATGGGAATGAATTGGCTGGGAAATGGGTTTCTTCTCGAATTGATCCTGTTACAGGTTTAACGGCTTATTCCCTCTATGGTAAGTCTCGGAAGCCGTCCGCTGATATGCTTAAGGGGGTCGATGCTTTGGTTTTTGATATACAAGATGTTGGAGCCAGGTGCTATACCTACATTAGTACCATGGGTTTGTGTATGAATGCCGCTTCAGAGGCGGGTATCGAATTTATTATATTAGACCGTCCTAATCCTGTTGGAGGTGATGATGTTGCCGGTCCACCGATTGAAAAAAAATGGCAATCCTTTGTAGGTCAGTATCCAATACCATTTATGCATGGAATGACAGTTGGTGAAATCGCGCTGATGGGTGTTGGGGAAGGTTGGCTCAAACCTTTGCCAAAATTGAAAGTCATTAAGATGAAGGGGTGGGGAAGGAGTATGAGATGGCGAGATGCTAAATTGCGTTGGATTAGGACATCTCCCAATATTCCTAGATTAGAGTCATGTTATTACTATCTTGCCTCCTGTTTGGCCCAGCATGTTCCTGGTATATTTGCAGGAACCGGGACATCAAAACCTTTTCAATTTGTTGTAGCTCAGGGAATAGAACATCAAAGGCTTTGCTCCAAACTCAATGGCTACAAAATGCGTGGGATTAGATTTTTTCCTTATATTGATAAAAATGACTCTAAGAGGAGAGGGGTGAGCTTAGAGCTTAATCTGGACCAGGGACCGGATCTAATGTTGATAAGTATGGTTATGCTTAAAGAATTTTGTGCAGAAAGTAAAAATTCAGGCTTAGATTTAATTGCAGAAGCTAGTAAATCAGGTTTGAACTTACTTTATAAAGTGTATGGCTCGAATTCACTGTCGGCCGATTTAAATTCTCCAATTAGCGCGCAGCGGATCGTTAGTAAATGGAAGTCTTCAAATAAGCGTTTTAAAAAAATGCGTTCTAAATATTTGCTATACGATTAGCGCTAAGTCTTTTAATCCCTGCGGTAGACTTTGATTGACTCGCTCCGATTAGAAGAGAATTGTTAATTTGTTTTATGGAAGAAAAAGATTTAATTCAGGGAAAGGAACTTGCCATTGCTGTGGCGAGCATTGCTATTGATAATAAAGCAAAGGAAACCAAAGTTTTGGATTTGCAGGGAATTTCTTCGATTGCGAATTATTTTGTTATATGCACCGGTGAATCGATTCCCCATTTAAGGGCAATTAGTAGAGAGATTGGCAAATCGATCATTGATGATTATGATGTCCGTGCACGAAACTTAGAAGGCACTGCTGAAAGTTTATGGATGCTGCTTGATTATATAGATGTTGTTGTTCATGTCTTTCATAAGGATTTAAGATCTAACTATGCTCTTGAAGATCTCTGGTCTGACGCTGGTCTTGTTAGTTTTGAAGATGAATTAAATGATTAGTTTTGCGAATGAATGTTGAGGTAATAAATACCGGATCTGAGCTTTTGATAGGTCAGGTTGTTAATACTAATATAGGGCTTTTAGGGCATGAGCTATTATCACTTGGCCTGACCATTAATCGTCAGATAACTGTTCCTGATGGAAAGGGGATAAAGGATGCCATTGGTGAGTCTATTGGTAGATCTGACATCATACTAATCACCGGCGGTCTGGGGCCCACTGAAGATGATCTAACGCGAGAAATGGTTTCAGAGTATCTTGGCGCTAAGCTATCTGAGGATCAGAGTTTAGTTGATGCTATTAGGAATCGTATAGAATCAAATGGTTCTACTATGCGGGATATTAATCGTAAACAGGCTATGGTTCCATCTGGAGCTGTTGTTTTAAAAAACGAAAATGGAACTGCGCCTGGTCTATATATAAAACCAAGTGATAGGACTGAGGGGGCGCACATATATCTTTTGCCTGGCCCTCCCCGAGAGTTGATGCCCATTTTCCAAGATCAAGTTGTACCATTAATTAAAAACGCATTAATTGAACGAGAGATAGTCATCCCTCTATGTGTGAATACCTTTTTTTCTGGACTAGGAGAATCTGAGTTAGCTTCACGTATCAATCAGTTACTCAGTGATGAGAGGGATACATTTGATCTTGGGTATTGCATTAAGCCTGGCGGAGTTGTGGTCCGGTGCATTGGTGATCCAGCGATAGTTAGTAGTGTGTCTGAAAAAATACGAAATGAATTTTCTGAGAATTACATATCGAATGATCATTCATCATTGCCTGCGGTTGTTGTTGAGGAGTTGATGAAAAGAAATAAAAGCGTTTCCATTGCTGAATCATGTACTGGAGGGGCAATTGCTAGTTTAATTACCGATATATCGGGTTCATCAAATGTATTTAGCGTTGGTTTTATTACCTATGCAAACAGTGCTAAAAATGAAATCTTGGGTGTTGATAATAATGATCTGAATAATTTTGGCGCCGTCAGTGAGCCCGTTGTAAAAGCTATGGCCGAAGGGTGTCTAAAAAGGTCTGGATCTAATTATGCAGTCGCGGTTAGTGGCATTGCAGGTCCAACTGGTGGGACAGAAGAGAAGCCAGTGGGCACTGTTTTCATCGGCATTGCTAACCATGGCGAGCCAACCCTTGTGCATAGGTATTGCTTCAGAGCTGAGCGGTTAATATTTAAAGAAAAGGTATCAATGACAGCGATTAATCTTCTTCGGAAAAGGATTATAGGTGCTTTGTAGAACGAATTTATCAGAGTTAGGGAGAAACCTTTTTTGACCACAACTAAAATTAAGATTACTTTCTTTTATAGTTAATGAAGTGGATCTGTAATTTGGAAAATCGAGTACCCTTTAAATGGTCTCATTTTTTTTGTTTTATTCTAGCACAATTTTTGATCTTGGGGCAGAGCCTTGAGGCCGATGTTAAGTTGCCAGAAGGTCTTGGTCCTGTGGCAACACCGATCAGCGGTAATGTTAATAGAGGAGAAGAATTAGTTATTAAGTTAACTGCATCAATGAAAGGTAGTGCTGGGGTTTTTGATTTTTCGATTTTTGAAAAACCAAAGAAGGGGCGACTCGTTGTTGAATCTCTCACCGGTGCTTTTGCCTTGGTTAGGTATGTGTCAGACCCTCTTTCACCATCAGGCATAGAACAATTTAAGTATAGGGCTAGAGTGCGTAACGGGAAATATTCAGCACCTGCAACCGTTCGGATAAATGTTCTCGATGATTCTTTAAGATTAAAGATACCCAAGGTTCTCGACTTTGGGGAAGTTGTAGTTAGTCAGAGCCGTGCACTTGATTTTCAGATTCTAAATGCCTCTAAATATGCATTCCAGGGATCTTTGGTTTTGCCCAATGAATTTACGTTGGTTGACAATGAGGTTAAAATTAAGCTTGGTCCTGAACAGAGTTCCACATTCAGAGTAAAATACACACCCCAGAGAGTGGTTGGATCTTTTCAGAGGAATTTAATTATTAATGGAAACGGAGTTTCATTGTCATTGCCTTTACGTGGGGTCTCTATTTCCCCATTTAAAATTAAAAACAAAAAAATCATCTTGGAATATTCCGATGATAAATTTTCACGTTCCGCTGAACTTTCTATTAAGAACGTTTCAGATGTGGAAACTAATCTTGAGGTGATAGATGCAAAGGGTGCTTTTGTAGCGAGCCCCAAAAAGATGATAATTGGGCCAGGTAAGTTAACGAAAATAATTATTGAAGCGTCTAACGAGAACCCTTCAGGTAGTAAGGGATTCGTTCATTTGCGTTCGGGCGTTGACTCTCAAAAAATAGAAGTCGAATCGCCGCCATTGCCTCCACGAGTAGTTTTAAATGGTGGTGAAAGGATTGTCAAAATAAGCTCAATTGAGGGAGTTCCTTTAAGATTTAAATTTAGCATTGAAAATGTTGGAGGTGGATCAGTTTCTGTGGATTTAACTGTTCCTGAAGGGTTTCGTAGGCTTAATGGGGAAGGGCTCATAAATCTAGGTCCTAGGTCAAAAAGTCTGATGCAATTTGAATATGACTCAAAAAAACCAGGTAATGTTTATGATTATTTTGATGTGAGCTGGAACGATAATGTTAAAAGAATTATCGTTAAAGGTAATGTTTCTGAGAATCCTAAAATTGAAATAAATACCAAGCCGCGTGTTACACCTTCGTCTACGACTGAGAATGATAGAGTAAGTTTTAACCTTTACGATCATCCTCTTTTCAAAAGAATTGAGAAAGAGAGAGAAATTGATGATTCGTTACCTGAAATAAGAGAGGTTAAATTAATAGAAAGAGGTAAGCGGTCTTTGGTTTTGGGATGGTCTTATCCGTCCCATGATGAAAGCTCTTCTGCTAATTCAGATCTGGATTATGTAATTGAGACAAGAGTTCATCGTTATGATGAAGATCTGAAATCTATGATATTTGAATGGAGAGAGCTGGGTCCTGATTATGCGGCAATTCAAAAAAAGGACTCAAGTGTTGAGGCCAAAATTAACGGCCTGAGTCCGGATGGAAAATACATTTTCAGAATTTTCTGTGAAAGTAACGATGGATTGTTTTCGGCAGAGTCCGTCTCGTTTCGATTCCAAACTAAACCGAGCCTTAAGTTATCTAAAGCTAAGTGGATTTATTTAATTGGAGGGGGGGGTGTTTTGCTTTGTCTTTGCTGTATTTTAATTCAAAGGAAAATGCATTTTAATGTATGACCCTTTCAATTTTTACGTCTCTGTTTTCTGGTTTCTCTTTCTCTGAATGTGAAACTTATTGGGATTCCGGTGTAAGCACAGTTCTCTCTAATTTTATTTTCTAGATATCTTTCATAGGATCCAGGGAGAAGAGACTTTTTATTGCAGAACATAATAAAATTTGCCCCGTTGATTGCTTTTTCCCGGTCTCTCTCTCTAGCCATCGTGGCGTACAGCAGCTTAAATCGCTTGCCTCCCTTTCCGGCAGGCGGAGGATGAGCGGCCAGAGCATCCTGTAATAAGCGGTTAAGGGCTCCAGTGTTTAGCCCTTCCCAAGAAGCTTTTCTTATTTGTTCAATTGCAAAATAGAACCTCGTTATAGATTCGCCTGTTTTTGCTGAGGCCGCAATTACAGGGGCATATGGGATAAAAAATAGCTGTTCCGCTATATCATCTTGTATTGATGCAAGTCTATCGGATTTTGCTGCATCTGGATGATAGAGATCAAATTTATTGGCTATAACGAGACAAGGTTTTCCTGAGTCACTGATAATGTTAGCAATTTTGCGATCTTGAGCAGTAGCTCCTTGTGCGGCATCAACGACAAGAGCGCAAATGTCTGACCTCCTTATGCTGGAATTTGATCTCATTGCGCTAAATACTTCAATGGACGTGCTTTGTTTGTTCCTTGAACGGAGGCCTGCGGTGTCTATGAGAGTGTAATCAATGCCGCCATGTGTTAGAGGAACATCCACAGCATCTCTTGTTGTGCCAGCAATGTCACTGACGATAGTTCTGTCATTATTTAATAGAGCGTTAATTAATGATGATTTTCCGACATTAGGTCTTCCTGTTAATGCTATCTTGATGTTGTGATTATTCGAAGTTGAATTGTTATCATCTTCAGGAAGGGCGGAGTTGATTGTGTCTGCGAGTTCAGCAAATCCGCTGTTGTGAGCTGCGCTTATCGAAAATGTTTTGTCAAATCCGAGTGAACTGAAGTCATCAGCGAGGCCAATCTTTTGTTTCTCGTCGATTTTATTTACAAGTAAAAATACGGTTTTTTCGGCTTTTCTTAAGTAAGACGAAAGCTCTTGGTCAACTGGAGTAAGACCTTCAATGCCGTCAACAACAAAGAGAATTACTTCTGCTGATTCAATGGCGATGTCAGCTTCTTGTGTTATTGCATTGCTGAATGAGTCATCAGGATTTGAACCAATTCCTCCTGTATCAATTATAGTAAAGGCAGAAGATGACAGTTTACATGGTGCTGTTATTCTGTCCCTAGTTACACCGGGCTCGTCATGGACTATTGAAATGCGGCGACCTGCAAGTCTATTGAATATTGCAGATTTGCCAACATTGGGGCGACCAACGATAGCGGCGATTCTATATGAATTAGGGGTTTGCATGTGCTTCTTTAGGCAATTGACTCAATCCTGCGTAAATGTAAAGCGCGGCGGAGATAAAAATGAAAAGCCCCCCAACAATCGAAAGATAAAGCATTATTGATTCTGATGGAACTAAGAATGCAGAATATATTAGTATTACTTGCATAAATGTACTGAATTTTCCTGTCCAGTGGTGCTTGACTTTGATGTCACCGAGAATAGTTCCGATTGCAATGGCGCCTGATATTTGTATGAGTTCCCGGCTCAAAATGAGAGTTGTATAGAATATGGGTATAAGTTTTCCGCAATCGATGAAGGTAAGAGTAATGGTAGCGCTTAACAGGAGAGTTTTATCGGCAATGGGATCAAGAAAGCTTCCGATTCTACTCCTCTGATTCAATTTTCTAGCCAAGTATCCATCCAGAGCATCGCTAATTACGGCCATTGCGAATACAATCATTGCAAGATACAGAAATAAGACATCGGGTTTGCCTAATGTAATTGTTGAGCTGTATTTTATCGCTAATACAACAAAGACGGGTGACATTATAAGTCGAGCGAGAGTTATTCTTGTTGGAATTGTCATTAAGTATTGATGATTATGGAGTCTCCCTTGCCAAAAACTCAAAGTAACAATGATTTACAGGAATTCCTTTCAGGTTTCAATAGTGATTCTGAAGTCGTAAAGATTTTAAATAAAATAGGTGTTCGACCATCCAAGGGACTAGGTCAAAACTTTTTAATTGATACCAGCGTTTCAGAATCAATTGTAGATGCACTTAACATAGATGATAATGATACAATAGTGGAGATCGGTCCAGGCCTCGGGGCATTAACTCGCTATCTTATTGGTAAGGTTAAAAAGTTAGTCCTTGTTGAATACGATCGAAGGATTTATGAATATTTGAGAGACGTTCTTTCAGGGGTGGATGGTGTTGAGGTGTTCCATCAGGATGCAGTTAATTTTGATGTTAGACCATTTTATGCTGAAGATGCTGTTAAGGTCATTGGGAATCTTCCTTACTCTTGCGGAACGGAAATAATTAGGAATTTCTTAACATTCCCATCACCTGTAGATTCGGCTGTATTTATGTTACAGAAAGAAGTTGTTAATAGGTTCTGTGCTGTGCCTAGGACTAAAAGTTATGGTCTCCTAACTGTAATTACATGTGCATACTGGAATGTTGAGAGGTTGCAAGATTTAACTTTTCAGCCCTTCACTCCAAAGCCTGCAGTGGATTCGGCCGTCCTAAGATTCTCTCCATGTGATTCTGATAAATATCCTCCATTTAACCAGCGTGTATTAAAAAGGATTGTTAAGTGTGGTTTCCATGAGAGGCGCAAACAATTAAAGAAAAGGTTACCACTCGGCGATACTGATTGGAGTGAATTATGTAAAGCGATGGATTTACAGGAAACTGCCAGAGCTGAAGAATTAAGTATTAATGAATGGATTAACATGGCTAGGTTTATTGATGATAATCCATTAAAAGATAATCCTCAAATGGGCAACGAGTTGTTTGATGTTGTCGACGAAGATGATCGAGTTGTGGAGCAAATGGAGCGATCGCACGTTCATTCTGAAGGGTTATTGCATCGCGCAGTCCATGTATTTGTGTTTAATAAAGTTGGAGATCTGTATTTACAAAAGAGGTCAGTCTTAAAGGATAGCTCGCCAGGGTTATGGGATTCTAGTGCTTCAGGGCATTTAGATGTAAGCGAAGAATACCATTGTGCTGCAATTAGGGAACTCTCAGAGGAGCTTGGCATTTCTCTAGAAGTTAATCTTATTTGTTCTATTAAGCCTTCAGAGAATACAGGCTGGGAATTTGTTCGACTCTACAGGTGTGAGCATAATGGTCCGTTCAACTTACCTTATAGCGAAATTGCGGGGGGAGGGTTTTTCCCTATTGCTATGATTGGGGAATGGGTCCGAGAGAGGCCGGAGGATTTTGCCTCGGGTTTTATCAAGTGCCTGAATAGTTATGTTGATTGATTATTCAATATTTTCCATCCATCCTGCTTCAATTAATGAATCATTGTAGACCTGATTTATTGCAGGTTTGTAAATCTTGCTTGCTGCAATGAGCCAAGAGTTTGCTTTTATAATTTCTCCCTTATTAAAATGAATGGCGGCATTGGAGTAATAAAAGGCAGGGTGGTCATCTAAGTAATCGAAGCCTTTTAGGATTTCTTTAGCGTTTGATTCTTTCTCTTGCTTTAAACTGCAAATTAATAGTTTGTATTTGACTAAGGCTTTAGTTTCTTTTGGAAGATCCTTATTGAGGGATAGGAACTTGGAAAACTCTTTGTCTGCGAGTGGGTAATTCTTTTTGACGAAATGCATTTCTGTCAGGTTGAATTGGGTCATTACCGCCTTTGGGTCAAGGAGGACGGCACGCTCGAATTCTGCTTGAGCTTTATCGAAGTCTCTAATTTTCGAGTATGCGGCTCCTTTTAAATTGTATAGGGGGCCAAAGTCAGAGACGATGCTTTCTGCTGCTATGATTTTTTCTAGGGATTCCTGAACCCTGATTCCATTAAGTAGGCTGGCTGCCTCCATTAAGATTTTTCTGAGGCTTTCCTTTTTTTCTTTTGAGAGGCTCTCAAATTTGCTCGGCAAGCCTGGTGTTTTGCTTTCCTTGGTATTGGCAGTGGTTTCGTTTTGAGCTAAGAGATCACTCACAGTGAGAAGAGGGCAGCATGCTAGAGTTAAGCAGGCGCTTGTTCTGATTAAATATTTTTTGGATACAAGAAGCATTTATAAACGTAAATATCTTTTCATAATGAGAAATGTCAATCTCATCAGTAAACATTCATATTACTAAAGGATTAGTAATGCGAGTAACTCTTTAAGTTAATCTTAATTAAGTAAAATTAATCCAAAGTCGAATTAGTAACCACTGCTGTATCAGCTGATTTCCGTTCGAATGGCATTACCTTGCCTTGTTCTAAGCTTTGAGAGAGCCATTTGAACATTGAATCAATTTCTGTATTTGAATTCCTTAACTCGTTGACTTGATCCCAAGCGAGTTCATTGCGTGGTCTTGATTCTGAGATGCGCTGATAATTAATGAGTTTGAATAGGCCTTCGATTTCTCTTTCAGTGAAGTGATGGATTGCGTCGGGTTCCGGTAAATCATCGAGAACATCTTTTGAAAGACCGTAGCTTGTTATGCCTATTCCAAATTCATTGCCTAAAGAACGTAGATTGTTAATTAAATTTGCGTCTTCAATGGGTGCCGCAATTAGGAGTTCTCCATAGTGCGCCCAGCGTGAATTGCTTAAACACTGGAAGAAATCTTCTCGGTAGGTATCGGTCCGAATTTCTAGTTTCATCTTCAAGCTCCTAAGAGTAAATGGTTGTGACCCAAAGCTCCGTTGGAGATGTAACATGTCTTCGTCTAATTCTGAACGTGAAGTGTTGACTCCTCCTTTCCAAGATACTGATATTAAATCGGGATACTTCCATAGATCCTCATACTCTGCTTCCTCACCAAATGTATGTTCAAGAGTGAATGGAACTTTGCCTTCTGTTTTGGTTGACTGTGAAACTATGGAGCGAAATTTATTAGCGCGGAGTAACGCCTCATTAGATGTAGCGTAACCAAACGTGTCGCCTATTGAAGATTGGCTTGGTGATATCATGTGGCGCGCACTCTTCATTGCAGTGAGTGTGTTTGTTCTTAGGTAGTATCCTTGGCCATGTTCTACTTTTGCAATTGGAGAACTTGGATCACATGACATTATCGAGAAATGATAACGCAAAGTTGCATCGCTATATTTTTGATCAAGCTTTGACTTAACTAGTTCGATAAGTTCTGTGCCCTTAATTGCATTCTTAGGAGCAGGTGGCAGTATCTCAGGTAAAATGTTACGAAGGTGCTCTCGCAGGCTCATGTAATTAGATGGGTTTGTGCAATGTGGATATGCTAAAAAAAATTAGTTATTATTCCTTTTGTACACTGCTGAAAAAATAAGGTCCACATCGAAACTAATTAAAATTTACTTTTGTCATTCTTTATGAGGTTGACTTGGGTGATAATGCGATCTAAGGGGTGGATTAATTAATTATTAATTTGGGATTTGTGTTCCCTGATTCTGCTAATTTCCCTTTATTGATCACAGAATTCTCCCAATTTGATTTTATGGAAAAGCGTTGATCGAATAATTTTTAACGTTGAACGTCAAATGAATGTATAAAAGAACGTTTATAAGTAATAGTTAAATTTATGAAGATTCTAGCGCTGATTCTGATCTGTAATATATTTGCAGTTTGTTCACCTTATCTTTTTTCTCAAGTCAACGAATCTCAACTTGATGCCGAGCAGATTTTGTTGGCTGTAAGGAATACATACGGAGATAAGTCACAAACATTTAGGGGCGAAATTCGACCAAGAAGGATCGGGTTCAAATTGATACCTCTTAGTATAACGCTGAGTGCTAAATTGATACGTTTAGAATTCTTTGAATCTAATCAAAGCGCCAAGAACGTTGATGAGATTATTGAGTTTGAGATTATTGAGGGCAAGTACAGTGTAACAAGAATAAGAAAGGGTGTGTCTGAAAAAATTAAGCCATCAAAATTTAATGAAAGAATTCGCAGTACTGATCTTACCTATGAGGATCTTGCTATGAGATTCATAGAATGGCCTGCGCCTAAAATCATAGGTGTAGAAAAGGCAAAGGGTGGTAAAGCTTGGAAGATAAGATGCAGCAATCCTGATTCTGGCAATGGGTATTCTTTCGTTGACGCATGGATCTCGCAAAGGAGTGGGGCATTAGTCAGGATGAACGGTTATAATGCCAAGAATCAGTTAGTGAAGAGCTTTGAGGTTGATAGTGTTCAGCAATACAAGGGTGATTGGTACTTAGAAATGATGAATGTTCGAACTTATCCAACTGACGCTAAATCCAAGCCTACTAGTAGCTTTCTCAAGCTCGAAATTGAACAATAGGCCGCATTCTACAGTTCGATTATTGGTTAATTTTAAAAAGAAATAGCTTTCAGATTGGTAAGAGGTCTGATAACTCTTAAATGAACCTTAAAAGATTTAAAAAATATGAGTAAAATTATCCCATTAATAAGTTCTGGCATTGCCGGTCCTATTGGCGTTCTTCACCTGCCTCGGCTTTGGCAAAAAGTATCTTTAGATAAAGCTAGCAAACTTCATGATGATTACCCAGCTATCGGAGCCGGTTATGATCAAATGGTTCTCGATGGCATCGAAATTGATAAAGAAGCATTTGTGAGTTTTATGGATAGCAAGCCAACTTATCCTCAACTAGAGAAGTGGATCCTTGATCAAAAAGGCGGTTCACTTGATGAGGATGCTGTTAAGACTCTTAATGATAGCATTGTTGGTTACAATCATGACGATGCTACACGCCAGGGTATTCTTGGTGGCGTAGGCATTGAGGACAACGGATCAATTCTTGATGCAATTAACCTTAACAATCTCGAAGATTGGAGCGATTTCCATGCACAGGAAATAGCTTAAGTTTATAATAATTTGTGCAAAGCCTGACGGTCATCAAGCCGTCAGGTTTTTTTTGTTTTATGTATTAACGAGTAGTAATAGGATTTATTAATGCACTGGTTTTTGACATTGTTTATTTCTTCCATTTGTACACTTAACGCAATTGAGCCCTTCAATGTTAAATTGAGGGATCGTATCACAAGTGAAAGTGGTGGCGTTGAGATTAGGGAAAGGATTGAAAGGTGGGTTCCCTCAGACACGGCAGTGATAATATGTGACATGTGGGATTCGCATCATTGTTATAATGCGGTAAAACGAGCAAATGAAATAGCTCCAAGAATTGATAAATTAATTTATGAAGTTAGAGCGGCCGGGGGGACGATAATTCATTCGCCGTCGTCCTGCGTAGATTTTTATAAAGCTAATCCTGCCAGAATAAGAGCAACGAATGCGCCAGCGTCAAATAATTTACCGGATGGCATCAGTGCTTGGATGCACTGGATAAGCGAAGAAGAAGAGAATGCGGGTTATCCTATCGATCATAGTGATGGGGGTGAAGACGATGAACCTGATGAGCATAAGAAGTGGTCGCAGAAATTACAATCTATGGGGCGAAATCCTCGTTCTCCTTGGAAGCGGCAAATCGATTTAATAAAAATTGATAATGATCGGGACTACATCACTGATAGTGGAGTGGAGAATTGGAATATTCTAGAGAGCAAGAAAATTAAAAATGTAATGGTTTTGGGTGTTCACACAAATATGTGTGTATTGGGTCGTCCTTTCGGTCTTAGGCAGTTGGCAAAGAATGGTAAGAATGTCGTATTGGTAAGAGATCTAACTGATACGATGTACAACCCGAAGATGTCGCCGTTTGTGAGCCATTTTGCGGGCACGGATCTTATTGTCAGGCACATTGAAAAGTACGTTTGCCCTACAATTTCAAGTGAGGACATTGTGGGCAAAAGTTTCACGAAATTTAAATCTGATAATAGGCCGAAAATATTATTTTTAATCGGGGAGAAGGAATATTTTACTAAGGTTACTTTGCCTGCTTATGCGGAAAAGAATCTTACCTCAAAATACAGACTCGAATTTCGGTTTGCGAAGGATGGACAAAATGATTTTGGGGATTTGAATGCTGCTCTTAATGACGCTGATCTTTTATTTGTTAGTGTGCGCAGGCGAGCGCTGCCAAGTGATCAGCTGAAGGCCGTAAAAGACTACATTATGGCAGCCAATCCTGTCATTGGCATTCGAACTTCGAGCCACGCTTTTTCTTTGCGTAACCAAAAGCCTCCACAGGGTCATGAAGTGTGGGAGATGTTTGATCTAGAGGTTTTTGGTGGGAACTATAATGATCATTACGGCAGTGGTAAGGAGACCTTTGCAAAGGCTGTCGATGCTGCTCATCCAATTATGAAAGGTGTCACTATGGATGAATTTTCTACAGGTGGTTCTCTGTATAAAGTTTTACCATTACAGAAAAATACTCACGTTCTTATGAATGGTCGAGCAGTAGGGATAAAAGGCAATCAGCCAGTCGCGTGGTCATACAGAAATAAATTCGGAGGTAAGAGCTTTTATACTTCGCTTGGTCATAAAGATGATTTTTCCAATCTTAGCTTTATTAAGATGATTGATAACGCAATCTCATGGGCCCTTCCCAAAGACGGCAAAATAAAAAATAAAAAAATCAAGGTAAGTGGCCCTTTGCCTAATGACAAGCTAGGGTATCCACAGCGGTATCCTATTGAAGGCGCGATGAGCCCCAGGGATTCTACAAAATTAATATCAGTGCCTGACGACCTTACAGTGGATCTGGTATTAAGTGAGCCAATCGTAAAGCAGCCTCTGCACTTGAGTTTTGATTCCAGAGGACGATTGTGGGTAGTTCAATATATTCAGTACCCAGATCCGGCAGGGCTAAAGCGAGTCAGTAGAGACAAGGTGTGGAGAGTCGCTTATGATAAGGTTCCTCCGCCTCCTCCATATCCCTCAGGATCTCCATTCATTGGTAAGGATAAAATTTCAATACATGAAGACACTAATGGTGATGGTGAATTTGATAAGCATAAGATTTTTGTTGAAGGGTTGAATATGGCGACAAGTATTGCCCATGCTGGAGATGGAGTTTGGGTCACTAATCCTCCTTATTTGCTTTATTATCCTGATAAGAATGGAGATGATGTGCCTGATTCAGATCCTATAGTTCATTTGAAAGGTTTTGGTTTGGAGGATTCTCATTCAATAGCCAACAGCCTATCCATAGGTCCTGATGGGTGGCTCTATGGAGCGCAAGGGAGTACGGTAAGCGCAGCCATCACCTCGCCACTTGCTGATAAGCCTAAAGCTCCGATTAAATCGATGGGTCAGAACGTTTGGCGGTATCACCCAAAAGAGCACGTCTATGAAATCTTTGCCGAAGGTGGGGGAAATGCCTTCGGCTTAGAAATTGATTCGAGGGGCAGGGTCTATTCTGGTCATAATGGGGGGAATACTAGGGGGTTCCATTATATTTTGGGCGGGTACTATCAAAAATCTTGGGGCAAGCATGGAGCATTAACTAATGATCATGCTTATGGATATTTTCCCGCAATGAAGAATGAACAAGTGGAAAGATTTACTCATCAATTTATTATATATGAGGGCAATGGTTTACCTGAGAGGTATCATGGTAAACTGTTTGGTGTAGACGTCTTACATAATAACTTAGTTCTATCTCAAGTGTCGAATGATGGTTCGACCTTTAAAACAAAGGACGTAACTCGAGTCATGTCTTCTAAGGATCCGTGGTTTAGGCCAGTCATGGTAACGGATTCACCTGATGGTTCTATTTACGTTGCTGATTGGTATGATCGACAGGTTAATCATTATAGAAATCATGAGGGTCAAATAGACCACGAGTTAGGGCGTGTTTATAGGATCAGGACTAAAGGTAGAAGGCCTTTTAATAATAAAATTAATCTTACTGACTTAAGTAAAGTTGATTTATTAGAAGTGTCGAGATCTGATTCAAGGTGGTTGAGGCGTTCGGCTCTAGTCGAACTAAGGAAGAGTCATGAACTGACTGATATAAATGAGCTCAAAAGAAAGCAACCGTCGAATGCAACTGAGTTGGAATTAATGTTAAGTTCTAATAATTTAATGCCGATCAAGGGCATAACGGATATTGGCTTAAGGGGATATGCTGTTCGTCGTGTTGCTGGTGTCACGATGAGTGAAAAGCATAGAAAGGCATTGATTGAATTGGCAATGGTTGAAGAGAGTCCGGAAGTTGTATCTCAATTAATTGCGATTTCTAAGCGGATGAACTCTAATGACGGATTTAAAATAGTAAAAACCGTAGCATCTAGAGATCTGTTTGATTCTGATCCTCACATTCCCTTACTGATTTGGTGGAGCATTGAATCTAAGGCTGAGTCCGATGTTGATGCGGTAAAAAAACTTTTCTCTGACGATAGCATCTGGCGCAGTAAGATAATAAGGAAAGATGTTATTGGTCGAATCATGCGGCGTTACGCTTCACAAGAAACGATAGAAGGCTATTTGATGTGCGCATTCTTCCTAAATAACGCAACTGATCAAGAAGTTAAGAAAACATTAATTGATGGTTTCAGTGAGGCTACCCGAGGAAAACAAATAGGAGTCATGCCAGAGACGCTTTTAAGTGAATTTGATGCGGCGAAGAACTTGTTGCCATTGCCGCTTAGAATTAGAATTAACTTCACGGGAGCAGTGGATGAAGCCATTACATTCTTAAATAATAAAAATACATCCACACCATCTCTAGTTGAGATTATTTCAACTTTAGGATTCGTTAATAACGAAGCGGCTATTGATGCAATCAAATCCTTGGTATTTAAGGGCGCTCATAAGGACGTTGAGATTGCCTGTTTGGCTGTTTTATCGGCATACTGTGCTGACAACGAAGTTAAGAAATTGGCCTTTAATAAAGTGCTATCTAGGGAGGCGATGATTAGAGTGGCAGCGCTTGATTTGCTTGCTAGTGAACTTTCAGGTGCATTGTTTCTTGTAGAACGGTGTAAGGAAGGGGACTTTCCATTGCAAACTGCAAATGCATCAATTCATGAAAAGTTACGTGCTCATGGCGACCCCTCAATAAACAATTATTTGAGTAAACTATTGAAAAATAATGATTCTAAGATAACTGATGCTCAAGAGCGGGAAATTCTTCGCATTAGTGAAATAGTTAGCACAGGTGGGGGCAATCCAAAGACCGGCGAGAAGACCTTTACTAGGTTATGTATTGGTTGTCATAAGATGTTCGATAAAGGAGGTGAAGTTGGTCCTGATCTTACCAGTTATCAAAGGAATGATAAGGACGCGCTGTTAATGAGTTTAGTGGTGCCTGGTGCTGAAATAAGGGAAGGTTATGAAAATGTTATAATTAATACAAAATCACATACTGTTCATTCAGGTTTTCTGGTGGAAGATACTGCTAAATATGTAGCGATCAGAGAACTCTCGGGAGCCACTAGGGTATTTGAAAGGAATAAGATAAAATCACTTACTAATACTGGTATTTCTTTAATGCCTCAGGGACTGCTGCATGGCATTGACGATGCTACATTAAAAGATTTCTTTGCCTATTTGAGGAGCACTACTCCTCCATTTTAATGAGTTAGATGTTAGGGCTATGGATTAGCTGACCGATGGATCCAAACACTCTGACTTAGACCCAGCATAAACATCAGCATTAAAAGAAACGTTCCGCCGTAGCTAATAAAAGGTAATGGGATGCCAGTGATTGGAACAAGCAGAACGCACATTCCAATATTCATAAAAATATGATAAAAGAGCAGTCCTATAAACCCACCAATTAACATTCTTCCTGTCATGTCCTTTGCTGAATAGCACATCAGTAGGAGGAGGATTAACAGTATTGAATAAAGTGTAATTAGGGCAGCGGTTCCCCTGAATCCATGTCTTTCAGCTATTGTTACAAAGATGAAATCATTTATAGAAACATTAGAAGGGACAAAGCCCATCTCAGTTACAAGACTCAATCTGCTATCGTTAGTATTTGTTGATGAATTGATTGGATAGGTGGTAATGGAGTTGTCTTGGTGCATCTTTCCTAAGTAACCAGCCGAACCTATAGCAATCATGTTGTGTTTTGGTACCCAGGCCGCGCCCTGTTCGTCTACAGGCTTTTCGTTGAGCATGTTAAGCCAAGTCTCGATTCTTTCTTTTTGATAATCTTTAAGGCCAAAGAAATAAAATATTGGCACGATGATCAAGCCTAACTCAATAATCACAATCACATAACGTAATAGGACTTTACCTATGACTAGAGATGTAATGAAAATAACACCCCATGCCATGGCTGATCCAAAGTCAGTCTCGTTAAGTATTATTAGGCATGGTATGCCCACGGTCGGAGCTGCTAGTAGGATCTTTAGAAATGAAAGTTTAAGAAGAGCAAACCGCTTTGGTAGTTCGCCAAAAATCACGGCAAGAAGTAGAATTCCTGAAACGATTGATAGTTGAGAAGGTTGAAACGTGAAGCCTCCGATAGTGAGCCAGCTCTTTGCTCCTGAAAGAATTGTGTTGGTAGATAGGAGTAAAATTATTGAAACTATGTATGCGGGTAATGCTGCCCATTTAATCCATCTGTAATCTATTAAGCTGGAGGCGAAGTATATTATTGTTCCTATGCCTATCCATAATATTTGATCGTACCATTTCGACGTGATGTTCTCACCAGTGAGGAATGCTGTTGCTGCATTAATGGAATAGACGCCAAAAGCGAGTAAGGTTGCCGTTACGGCAACGACGAACCAATTCATTCCGAGAAGTTTCCGGAAAAGCGGTGTCATTATTTATTCACTCTTTTACTAATCTTAACATTATTCGGTGATGAAGCCAGTGAGGGAACTGGTCGCATGCGCTTCGTTTGTCGCTTCGCTTAATCCAATGTTATGGGCAGTCCGACCAGTGTTGACGGCGTTTTTGAATGCGTTAGCCAGCTGTGCAGGGTTATTAGATATAGCAATGGCGGTATTTATAAGTACTGCGTCAGCACCTAGTTCCATTGCCGCGGTGGCGTGACTCGGTTTTCCGATGCCCGCATCAATTACCACGGGCACGGTTGCCTGTTCTATGATGATTTTAATTTGTTCTTCGTTGTCTAGGCCTCTATTGGATCCTATCGGCGAGCCGAGAGGCATTACGGTTGCAGCGCCAGCGTCTTGTAATCTTTTCGCTAATACAGGATCAGCATTAATGTATGGCAGGACTGTAAAGTTTTCGGCAACGAGCGCCTCAGTTGCTTTGAGGGTTTCAATGGGGTCAGGAAGTAGGTACTGATGGTCAGGGTGAATCTCCAATTTAATCCAATTAGGCAAGCCGGCATTTTGTGCAAGACGAGCAAGTCTTAATGCCTCTTCTGCTGTGTTTGCTCCACTTGTATTTGGTAAAATTAAATATTTATCAGGATCTATATAATCGAGAATATTTACAAATTGGTCAGGCTCTTTGGATAAGTTGGCTCTTTTTAGTGATACAGTTACAAGTTCTGTTCCAGACGCTTTCAAAGCATCACTCATGATCTCATTTGATGAAAATTTACCCGTCCCGATAAAGAGACGTGAATTAAATTTACGGTCTGCAATAGTTAGTTGATCCACTTATTTATATATTCAAGCTCTATAGAAAGCTTTGTAAAGTCTAGAGGTTAAGTAACTGTAGATATTTGATGAATGAAAATGACAAAAATTAATAAAGCTGGGTTTCATATATTCATTTTCTATGCGACTTATTAAAAGGTATGGGTGTAATTGAGCTGCCAGTATTTCTAGCTATCGTGTCTGCAATTCTTGGGGCTACTGTTGGTTCATTTCTCAATGTTGTTATTTATCGAGTTCCACGGGGGCTGTCAGTTAACGAGCCCCGACGTTCATTTTGTCCCAATTGTAAATATAAAATTCCACTCCATCTTAATATTCCGATTCTGAGTTGGTTCATTTTATCAGGGAAATGTAAAAACTGTTCTGGTGCCGTTTCATTTAGGTACTGCTTTGTTGAGGTGTTAACATCACTTCTTTTCTTAACTGCCTGGCTAACATTTGCTGGAAGTTTTGATCAGATCTTTCATAACAATCCTCAACTGGTTCTTGTTTCCTGGTTCTTCATATCACTGTTGATCGCTGCTTCTTTCATAGATATTGAGCATCAGATAATACCTGATCGAATAAATAGATACGGAATTATTGTCGGAATAATTAGCGCTTTCATTTTTCCGGACATTGTCCATGAATTCATGGGAATGGATAAGCTCACTTACCAAGGACTCAGTTCTAGGGTCCAAGCAGTTGGTTGGTCCTTTGCTGGAATAACTTGTGGGTTTGCGATCTTATATTCGGTTGTTATTATTGGGAAAATTCTTTTTGGAAATAAATCATTAAGCTCCGGACCGCAAGCGGCTTGGGGTATTATTGAAGGAAAGGAGAATCCAATTTTAGTAATTAGAGGTAATGAAATACCTTTTGAGGATTTATTCTTTGTTGGCACTGAGAAGATTATTTTAGATTCTTTGGAAATTGAAATTAATTGTAAGCAGTTTGGGCCAGGAGATTTAGTTATATATTGCGACAGGTTAGTTGTAGGAGGTGATAATGTGATCCCGATAGATGAATGGCGAAGCCTGAAAGGAATCTCTTCAAAAATCACTTACAAGCGCGAAGCGATGGGGCTGGGTGATGTGAAGTTCATTGCTATGTTTGGCGCTTTCATAGGCTGGAAAGGTGTTCTTTTCGCCTTGTTCGCGGCATCGATAATTGGTACATCTATTAATCTTCCAGGTAAAATTCTTGGCAAGGACAATGCGTTCACTCGAATTCCATTTGGTCCTTACTTGGCCGTTGGGGCTCTGTTTTGGCTTTTCTGTGGGACTGATCTACTTGAATGGTATTTTAATCTGCTAACTATAGAGATTCAGTGATACATATAATTTTACTTTGAATCCTTAATGCCGAATTTAATATCACTTTTTAGATTGAAGTTAATTTGTTGGTTGACGTTCTTATTGATTCCAATTTGCATTTCTTTTTCAAAGAATAAGCGCTTATCTGAGTATGGTTATAGCGATGATAGGAATGGTGCTCTTTCATTGCTTCGGCTATTAAATCAAAAGCAGGACCCAAAATTATTAGCTGAATATTTAAGTGAGCTAGATTCAAATGATTTCTCCAAGCGAGAAATAGCCACGCGTAATCTTTCTCGTTTGCCTGTTATCGATAGACTATTTCTTAAAGAGGCATTGAAGAATTCAACTCCTGAGGTCGGTTTTAGGATTAGGAGTATTCTTAAACAGAATAATAAAGAACGGTTTGACGGTATGATAAGGGCTATGAGTTACGAGATAATCAGAGGTAAGCATGGGGGGCTTTTAAGTGATCTTTTTAGTTCGGTCGAAGATAGGGAGCAGTACTCGATGGGCGGCATGTGGAGATCATTTGCTGAAGCTTCAGAAGTCACCGCGAATGAGAAAGACGTGGAGCTACTTAAGCGTAAACTAATCAGTGAAAATGATATGATTCGGTATTCTTCAGTTAAGACTTTGTTAAGTATATTAGGCGAAGAGTCTTTACCTTTTATCGCGACAAACATAACAGATCAGAACCCGCATATTAAGTGGGAATGTTCTAATGCTTTTATGAAATTCCAAAGGACAGAGTGCCTAATGCCGTTTGCCGAACTTCTTATGTGTGATGAGGATTTTGGACTAAGGTGGAGGAGTCTCGAGTCTCTACGAAAAATTACAGGGCAGGAGTTTGGATATTATGCTGCTGGTAATGCAGAGGAAAGGGCAGTTCCTGCTACTAAATGGTCTGATTGGCTGCAGAAAAATGCTGCATCAACTCAGTTTAATTTTGACAATCTTGTAAATGATGATGCTATTGTTCTTTTTAGCGGTAATGACTTAAATGAATGGGAATTCCGTAACTTGGGAGGTGGTTTATTAGCAGGTGGACGAGATAAACCTAAAGAGGAAACGTGGGATGTTGAAAATCAAACCCTCATTGCTAAGAAAGGCTTTCGTGGTGAAATTATAACTAAGAGGAGTTTTCTGAATTATGAATTGTCCTTGGAGTATAAACTTCTCGAATTGACTAGTGATAGTGGGATTGGAATCTTTGCTGCAGACCCTGAGAAGGGGTACCTAGAAATTCAACTATACAATCAAACATCTGGTGATCTTTATAAGATTGGTGCAGCACAAATTGTAACAGATGATGGTAATCCTTTGAGTTTCAGGTCCAGTAAATTCAAGGGAACTAATGAAGTAAAGGCTGAATGGAATAAAATGGAGATCAGGGTATCTGATGGACAGTCAGAAATTAAAATAAATGGCGAAGTTCAGAACCGTGCTTTATGCAAAGATGTAAAACCATCAAAGATTGTTCTTCGAAACGAAGGAACCGGCAAAGTAGAGTTTCGTAATCTGCTACTTAAGAAGCTGTAGAGATAATTATCTCTTGGAAAACTGGAAGCGTTTCCTTGCGCCTGGTTGACCGGCCTTCTTTCTTTCCTTCTTTCTAGAGTCTCTAGTCAGGAGCCCTTCGGCGCGAAATGCTTCACGAAGTTCAGGATCGTTTTTTAATAGCGCTCTTGCGATGGCAAGTCTTACAGCGCCAATTTGACCGGTAGTGCCGCCACCGTTGGTGATAACATTTATGTCCCAATTCTTAGGCTGGTTGGCAACTACGAAAGGATGAAGTAAGTTATTTTGTAGAGCAACTGTAGGAAAGTATTCTTCCAATGGCACTTGATTAACAATCACAGTTCCGCTGCCAGGTTTCATCTGGATTCTTGCAACGGCAGTTTTCCTTCTTCCTATGGAATTAATTGTGGAATTGTCACTCATCGAGTTGAATCTCTTAATCTTGTTTTAATTGCAAAGCTATTAGACGTTGATGGTCTTCGGATTTTGAGCTTCGTGAGGATGCTCAGAGGATGGGTATACTTTAAGTTTCTTTGCAATTTGTCTGCCAAGACGGTTCCGTGGAATCATTCCTTGCACTGCAAATTCAACGAGTCTTTCTGGTGCCTTTTGCCGTAATGTTTCGGGTGTGTCTTGATGGTGGCCGCCGACATATCCAGAATAACGGTGATAAATCTTTTGCTGCTCTTTTCTGCCGCTTAGTTTCACTTTGTCTGCGTTGATGACAACTACGAAATCACCTGTATCAACGTGAGGTGTAAATATAGGCTTCCCTTTACCACGTAAAAGGCATGCTGCTTTTTCTGCGACGTGACCTAATATTTGGTCAGCTGCATCAATGACATACCATTCGCGGCTGATGTCTTCTGCTTTTGCTGAGAAAGTCTTCATCTTCTTAATAGTGACTAATTTACCTAGTTTGGAGGGGTTGGATATTAATTTGGAGATACTCAAGTGTCAACCGGTAATAGCTATAAAAATAAGGGAAAACAGTTAATTTTACTCTTTTATGGGTCATATGAGTAGATATGACTGAAGAACTTTGAGCTTATTAGGATTTTGAGGATCTTTGATCTTGCTTATGACTGTTCTTTTTAGGAATCTGCAGATCTTCAATATAATATATGAAAATAGAGAGAGCGCTAATTTCAGTGTCAGATAAGGAGGGCTTAATTCCCTTTGTAAAACGGCTTCACAAACTAGGAGTTGAGATCCTTTCAACGGGTGGTACAGCAAAAGTCATTTCAGATGAAGGAATACCAGTAATAGAAATATCTGACTATACCGGTGCTCCAGAAATGTTTGACGGCAGGCTTAAAACGATCCATCCAAAAGTTCATGGGGGACTACTCTTCAGAAGAGATCACCCAGATGATCCGGCTCAGGCAGAAGCGCATGACATTCCTAGAATTGATTTGCTTATAGTTAATCTTTACCCCTTTGAGGCAACGATCGCACAGGAAGGAGTCACATTATCAGAGGCCATAGAAAAAATTGATATTGGTGGTCCTGCCATGTTAAGGGCCGCATCCAAGAATTATAATGCAGTAACGGTTATCACTGACAGTGATGACTATGATGTTGTAGCGGAAGAGATGGAAACTTCAGGAGGAGAGACTAGTCTTAAGACTAGAGAAAGACTTGCCATTAAGGTGTTTTTAAGAACTGGCGACTATGATAAAACGATTGGAAATTATTTAAATCAGTCACAGGAAACGGACAGTGGTTATAGTGTGTCATTACCTTTAGCTTCGGAACTTAGGTATGGTGAAAATCCACACCAAGAGGCTTCGCTTTATGGGAACTTTTCAGATTACTTTACAAAGCTTCAGGGGAAGGATCTCTCTTATACTAATGTATTAGACATTGCGTCTGCTACCGAATTGATATCAGAGTTTTTACGGCCAACGATAGCAATATTGAAGCATACGAACCCATGCGGAGTAGGTTGTGCAGAGGAAGGAGAAGGATTGCGTGAGGCTTGGGAAAAAGCATTTGAAACGGATAAGCAAGCGCCTTTTGGGGGAGTGATTGTCTCTAATAGACCTCTGACTGAAGATGTAGCGAGAGTCATTAGTGAGATTTTCACTGATATTATTATTGCGCCGGACTTTGATGCTAAGGCTAGAGCAATTTTACAGAAAAAGAAAAGCCTGAGATTGATTCGTGTTGCTGACGAATACTTCACAAAAGGAATTAATCAGTCAGTTATTCGTTCAGCTCCGGGTGGGTTACTGGTCATGGATGCAGATCCAAAAGCACTTGGGCTGGACGGCATTGAAGAAAAAGTTAAAACAACACGGCCTCCGAGTGCTGAAGAGATAGATGCTATGAGATTTTCATGGAGAGTCTGTAAGCATGTAAAATCAAATGCTATTGTCTTCGGCTCCAAAGATAGGACACTTGGAATTGGGGCTGGCCAAATGTCCAGAGTTGATTCATGCAACATAGCTGTTTGGAAGGCAAAAGAAGCAGGACTATCGTTGCAAGGTAGTTCTGTTGCTAGTGATGCAATGTTTCCTTTTCCTGACGGCCTAATTTCAGCTGTAGAGGCAGGCGCTACTTCATGCATTCAGCCAGGAGGATCTATTCGTGATGAGGAAGTCATTGCTGCAGCAAATGAAAGAGATGTTGCTATGGTGTTTACCGGGCGCAGGCACTTTTTACATTAAAAAGTACAAAGAATTTACAATTTTATGTCTGATCTAAAACTCGGTGTTAACATTGACCATGTTGCTACAATTAGGGAGGCAAGATATAGGTTAGAAAAACAAGCAGAGCCTAATGTTTTGTTTTGCGCTAATGAAGCAATTAGAGGCGGGGCTGACAGTATAACTGCGCACTTAAGAGAGGATAGAAGGCACATACAAGACCACGATATAGTAACTTTAAAAGAAAATTTGAATGTGCCTTTGAACCTAGAAATGGCGAATGTTCAAGAGATCGTAGATTTCGCCATAGAGATTAAACCTAAGTTCATTTGTTTGGTTCCTGAAAAACGAAATGAACTCACGACCGAAGGAGGAATTAATGCGGTTTCGCATGAGACAGATTTGGGGAAGACCATAAAAAAGTTAAAAGACGCGGGTATTATGGTTAGCCTATTTATTGATCCTGATTTAGATCAAATCCGAAGTTCTGTTAATTGTGGTGCTAATATGGTAGAGCTTCATACCGGCACTTATGCAAATGCTCTAAACAATGAAGCTATGGATATTGAGATTCAGAGACTGGTATTAGCTTCTGAAATGGCACATGAGGAGGGGTTACAAGTAAATGCTGGGCATGGCATTACATCTGCAAATTTAGAAGGGCTTTTTGAAGTTCCATTTTTATCAGAGCTAAATGTCGGCCACCATCTGATTGCTAGGGCACTGGCAATTGGCCTTCGAGATACAGTTTCGAAGTTCAAGGAGCAAATGCTCAAATATACCAACAATTAATTGACTGAGATAGTGAATTCAGCTCGTTTTAGTCGAAGTTTAGAGGCTGAGCAGTTTCGTTTTTAACTTCAGAAGATAAGATGGTTTCTGGAGGTGAGGATGGCAATAAATAGTCGAGGATCCTCCTAATGCCATCATTAGCATATGTACTTTGGGTGTAGATGTCTTTAGCTTTAAGGTACCAAGTTAAGCTCATGCCTGAATGTTTTTGTTGTTCAAGTTTCTCAGCTTTTTTCAGAACATGAACAAAAGAAGAAACTTCTTCATTTAATTTAACCGACAATTTAAGCAGATCATTATCATCGCTATAAGACTCTTGTGCCTTGCGTGCAATCTCCCAGGCGCCCCAAGGATTTTTGTTCTCTCGTAGACCTTTGATTTTAGCGATTTCCTGTTCGAGGCTTAATACACTGTTTAATACTTTATCTAATTGTTCTGAACGTTTGGGATCATTGTGAGCGGCCGCAATAAAACGACCACGGTTTTTCATGATTTCTCTGTTATTTCCTTGCGCGAGGAGTGTGTCTAGTTCGTTCAAAGTTGTTACTTGAATGTCAGCTATAGAAGCGAACAAATCATTTTGTTCTTTAATTTTAGGGTTCAAAGGCCATGCCTCTATGGCTATCCTTATTTGCCTTTTGTACTCTTCCATTTCATTTTGTTGAGCTGCGATTTTAGCCTGAGTCAAACTCGAGTTACTTAAGTTCGTATAAAATTCAACTCCAGCTTTAGCTTTCGAGTAATTGAAATCAACGGCATTGATTTTCATTCGCTCAATGAGTTTTGATGCTGTCTCATAGTCTCGAACTTCCATTGCACTTAATAGAGAGTCGGCATCGCGAACAAAGTATTGAACCTTTTGTTTTTTCTCTCGGTCAAGAGTTCTAATTTTAGGTAGATATTCCCCCACAAAGAACGATTCAGCTAATCGCTTAGAGGCTGTCTCGAGTTCATTTTTCTTTGCAAGGAAATCAAAAGCTGTGACGCCCTCATCGACATCACGAATTACTTCACTGGCAAACATATCTAATGATGTGACTGTGGGGCTTAAGCCTAGGCCCTTGGCAAGCATCTTATCAGCGTCTGAGTCCTTTTTAACGTCAATGGCTCCATCCCCATCTCTAAATAATCTCCTGTAAATTCTCGAAGCGATAAGAACGTGTTCCCATCTCCTCTGTACCGCAAACTGGAGGATGAGACCTTGATACTCTACTTTTGCTTGAACTTCAGATATGCCAATCTTTGCTTTGTTTGCTAACCTTAGTGTTTCAATTTCTGCTAATCTTTGGAGGTAACCAGCGACTCTTCCTGCGCTAGATACATTCTTGCCAGTGTTTTGTTGTTTATTCTCACTTCCTTTGCCGGCAGCGTTGTTTTCACTTCCTTTGCCGGTAGCACCTCTCTTTTTGGCTTCATCTATAAGTTTTTCAGATGTGGCGACCTCAACGTTCCAGTGTAACAATTTCTTTTCATGTTCCAGTGCTTTGTTGGATCTTGCTAATGCTACAGCATTTTGTTGTCCATAATAGACTCCAAGTATAGCTTGTGAGAGTGAATCGCAGAGCTTTGAATCTATCCTGTAATTGGATGCCCTTGGAAGCATTGCGACTGCGCGTTGAAGGTGCCCAGTTCCTTTTTTATGAGGTGAGAGTTCATCAAGAATAGTTTTAATGATTGAGCGGTATTCATTGTCATCTTCAGTGCTATCAGCTGGAGCGTTAAGGTATTTTTCAAACCGTGCTCGCATTAACCTGTTTTTGTTAATGTTCCAATTTTGTCCGTCCCAACTGAAGATTTCAGTCCCTGGATTAAAAACAGGGAGATCAGTTCCAAGGAAAGGTTGCTTAGATCGTTCGGGTTCATTATTGACGATCGTAGTGCCGTCAGGTTTTGTTGTGGTCGATTTGTTGGTTTGATTCCCAGTTGGTCCAGTAAGGACTTGAGAATTGGCAGCTAAGGTTGCTGCGAATGTAATTATGGCAGCAATCAAATTGGCTAATGTTGTTTTTGGATTAGAAAACATAATGCTATCTTCGCTTCAGGTCCTTAGTTATTAGTAACTGTTCTTTTCCTACTTCAACTTTGAATGTGAATTTATCACCCCTTGCAATATTTACGTTTTTAAACTCAGGGGGAACCATTATTGGAATAAGTTCTTGATTCTTATCTAGGTTGACGGCAACCGATATCATTTCTCCACGATCGGGAGTCCATCTTAATTTTTCGGCGACAACGCCAGTCACAATTCCTTCAGTGCCAGCTAAGGTAGTTCCTTCTTTGATATAATCTGAGACATTTAACTGAGTGACGGTCCTCATTGAGTCCTTTGGGCTTCCTATTATTTTGACGATCAGGAAACCTACTACAGTTATAAGCAAAGCAAATATTGCTATGATCAGCTTGTTAATTCCTTTCTGTGCACGTCTTGCCATGAATACAAAACAATATATCGATGTTGTATAATTACAAATTCGTAGATTAATCAGTAGTTTATTGTAACGAGATCACCATTGAGGTCTTTTGGCTCCTGCGTAAGCTGCAAATATTCCGGTTAAAATGTGTACACTTAGCCATGCAATGCAAACATTGAGAGGCTGAAGGGATGATTCTTCTGTTACCGCATGAATTGATTGTCCGAAATAACCTCCAGTCATGATGTCTAAGTTAGCTGACCAAGCCCAAAAGGCAGAAATGAATGGACGTGAAATTGGTTCTAACCATTGTGGCAATGCGAGTATCGCACCTGATAGCGGAAGTTGAAATCCGACAAGATATATTGACATTAATGAGCTCTGTTCAGGATTTTTCATCAAACCTGATATTCCTAAACAAACTGATGTCATCGCAGCTGTGACAAGGAAAAGTATTAAGAGTCTAGTTACAGGTGAACCTGGAAGTGTAGGAATGCATATTTGTACAAATATGCCCATCCATAGCGACTGGATGAGGACTAAGATTGTAAGAAATGCAATCTTGCTCCCAATATAACTCGCGGTGTGAAGGCCGCCGAATCTTTCCTTTTCAAATATTTCACGCTCTCCAGAAATTTCACGTGCTGAGTTATTAGAAGCGATAAGAGTCAGTAGTATTACTTGAAACATGATGAGTCCTGAGATGAGGGATCCTGTTTTGATCTGACTTTCAGACACTGACACTTGGTGATTGAACTGTTCAATAATACTACCAGTATTGTTGGTGGGTAAGGTTTTTGGCTGTGTGATCCCCTCCAATCCGAATACAATAACCAGCAATGGAAATCCGATGATCATTGCCGCCTGAAGAATTAATTGTGTTTTATCACGGGTGAAGATTTTAAACCTACGGGAAATTAGTGCATAAAATTGGGAGACGGGGCTCGGAGACGGATTTGCCTGGGCAGATTGATTTTCGTAATGCGTGTCCTCTGCTTCAATTAAGTATGTGTGCTTGTGCTTATTCCATGAGTTATGCCATTCCTGAGATTCTCTACATCCAAGTAGTGGATAGATTTCTTCAGCTGATTCTACGCTGAAATAATGAGTTATTTTGTTCGGGGGGCCTTGATATGCTACACGTCCTTCGTAAAGAACTAAGATTATATCATACAAATCCAGATGGTTTAGACTGTGGGTAACGTTAACAACAATTCTTTCAGTGCTTTGAGATAAAGAATGTAACAAGTTTACTATTTCCTTTTCAGACCTTGGGTCCAATCCGCTAGTGACTTCATCGCATAGCAATAGTGTAGGATTAGTGACGAGCTCAAGTGCGAGGCTGAGCCTTCTTTTTTGACCTCCAGATAGGACTTTAACTTTTCTGTCAGATAATTCTTTTAGTCCGACTTGTTCAATTATAGTGGCGACAAGATCTGATTCATTAGTTATTTGTTTTTTGTTCACACGCAGGCGCAATGCATATCCAATGCTCTCTTCAATTGTGAGCTCGTCGAAAGCTATACTGAACTGAGGCACGTAGCCGACCTCAGAAGCCGCCAGATCCTCTTCTGACAAATTTCTCCCGCCCCAAGTTATTGTTCCTGAACTTTCCTCATTAATTCCAGCAATGATTTTCAATAGGGTGGTTTTCCCACACCCAGAGGGTCCGACAATAGCCATGAACTTACCAGGAGGTATTGAAATTGAGGCATCCTTTATTAGGTGCACTTCATTTTCATTTTCATTGATGGCAAAGCTTACCTTGTTAAGTTTTAACACGATCTTGTTATAAATGAGGGTTGTTTACTCTAGTAATGGCAAAATAAATATAATGGTGAAGTTTTGTAATTGGCTGTGTAGTTTACACTAAGACGGATGCCTGAAATTGACATAAAGATATCAGATAAAAATAGGTTTCGCAAAATTGCGAGGGCCATACTTTTTTTTGGCCTTACGTTATTTATTGTTTTTGTTCTTTTTTCGTTCGTTGTATTTCTGCTTCTTAATAAGTATCTGAAGAGTGAAAAGTTTAAAATATCACTTGAGAACCGAATCAACAATGAGCTTAAAGTAAGTAGTAATTTTGATGAATTTCGGTGGCAAGGAACTACTGTGGATACTGATCAACTTAAAGTAGAGGGTTATGATGGCGCGATCTTTTCTAAGCTTAAAGCTGACGGCATACGTGCAAGAATTAATATCGGAGCCGTTAAAAGGAGAGCGTGGGAGGTCACAGGGTTAGACATTAATCGAATTAACTTACTAATTGATTCTAACCGCTTAACAGATGCCGGTGAGAATCTAGGCGACGCTAAAGGACAAGGACTGGATTCTCAGGACAATGGTTTTTTAAAACGCTTTTTGCCAAATAAACTTGAGGTTAATCAAATTAGAGTAGGTGAATTGAACTTTAATTATTTTGACGAAAAATTGAATCTAGAAGGTCGAAAAATTTCACTTTTATCCGTTCCAAGTTCGTCTTCAGAATTCTATAAGATTAAAATCATTGGTGGTGATTTATGGCCAAAAGGTTTTGAAAGGCTAGAATTGATCGACGCTGAGCTTCGAGCCAGTTCTAGTAACCTTATAATTGACCGTTCAGATTTCCGACTTTTTAAAAATTCATCATTGAGCGTTTCCGGTGATGTTGAATTTAATCAAGACGAAACGAGTTGGTCCATACGAAGCAATTTAAGGGATGTTCCCGCGTCAGAATTATTAGCTGATGATTGGATCAAGAGGCTAAAGGGGACAATCGATGTGGATCTGGATTTATCTGGAACGAATGATGATAGTAATGTCTTGGGAAAGGCAACGTTGCGAGAGGGTAGTCTTGAAGCCATGCCTATTCTTGATCGGATAGATGCTCTCTTAGGTTCTAGTAAATTTAGAAAACTTTCTTTTAATGATTTTACTGTTTCTTTTGAAAGGCTAGACGACCAAACTTGGGACATCATTAATGTTTACGGTTTAACATCAGGAACGGCTTGTCTCAGTGGCAAATTAAAATACAATGATGGCAAAGTAACGAGTGGCGCATACATGATCGGCATTACTCCTGAGACTATTAAGTGGGTCCCATTATTGGAAAAGGGAATCATAACCAAGGTTTTCAGTTATAATCGTGATGCTGCATTTGAGCGAGTGTTTGCTGACAACCCAAAAGGTGTCCCTAAGCCTCCTGAGGGATTTCTTTGGGCGGTAACTAATATTGATGAAGATTCCTCAGATCCTTATACTTCTGACCTAAGACGTCAATTTTTTGAATTTGGAGGAACCGGCTTATGGGGAGACATTGTTGGCGTTAGTCAAAAAGCGTTAGAGGCCATTAAATTACTATCAAAAACAGCAAAGAACAAAGGAGTTAATATTCTCGATGTTTTAATTGCTGATGATGTAGATCCTGGAGATGTATTTGGAATGGCAAATATAAAACGTGCGGCTCAAGAATTGGGAATAGCAATAGAGATTGATGGAATTCTTAAGGGTCTCGTGGAAGAAACCTTTGAACTGCCTTCGAAATTGCTCAAGGGAGGGCAAGGTCTTTTGGATGCCCTTTTGCCATTTGGTGAGTAGTCTTAAATGTAAGACATCTCAATGAAGCCCTCGAGTTTGCGTATGCGCGTAGGGTGTCGCATTTTTCTTAATGCCTTAGCCTCGATTTGACGAATTCTTTCTCTTGTCACTTCGAATTGTTTGCCGACTTCTTCTAGGGTTCGACTGTAACCGTCACAAAGTCCGAAACGTTGTTCCAGTACTGCGCGCTCCCTTAAACTAAGAGTGTCCAAAACATCCTTGATTTTATCCTTAAGCATCGCAAACCCTGTAGATTCCATTGGGTTCTCAGCAGTTTTATCTTCAATAAAGTCTCCGAAGCTAGTGTCGTCGCTATCGCCTACGGGTGCTTGTAATGAGATCGGCTGTTGGGCCATTTTCAAGACTGCTCTGACTCGTTGTACTGGCAGATGTATTTCTTCTGCAATTTCATCGGCGCTTGGTTCGCGACCATATTCCTGAACGAGTTGTTTTTGAACTCTCATCAACTTGTTGATTGTTTCAATCATATGGACAGGAATTCGGATTGTCCGTGCCTGATCAGCTATTGAGCGAGTGATGGCCTGTCTTATCCACCAAGTTGCATAAGTTGAGAATTTATAGCCTCTTTGATATTCGAACTTTTCAACCGCTTTCATTAATCCCATGTTGCCCTCTTGAATTAAATCCAAAAAGGAGAGTCCTCTATTGGTGTACTTCTTTGCAATTGAAATAACTAGTCGAAGATTAGCCTCAACCATTTCACCTTTAGCTGTTATGGAAGCCTTCACCCATTTTTTTAGTTCTTTATAGTTGGCTTTGAACTCATCAGGGCTCTGCCATGATTGTATGCAGAATTTTGTAAATTCCTCAGAATCCATTTGTTTTTTCTCAAGCCTTAAAAATTCTTTTTGGTGGGATTGCGTTGAATCCAAAAAGTCTTCAATGACTGTCTCTTTGAAGTGGAATCTCTTGTAGCATTTATTCAATTTTTTAATTAGCTTTTCAAATTCTTCCTCAAGTTTCTTCCTAGACCTAACTTTTGGTTTTTGTAATTTCTCGTAAACTGTATCTGCTTCTCTGCTCGCATCAGTGACTTGATTGATTAAACGTTTCAGAGACTTCATATAGCGCTCACGACTATTTATCTCTTTATCTAAAATTATTCTATCGAATCTTTCTTTTCCTTCGTGAAGTCTATTTGCGTGGGCTAAATAAAGTTCTGCAGCAAAGCCAAAGCCGTGAAGAATGCCTTTAGCGTTCTCTTCAGCTGTTTCTATTCTTTTAGAGATTTCAACTTCTTGCTCCCTCGTTAACAAGGGGACCTGACCCATTTGCTTTAGATACATGCGGACCGGATCATCGAGAATGTCTAATTTGGCTTCAGCCTTGTGAGCTGCTATGCCTTCTTTTTTTTGTTTCCTAATTTCACCAACTTTATCTACTTGAGAAGCATCAATGATATCAAACTCCAAATTATTAAGTCGGAGTATGACGGCTTCAGTTAGTGCAACGGCTTCATTGCCGTCATTAGACAATATCTCATTAATGTCATCGAAGGTCAGGTAATCCTGCTCTTTGGCAAGATTGATAAGTTGACGGAGCTTGTCTTGGATCTGAGGTGAATCGATATCAAGTTTCTTTCCAGTAGTGTCTCTGATTGAGGTGCTTGAAAGTAATGATTGATTTGATTGATTTTTTCGTGGTCGACCTCTTGGTCTTTTTAAGAGAGGATCCCCAGTGATGCCGTGTTCTTTAAGAATCTTTTCTCGAAGATCTTCTTCCTCTTTAGTCGGCCTGCCTCTTCTTCTCTTTGGTAGCTCAATGATTCCCTTGATAGTCTGAACGCTTTCCATCTCAATCGATGGTAAAGGGTTTTCTTTGGCGGGCTCTTTCTTTTGTTTAGTAGCTGCCTTTGTAGGGCTTTTCTTTATTATCAAAGTCTTACCTTTTTTTGGTTTAACTTTTCTAGCCGAAGGCTGTGATGTTGTTGATTGTGATTTTTGTGGAGTTCCCTTACTTGAGATGCTTTTTTTAAGAGCAGTTCTTTTGGAAGGCTTCTTATTTTTTGAGGAGGTTTTTTCCGCCATAAGGTGGAGTATTAAGTATGATTTTTCTTGAAACTCTAGTTAATTTATTCCCGTCTGCTAGTAATATTCTGTAGGGCCATTTTGAAATCAAGTAATTCTTTTCGTTGAGTCTCAACTTTGCTAGTTATCTCTATAATTTGATGATTTGAGAGGTTTGCTTGAGTAACTTTGGTCTTGTTTGTATCTATTTTACTTTGGAGGTCCTTAATTTTAAGTCTAATAATCGCTCTTTGTGCGTCCTCAAAAGTTAATTCTGCTGTTTTCTCAATGAGGATACCGGTAACAAAATCCTGATCTTCTCCCATTTTAGTGGCTATGTATGTGTTAATGTTTTCAGGTGATATTGATACGGGAGGGTTTTTCCAGATCTTGATTAAGATGTCGGATTCTGGGTTAGTTTTTAATGTTTGTATATGTTCGTCGGCTGATTCCTTTATCCATTCCTGAGTCTCTTCATTGGTAAGGGCCAGCTTCATTAAGATTCGAATATTTTTGTCGGTTATATAATTGTTGTTCTGAGTGGAGCTTTTGTTTTCAGGTTTTGTTCTCCATTCTTTTTTGATTGATGCGGCGACTCTTTTACGAAAATCTTCAGATGATATTCCGAGCCTTGTTGCTACATCGTTAATCATAGCTTCTCTGGCCACTGAATCTTTTATGATTGATATTGATGGTGATATTTCGTTAGCAAAACGAACTCGATCTTTTGGGTCATGTAGATCAAGTGACTTAGATAATGTTTCAATTTGAAATAAGTAGAACGGTTTCGCCTTATTGACGCGTTCAATGAATTCATCAGCTCCCTTGGTGGTAATTAACGTGTCGGGATCTTGGTTGGGAGGCAGTTCGATGGCTCGGACATAAATGCCAGCAAAGGAAAGTTCATTGTATGCTCTTATTGCTGCTTTGTATCCCGCAGAATCTGAATCAAAACAAAGTAAGGCTTCGCCTCTTTCTCCAGTGAATCGTCTAAGTATCCTAGCATGGTATTCAGTAAAGGCTGTTCCGAGTGGCGCGACTATATTTCCTATTCCATTTTCATAGCACCGGATTAGGTCGATTTGTCCTTCACATATTATTACTGCTTCTTGTTTCGCAATGGCTCTCTTTGTTTTATCTAGACCGAAGAAGATATTGCTTTTTTTGAATATTAACGTTTCAGGAGAGTTGACGTACTTGGCGATTTTGGATTTAGAATCCATGGTCCGCCCACTGAAGGCTATCGTTTCACCAAAATCATTGTTCAATGGAAACATGATTCGGTTTCTGAATCTCGCGTACAATCCATTCTGGGGTGTCTGCTCATCTCTGAGTGACATGAGGCCGCTTTCCTTCATTAGGCCACCACTGAAACCTTGCTCGCGAGCCCAATTTGAAAATTCATTGCTATTTGCTGGGGCAAAACCAATTTGCCAATCCTTGGCAATTTGATTTGTGATTTTGCGTTCTTTTAAATAGTCCCTCGCATTTGATGCGTCCGGAGAAAGGCTTTTCATGAGGTACTCATGGAACCATTCTCCTGCAGTTCGGTTGATTTTGGTGATGTCCTTTCTTAGTTGTAACTCTTTCTTAGTTTCTGGGCTTTGTTCATCTTCTTGAACTGTGATGCCTGCCTTTGATCCAAGTCTTTTAACAGCTGAAGGGAAATCCAGGTTTTCATAATTCATTACAAAACCAATGGCATTGCCTTTAGCGTTACACCCGAAGCAATAATATGCCTGTCTCGTTGGGCTCACCTTAAAGGATGGGGACTTTTCTGAATGGAATGGGCAAACTGCCCAAAAGTCTTGACCTTTTTTTTGAAGTGGGAAATATCCTTCAACTAATTCAACGATGTCAGTTGAACTTAAAATTTGCTGAATTGTTTCTTCTGGAATTGGCATTTATTGATGAAAGGCTCTAAGTCGCCCGTTTTCCCTTTAATAAGAAGTTTGATATGTTTAAAAATGCACTAATCGTTATTGGTCGGGAGCATCCTATAATTGAAGAGCTTATGAATCGTTGTCATTTCTGTAAAAGAGAATCATTTAAATTTATCAAAATGTTTTTTCTTGCGCTGTATCTGAATGCTGTTGCTGGTGGTTCTGATTTAATAGAGCAATCTAATTTCGATGGGAAGGCGGTAGTTGTAGATATTAACAACTATTCCTTTATTGATTTGACCCAGGGGGCTTATCTCAAAGATTTACTAGAAAAGTTAAGTCAATCTGATCCTGAAGCTGTAATTCTTAATATTAGTTGTTCTGGTGGACTCGCCTCAGAAGTTAGGTGGTTCATTGATGATTTCACTAAGCTAAAGATTAAGACTATAAGTTTTATTAATGGAGAGGCTAAGGGAGCCGGAGCTTTGACGGCTCTATCATCGAGTATAATTTACTTTAGGGACAATACAGAGATTGGAGGAGAGCCAGAGAAATTAGAGTGGAGAGGTAAGCTTGATTTGTTGCCCCAAAGATTTTCTGATCTGAGTTATTATGACATCATTGAAGATGTATCCAAAACTTTCAACGAGGATGTTTCTAGGTTGCAGTTGGCTAGGGGGTTTTGTGATCAAGACAATGAAGTTAAGTTAAATGGTGTTCGTTTTTCGAGGGTTGGAGAGCATTTACTTATTAAAAAATCTAACTTGGATGAACTTGGAATTAAAGGTGGGACGGCAGCTAGTGTTGAAGAAGTCTTAAGTCAGGAAAAGCTGTCGTGTGAATTAATTAATCTCAAATCACCACAAGTCATAATCGAGGAGGATGTAACTTCTTCATCAGTTAACGATGACAGTGAATTAAATGAGAGCTCTGAATCATCAGTAGATGATGATACTAGTAGTTTTGGTGAGACGCGGGTAGAAAGTTATGCGGGAAAGATTGTTGTCATACCTATCGGTATGGAATCATTGGTGAGAAAGACTAAGTTTGAATTCATACAAAGAATCATAGAGAAGGCAGACGAGGATAAGGCCTCAGCAATTATATTCGATCTCAATACGCCTGGTGGTATCGCCTGGTATACGGAGGAGATCATGCTTTCAGATCTTCAAAATCTTTCGGTGCCTACATACTCATTTGTTAATCCTAAAGCGATGTCAGCGGGTGCTCTTATAGCAATCGCAACTGATCATATATACATGCATGAGCCTAGTACGATTGGTGCTGCAGCTCCAGTAATGGGTAATGGTCAGGACATTCCTGAGGCAATGTTAAAGAAGGTTTTGAGCGATATTGTTTCAACTGCTGATAATGTGGCTCGGCTCAAAGGCCACAACCCTGCAATCGCTAAGGCTTTTATTGACACAAGGGCAGAGCTTACAATTGAGCTTCCAGTAGTTACCAATGAAGGGAGCCTGAACTATGTGAATGCATTTACTCCGGATTCTGAAAATGATTTATTAGTTCTAAATGCTTGGGAGGCCACTCAGGTAATTAATGGTAAGAAAATTTTTGCTGCAGGCATTGCTTCATCGTTAGAAGAGTTGGTTCGAAAGGCAGAATTAAAGGGCGAAGTAATAACAGCACAAGCATTAGGTTTTGAATTGGTTGGTGATTGGATCGTTAAGTTGGCGCCGTGGCTTTTGTTGTTTGGTATCGCAGGCGCATATATGGAGTTGAAAGTGCCAGGATTTGGGCTTCCGGGTTTTCTTTCCCTCATCTGTTTCGGATTGTTCTTTTTTGGGCACAATGTTTCTGGATATATGGCAGGGTTTGAGGCAATCGGTGTTTTTGTACTGGGGTTAATTTTAGTATTATTGGAGTTCTTTGTATTTCCTGGGATTTTAGTTTTTGGGGTATTAGGTGTTTTTTGTATCATTGGATCACTTGTCTATTCAATGATTGATCCCCTTAACTTAAATTGGGATGGATCCGTAAACTTTTCTGAGTTGGGTGTTCTGTTGGGTGACCCTGTGATGAATGTGTTGATCGCCTTGTTTGGGGCTTTAGGGGTTGCCTTGTTTTTGATGCGATATATGTCATCAATGCCGATGACTCGATGGATGGTTCTTGAAGAAGCTCAAACGTATGGGCCGGCACTAAAAAAAGCAATCGGCGGAGGGGAGTCATCTTCATTGATTGGCCTTGAAGGCGTGACGGCTACAGATCTAAAGCCATCAGGCTCTGCAACGATCAATGATAAGAGGGTTGACGTGATTTCAAGTGGTGCATTTATTAGTGCGGGATCTACAATAATAGTTACTAAGCACGAAGGTTCACGAGTGGTTGTTGAGATTATCGAGTTTGAATCTTAGTTTGATTTTTATCAGGAATAAATTTTGTGAATAACCTGTGAAAAACTTTCCATTCAAAAATTTCTAAACAATTAGAGTTACGATTTATTCTTAACTAAAGACTGGTTCTGTTAGGAGCAATCAGATCACTCAAAGTTAAATGGTAATCAATCACCGGAAGTGCTGGTAAATGCTTCATTATAAGTTGATTGGCATTGTGTAATTGTTAGTCAAATTGCTGTATTTAAGTATCTTTTAGATCTTATGGTGCCATAAATGTTATTAAACTTTTGGCGATCCGTCGATTAGCGGAACCATTGATTGGCAACTCCAAATAGTTGAAATTTAAGGTTTAATTTACTGAACAGATGTTTTGTTCTGTTCAAAAAAAGAATTAAATTTTTAACAACAAAAATTATTGTTAATAACTCAGGGATATTATGATTCTTAAGCTTGTGTGTGCTCGTTTTCGTATGACCTGTCAGCGAATCTTACCTGATTATCGATGAAGGTGAGAGGTACGTCGCCGATAGGGCCGTTCCTCTGTTTTGCTACAATAAATGTGGCTTCTCCTTCAAGATCATCTCTTTCGTCGTCATCATCAGCATAGCGTTCTGGACGCATTAACAGTCCGACAACGTCAGCATCTTGTTCGATTGAGCCTGATTCTCTCAAATCACTTATTCTGGGTCTTCCACCTTTACGCTCTTCAGGGTTTCGGTTGACCTGAGCGATCACGATTACGGGTATGTGAAGCTCTTTGGCTAATGCCTTGAGGCCGGCTGATATTTCTGAAATTTCGATTTGCCTATTATCTTTTCCGCGTTTTGTATTTGAGCGCATTAATTGAAGGTAATCGACAACTAGCAGTTGAATGTCTTCTCGCTGCTTCATGCGTCTCGCCTTGGCTCTCATTTCCATGATGCTAATACTCGGCGTCTCATCGATTAGCATCTTACTTTTTGATAGTTCTCCAGCAGCCTTTAGTAATTTAGGGAAATCTCCACTGTCTGGTATGCCGGCTCTTATCTTTTGTCCATTTACCCGGGCCCTACTACATAGGAGTCTTTGGACTAAGTCCTGAGTGGTCATTTCAAGACTGAATATGGCTACTGCTTTTTCTTGGTCCACGCTAACGTGTTCAGCGATATTCATCGCTAGTGATGTTTTTCCCATACTTGGTCTAGCAGCAATGACAATCATTTGACCTGGATGCATGCCATTTAATAGTTTGTCAATGTCACGAAACCCGGTTGCCAGGCCCTGAATGCTGCCTCGGTTCTCGTACATTGTTTCAATGTTAGCGATCGCGTTTAGAACGTGATCTTTCATGCTGAGATCGTTCTCGTCCTTGTCTTCACTGTCACCAATGTCTAGGATGTTTTGCTCAACTTCATCTAAGATATGAGTTGCGTCACCTTCATGTGTATATGCAGAATTGATGCAACCTGTACAGGTTGAGATTATTTCCCTTAGCAGATGTTTCTCTTTAACGATTTCCACATAAAAATCGAAATGGCTCGCGTCTGGTACGAAATCAATAAGTTCTAATACAGCACTAGGTCCACCGACTGAGTCCATGAGATTTTCTCTCATTAAGGCTTCTTGAAGAGTGATTGGGTCAATCGGTTTGCCTTCGTCAGATAATTTTATTATCAGTTCAAATAAAGTCTTGTGAGCAGGAACATAAAAAGCATTGGAGTCAAGTTTTTGAATAGCTTCGCCAACGATATCATCAGGGGACTGAAGCATTGCACTGATCACCCCCTTCTCTGCGTCAGAGTTGTTTGGTAGTGTGCGTGATATTTCCTGAGCTGTAGGAGCTCTGTTTCCTGCTGATTCTTTTATGTTCTTAATTTTTGAATCGATCGCCTGTAGCTGAGGAGTTGGTTCAGCTAGTTGGGGTTGTTCCTTGTTCTCCATTCTTCGTTGATATTGGTTAATAGGATGAACAAATAATTGTATATTAGCTACAATTATTTCAAATACTCAACCGAATGTTAATAACCTGATATCAAGGAATGTCATTAGAAGCATTAAGGATTCGAAGTCCTAATCCATAAGGATTGAGGATCCAAGAGAATTCTTGGGTAGTCGATTAGTGATTTATTTTAGATAGAAAATTTTGGAATTAGAACTCTCTTTTTAACTCTCGTTTTTTTGATCTGTCACTACCGCAGAAACTTTAATTTTTAGGGTAGCTGTAACATCAGCATGAATATTAATATCTACGTCAAAGTCGCCAGTTCTTTTGATTGGCTTTTTAAGAACAATTTGTTTGCGGTCAATATCCCTGAACTGTCGATCAGTTTCAGCTAATGACTTCTGAATATCCCTTGTAGTTACTGAGCCAAAGGCCTTTCCTCCTTGACCTGTTGCAAGTTCAAACTTGAGTCTTTGTTTATTCAATCTATTAGCTAACTTGTTCGCGGACTCTAGCTCATCAGCTTCTCTGATTGCTCGAGATTTTTTTAGAGACTCGATGTGCTTAAGGTTTCCTTTAGTAGCTTCAAATGCTTTGCCTGTAGGAATTAGAAAGTTAAGGGCGTACCCACGTCTGACTTTAATTACATCAGCTTCAGCTCCTAGGTTTTCTACTTGTTCTTTTAAGATGACGTCTATTTGAGACATGGTATTTTCTTTTTTTAGGCAGATTTTAAATGATAGGGATAATCCAAGCACACACTAAATGCGGCGATTCTATTACCCGTGATATGTTTTTTTGTCAAGATAAGGTCTTTGCAAGGGCATTAGATTTAATGATAATTTTCAGGTAAAAATATTCGTTTAACTCTACAATAAAAGTTTATCGCTAAAAAATGAGTCTTTCCCATAGGAAATTGTCTGATGTTTGTCTTCTTATCTTAATTGCCGTTGAATTAATAATTCATGTCGGGTGCAAGGATAAATCTAAGTCCGGAGTAGCTGACATAACTAAAAATCAGAGTCATGACTATTTATCAAACATAGGTGAATGGTTAGGCCCGCTGGGTAATTTCCGTAACGGACATTCCGCAGAAATCAATTGGCATCAAAATTGGTTTGATGTGGAGCCAGAATTATTATGGAAACATGAACTTGGGCTGGGTGTAGCTGGCGTCACTTGTCACAAGGGACTGGTATATTGTGTCGGCAATACTTCGGATGAAGAAGTCGTTCAGTGCATAGATTCCGGTACGGGCCAAGTCGTGTGGAAATATTCTTACCCATGCTCAATAGATAAAAGGATGTTCGAAGGAGGTTCGGCTTCGACTCCTGTAATTGATAAGCTTAGGGGTTCTCTATATGTTCTTAGCCATGAAGGAGAGCTTCGCTCTTTGGATCTAACTAACGGTAAAGAGCTATGGAAGGTTTCATACCTAGAAAAGCTTAAAGGGAAAAGGCCAACTTGGGGTTATTCCAGTTCTCCATTGTTGTGTGGGAACATGTTAATCATTGTTCCTGGGGGAAGGGGTTCAGGTGTTGCAGCGTTGGATCCTCTTACTGGGGAAATTAAGTGGTCTTTTGGTAATGATGAGGCGGCTTATTCTTCTCCTGTTCAAATCAATGGTGAAAGAGAAGGGAATGTAATGCTATTTAATTCATACGGACTGAGTATTATAAATTCACAAGTTGGTGAGCTATTAGCCAAGGTAAGATGGAAAACTGAGCACGATGTCAACGCGACCTTACCTCTTTATATCAGCGGTCATGTTTTTGTTTGCTCAGGATACGATAAGGGAGGTGGCATGTTTCGCTTAAATGAAAACAAACTTGATTTAATTTATGAGACCAAGGATACGGTTTGCCAGTTTCAATCACCGATCAAGTCAGGAGGTCATGCCTACATGGTGATAGGTGATAACTCTACTAAGGCAAAATTAACGTGTATGAGTCTCGAAAATGGATCAATTAAGTGGACTCAACCATTGTCTGGGAACCGAGGGAATATCATTACTGCTGACGGAAAGCTAATCGTTGTCAGTGAGCGTGGAGAGGTGGTCCTTTGTGATGCTTCAGAGAATGGATTTAATGAGCATGGTAGATTTCAAGCCCTTGGAGGTAGATGCTGGGCCGCGCCTTCATTTGCTGATTCAAAGTTATATATTAGAAATAATTCAGGCAGATTGGTCTGCTATGATCTTAAAAATATCAAATAAAACTGCTATTCTAAGAGTCAGATCAGTTGAGATTACTCATAGTTGAGGCATTTTTATTAAAATGAGGTAAAGAAAGATTGCGTGATCTGACCTAATAATCTTTAAACTAGATAATCTATGACGAAATTACTCCGATTAACATTATTTGCCGGAACTACCATTTTATTGATAAATGATCCAATTGCCGCATTCGGAAAGGAAAATTTGCAATGGCTTTCATGGCGAGGACCTGATGGAAATGGAGTGAGTCATGAGAAGTATAAGGGTTGGAGTTTCGACAAGACACCATCCTGGACTCATGCCCTTAAGGGCAGGGGGACTCCCGTCATTGCTGACGGGAAAATGTTTGTTTTTGGATATAGGGGAGAGGGAAGTGAAGTTGAGGAGTTGATAGTTTGTCTAGATGCCGAATCTGGAAAGAAGATCTGGGAATATGCATTCAGGGACTACATTAGTGATACAATTTATGATAGATACTCTATCGGCGCTGCAGCAGTTGATCCGGAAACAAGGAACGTTTATCTGCAGACAACTAATGGTCTTTTTATAGCATTCACATCTAACGGTGAGCCCATTTGGCGACACTCAATGATGGAAAGATTCGGGCGTTTGACTTTTCCTAACGGAAGAACTGGGGCCCCAATAGTTGAGGGGCAATTAGTAATAATGCACTGCATCACAAGTTACTGGGGTAAACAGGGTCCAGCCAGGGATCGCTTTTATGCTTTCGATAAGAGGTCAGGCGATATTGTTTGGGTCAGTGAGCCTGGCATAGCACCTAAGGATAGTTCATTTTCCACGCCCATAGTTGAAAGTAAGTACGGAACGCGTGTTTTTTATGCGGGTACGGGCGACGGCAATCTCGTGTGCGTTAATGCACTTAATGGTAAGCCGCTGTGGAGATTTCATATGAGCTTTGGTGGAGTCAACTCTAGCCCTGTTATTTTTAAGGATACTGTCATTTGTCCTCATGGAAAGGAAAACATAGACACGACAGAAGAGGGGAGAATGGTTGCAGTTAAAATGCCGTCTAAGTTGGATTTGTCTGCTCCTCAAACTGTACTTCCTACTAACTCGGAAGTGTGGAGGAATGAAACTGTTTCATTTACTAGTTCACCTACAATAGTAGGGGACCGAGTATATCAGGTTTCAAAGGTAGGAGAGTTGCTTTGTATTAATGCTCAGACGGGTGCCGTTCTGTGGCATGAAAAGCTAGGCAATGACAATTTGCATTCCTCTCCATTGTTTTGTGATGGAAAACTTTATGTCCCAATTTTTAGCGGTAAGTTCTATATTATTGAACCTTCTGATAAGGGCGCAAAGATCCTTCATACTTTAGAATTCGAAGGTAACTTGATAGGATCTCCTGCCATTTGTGATGGCCGTCTATATCTTCATACAACTAAGAAGTTGTATTGTTGGGAGTTTAATCATGATGGCGTCAAGGGTCCTGACTGGCCTTCAGTTTACTCGGGTAAGGCTAGTGATGCTGTCGAAATAAGAACGGTCCCTTCTGACGTCCTGCTGCAACCCGGTTCAAAGCAAAAATTGCAATTTCATTCCCTGGATAGTGAAGGGCATGTCGTTAGTTCAGTCAGTGGTCTTAACTATTCTAAGTTCATACCACCAACAGCTAAGGTTAAGACTCAAATGGATGCGACCTTCAAGAACGATCAAATTAGTGCATCGGCTGATTCAAAGGCTTCTGCTGGAGCTTGGAAAGGTGGTAACGGTAAATTGTCAGGAATTTTCAGAGGCAGAATTTTAGATGCAATTCCTTTCTCTGAAAACTTCGAATTATACAAGACTGTCGTTGCTTCCAAGATTGATCCTGATCAGAAGTTCGCCTATCCGCCATTGCCTTGGATCGGAGCAAGATTCAAATGGGAGATCAGAGATCTAGAGGGAAACAAAGTTTTAAGAAAAACTTTGGAGAGAGTGTTATTTCAGAGGGCGATGACTTTTATAGGTCATCCAGACTTAAAAAATTACACAATGCAGGCTGATGTTATGACTGATGGAAACCGTCGAATTAAATCTGATGTGGGACTCGTTAACCAAAGGTACTTGATAGTGTTGAAAGGTAACGCCAATAAATTAGAAGTCAGCTCGAACCAAGAGAGATTAAAGGTATCAGTTCCATTTAAAGTAAAATATAAGACTTGGTATTCACTAAAGTGTCGAGTCGATGTGGATGATAAAGGAACAGCAACAGTCAAGGCGAAGGTCTGGCCCAAGAGAGATGATGAGCCGGACTCCTGGACCATTGAGGTTCCTCACAAGAAAGGTCACACGCAAGGGGCTCCGGGTCTCTTTGGTTTCTCTCCACAGAGTCAGAAGCCTGTATTCGTAGATAACATTTCAATTATACCTAGTAAGTAAAAAGTCTAACATGAAAACCATTAAAGCAATTGCCATATTAATTACAGTTAATCTAACAACATCATACTCTGCCGATTGGCCTGAGTGGGGAGGTGATGGAAATAATAACATGGCCTCTTCTGCTAAGGCCATACCTCTAGAAATGGAACCTGGTAAGAGAAAAAAGGGTACCGAAGACATTGATCTCTCCACTACCAAGAACGTCAAGTGGGTAGCAAAGATCGGTTCGCAAAGCTATGGCACGCCAACTATAGCAGAAGGGAAAGTTCTCATTGGTACTAACAATGAATCCCCAAGAGATGCTCAACATGAGGGAGATAGGGGCATTATTATGTGCTTTGATGAAAAGGATGGAGGCTTCCTCTGGCAGCTCGTAATTCCTAAGCTCGGGGCTGGAAAGGTCTCAGACTGGGAATATCTCGGTGTTTGCTCCTCTCCGCTAATTCACAAAGGTAGGGCCTATTTTATATCCAACCGCTGCAGGGTTGTTTGTGTTGATATGGAGGGAATGGCGAACGGTAATGATGGGCCATTCAAGGATGAAGCTAAGTTTATGATGACTGGCGGTAAGACATTCAAGGCGGGTAAGGGCGATGGTGATATTATTTGGGTGTATGATATGCGTGAAGAACTGGGTGTTTTCCCTCATAACATTGCGAGTTCATCTCCTAAAATTGTTGATGGGAAGCTAGTAGTTACTACTTCAAACGGTGTTGACTGGTCTCACCTCAATGTTCCGGCCCCGCAGGCGCCTTGTCTTATTCTTCTTGATTTAGCTACGGGAGAACTGGTCGGTGAGGAAGCTTCGAAGATTGGTGAAAGAGTAATGCACTGCAATTGGTCTAGTCCAATGGTGGCTAAGGTTGATGGTAAATCCACTATCTTCTTTGGTGCAGGTGACGGCTACTTATATAGTTTTGATCCAAAGGCCAAAGAGGACGATGAAGGTTTTCTCGTCATGCCTGAGAATTGGAGAGTCGACGGTAATTTGCCTGAGTATCGGAAAGACAAGGACGGCAAAAAGGTCAAATACGCAACGTTCGAAGGCCCAAGTGAGTATATTTCATCTCCAGTCTATCACGAAGGTAATGTGATTTCATTGATTGGTCAGGACCCAGAGCATGGTGAAGGCGTTGGCAGAATGATGTCTGTTAATGCGAAGACTGGAAAGGTTAACTGGGATTATACTGAAATTGAGAGAGGAATATCGACAGTTTCAATTGCTGATGGCTTAGTTTATGCAGCAGATTACAGAGGTAGGGTCCATTGCGTTGATGTGAAGACCGGGAAGAAAGCTTGGGTATATGACACAAAGAGTCACATTTGGGGTTCAACTTTAGTGGCTGACGGAAAAGTCTTCATTGGTAATGAGGATGGGGAAGTAGTGATCCTTAAGCATAGTCGCAAGATGGAAAAGATTGGCTTGGTCGAATTTTCAGCACCCGTTTATGCAAGTCCTGTCATTGCGAATGGCGTCTTGTATATTGCAACTCAAGCTCACCTGTACGCTTTTAAAGAGGGCGCCAAGACCGCTTCAAAATAACGGTATTGGTATATGAGTTTTTTTTAAATAATGACTTCTAAAAGAATAATTTTAGCACTAGCCATCGTACTTGGTGTTCTTCACCATGACACTTGGAACTGGGGAAATTCTGAGCTGGTCTTCGGTTTTATGCCTGTCGGGCTTTTTTACCATGCTTGCTACTCATTAGCGGCTTCAATACTCTGGGTCTTTGCAATTAAATTTGCTTGGCCTAAGGATTTAGTTGATTGGGCAGAAGGGGGTGACTCAAATGAATCCTGAGAATTTCATTCACTTTAATTTACTTGCGACCTCGACGATTCCTGTCGTTGTCATAGCTATCTATCTCGGATTGTTATTAGGCTTGGCAATGATGAGTAAGTTGCTCTTTAGGGGCACCAGCACTGATTACTTTGTGGCTAGTCGAAGCATTGGCCCCTTCATGCTTCTCATGTCTGTATTTGGTACTACAATGACGGCTTTTGCGTTGGTCGGGTCAACGGGCAAGGCCTTTGAGCGGGGCGTTGGTACGTACGGGCTCATGGCCTCTTCCTCAGGACTCATTCATGCTGCCTGCTTCTTCTTGATCGGTATCAAATTATGGTCATTTGGAAAAAAATATGGTTACGTAACTCAAATTCAGTTCTTCCGTGACCGTTTTGAATCTAAAGCGATCGGTTATCTGCTCTTTCCAATATTAGTTCTATTGGTTATACCGTATCTTCTTATCGGTGTCATCGGAGCCGGCAAAACCATTATGGGTGTTACTGGGCCCAAAGGTAAGGCTCCTGGAATGTTTCCCGAGTTATTTGAATCAACTAGTGGCGCGATTCCCGGAGAATTGACCGGCCTTGTCATTTGTTTGGTTGTTCTCTGTTACATTTTTGCGGGAGGTTCCCGTGCCGCTGCTTGGGCTAATACATTCCAAACGATTGTGTTTATGGCGATGGGCCTTTTGGCCTTTTATCTAATCAGTGACAAATTGGGAGGTCTTGGGGCAGCTATCGCTCAGGCTAATGACGCTCACTTGGTCAGGGATGTTTCTGGGCTTGATGATAGTGTGGGTGTCCCCAAGCTAATGTTTTTAAGTTATATGCTAATACCACTGAGTGTCGGTATGTTTCCTCATCTATTTCAGCACTGGCTCACTGCTCGGAGCGCCAAGAGTTTCAGGCTCACTGTGATAGCGCATCCAATATGTATCATGATTGTTTGGGTCCCTTGTGTGCTCATCGGATTGTGGGCTACTGGGAAATTGCCTGAAGGCACACCAGGGGGAGCAGTCCTTGCTAAAATGGTGGGTATTCTAGTTAAGGATCCAATCGTTGTTGGGTTAGTGACTGCGGGAATTCTTGCAGCGATCATGTCATCACTGGACTCGCAGTTCCTTTGCTTGGGTACAATGTTCACTAACGATGTCGTGATCGATAAATTTGGTAAGGATCGTTTCACCGACAAGCAAATTATACTTATAGCCAGACTCTTTGTCATTAGCATTGTGATTATCACTTATGTGTTTTCTATTCTTCTATTTAAGAAGAGTGTCTTTGATTTGGCTATTTGGAGTTTTTCAGGTTTCGCTAGTCTCACACCTTTAGTCTTTGCCGCACTTTATTGGAAAGGGGCCACTAAGACTGGTGCATTCGCTTCAATTATTTCCGCGACGGCTGTATGGCTTTACTTCTTTAAAGCATCAGGTTGGGGTGGTGAATATATGGTTTATAATAGAATGCTGGCAAGTTTTGTAGAGGAGGCAGGATTTGAGCCACCAATAGGCATGATGCCTGTAGTATTCAGTTTCGGTGCTGGCGCGTTAGCAATGATTATTGTTTCCTTGTTCACTGCAAAGCCCGCTGAGTCGACCGTGAACAAGTTCTTTCCAAAGTTTTAAACTGCTAACTTGTTGGGCTAGGCAATTAAATTAGATTCTAAGATTAATACATCTCATATAATATAACTATGACTACAGAAGAAGCGAAGGAGATGCTAGATAATCAACTCCGAGAAATATTAGCTTGGCATTTTTCTGAAGAGACTGGATGTCCATTTTGGTTGGACTGGAAGAAAGAAGCGGGTTGGGATCCTAGGGATGAAGTCCAATCATTTGATGACATTCATAAGTTTGATCATTTTCAGGATGAATGGCTGAGGGACGAAAAGAATGAAAGGTTTGTTCCAAAGGGAATGGATGGGAGGCCATTCAATGTTTTTGAAACTGGAGGCACGACTGGGTTGCCTAAGCAGCGAGTCGGTTGGGACGATTATAAGCATGACTACGAGATGTTTTCTGAAACGCTTTCTGATGAGCATTTTCCAAGGGGTGCGAATTGGATCATGGTAGGACCCACTGGTCCGAGGAGATTGAGATTAGCAGTTGAGCATCTTGCTCAACATAGGGGAGGTAGCTGTTATCATGTTGACCTTGATCCTCGGTGGGTCAAAAAATTGATTATCCGCAAACAAATTGATGAAGTCGAGAGATATCAAAAACATGTCATTGACCAGGCCGTAGAAATAATTAAGCATCGTGACATTGGTTGCATGTTCACGACTCCTAAACTTCTGGAGTCAATTGGTGAGAGGCTATCCGTTCCAGGGTCTGGAATTAAGGGGGTCTTTTGTGGTGGTACAACAATGACACCGCAGGCGGTCCGGTTCTGGGTAGAGGAAGTCCTTGAAGGTAAGACGCATTTGGTTCCCACATATGGTAACACTTTGATGGGTCTTGCTGTTAGTCGTCCATTAGATGAAACGTACAGTGTGACCTATTACGCTCCTCAGCCCAGAGCTGTTCTTCGTGTCGTCGACCCTAAAGATACGGCTACAACGATGCCTTATGGAGATTTTGGACGCGTCGAACTGACGACGCTAACAAAAGAATTTTTCATGCCTCGTTTTCTCGAACGTGATGAGGCTATCAGGAGAGAGCCTATCGATAAATATCCCTGGGATGGAGTGGGTGACGTTAGGCCATTCGGAGCCATGGAAAAGAAGGTTGTCGAAGGAGTATACTAGAAAGCTTATCAATGTTGCCGACCATTCCATTATTGCGCCAAGGTGAAGTGTACCGGAGTCTCGATGTGCAAGACATTTGTCCGGTACAAGGTGGTGATCCTGTGGCCAGAATAACCATGGCAAATTCCGGATTAATTAAGAGGGATCTCTTGAATTTAACTGTTGGACGTACAGCTTTACAGAAATTTTCAACTCAGGATCTGCTCGATATAACGCTCAAGGCAGGCGACATCTTCCTTACCGATGAATTGCCTGTTGGTGATGAGGGTGTAATGCAGGGCCCTGAAGAATATCTTCATTCCTTAGCAGCTACCAGTGGTCTTCCTCATTCGCTTATTCGTATGAATATGGAGAGGCTGCATGGAGTCTTTGCTCAGGTGCCAACAATACTTAAGGGTCTTTCCAGAGGCATGAGTACTGATGTCCTTGATGTGGCTTATGGCAGTCAGTTAGGTGTGACTGTTTCTTTTGTTCCCACGACTACGGCTCTTGGTGTCGTGCTTCCGTCGAATAGCCCGGCCGTTAACGCGTTGTGGATACCTTCTATAGCCATGAAGACTCCGGTCGTTCTAAAGCCTGGACGTGAGGAACCATGGACCCCATGGAGAGTGATACAGTCATTCATTAAGGCCGGAGCTCCGGCAGAGGCTTTTAGTTTCTACCCTGCTCATCATGATGGTTCATCTGCTATCATAAGGAATTGCAATAGAGTGATGCTTTTTGGTGGTGATGATACGGTCAAGCAGTACGAAAATGATCCGAGAGTAGAAGTTCATGGTGCTGGCAGATCCAAAATACTTATTGGTGATGACGAAATTGAGAATTGGAAAAATCACCTCGATCTAATGGTCAGGAGTATTTCAGCCAACTCAGGCAGGTCCTGCATCAATGCAAGTTGCGTCATTGTGCCTAAGTATGCTGACGAGATTGCTGACGCGTTAGCTGAGGCATTGGTCCCAATGAAGGTCCGTGCTCAGGATGATAATGAAGCCACTTTGTCAGGTTTTGCTAATCCCAAAATGGCCGAATGGATAAACGTGTCCATTGAGGATGGTCTTGAAGAGGGTGGCGCCAAGGACATTAGCCTTGAAAAGAGGGATGGTAGTGAGCGTTACGTGCAGAGGGACGGCATGCATTACATGCTTCCGACCATAGTTAGATGTGATTCAATTGACCATCCTATTGGTAATACTGAGTTTCTCTTTCCGTACGCGAGCGTCATTGAAATGCCACAGGATCAAATGCTTAGTTCGATCGGCAAGTCGTTGGCCGTAGCTGCGATTACTAAAGATAGCAGTTGGCTCGATGAGTTGATATTTGCTGATCACATTGAACGGTTAAATGTCGGCGCCATGCCAACTAATCATATCGAGTGGGACCAGCCTCATGAAGGCAATCTATTTGAATTTTTATATCGAAGACGATCTATTCAAGTTGCATGAGTACTGAAATTAAGGCAGCTGACATTTGTTCGGAGTACTGCCAATCAGATGAAATTATAGCTTTTGGTGCGCTAACGGAAACCAGAGTCGACTTTGGTTCGGGGGCAGTTTCGAGTTTAGCTGATCATGTAAAATCTCTTGGAGGAAGTAAAGTTCTGCTCGTTACAGATCCAGGAATCGCTGAGGCCGGGCACATGGAATGGGTCATGATGATTCTCATTAATGCAGGAATTGATGTTTTGACATATACTGATGTGAGAGAGAATCCGACCACTGAGGATGTTTCTTCGTGTGTTGATAAGGCTCAGGGCCAGAGCATTGATTTAATCGTCGGACTCGGTGGCGGATCTAGTTTGGACACAGCGAAGGGATGTAATTTCATACTAACTAATGGCGGTGAAATGAAGGACTATTGGGGTAGTGGTAAAGCCGACAATGAGATGCTGCCATTCATTGCAATACCAACGACCGCAGGGACCGGCAGTGAGTGCCAGAGCTACGCAATAATTGCTGATTCAGAGACTCATATTAAGATGGCTTGTGGGGACAAAAAAGCCGCTGCTAGGATTGCCATTCTTGATCCTGAGCTGACAGTGACGCAACCCAGCAAAGTGACTTCACATACCGGCATTGATGCGCTTTCTCATGCCATCGAAACGTGCGTTACGACTAAGAGGAATGATGTTAGCTATCAATATTCCAAACTAGCATTTAATCTTTTAAATGAGTCATTTGAGTCCGTTCTTAAAGATCCCAAAGACATTGAAGCTAGGTCCAAGATGATCCTTGGAGCTGCTTACGCGGGGACGGCTATCGAATCGAGCATGCTGGGAGCGGCTCATGCGGCAGCTAACCCTTTGACTGCTCAATTTGGAATCATACATGGTGCCGCTGTTGGAATGATGCTTCCTCATGTGATTCGATATAATTCTGAGGATTCTGGCATCAAAAATATTTATACTGATTTGTATGACGGTGATTTATCAAACAGAGTTAATGACCTTTTAGATATTGCCGGTATTTCAAGTGAATTGTCTTCATATGGTGTAGACAGAGGAAATTTCTTGACTCTATCCAAGGACGCCTCAAGTCAGTGGACCGGAACCTTTAATCCGAGGACTGTCGGAGTGGATGAATTTGCTGATTTGTATGAATCTGCATTTTAGAGCCAATTCTCACTTGTCACTTTTATCTAAAGACATTAGTTTTCCGACCCTCATTAGTATCATGCAAATGATATCTGGTAGGGTGTAAGGCTCGGTAGCTCAGTTGGTAGAGCAGAGGACTGAAAATCCTTGTGTCGACAGTTCGATTCTGTCCCGAGCCACATCTTACAAATCCCTATGTTCTAAGGGTTGGGCTGAGGAATTTTCTGTTTTGATGAATCTCAGTGTTTCTTGGGCAATTGGTGAGAACAGTAGAATTGAGATGAGGATCCTCTGAACTTCTCTGCATTGGAATAGTGGAGTGAAATTCTCCAAGCAATTAAGGCGCTGATTCCTCTTTCTGGTGGCTGTTTCATCACAATTGAAGAGGCAGATTAAAAATTGCTCTTCCGTCTGACAAAGCGTAGATTTCGGAATTATCCGAACAACTACATAAAAACCCCCGTATGCTGAGCAATTTTCGAAATTTTAAGATTTTTATGCCTGGCCCCACTCAGGTAGCGGAGGATATTTTGCGCATCGGTTCGTGGCAACCGCCGTACAATCGCACCCAGTCCTTCTCTAAACTTACCCTCGAAATACTGGAGGGGCTCAAGGCTCTCTTCAATACCCGGGGAGAGGTGGTGATTTTAACCGCCTCGGGTACTGGGGCGATGGAGGCTGCGGCCAAGGGATGTTTATCGCCGGAAGGCAGAGCGCTGATCGTGAACGGGGGCGTGTGGGGACAGCGTTGGGTTGATATTTGCCGCGCCAACGGCCTGCCATTTGAAGAGATCCAACTTGCTCATGGAACAACGGTTGATCCCGGCGACATAGAAGCGAGGTTGAGGGGGGGTTCGTTTGATGTCCTGCTGATCAACGGACATGAAACCTCCACGGGGGTATTGTACGATCTCCCGGCCATTGGCGAAATTGCGCGCCGTCACAATGCCCTGTTTATTGTGGACGCCATCAGCACAGTTGGCGCAGATGAATTCCAGATGGATAATTGGGGGATCGACGTTGCGATCTTGAGTTCTCAAAAAGCATTAGCCTTGCCACCAGGCCTTTCCTTTGTCGCCTTGAATCAGCGGGCCCTGGATCGGCTCGATTCAGCACCGGCCTCCGGAATTTATTTTAATCTGAAAACCTACTTGAAAAACCAGGCCCGGGGCCAGATGCCCTATACGCCCGCCATCAGCCTCTTTCTAATGCTTCACGAAAGGCTCAACCAGATGCGCCGGGCTGGCTTGGATCAAGGGATCGAGCGGCATGCTCAATTGGCAAAGTATTTCAGGGATCAACTGCCCGACCTTTTGCTTCAGGTGTTTCCTCTGCGCCCCTCCAACGCAATGACCGCGGTCCGTTGCGCCAATGGCATCAATGCACGGGAATTGGTGCGTATACTCGAAACCCAACACAGCATTTATGTGGCTCCGAATTCTGGCGAGCTTGAGACCCGGGTGTTCCGGGTAAGCCACATGGGAGATCAGCACGAGGAAGACGTGGATGACCTTTGCATTGCCTTACGCAGCACCATTGATTCCCTCCGCCCGGTTCGTCAAATGAGTCAGCAAAAATCATGAAAGTTATCATTATGGCCGCCGGAATCGGTGCACGACTTAACCGCATTCTGGGAGACAAACCAAAATGCCTGCTCACAATAGATGGCCAGACGTTGATTAGGCGGATCATCGATTTATTCCATCAACGGGATATCAAAGACATTACAGTAGTCACGGGATATAACAGTCATCTCATCCATCAGGAGCTTGCAGGTTGCGGCGTGCAGTTTTTCCACAATCCGTTCTATCAAGTGACCAACAGTATCGCTTCCCTATGGCTGGCAAATAAGTTGCTTACAGAAGACACAATCCTGATGAATGCAGATTTGTTTTTTGAGGAGGGAATACTCGATCTTACCCTGAAACAGTCTAAAGATTGTGTGATGTTGTCCGATTGCACGCGTATAGAAAATGCTGACTTCCGGTTTGGCGTGCAAGGGGATCGCATTTATAAAACAGGCAACCAGCTCGGGAACCACGAGACCGATTGCGAATATGTCGGGATCGTTCGTATTGACGGTCGATTCATCGCAACCTTCAAAAACAGGTTGAACCAAATGATATCCGATGGCGATTTTCGGAACTGGTGGGAAGGGGTTCTATATATGTTCATTACTGACGGTCTGCCGGTTCATCACGTGGATGTATCCGGGATTTTTTGGAGTGAAGTCGACAACCTGGCCGACTATAACCGGCTGCAGGCATGGGTATCTGACCAACAATCTACTTCAATGGAACAATTCGTTCCCGCGTAATTCATCCACGATGAGGCCTTCTGATACAGTGGAAGAACCAGCAATGCCTGAAAAGGACGCCACATTTTTTGTGAAATTTCATGGGTAAATTCAAGCGCATCTGGGCGACAAAAAATCCAAATGATGAGTGGTGGTCCTCATTTGTAACCTCACCTCTGGCGGTTGTTTGTAATTGGTTCGTTGTCGATATTGCCTGGATAACACCCAACTTGATCACCTTGCTTTCCTTCATCGTCGCTCTGGCATCCGCGGTCTTCATTTGCCTTGGGAGTTCAGAAGATAGTCTTGGCATTGCTTTCTATGTTGCGGCCGCCGTTTTGATTCATGTCAGCCATATTCTGGACTGCATGGACGGACAAATGGCCAGGTACAGGGGGACGGTTTCCCGGTCAGGTGGTCTTTACGATAAAGCAACCGACCACTTGCAAGTGTTCGGTTGGTTTGGTGCCATTGCCTATGCAGGGTATATGCAGACTCAAGCAGCTGTGACTCCAATACTTTTGGCCTTCATCGGTGTATGTTTTTACGCCCTGCGCGGGTATGTAAAATATGTGGCTATTCATTCTGAAATGGAGCGCGACAAGGAATATCTCACAGAAATATCCCGGGCTAGTTCTGTCCTTCAGAAACAGTTGGATGAATTCGGCGGACTTGACAAAGGTTTGGGAAACAACTTGATGTGGTTCCTGAAGGAACAGAGAAAACTTTTCAATTTTGATGAAGGCGTTTTTGTATTTATGCTTTCACTGGCACTGATTATCCCTTCCACCCTGATCCCCATGCTTTGGGTTTTTGCCGTGAGTCAGCTTTTTTGGGGTATCATTCGCTGCTGCCAACGCGGACAGCAACTTGCCCATGACCAACACTCAGATTCACACAAGATTGCAGACAAATAGAGTCCCGCAGTCTTTTCTGGAGACACTCCAGTCAGTCATGGAAAACACGTTCAAAATCATCGAGTCCAATTACGAACGGGACAAAAAACAAAACTCGCCCTACATCATTGGCATTAATGGAATCGATTGCGCGGGGAAAACCACCCTTGCCAAGGATCTGTCAGGTGAATTGAAGCAGTCGGGAATCAACAATGAGATTTTTCATATTGATGATTTCAACAACCAGAAAGTTGAAAAGGAAACCTACCGTGTCTTTGCTTCAGGTAACTGGAATGAAAACGATTTTGAGAGATATTACGAGTCAATCATTGACTTTCAAAAAGCAAGAGAAGCGGTTGATGTAGCTTCGACAAGCAATGGAATAGTCATTGTGGAAGGTATTTTTATCTTCAAGCCCCATCTAAACAACATTTTCAACTACAGAATATATCTCGAAGTTGATGCTTCTGTTGCACTAAGACGCTTTGAAGAAAGAAGACGTTTGAAGAGAGACGATCGGCCAGTGGAAATTTTTAAGGACATTTGGGTAAGAGCGCACAACAAGTATGTGTCGGAAATAAATCCACAAAAAATCTGCGATTTACTAATTCAAGAACCCTGACAACTCATGCTGCTTGTGCTGATACTTGAATTGTTAGTGCCAGTGAACGACTTGCGGCAAACGAGGCAGAAATCCAAAGAATCGAAACGTACTGACTCTGTCACGACAATTATCTACTGGGCATAACACATTAATATCCATCACTTGATATTGCGATAAGCTACAGACTTACTGGGGGCATGGAAATGGGCAGAAGAAAGCGGAAGAAAACTGAAAGAGCGGTGAAGAGATTTCTGAAAAGTTTCGGGGCAGCAAAGGCGAACCCGTTAATTCATAGAGGAGACCGAAGCAGAATAACCCATGAACCCCGCACTCTTATTCCTTATCATTGTATCACTGCCCCTGCTTCTTGTGGGGTGTGGTGAGAAGAAGGAATCCGTTGATTCAAAGTAAGAATCTTTGAAGGAATAGGTAATAAAAAAAGAGTTCAAGTCTCTATCTAACTAGGAGGTCATGAAGATTTTTGACAAGGATTAACTACTGAATCTTTCCACAGAGTAGGGGGCGTCAGGGTCTGAGATTCATGATCCCGAGGTCTCTACGAACGCTTGAAAAAGGAAAGTCTTAGCAGTAACTACAAGTGGGTCATCAGCGCCAAGAAGAAGATCAACGAACCGAAGTCTGGGGAATTCTACGACGTTTTTCGTCAACCCGGCGAGAACGTCGATCGCTCGGCGGAACAGGCGGAGGAGAAGGAACGCATGATCGAACTCTATCGCAAGATGATGGAGGACCTTCACGAACCGATGGCGTCTTTGCCCGTTGCGCTGCAAGCTACTTTCCGCTGATTCCCAGCATTTGGAGCTCTGCGAACTGGAAGATCTGCTCGGACTTGGCTTCGAGATTCCAGCGATAGAACCGGTAGGCTGTCTTGCAATCGACGACAAAGCGTCTCGTCTCGTGACGAGCCTCGAAGGCTTGGTCCTTTTGCCGATCGATCTCGGACCACTTCCTGCCGTCGGTTGATCCTTCCAGGGTCCAGTTCTCAGGATCCCGCCCGGGGTAGTCGTTCGCGGAGGTGATGGCGTAGGAAAACAATTCGTAGCTGTCGGGGGCGGCATACTGAATTCGCGTCTTGCGTTCCTTCACGCAGAACTTCGACTGCGGGTTCTTGTCGATGAGGTTGCCGACTCCTTCGCCGCGGATGGCGGGAGTCTTCGACTCCAGGGTGATCTCGCCGCGGAGCCCGATGAGATTTGTCACCGTTCCCTTTCGGTCCAGGACCTGAATCTTTCGCGCATGACTCTTGCTCGTCTCTCCGTGTGCATTCTTGGCGACGAGGGAAACCGCAAATTTCCCCGGCTTGTCATAGGTCACCACCGGAGCCTTTGCAGTGCTGGTGTTTGGGGTTCCTCCCTCGAAGGTCCACGCGTAGGTCGTGGGCGCATTGAACGAGGTGTTGCTGAACTGGATGGACTCTCCATGACAGATCATCTCCTTGTCAGGTTGGAAATTGGCAACCGCCTCTTTGCCGCCGCCTTTGAGATCCCACTGGTACTCGTTCCAGAGTTGCTCCACGCCTGCACCCTTGCCCAGGATGGTCTTACAGGCTGCATCCCAGCTCCACGGGTCGATCGTCTTGCAGGTCTGATTCAGTTTGTAAAGGAACTCGAGATCGCGGTTTTTTGCGAGCCAGACGATGAAAAATTCGGTGGTGGTATAGCCGGAATTCCAGTGGCCACCCGGCCGAGGTTTTCGCGTCTTGTGATACCCGGCGAGGATCCTGATCGCGTCGGCCGAGCCTTCGATGAATCCATAATGGTCGGTGCCGGAGCGATAGCCGCCGCAGTGCTGCGGCACGTGCTGATAGCCGTGGGTCACTCGTGCCAGTTCACGCCGGCGATTTCATATTCGATGGCCTCGTCACCCATCCGCTTTTGTTGGTTTGCGAGATACGTCGTGCTGAGGTTGATCTGGATTTTGGGAGGATGGCCGGACTTTCCGGCGACCCCGTCGTACTCTTCGAGGACGAAGGTGAGCTGGTCGAAGACGGGGACTTCTTCGGGGTTTTTGTAGAGCGACTTGCAGACCCCGAGAGCGATCTTCTGGAGAAAGCTTTCAAGCTCGGGGATGAGCTTGTGGACGAGGGCGGATCCCTTGGTGACTCCCTTGTCCTTATCGACGATGACAATCTTCGGTTTCTTGAAGGTACTCCATGGATTGGCGGCCGCATGGAGAGGTATGGCTAATAGCGTTAAGAGAACTATTAATGCGGGCTTTTCCATGCCTACACTATCATACAACTAAAAGCTAAAGACAAGTCTACTTATTTATTCAAAGTAAAGCGGTAAAACTTCTTGCCGTCTGAAATCGGGATAGTGCGTGTCATTTCACCATCGAGCTTTCTTCATTCAACGAGATTATCGCTTTGTCAGATTTCGGCGAGTCGCTGAGTTGAGTCGCCGAATTGGTCCACATGTAGTCCTGCTTTGTCCATCAATGCCAAGTACAGGCTGGACATCTTACGATTATCATCTCCCAAGTAGTCTAGGACACGTCCCGTTTTCAATTGTCCCCCGGCACCACCGCACAGCACGACCGGAAGTTGGTTGTTGTCGTGACTTCCAGTTAGCATGCTGGAACAGAACAAGATCATGGAGTTGTCCAGCAGGGTACGTTCGCCTTCCTGGACTGCATCTAGTCCCTTGAGGATACGAGCCAGATGGCTGAGGAAATACTGGTTAACGCGCAACCAGTCAGGATTGTCGTCTTCGTGCGACAGGAGGTGGTGGATGATGTGGTCGATACCCAGATTCGGAAATCGCATTCCGGAGTGGTCGTTATTAAGCTTCAGCGTGCATACTCGGGTAGTGTCGGTTTGGAACGCCAGAACCATCAGATCGGACATCAGTCTCATGTGGGCATCGATGTCCTGCGGAATCCCGTCGTCGGGGCGTTTCATGGTAGGCTTGTCGGTAATTGGACGCCAACCTTCCAGACGTTTATCCCTGCCTGCATCTTGGATTCGACGTTCCACTTCGCGGATCGAGTTAAGGTATTCGTCAAGTTTGAGGCGATCCGAAAAGCTTACCTGATGGCGAAGGGAACGAGCATCCGACAGGACCGCGTCCAGCACGCTAGAGTCGCCGTGGTTCATTCCGCCGTCACCGAACAGCCGATCGAAAGCGACCGCCGGATATAACTCCAGGGGCGCCGGCGTGGTAGGCCCTGACCACGAAATGTGCGAGCTGTAGAGCATCGAGTATCCGACGTGGATACCTGCGTAGGGCTTCTCACACCCTAGCACCAGGCTTTTGATTTTAGTTGCATGGCCAACCTGTTCCGCCAGCATTTGGTCCATGCTTACACCGGCGCGAATTCGTCCACCTGATGCAAGTCTGAGGCCGGTCAATAAATTACCGGTCATGCAGCTATGGATGCCGCAGCCGCGTGCGTTCGGGTTGTAGAGTCCGCGGATGAAGTTGAGCTTGTCCTTGTGTGGTTCCAGTGGAGCGAGCACCGGGCCCAGTTCCAGCCCGCGGTCGGTTTCTTTGGCCCACCAGTGTTTACTTGCGAAACCGTTCCCGGCAAAGACACAGGCAAATCGCACCGGCGGTTCGTCCGAAGGATCGGGCATCGTATCGTTGCCCCATGCCGGGATCGATTCCATCCATGGCAGCGCGATGCTAGCACCTACTCCGCGCAGGAAGGTTCGACGTGAGGTTCGTAAGCGTAACTTTTTCATAGTGATGTCTCCAGAGGATGATTTCTGCTGCGATGCTTGCGAAACTGGCGGCTCTTCACAATGGACAGTACCGCTGCCGAAAAGCGATATCCATTCTGTGCCAATTGCATTTGCATGTCGGCCAGCAATGGCTCGTCAGAAAGTTCGACCGCACGCCCCAACGCGTATCCCAGTAGTTTTTGACAAAATTGTTTTATGAACTCGTCCTGATTCTCAAGCAGGTAAGTCTGCAGTCCTTTCAGGCCTTCGAACGATTTTCCATTTTTTTGTTCGGCGTGTGCGTCGATAGAATTACCAAGCAGGTCCTCGTCACGAAGTCGGCCGATTGGGTCGTAGGCTTCTAGGGCGAATCCGTATGGATCGATCTTAGCGTGGCACGTCGAGCACGCTGCATCAGCACGATGCCGCTCGAGTCGTTGTCGCATCGTTAACCGGTCTTTGTCGACTTCGTCGCTGGGCAATTGCGGGACATCGTCCGGGGGGTTGGGGATATCGCGACCGAGCAATGTTTCGACAATCCATGTGCCCCGCAGCACGGGGCTGGTTCGCAGCGCACCTGATTGCTTCGTCAGTACGCTGCCCATGGCGAGGATTCCACCGCGTCCGAATTGGCTTACCCCTTCGACTAGCCGGAAACTCGAGCCTTTAACATTAGGAATCTTGTAATGGGCAGCCAGTTCGTCATTTAAAAACGTGTAGTCAGCCTGCAGTATCTCGAGAACGCTGCGATCGTTGCGAATGATTTCCATGATAAAGTCGGTAGCCTCCTGACCCATAGCGGATCTCAAATCGGACGTGAACTCAGGAAAACGCGATTCACTTTTTCCGTCGTACTGATCGAAGGCACGGAACTGTAACCACTGACCGGCAAACTCGATCGCCAACGCACGTGCGCGTGGATCATTCAGCATGCGGGTTGCTTGTGTCGTGAGAACATCTTCCCGCTGGAGCCCGCCGCCGGCCGCAGCCGTCCGCAACGGGTCGTCCGGCAGCGATGACCAGAGAAAATAGCTCAACCTGCTCGCCAATTCCCAATCAGATAGAATGACGGCTTCTTCCCCTTCGGCCGGGCGTTCGATGCGATACAGAAAGTGTGGCGAAACCAGCATTCGAGTCAACACTCCCCGGAGGGCATCTTCATGTGAAAACTTCTGCTTGCGACGCAGCGTTTTGTACAACTGCCGCAGTTCGTTGTCTTCCGCCTCGGCGAGTGGACGTCGCCACGCGCGCCCGGCCAGATCAATGACGGCGGTCAATTGCCGCGGTTCTGAAGCCCGCACGGACTGCTGGAACGCCGCTGCCGTGGCTTCAAGCGACGGGATCATAGCAGAGAATTTTTTTGTGTTTTGGATGCGATCCGCGGGCTGAAAACCGACGAATTGCTTTGTGTTGTAAAGCACTTCAACGGGCTCCTGCGAAATGTATTGTAGATCGTCCCACAAACGATCCAGTTGCTGTTGTTCGCGTTCATCGAGGATCAAGCGAGAGAGGGCTTCGTCTTGGCGGAGCGACAATTGAACCGTCACATCCCGGTTGACCGGTATTACGGGAGCGAAACAGGCCGCCACCGGAAACAGTTTGGCAAACGACGCATATTCGTCAGCGTAGATTCTCGGCATTCCCGATTCCTCGTCCAACGGCATCACATGCGATCCAAACAATCCAATCGAACCTATTAGGTGATTGTCCTGCCCGTTGATTTTCCACAGCCTCGTCTGCAATCCGGAGATGTTCGCGACATCGGATATCGGACCAAAGTGAAAGGACGTCGTTCGAGGCATATGCCCGTCGGTGACTCGAACCATGGCAATTCGCCAGTATCGGGCCGTGGCCGGTTTGAATCTATATTGATAGTAGCCCGTGCTGTCGGGCGCCTCGCCGCCACTTCGTAGAACTCCGCCGCCGATCAACGTGTTGTATTGAATTGTTCCTCCTTGTGGTACCGTATACGGGCCTGCGGGCGCTGACGCATGGGAAATTTCCATTTCTGCACCCCGCTTTCCGCCACCGTACCCGCTAACGAAGTAGACGCGGTCTATCATTTTTGCAGTGCCAAAATCGACGACAACGTGACTGCCAGAACCCCATATAAAACCCTGATCAGCCGTATTTCCGGAGGCGTCCGGAATCCCATAAGGCACCGGAACACCGAACGTCATACCGGCACCAGGATTGCTGCTGTTAGCGACTACAATGCGTGCCGCTGCGACATGCAGTCCTTCCTCTGCACCCGTCTTTGATGCGCGCCACTGTCGGAGCACGTCCGACATCACTCCCGTCGGGTGTGGATCGTTAAATGCGGTCCAAAGTATCCGTAGGTATTTCGCGCTCAATTTACGTCCGAGTGTGTGACTTCGTTGCGCAGCAAATTCTTCCAGCGACAGACTCACAGACGGATCCCGGTCACGGTAGCGCAGTGTTGTTTCCAGGTAGTCGGCTAATGGCAGGCGTCCATTGCGGTCAGTGTACCGAGCATAAAAGTCTTTGATCCTCTGTGCTGCCTCGGCTATCCAGTCGTGCGGATCGTTGCTCGGCGAAAATCGGATCCCGGATGGCGTAAGCACCGCGTGCGCCGACACCTGTCGGGCCGCTTCCAGATATTTCGGAATGAGATCAGGCGCCATGATCAACGCTTCGCCCGTGTTGGCAAAACCTTCGCCGGCCACGGAGTCTTCGAGGAACTTTTCCGCGGGGCGGAGGTCGATGCCAATCAGATCTCGGATCGTATAATTGTATTCTGCGCGCGTCAGTCGCCGCATGAGCACAAGTCCAGGATCACCGGCACGCTGAACGGCATCGGCCAACACGAATTGCTCAGTCCAGTTGATCAGTCGCTTCCGTTCATCGGCCGATGGTTGAGGATTCTTTTTGGGCGGCATCTCACCATCGCGCAACTGACGGATCACCTTCTGCCAAACACGAGTGGCATTGCGAATGTCATCGGCCGTATGGAATAGTGTCAGGTCCAATTCGCCTTTTTTCTTTTTAGCGGAGTGACAATCGGCACAATACTTCTGTACGAGCGGGCGGACTTGCTGTGGAAACTCCTTTGCCAGCTGATCCAGTGACGATTCGGCTGATCGGGAAATATCCGCCGCCATAATGAAGATGCACCCCAATGCCGTGTGAATCAGAGTGCTGGGGTAGAAATTGAACATGCGGTGATAATTTTACCGTTTAGTTTTGTTTCTGTAAAGGTTGGCCGCCGTTCAGTCAGTTTATTAATGTTTTTTAGGAAAAAAGAAAAAGAATAACCCATGAACCACGTACCCTTATTCGTTGTTCATGTGTTCATGTGTTCATGTGTTCATGGATCGTGAGGGGTGAGCTTGTGTTCCCGTTATAATCTTCGGTGAATCTCCTCTAGAGTCGTAGGTGGCTCATTCATCGTTGTGCCTACTTAATGTATAATTTGATGGTACTCTCCTGAGTTCATCCAGGAGGATTCTGGAGTGCTTGATTTTGATCTATGGCTCTCACTACTTCTTGAATTCTTTTCATCTCAGCGGAACGGCTCTCATGAACCACTCTTGCTCCAGAGGAGCTCCAAGGATTTCAGTGAAAACGTGAACATGGGAATTGGCCTGTTCCGGCAACCCCAAATCGTTCCATTCTGCCAGGTCCTTGGATGCCTGTAGTTGATAGCTCTCACCAATCTCGCTGCCGAAGGTAAAACTTAACCGACCGTTACTTTCGGCTTCAATGGAAAGTATCTTTAGGTAACTCTCATCACGGATATCCGAAATCACGAATACGCGGTTCCGCGTTGAGCTTGAAGAATCGGTTGCGAAATAAAGTTCGCCCGCCTCATCCTCACCGAAGGTCGTGACATTTGTATAGCCAGAGAGGAGAGGTTGAGTTACCCATCCTCCTTCGCCGTCAGGTTGAATTCCAATGAAAGTATCGGCGTGATAATCGATGTATAAATACACCCCTTTCATGCGAGGATATTCGGCTCCGCGATAAACGTAACCGCCGGTAATCGACCTCCCTGAGCTGCGACCGTATTGATGGATTGGAGCAATCGGTGAATTAGGAATAACCCCCGTGGTGATGTGTTGCTTAGTTCCCTCAAAATAACGCCATCCATAATTTTCTCCACCTCTACTAGAAGCGGGCTGAAAATTAATTTCTTCTAGAGCTACTTGACCAACATCGGCAATCCACAAGTCACCGGTTTGCCGGTCAAATGAGAACCTCCAAGGGTTGCGCAATCCCAACGCCCAAATTTCGTCCTGAGTAGATGCATCGCTTACAAAGGGATTGTCGGGCGGAATTGCATACCCTTTTCCCGCATCCGGGGCACTATCAACGTCAATGCGCAGCAATTTTCCTAAGTGAGTCTCTCTGTCCTGTGCTCGGTCACCTGGATCGTTGCCACTACCTCCGTCTCCCAGTCCCACGTAAAGATACCCGTCCTGACCGAACTGTATTTGGCCGCCGTTGTGATTACTGAATGGTTGGCTTTGAGTCATGATGATTTCCTCGGAATCATTTATCGCTAGGTCGGGATTAGCGGTATCAACCTTGAAACGTGACACTATTGACCCTCTGTTTCCGGTGTAAGAAAGATAGAAATGCGGCTCGAGATCAGTGGCAAAGTGTGGAGGGAATGCCATGCCCAGTAAACCCTCTTCGTTTCCCGAATCATTGACTTTCGATTCAATGTCCAAAAACGGCATGGGAAGTAATTTTCCTTCTTTTATAATTTTTATCTTGCCTGGTTTTTCGAGAATGAACAATCTTCCACTGCCGTCACCGGAATGCTGAATGTCGACCGGCCTGACAAATCCCGATGCTACTTCCGTCGCGAGTACAACGGGCCACTGAGTGTCGTCTGCCACGAGTTGTGGCATAATAATCAGATCACTACTGTTGAGGCCGTTGTTTAGTCCCTGAATAGCAAGCATATTGTCTCCTTCATTTAATGCTCCTGTGCTGGAACTGAGATCAAAGGTTTCGAATTCTTCTGCCTCATTATCACTGTGTGATGCGGATGCCCCCGAGTCCCAATTGAGTGTTCCTGTCGGCGCATTGCGACTTGCAACAGGCACCCCATTTATCCAGGCAATAAAACCGTCATCATATTTTATATTTAACGTGAGTGTATTTATTGTCGCAAGATTGACACCATCAACATGAAAAGGGATGCGGACGAATATCGATTGGGTTGAACCCTGCATCTCTTCGACATCGATACCAATTAGTGGCCGGTAGCGGTCGTCTGCGGAAACGTCGTATCCGACCCCTGTAACACCGGTCTGCCAAGTAGCTATATTTACGGGGTCATCTACATTTTTCCAGCTATCCTCCAGAGAAATTCCTCCGTTTTCCGCTGAAGGCACCAGAGCTTTCGCGTCTGATCTCTCATCGACAAGGATGATGCTGGCTGCCGACGACGGGGCAATACTGACCAGAATAGCGGTACAAACTGCCAGTGTAGCAATTAGCTTCAACGTTTTCATATCTTCACTATCAGACAACTAAAAGAAAAAGACAAGCGACTACAACCAGCGCGTCAATAATAGGCATTGTTTTGGAGGGCTAATTGCTATAGGAGATGGAATGGATTCTGTTGGATTTATAATAATAGGCTTACTACTCTGTTTTGTCGGAGGGTTAAGTTTATTAATTCCCAAGGTCACGAAAAAATGACGGCAAAGATTAGTATTAAAGATGAAGAATTTCATTAATTTAATCGCTGTTTTTAATAGACTTCAACGAAGAACAATGAAAACCCTTATCCTCTTTTTACTCATTGCCCATTGCTTCGTCACAAATTCATCAGCTAAGCCTAATGTTCTTTTCATTGGCATAGATGATTTGAATGATTGGGTCGGTTGTCTTAGGGGGCATCCTCAGGCAAGGACCCCAAACCTTGATAGGCTAGCAGCTTCTGGAGTCCTTTTTTCCAACGCACATTGTGCTGCTCCATCATGTAACCCCTCACGGGCTGCGATCTTTACCGGAATATCACCTCACCGGTCCGGATTATACAGAAACGGACAGAGCATGAGACAGGTCCTCCCAGACACCGAACTATTACCTAAGACATTTTCCCGCGCAGGATACAGATCGATGGGATCTGGTAAAATGTTACACTATTTCATCGATCAACGATCCTGGGATGAATATTTTCCACCAAAAGAAACTGAAAATCCATTCCCTCGAACTCTTTATCCAGAGAAGCGTCCGGTTAATTTACCCCGAGGTGGTCCCTGGCAGTACGTCGAAACTGATTGGGGTGTACTCGATGCTACTGATCAGGAATTTGGTGGAGATTATCTCGTCTCTGAGTGGGTCGGAAAAGAACTTCTAAAGGAGCATGATAAACCATTTTTTCTGGCCTGTGGTATTTATCGGCCACACGAGCCTTGGTTCGTTCCTAAGAAATATTTTGATGCTTTTCCTATTGAGAAAATTCAATTACCTCCGGGTTACCGTGAGGATGACTTAAATGATCTTCCTGATGAAGGTAAAAGAATAGGCCCGAATCGTTACTTTGCCCATATCCGCAAAAACAAGGAGTGGAAAAATGCCGTGCAAGGGTACCTCGCATCAATTTATTTTGCTGACACGATGCTTGGACGTGTTCTTGACAATTTAGAGAAGGGCCCAAACTCGGAGAATACAATCATTGTTCTATGGTCCGACCATGGTTGGCACCTTGGAGAAAAGCAGCATTGGCAGAAATTTACAGGTTGGCGAGCTTGCACTAGAGTCCCATTAATTATGCGTGTTCCTAAAGGAGTGGCATCTCTCCCTAATGGAACAGTCCCAGGAACTTGCGTACAACCTGTGAGTCTACTCAGTTTGGCTCCAACTCTTTTAGAATTGGCCGGCATTGATCCCGTCAAAACTCATGATGGGCCTAGCCTTGTTCCTCTATTATCGAATCCGAATTCTAACTGGCCGCATGTGGCTACAACTCATCTTGATTCTCCAGGCAATTTTGGGATAAGCACAAAGAACTGGAGGTACATTAAATATGCTAATGGTGGTGAGGAGCTCTACGATATTAAGGATGATCCATACGAATGGCGCAATCTGGCGAATGCGGATTTGCACCAGTCTACGCTTAAGCGATTGCGGTCACGTGCTCCAACAAAATTTGCTAAGTTAGTCAAACCGAGTCTTAAAGTATTGCCACAGTTAAAATGGATGCCCTTAACTGAAGGTCAAAGGGCTCCCGCTTCTAATCCTGATGGAAACCCTTTTGAAGTTATATTCGTTAATAAAAGACAGCATCCAGTTGAAGTATTTTGGTTGGATCGAACGGGAGGGCGAAAATCATACGCACTCATTGATTCTGGTGTGAATTTCACGCGTCAAACTCGTCCCGGAGCCGTCTGGATGATTTCGGCTGTTGATGACAATGGCGGCGAGGCACTAGGGTACTTTCGTGTAGGTGACCGGTCTGCTCGAGCAGTGATAGAAGAGTAGGTGTTTTATAGAAATGATTTGTTTATTCATTCTTCATTTTCATAATCCCAGCTGTATTTTATAATGGTTGCGCAACGAGTCATGTACGCATAACTGACATCGATTACCGTTGGCCTAATGACTGGCATCTTAAATCGACCGGAAAGTTGTACTCGGGTAAAGTTCTTGGCTACTGAGATGGAACTAAGTAGTTATATTATAGTGCTTATTTTAAAAATGGGAGATTGGATGGTCCACGGATTAGGTGGTACAGCAATGGGAAAATGCTTATACGAACCCATTATAAGAAAGGTAGAAAACATGGACTTTAGGAATGGTGGTATAGGAATGGCAACAAGTGGGGCGAATGGGAAATTAACATCGGTGAAGTGATTGAAGGCTCCTATGAATTGTGGGAGAAAAATGGTGAAGTTGTTTTTGATTGGTTAGCGGACGAGTATGATTAGTATAATTGATGTCGCATTGCCCATTTATCAGTACTTCTTGAGGAAACTTGAGTAGTTTGCTGTTGAGAAAGCAGTGCTATGTTAACTATTATAGTTGTAGCTAATCTTTAATGAAGAACCCTTTCCTTTACATTGCATTCCTTCTCGTTGGTCTTGGTGCTTACAATGCTAAAGCCGTAGAGCCAACAACAGAAGGTATCGCATTTTTTGAAAAGTCAGTCAGGCCATTATTTGCTAAGCATTGCTACAAGTGTCATTCAAGTTCTAAGGGTGAGGACAAAGGGGGCTTAGTTCTTGACTCTCAGGCCGGCTGGATGGACGGCGGAGATTCTGGCCCAGCAGTAATTCCAGGTAAAATTACAGAAAGTATTCTTATAGAGGCCATTGAGCAGAAAGATCCCGATTTTGCCATGCCTCCTAAATATAAATTGTCATCCTCTGAGATTGAGAATCTCAAAAAATGGGTATCAATGGGAGCCCCTGATCCGCGCGATGGAACGCCAGTCAAACCTGCTCCATCAAAGATTAATATTGCTGAAGGTCGAAAGTTCTGGTCATTTCAACCTGCCAGATCTTCAACTTTGCCGAATGTAAAAGATAAGAATTGGGTTAATGATCCAATCGATAGATACATTTTAGATAAACAGGCATCAAAGAAATTGGTTCCGGTCGCTGATGCGGATCGAGCTACTTTGATCCGGCGCGTCACATATGATGTTGTTGGATTGCCCCCAACTCCTCAGGAAATAAGAGATTTTGTTAATGATCCTGCCACTGTGCAAGTTGCTCTTGAGAAAGCAGTTAACCGGCTACTCGATTCTAAGCACTTTGGAGAGCGGTGGGGTAGACATTGGCTTGATATAGTTCGTTATGGGGAATCGGTAGGACGTACACGGAATTATCCATTTCCCTTTGCTTGGAAGTACAGGGATTATGTCATAGATTCCTTCAACAATGACAAGCGTTACAATCAGTTCGTCACAGAGCAACTAGCTGGTGACCTTTTAGAATCCAAGGATAACTCTCAAAGTGATGAACAGCATGTTGCTACAGGTTTCCTTGCAATGGGCTCAATGGATCTTAATGAGCGGGATAAGGAGAAGTTTCAGTTGGATGTTATTGATGACCAGATCGATGTTACAGGCCGGGCTTTCATGGCTTTGACTACAGGCTGCGCACGATGCCATGATCACAAGTTTGATCCGATTCCGACAACGGACTATTATGCAATGGCGGGGATCTTTAAAAGCACGAACACACTTTCTGGATATGAGAATAGACAAGGAGGAGGGAATAAACTTAATCGTAACACCTTAATATCATTAAGTAATAACCGAGTTACAACTGTAGCCACGAAGCCAATTAAACCCTCTCAGCCAAGCGCCAGAGAAATAAAGTTACAGGGGCAAATCGCAAAGCTTAAAAAAGAGGTCAAATCGCTCACTGACAAACTCAAGGCCTTTCGTAAAAAAGCCGCATCAAAACAAATGAAGTTATCGGCCAATGAGCAGAAACAGTTCAATCCTCAGCGGACTCAACAACGCATTAAGCAAATCAGAAACCAAGTCAAACGCCTGGAGAAACAGATCGGTAATCTTTCCAATAATCGAAACAATGAACCAATAATTAGCGGTAACTTAGCGATGGGGGCTCGTGACGCCCAAAATATTAGTAAGTGTAAAGTTCGAATTCGTGGTGATGTCGATAATCGTGGGGCTGAAGTTCCTCGTGGTGTCCCTCAAGTATTGACTGATGGAACTCAACCTGATCTTCCTGCTAAATCGAGTGGCCGCCTTGAGTTAGCCCTATGGATGACTGAACCATCTCATCCGCTAACTTCACGAGTAATGGTTAACCGTGTATGGCATCATTTATTTGGGAATGGAATTGTACGTACCGTTGATAATTTTGGTTATAGCGGAGAAAGGCCAAGTCACCCAAAATTATTAGATCATCTTGCCCTACGTTTTACTGGAGACATGAATTGGTCTATAAAAAATCTCATTCGCACCATAGTGATGAGCCATTCTTATCGACTCGGAAGTCAACACAATGAGAATAATTACGCGGTTGATCCAGACAATACACTTCTCTGGCGAGCTAATGTGAGAAGGCTCGAAGCTGAGGCATTACGTGACGCAATGATGTCAGTTGCAGGCACTTTGAATCTTGATCCTGCTAAGGGTTCATTAGTGCAAAATCTCAAAGCTGGTGAAGTGGGTAAGAATGGAGGAATGCAATTCTTAAAGTCTTTTAACCATCGTAGTGTTTATCTTCCCATTGTACGAAATTATGTTCCAGAGTTTTTACAGATCTTTGATTTTGCAGAGCCATCATCTGTGATCGGTCGACGTGATGTTACAACTGTTTCAACTCAGGCGCTTTTCCTGCTTAATGACAGGTTTGTTATTGATCAGTCTAATGCGACTGCTAAAAGATTACTGAGTGATGAGCGTTTAGAGAATCAGGAAGAGCGTATCGCTGGCGCTTATCTTCTCGCATTTGGCCGTACGCCTTCCGGATCAGAACTGTCAGAGTTCAGAAAGTTTCTTGATGAGGCTATTAAAAATGGCCAAGCGCCTGAAGTTGCATTCTCTGGATTTATTCAGGCCCTATTTGCCTCAGCTGAATTTCGTTATGCTTTATAGAATTACAATATAAGAACCGATATAATGAATTATTGTCATGAATAATCATCCTGCTGATTTTACCAGACGCGACGCTCTCTCAATGACTTCATGTGGGTTTGGATATCTTGCATTGAAGGGGCTCCTTAGTAATGATTTACAAGCCGCGGGATTCCGTAACCCTCTTTCTGAAAAGCCTTCTCATTTTCAGGCAAAAGCAAAGAGAGTGATCTTCATGTTCATGCAGGGTGGGCCTAGTCATCTTGAGACATTTGACCACAAGCCCGAACTAGAAAAATCTGGTGGAAAAAAAGTTTCAGGCAAGGCCATGCTCGCGCCAATATATAAATTCAATCCTCACGGTAAGAGTGGCTTGATGATTTCTGAAATTTATCCACACCTTGCCAAGCACGCTGACGAGTTGTGTCTTTTAAACGGTATGCATACCACTAGCCCCGCTCATCCACAGGCCGCTATTGCACTTCACACTGGCAGTCAAAACTTTGTTAGACCGTCAATGGGCGCTTGGATCACTTATGGGCTCGGGACAGTGAATCAAAACTTACCAGGATTTATAACAATAAACCCTCTCGGCCGTCTGGGTGGTGCACAGAATTATGGGTCGGCATTTCTTCCTGCTAGCTATCAGGGAACCAAACTCAATGTTGGCAACTCAATGGCAAATATAAAGAATGAAAATTTATCTAAGCCTGAGCAACGACGACAGATTGATTTAGTACAGACCATGAATCGCGGCATGCTTGAGCGAGTAGGCAAGAATAGTGAAATAGAGGGTGTAATACAGAGTTATGAGTTGGCTTACCGTATGCAGAGTACCGTCCCAACGGTCATGGATCTTAAAAAGGAAAACCAGAAAACTCGTGAAATGTATGGTCTTGATAACAAGGCAACCAGTAACTTTGGAACTCAATGCCTGATGGCACGTAGACTAGCAGAATCCGGCGTTAGGTTCATTCAGGTCACTCATAACGGTTGGGACCAACACAATGGGCTTAGTACTAAACTTAAAAATAACGCGATTGCCACTGATCGTCCTATTGCTGCACTGATGACTGACCTCAAGGACCGGGGTATGTTGAAGGACACTCTTTTAGTGTGGGGTGGAGAATTTGGTCGTACTCCTGAAGGTCAAAACAAAGACGGAAGACGTCACAATAATAGAGGTTATTCTATGTGGATGGCCGGTGGCGGAGTTAAGGGTGGAATACGCTATGGTTCTACTGACCCACTAGGAGATACTGCAGTCGCTGATAAAATGCATACCCATGATCTACATGCCACGATTCTACATTTGATGGGCCTCGATCATACTAAGCTAACTTACCGCTATGCCGGACGTGACTTCAGGCTCACCGATGTCTATGGTGAAGTTGCTCAAAAAATTATTACTTAAGAGTTGATGAATTTTAAGGATATTATTCCAACTGAAATCAAAAAGATTAATAGTAGAATTAAACATCCTCTTTTCCCAGTCGCTTCATAAATCTTCTCAGGAAATACCCATAATAGTTCTAGAAATTCCATTCTTAATTATGAATGGATGATCATTATGATAATATCAATATGAAAATTAGAGGATTTGGATTTTACCATAATAGGTTAGAGCGGCGCTTAACAAATGTTCATGCGCACGTTGTGACTGATGTGCTTTCTTGACCGACCAGATAATTATTTTAGTTCCATTATTGATGGGTGATGTTATATTTTATAAATGAGGCTTATCTGTTCATTTCTTACGCTATGCTTCTTTTGCTGTGATTCATCAGCTAACGATGTCCACGATGCACCTGATTGCGCTATATTTGACCCTGACAAAAATCATTTATGGAACCGCTTACACTCTCTATTTTTTGTTAGAGAGGACAAGCAGGGGAACAAGTTCGGAGGAGATTTAGTTGATCCGTATTTGTGGCCTTCAACAACTGAATTTCTACTTAAAGGTAATACTCACTCCAAAGCCATTACATTACTTGATGATTTCATTAAAGGTAATGGGCATCTATTAATTTCAAGTCCCTTAAAGCGAGCCGTTCTCCAGCATGACCTTTGGTCCATTTTTGATTGGACTGCAAACTTCGATAAAGGACTTCCTTTTGGAGGAGTCTCAACCCCATTAGCTCATTCCCAAGAATTAAATGATTCTCGTAAGGCTTTGAGGAGAAGATTGTCCAAGGCCATAGATCTCTTAGCCTTAGATGAATCTGATGCACTGGCTTTAATTAATAATTATTCGTTGGCAGTAAGCTCAAAGACTTACCTCAATGCATTTGATGAGTCTGAATCAGATAAACACTTTTTACCTTCATCTCTATTAAGTGATAAGGGCGATTGGGTATGTGTTAGAGGAGCTCTTCAAGGGCCTAGTGCGCCAGTTCACATGAGATACTATGGTGGAAGATCACCTTTTCTTGTTTTTCTAAATGTCCCTGGCGGTAGGTTAGAAACATTTAAGTATCTCAATTTACTAAACCAATCCACTGCCAGAAAATCTTCTGAAGCCACTGATAAAAAACCGTTACCTCAATTTCCAAAAGGCACTTCAGTCGCCCTGGTACGGAAAATGTCTGTAATAACTAAGACTGGAAACATTCTAGTGTCTCCTCTAGTTCAAACTGTTCAGATTCGTGTTTATAATCAAGTCGGTGAAGACATTAAAGATCACAATGCATGTCAGACTGTCTACAAGTTTGTATTAAATAGAAAAGATTTGTTTGCCTCTGTTAATGGTGGTCTTAAGCCAGTGAAAAAGAATTCTATTGAAGGGTTATCACTTATTTATAGTTCTGATTACTTCGAAAATGAGCGTTTGAAGCCGAACGGTTCAGTTATGAAATCATGCATAGACTGTCATTCCTGCGGAGGAGGTACCGTTCACAGCATTTTTACCTATAAACAAGATGATTGGGTTCCTGAAGCTGCTGGAATGAGCTTGAATAAACTAAGATTATTGCCTACACGGATCCTCGAAGAACAAAAAAGAGCAATCAGTTGGAAGTATAAACGTCACGACTGGGGCCTTCTTCAGGGTTGGATTGAGACTATTTCCAAGAGTTAGCTTTGATATGAAGTTGAGTATATTTCTGGCTCCATATTTTTGTTTTCGAAAGCTTTTTTTCTTGTTACAAATAATACCCTGATTATTAAGAAATTAAAAACTCGAATGAAATCTACCAAACCTATTTTCACTATTGCTGTTGCCGTAAGTTTGTTTGCCTTTTGTAAAACAACATCAATCTACGCTGCCAATTATCAAACAACTGTCATTAAACTTGAACCAACCTTTTACTATGAGTTAAACGAGACAGAAACGGATGGGGGTGCAATGGATACAATGGGTAATGCGCCAAAACCAGGTGTCTTCAATGGTGATTATGGGATTGGTGGTCCAGAAGTAGGTGGTGAGGGTCCAATGACTGTCTTCAGTGCTGATGATTTTGAAGGGATTCCTGTTCCTGGTCTGGGTGGGACAGATAATCTTGCTCATTACAGCAATAATTCAGGTCATGTTACACTAGGTGACGGTAATCTCTATGGTTCAAGCTCAATCACCGTAGCTCTTTTCTTCAAAGCCGGACCTGCGCAAGGAGGAGATCGTATATTTACCAATAACCTTTCCGATCCTTCGAAAAGCTTTCAGTTAAATGTTGCCAACGACGGGTTAGTCCTAGCCGTTGACCCGGGCCAAACCGGTTTAGCTGCAGAGAGAACTCTATTCATGGAGGATAACAGTGGTCCTGACCGCCGCTTAATTCAAACCGATTCAGGGTGGTTCCATGTTGTTACTTCCACTTTTGGATCATCTGGCCGCGATCGTGCAGCAAATTTCAAGTTATGGATTAATGGTGTTGATCGTACGGATAACCTTCAGCCAAATGTCACAGGATGGGGGATTGATACTGGTCTAGCAAAGATTGGCGGAAGAAAAGCAGATCCGGCAAATTCTACTACACATTCTGGGGCTCAGGATGAGGTAGCGATATGGCTAGATCGAGTCCTGACAGATAAGGAAGCGCTTTCTTTGTGGGAAGCTGCCATAACAGAAAAGAAAATCCCTCTTGTCATCGAAGACGTGCAACTTGATCTGGGCAAGTCTTCAAACGCTGTTACTGTTACTTGGAATTCCCGAAGAGGTAGGGTTTATGGTGTTTACTCAACAACCAATCTTCAAAGCGGAGAGTGGGAAGAATTGGATGATGGAATTGAAAGTGAAGGAGATAGCACTTCATTTACAGACGAAGGGATCCCATTAACTGAAAAAAAGAGGTTCTATAAGGTAATGGAACTCGAGTGAAATTTACAAAGTTCTTCCTAATCTGCAGTAATCGTTGTTTTTTCTGCGTACACTCACTTTTATACATTTTAGCATTTTCTTGCTAATATCTTTTATCTCTTCCTGTAATTGTCTCCATGAGAAGCAGAAGTCTCAAGTTGGTCTGAGCCTCATAGTAGTGAATGAAGCTAAAACACCTAAAGAGCTTCAGCTTTTACTTGAAAGTTATCCAGAGATAAGACCTGAGCAGTTTATGCTTAGATTTAAATCAAATAGTCGTTTCGATGATTGGATACATGCGTATCCATCACAGATGGCAAAATCCATTACTTATTTCCCTTTAAATTCTAGTCGTGAACTCGTTACAGAACTTTTTACGTTTTGGGTAAATAAAAGTTATGATGCATCAGAGACTTACATAGAAAATGAACTTAATGATTCGCCTTTTAGGGATGCAGCAATCGAGGGCATGGTCAATGGTTTGAAGTCCGATCATCTCTCCACCGCTGTAGCATGGGCACATGAAATATCAGATCGATCAAAGCGTTATCAATTACTTGAGTCCTTAGCAACGCGGTGAAATCTCACTTATGCAGGTCTTACTTTTTTGCCATTAAGTATAGTTCCTATGAAAGAATATCTGACTATATATCGGTAAATTAACAATAGAATTACTGCTGTAATTAAACAGATCAATGGGAACTTGATGATGATAGGTATGTCCCAGCCTGCTAGGATAATTTGCAACGATATTACGAGTGGTTGATGAGCGAGGTAAAGCCAATACGATGAGTCGGACACGAACCGAACGAGTCTACTTTCTCCAGAAAAGAAAAATCGGAAGAATCCGATAAAGCCAAAGGTCATTAACCAACAATAGATGGTTGTGATGAATGCGCGTTTGACGATGATGCCATCCTTCTCCTGATCCAAGCTATTAAAGGACTCCTGGATAGACTGTATTGCTGGGCCGAGAAATGCGAAGGGGCCATCTAGACCTTTTCTGAGATTGATCCAATCGGGGCAAGGTTTTCTGTACTCGTTAATTGCGATTATGAAAATGATCGAAGCGGCAAAAAATAGTAATGGCCATGCGTACTTAGAAAAGGATCCGAACCCTTTAATGCCGAAGAATATGACCCCAGCGATAAAGAATAGGGAATAGTGGGCTAGTATCCACCAAGCCGATTTCCCATCGAATCCCTGCAATGTAAAAAAGTCATGCAACTTTTCGGGATCGAAGAAGACTGCCGTGGCTGGTCCAAATTCGCCAGTGCCCATAAATATTTGTGTATAGAATGTCGATACGACAATTACAACTAGAGCAATTGCCCTAAGTAATGACTTAACGAGTTCAGGTAAGTTGCTCCAAAGGTTATGAAGTGAGAGCTTTTCTATAAACAAACTGAGGGCGCAGAAGATTATTATAATTGAGAATAATATATAGAGGAACCACATGTGGTGGAGAATGATCACGTCTCTCCCATAGAAATCGATGACGTAGTTAGTTACGAAAAAATCACCAATCATTGCTGTAAATTTCGAACCCCCAGATAAATCCTTACCACGTAATGTGGACTTAATTTCAGATCGTTTAGCCATTACCAAATCAAGATCAACTTTGATGCGAAGTATGCCCATGAGGAACTTCATCGTGTCCCGATTAATGTTTGTTGCATCGATCGGAGTAGTTCCGTCTCGGTTCTTATGTTTAGTCGAAGCTCCTGCATCAATGAGTAATTTTGCAGTGCCTGATTCGCTCATGAATGCGGCCCAGGCAAGGGGCGTCGAACCACTATCGTCACCGAGACTGTGGTCTGCACCGTTATCTAGAAGTAATTTAACGGTTTCCTCATTTCCATAAGCGGAGGCCCAGTGAAGGGGAGTTACCTTCATAAGGTCCCTACGGTTAACGTCCTTGCCTTCACTGATTCTCTGCTTTAATAGCTCAATATCACCCCTCTTGGATGCGGCCCAGATCGTAGTTCCTTTGATAAGTTTTTTATCATATTGTGACTTGTCGTTCTCTTCCTTGCCTAGTCGATTCTTCCAGTCCTTCAGGCTCTCCATGTTGTTCAAAAGGGGCGCAAAAGCAATCATCCCAACTATAAGTGGAATCAGAATGCGTTTAGTTCTATGAATTAATATTGCTAGTGAACCTCTCTTTTGCCACATCATGGCTGTAAAGAATCCGCTCACTAGAAAGAACAGTGGCATACGAAACCCATGGATAAATTCTAGAACGATTCCATATTGAGGGTTCTGGTTTATGTCTTGAGCTGACCATATGGGAGTACCTACGAATGAGAGGACACCATGAATTACGATACCAAGAAGCATCGCAAAGGCCCTCAAGGCGTCAAGGTCATGGTATCGGACGCTTGAGCTTAATAAGACGTGCTCTGCTGGCCGTGTATCCTCGTTCATATAATTAAAGTCTTTAACACTTTCCTCATTAGTAATTTATATTCAAGGAATATATAGGAGCCTCTTTTTTTATTAAACTTCGTAACGCATGGTTAATGATTGTAGTCTATTCTAATAATCATGACTAAGGTCTCTAGATATATAATTTACCTTCTAATACTTTCGACTTCTTATCTCGGGGCAGAGCCTCAACTCAGCTCTTGGTACACTGAGAAAACAGGTAAGTATGCACGTATATTTACTAGCAAAGCAAATGAGACTTCTGAGACGACTTCCATCACATGGAGCCGTGGTCAGGGGATACAAAATTCTCCTGCCTACGCGGGCATTCATGAAATTTATAATTCAGAGGACTGGGTCTATATTAAGACCTCTGGTCTTGGTTTTCATATCATGGGGCCTTGGTATCTGAATGAGGCTAAAACGAGGGACTTTCCTAGTTTCCCTGGAAACACAGCTACGACTTATCGCATTCCAAAATCACCAAGCGCCTATAATGGGAATGTAACTACTCCGGCAGGAGCTATTGGTTATTTTGTCGATGGTGTCGCTCTGTTTGATGCGACTGACACATTCTCATATATAACTAGTAGCGGTAGTGATGGTAGCCCGCTTGGTGGCGGCCGCGGTGATGGGGTCTGGAACCGTGACGCTTTTGTCAATGAAGGTGTCACTTTTGATGCCGCATTTGCTCATCAAGCAATGAATCTGCATCATTACCATGCCAATGCGCCGGCAATTAGGCACCTGCTCGGTGGTAGCGTTGACTACAATGAATCGACGAATAGATATACAGAAAATTTCAACGGAATGCATTCCCCAATACTAGGTTGGGTCGCTGACGGTCATCCTGTTTACGGTCCTTATGGATATGATGAGCCTAATGATTCTGACTCAGAGATAAGAAGAATGATTAGTGGGTATCAGAAGCGTGACGGAACGAACGACTCTACAAACTTAAACTCAACTGGCCGTCGATCATTGCCTCGATGGGTTAGCACTTTAGAAGGTAGATCCACATCAATTTCCTCAAATCGTTACGGACCAAATGTCTCAAATCAATATATTCTTGGCCATTATCTTGAGGATTACGCTTATAAAGGACACCTAGGGTTAATCCAGAGAAGGGATTATGATCTGGATGAGCACAATGGCAGATTCTGCGTGACTCCAGAGTTTCCAGAAGGGGTCTGGGCCTATTTTACTGCAGTAGAAGATGATGGAACGCCTGTGTTTCCCTACAACGTTGGGCGTAACTATTATGGGACTCCTTCAGGAGGTAGTGTCAACGCTATCCCGGCTCAGGCAGTTAAGGTTTTTAGCGGTGGTCCAAATAAACAGCACCAAGCAAAAACGATCAGTTCATCTGGTAATGTTGTTACCTTTGTTTGGGACACGGTCGAAGGTGCCAGTTATAGGGTAGATGCGAGTCCTGATCTGAAGACCTGGTACGAAGGTAACGTTCGATTCACTGCTGATTCCACTAATCAAGGCTCAATCTATAACAAGCCTAATTCCGGTTCTGACCGATTCTATAGAATGGTTCGTACTGGTATAGAAGACTTTGATAATAATGGATTCTCCGATGACTTTGGCGATGGGCCTGAACCCAATGCTAATAATGGCGGAGGTGGCATTAATCCTGGCGGTGGGGGTGCAGGAGGAGGACCAAATGCTACTGGAAATGATTTAGTCGTATCACCAGAACGAGGTAATACAGGTAATACATTTAATCTTCATATCCGTCTAACTATCGTCGGTGGACCCCCAAATTTTGCTGCTCCTCAGTTAGTTTCGATTGGAGAGTACCAAGGCACTAATATTTCAAGGAATCCAGCTAACGGTATCATTTCGGCGAGCGTTCGAATTCCCAATACCGCCTCTAGCGGTAAGGCGACAGTATTTGTTAGATTCGGACCAGGCCCACGAGGCGAGCCTCCATTAAATTTATCACTCGTTGATGGATTTGAAATTGAGTAATTCAATCTGCAACTTTATCTCAGCTTGCCAATCAAGTGCCAGCTGTAATAAATTTATTTTGAATGAAAACAGTCTCAGTAACAGAACCGGGTCAAGTTACTTTAATTGATACGCCCATCCCTAAACCAAAAGATTATCAGGCATTAGTTAAAACTGAAGTCGCTTGCATTTGTAATAATACGGACAGCGAACTCGTCGCAGGTCATTTTCCTGGAATGGAAGAGTCATTTCCTTTCGCTTTGGGTCATGAAAGTATAGGTAAGGTCATTGAAGTTGGGGCCCGTGCACGAAATTTCAGTGAAGGGCAAAGAGCTGTCAGTGGTCTAGTGTTTGATGATGAGTTGGAGACTCAAAGTCTTAAGTCAGGGTGGGGAGGTTTCTGCGAATATGTACTAGTCAATGACCATGAAGCTATGGTTGAGGACGGGGTAAATTCGGAGGAGCATGGATGGGTTGAGGTATTTGAAATTCAGACATCAGTCGAAGCAGGCATTGAACCAGAGGACGGAGTCCTATTATGCACCTGGCGAGAAGTCCTCGGTGCTTTCCGTGATTTTCATCTAAGGCCAGGGGACAATGTTCTCATATTTGGGGGTGGCCCAGTGGGGCTCAGTTTCGTTAAACTGGGCAGGCTCTTCGGGCTGAGTTGGATTGGCCTCGTAGATCATCATAAGGAAAAGAGAGATCTGGCCTCTGCTTATGGTGCTGATGCAACTTTTGATAGGGGTGGCAAAGGAGTTAAGGAGCTCTCAAAACTTGATCCAAGCAAGAAGCTTGATGCAGTGATCGATGCGGTAGGAAAGCCTGAAATAATCCATTCTTCATTACCAATGATTAAAAGAGGTGGTTCTATTTGCGTCTATGGATTTTACGCTGGGCTCAAAGAATTCACTGTTCCAAATTCTCTTGGAGATTTTAATTATAATATTTACATCCATCAATGGCCTACCAGACTTTACGAAAAAGAGTCACAACCAGTGCTATGTGAATGGGTCAAGGATGGAAAATTAAGTGGTGCTGAATTCATCTCCCACAGGTTTAATATCAATGATATTGCTGACGCATTGAGTGCCGTTCAACAAAGAAAGGTAATTAAAGCAGTCCTTTCCTACGATTAATAAAAAATTACATTATCAAGTAATCGAAGCCTTTACGCCAAATCCTCATCGGTCTAAGATTTTTTCTGATGTTTTTTCGTAGCTACATGAGATTGAGTTTTGTGCTTCTTATCTTTCCTTTTCTTGTGGCAATGGTCTTGGCTGATACTGTTTTTGATTTTCATGAAATTCGTGGACGTAAGGCCAAGGTGTCTAATCTTTCCCTCCCACAGGTCGTGGTTAAGGGGAGCACGATCGAACACCTCGGAACTGACCACGATGGCTTTTATTCGATCACTTTCGACCCGGTCCCAGGTGCGACCGGTATCGAATTAGATTGGGCCAACGAAGGTGGCTACAAGCACTGGACCATCCGTGAAATTGAAGCTTACGCAAAATTCGGAACAAAGCTAGATATCGTCGCTGGCAAGGTCGTACCGGGCCCGGCGCGGACATCGGATAAAGCCTTCGCGAATGCCTTTGACGGTGACGACGAAACTTTCACTTATACTACGCAATCGGGCACGACTGTCGCCCCACAGAGGACACTTCTTGAGCTCGGACCCGGAAGTAACACGATCGATCGGATTCGTATTAACGACGTGGCTGGCAATGGCGATAATGGCCGAATGCAAAAGATCACGGTCCGGATTACCACTGACACTGACAAAGATTTAGCCACTCGTAAGTATTTCGATACCACAAACCTGTCTGTCCAGATCTTCGGAGAAGCCTTGATGGAGGGGGAAACTTTGCCCATGAACGGTCGCTCCCGTCCACAAAGCATGAGCGGTTATGGCGATCAATGGAGCAGTGATACGCATCTACTATGGGATGGTTTGATTGGCGACTCTATGGAGACAACAATAATGATCGATAATAGCAGTGAGTACAACTTTCATATTCAACTGACTAAGGCTCGTGATTATGGCCAATTTGATCTTTATTTAAATGGTAAAGCTATTGCAAAGAAAATTGATCTCTACTCTCCCAGTGTTTCTCTAGCTGACGCAATTAACCTAAGCGGGTTGAAGATGGAGAAGGGTCAGCACAAGGTCAGCTTCAAGTTAGTTGGGAAAAATATAAAGGCGACCCCTTACCAAAAGAACCGGTACCTGCTCGGATTGGATTTCATAAAGATTGTTAATATGCGGCCTCCCGCCAAAGAATCGAAAGCTGATCTAACTGATATTAGTCCGCCCCAGACTAAGGACCACGCAGCTACAACTGAAAGTAAATTACTCGTTCCGAGTCAGCTAAAAGTATCATTGGATGAGGTTTTGCCCATACTCGCTTCACGTTGCTACAGTTGTCATGGCGACAATGATAAAGTGAAAGGAAAAGTAGACCTTAAAGCGGTGAGCACCAGAGAAGGCTTCCTGAAGGACATTGAGCTGACTCAAAAGATAATTGATGTATTAACCTTTAAGGAAATGCCGCCCGAAGATGAGAAACAATTGACCCCACAAGAACATCTGATGTTGAGTTCACTGTTTCGTGGATACCTCGATCATTACATTAAAGCATCAGGCACATTGAAGCCTACGGTCATGAGAAGAATGAATCGCTATGAATATAATAATTCTGTTCGCGATCTTTTACAGCTCAATGGTGATGTTTATCCCTTGCCAGAGAAAGTGATAAGAAGCAGCTCATACTTCAAGCCTTCATCAGGTAGCTTTCCCAAGTCTATTAGAATATCAAATAGGGCACTTGGTAAAAATCAAATTGAGCAACACATACTTACCGGAGTTAGCCCTTTCGCTATCGATTTGCAATCTGAACATGGATTCAATAATAGGGGTGACGAGTTGAGCGTTTCTCCAATAATGGTTGAAGCATTTCTTAAACTTGGACGCTCCATTGTTAATGCACCCGAATTTGATGGTTACAGTAATTTGATCAACAGCATTTTTTTTGAGCCTCCTAATTCCGAGCTAATTACTAGAGCGCAGCTTGAGCTCCATTTGTCAAAGTTCATCGAAAAGGCTTTCAGGAAACCGATCATTCCTGATGTCATGGAAAGGTACGTGAACTACTTGGATGGCGAGCTTAAGAATGGTCAATCATTTGAGCAATCAATGAAAAAGGTGATCACTGCCATCATTTCCTCACCAAGGTTCTTTTATATCAGCGAACAAAAGAACGGTAAGCTAAAGAGTCAACCCCTCAGTGCCTACGAGCTGGCAACGAGGCTCTCGTTTTTTTTCTGGAGCAGCATCCCTGATGATGAACTGTTGAGCGTTGCCCGTGATCGTTCGATCCTTGATCCAAAAGTCTATGCGTCTCAGGTCAAGCGATTATTGGAGAGTCCTAAAAGTAAATCAATAGCTGAAAACTTTGCACGGCAGTGGCTCAGACTCGATCAGTTAATAACTGCAGTTCCGGACTTCGATCGTTTTCAAATATATTATTCTCGGATCGGATGTGAGCAGTGGAAGTTCGGATTACAGACGATGATAGAACCGCTCCTGTTATTTGAAAGCATCATGGTCGAGGATCGGTCCATAATGCTTCTAGTCGACAGTAATTATTCATACAGGACCGATGAAATGCAGTCGTGGTACAATGATCCACTCCCGTTCGGAAAGCGTCAGAACGCGAACCGCTTCAGTACAAATAGTCAGACCTTCACAAGAAGGACATTGCCATCAAGGCGAGAAGGGGGAGTCATTACTTCTGCTGCTACATTAACAATGACTTCTGAACCTCTCAGGACAAGTCCAATCAGGCGCGGCGCTTGGGTAGCTACTGTTATATTCAATAAGCCTCCTCCTCCTCCTCCTGATGATATTCCTGAAATTGAACAGGACGATGCTGAAATTGAAAAGAAAGGCATAACGCTAAGACAACGTTTAGTTGCGCATCAGGAAAATGAAAGTTGCGTGTCTTGTCATAAAAAAATTGATCCTTTGGGTTTTGCTCTCGAGAACTTTGACGCTATTGGAAGATGGCGCGATACGTACAATTCAGGACTAGAAATTGACGCGAGTGGTGAAATCTTTGGCGAAAGAAAGTTCAATGATGTTATTGGCTTGAAGGACACTCTTATCAAAAACCCACAATGGTTTATGAGATCATTCATAGAACATATGCTTTCATACGCTCTTGGCAGAGAATTGGACATAAATGACAAGCCTTCCGTCGATAAAATCCTTTCCAAAGTGATGGCAGATAAAGGAAAATTTTCTACAGTTGTCACAGAGATAACTAAGAGCTATCCTTTCATGAATAAAACCAATCAGTCAGAATAGATTAAAATGATTCTAAAAAGAACATCACTGTCTCGACGAAAGGTACTAAGAGGGGCCGGAGCCACACTGGCCTTACCATTGTTGGAGGCTATGCATGTCAGTTCAATGGCTAAGAGCTCTAATGTCATAAAGCCCCCTGTACGTGCCGGTTTCTTTTATATACCTAATGGGGTCGTTCAAACGGGATGGCATCCCAAGGACACCGGGCCCGGATACGAGCTGAGCCCCACCCTCGAGCCGATCAGGCCGATCAAAGATGAGGTGACTCTCTTCACCAAGTTGGACAGAGTCAAAGTTGCTGGCACTGATGGTCACGCGCAGGCAGGAGCTTGCTGGCTAAGTAGCGCTGCACCTGATGAGCTTTCTCCTGCTGGTTATCCATTAAAGAAAACGATCGATCAAATTATGGCCGAACACACTGGCCAGGTCACTGCTTTTCGCTCACTTGAGCTTAGCTGTAATCCTTATGAAGATAACCGTGAATCCGTTTATTTTGATAACATCTCCTGGTACGGCCACGGCCATGTCGCGAGATCATTGCGTGATCCAAAGAAAGTATTTAATAGACTGTTTGGGATCAAGCAGCACTTGGAATCCGGAAGTATATTGGACTTGGTCATGGATGATGCCAAATCTCTTAACCACAGTCTTGGGAAAACCGACAAAGGAAAGCTCGGTGAATATATGGACTCAGTGCGTACCGTTGAACAGCAGATAGAGCGCGTAACAAAGAGGCAAGAGGATATCAATAAATTGAAGCTTGCTGAGCCCGTCAAACCATGGCAGGCAATGACCCGTGATGAGTTCATACAGGTAATGGGTGACCTTATGATATTGGCTTTTAGGACTGACCTTACCCGGGTCGCAACTATCATGAGTTCTCCGGAGAGGTGGGGCTCTCCACTGAAGGTGCAGGGACTCTTTGAAAAGCCAGTCGATCATCACGGAATGACTCATGGGCAGGGGAACCATCATGTGAGATCAAAGCTTGCGGCCCTTGACCATTTTCACATTCAGCAGTTTGCATCCCTAGTAATGAAGATGAAAGACATCAAAGAAGGTGAGGGGACTCTCCTTGATAGTATGATGTTTACTCTGGGTTCTGGAATCAGTAACGGTCGATTGCATGTTTATACTGATTTACCAACGCTAGTCGCCGGACGTGCTGGTGGAGCCTTAGAGCCCGGCAGTCATATTAAATCACCTAAAGGAACTCCAATCGCCAACTTATGGCTCTCTATGATCAATGCTATGGGGCTCAAAAAGGGAAGCCTCGGTGACAGTACTGGGAAATTAAAAATTAGCTAAAGTCACGCACATCTAGTGCGACTCAACTTTTACCATTGAGTAGTCTTAATTTGATACCGCTATGCAAAGAGGTCATGAGCGACACGTCCATGCACATCAGTGAGCCTATAATCGCGACCTGAATATCGGTACGTTAACTTTTCATGGTCCAGCCCCATCAAATGGAGGATCGTGGCATGCAAGTCATGGACGTGCATTCTGTTCTCGACGGCTGATAAGCCAAATTCATCGGTGGATCCGTAACTGAATCCTTTTTTAACACCACCTCCAGCCATCCAGACAGTATAACCGTAATGATCATGGTCTCTTCCCTTAGCACCTTCAGATGTTGGAGCTCTACCGAACTCGCCCCCCCAAACGACTAGAGTGTCTTCTAGCAGGCCTCTGCCTTCGAGGTCCTTGAGTAATGCTGCTATTCCCTGATCGCAGGCTTTTGCAAGTCTACTGTGACCTCCTTTAATGTCGCCGTGCCCAGTGTCCCATGCGATGTCATAACCATCAATTGAGTGATTTAGCTGAACTACCCTGACTCCATCTTCAATTAGTCTGCGTGCGATGAGACACCCTTTGGCGAATTCACTGTCACCGTACAGGTCACGAGTCGCTTGAGTCTCCTTCGAAATGTCGAAGACTTCAGGGACAGAGAACTGCATCCTGAATGCCATTTCCATGGCTTGTATACTCGCTTCCAAACTTTGATCTTTTTCTACCCTTTGTAATTGAAGTTTATTAAGTTCTCCTAAAAGATCAGCTTGCTTCCTTTGGTCAGCAATTGATAGGGAACTATTCTTAAGATCTTTGATAACAGCGTCAGGTTTCATGCTATTAATATTTACGTAAGAACCTGCGTAGGCTCCTGGAAGAAAAGCATTTCCCCAGTTTGCTAATTTACCTCTTGGCTGAGCCCTAGGTGACATAGCGACAAATCCGGGAAGGTTCTGAGTTTCAGCTCCGAGACCGTAAACGAGCCATGACCCCATGCTAGGTCGGTTAGGTTGTAAGGCTCCAAGATTTGCCATGAGAATTCCTCCGGCATGCTCAGGAATGTCCGTGTGCATCGAATGAACAAAGCAGATACCATCAACGCATTCCGCGACATGAGGAAAAATATCACTGACCCATTTTCCGGATTCACCATATTGCTTGAAACTAAAGGGTGAGGGCATGAGACCCATTTTTGTATTTCTTAGAGTCTTCCTATTAACGGAATCGGGCCTCTGACCCGCATGTTTTGCGATCATTGGCTTATAATCAAAGGTATCTACCTGTGATGGCCCTCCAGGCATAAAGAGTTGGATTATACGTTTAGCTTTAGGTTTAAAATGAGGCTTCTTTGGTGCCAGAGGTGAAGACTCATCAGTTTCTCCGTCGGCTGATCCTATTAAAGATGCGAGACCTAAAGAACCGAATCCGCCCCCCATCTTCATTAGGGCATCTCTTCGACTCAGAGAGTTTTGTGTGGCTCTACGGTAAGCGAGTTCATGTTCAAAGAATTTCATGGCTTTACTTGATATGATTTTATCTTACTTGAATGAGTTCGTGGGCACTAAGTAATACTTGAGCGTATAGTTCCCAATTCTTTTGTGAGGGACTGTCTCCTAGCCACTTATTTGCTAGGTCCCGCTCATTGATGTCAGGGGATCTAGAATAGAGTCTCTGGTAGGCTGATTCAATGATTGAACTGGTGTTATCGGAGCTATCAAAGAGTTGCTTCCCTAGGTGCTTTGCTCTGGCAGTCATGAATGCGCTATTCATCATGAATAGGTACTGTTGAGGAACAACACTTGAAGATCTTTTTGGGCTAGTTGAAACGGCTGCAGGAAAATCAAATAGTCGCAAAAAAGCATCAGACTGAAACCGGTCTCCGGTTCTGCTGATTGTTGCATAAAGTGTTCTTCTCTTACTGTTAAGTATTTCTCCGTCAGGAGATCCCCCTATCTTTTTATCAAGCTCTCCAGTGACTGCTAGTAATGTATCTCTCCAAGATTCCACCTCCAATTTTCTTGGGTTGTACCTCCATAACATTTTGTTGTCTCCATCCTTATCAAATTTTTCCTTATTATAAGCGCTGCTCATCTGCCACGTCGCTGATGTTAGTATGACCTTATGTAGTTTCTTGATTGACCATCCCTCTTTAACAAAATTGAAAGCTAGCCAATCAAGAAGTAATGGATGAGAGGGCTTTTCGCCTATTGTTCCAAAGTTGCTGGGAGTCCGTACGAGGCCCTGACCGAAGTGCCATCCCCATATCCGATTAACTATTACCCTAGCGGTTAAAGGGTTACTTGGATCGACAACGGAATTTGAGAGTTCGATTCGGCCACTGCCTTCTGAGTATTTCTTTCTTTCTTTGCCTCCAATTATTTCAATAAACTTTCTAGGTGCCAGTTCGCCTTTCTTGCGCAAGTCGCCACGAAGAGCAATGTGCATATCAGCGCTGCCGTTTTCAGCAAGCACGTGAGCATTCGCAGGTTTTGTTGGCTCGCTCTTTTTTAACCGTTCAATTTCAGAGCGGATTTGGTTAAGTTTTATTTTTGACTCTTCTGGAAGTTTTTTCTCAACCTCTTTACGATTTATAGATAGTCTCTTTGACTCAGTATCCAGGAATTTATTTTTTTTTTTATTTAATTCATCGATAGCGCGTTTCCATGAATTATGGGTTTCTATCTCGTTTTGATTTCCTACAGGAGCGTCAATGTTTTTAGTATTTTTGAAGATTCCAGCTAAAGAATAATAATCATGAGTCGTGATCGGATCAAACTTGTGATTGTGGCAACGAGCGCAAGCAGCTGTGAGGCCAAGAAATGCTCTGGAAAAGGTGTCGACCCGATCAGATAATGTTTCAGCTAGGGCCTGAGCCTTCGCTTCAGGATCGCCACCGTCAGAATTGTAAGTAGGGCCAACCACGAAAAATCCTGTTGCCACGGGGTCCTTATCATCTAAGAGATCTCCGGCGATTTGTTTTTTAACAAATACGTCATAAGGCATATCGGAATTTAGAGCATTCACTACCCAGTCACGAAATCGCCATGCCTGAGGCAGAGCCTTATTGTCGCCAAATCCTCCATGCCCATCACTGTACCTAGCAACATCGAGCCAATGACGAGCCCACCGTTCTCCGTAGTGTTCTGATTCTAACAAATCATCGATGACCTTTGAAAATGCATCGGGACTCTTGTCGTTTAAAAAGGCGTTCACCTGCTCCGGAGACGGAGGTATCCCTATCAGATCCAAGTAAGCACGCCGGATAAGGTTACGCAATGATGCTGATTGATTTGGTGCTAATTCGCTTTGTTTGAGCTGTGACAATATAAAGTTATCTATTGGAGTCTTTGACCAAGTATCATTATTTATCTGAGGCGGATTTGGGTTTTGTATTTCCTTAAATGCCCAATGCTCATTTCTAAATTTGTCCCAATCATAAGGTTCATTGTTGTTGGTTCCCTCAGCCACAACTTCATTATCAGATCCAGGCCAAGGAGCACCCATCTCAATCCATTGCCTCATCAGTTCAATCTGATCCTCAGGCAACTTGCCTTTGGGGGGCATAGCCATGTCTTCATTTTTGTATAAAACTGCTTCAACTATTCGGCTCTGATCTGGCTTTCCTGGAGATATTATGGAGCCAGAGTCTCCTCCGTTGATTAATCCGTTATAAGAATCAAGGAACAAGCCAGCCTTAAGTTTACCATTAGACTTTGCTTTCTGTGAATGACATGCGAAGCAATTATTTGCCAGTAAAGGTCTGATTTTAGTTTCGAAGAATTCGATCTGATCGGAGCTCGGAGAGTTTGCGTTTACTCCATTATGAAAGATTGCCAAGAGCAGTAATGTTAGAGCTTTGGCTTTAATCATAGGTTTGATTTCTTTTTGTAAAAAATGCAGACCTAATAATGAACAAATGAATCGCATGGCATGCAAGTGAATCCGATTCAATTATGAAGAATACTTTTATAAATGATTATATTCTTTTAATAACAATTTTCGTGAATATGCGAAGTAAATGGGTAATATTGTCATGGCTCCTTAAATTGCCTTATATCTTTTAATTTTTGCCGCTTATAATTAGCGCCCCTAACTAAACGCTTTCATGACTGCTCAACCGAAAAATAAGCTTTTACATCTCCTAGTACTTTCCATCTCTTTGCTTCTTCCATGTGCATCGAATGCAACGCCGGTCATCAATGAGGTCATGGCAAACAATGAATCTATAATGGTGGATGCTGACGGTGATTTTTCTGATTGGATTGAAATACATAATCCTCAAACCGCTGACTTCAATTTAGAAGGCCTGTACTTAACGGACAATGCTGACAATCTTACCAAATGGCAGTTCCCTTCAGTTATCATTGGAGCCGGTCAGCACATTATTGTTTTTGCGTCGGGTAAAGGTGAAGATATACACGAAGGAGACTCTCAGCTTCACACAAATTTTGAATTGTCCAGCGATGGGGAATATTTGGGCTTGATCGATTCAGACGGGAAAACAATTCTTTCTGAAATCGCCCCAAAATTTCCTAAACAAGACAAAGACCGATCATTCGGTCTCGGTATCTGGGGAGAACCGACATCGACTTCAATGGTAGGCCCTAACGCTATGGTTAACTATTTTATTCCAACAGACGAATCACTAGGTAATGCATGGCTCAATTCTGGGGACAGTTTCGATGACTCTGCATGGGCTCAGGTCAAGCACCCAGTTGGTTTCGAAACTACTGCTGGCACTCTTGAGCGTCTCGTTGAGACAAATATTGCTGATGATATGAGGGGAACAAACGCTAGTGGCTACTTCAGATTTCCTTTCCAGTTTGATAGCAGCAACAAAAGAGTAGTTGGTGCAGAGATAAGAGTCACAATCGATGATGGATTTATCGCGTACATCAACGGTGTTGAGATCGCTTCATTTAACGCTCCGGTACAAATGGTCTATAATTCTAGAGCTACCGGTTCTCGTTCTGATTCTGTCGTAGCGTCTTCACCAATCACTATCGATATCTCATCCTACATAGGAGCCATTAAGAACGGAGATAACGTGTTATCTGTTCAGGCCATGAATACATCTACTGGAAGTTCAGACTTTCTACTGGGAGTTCATCTTATCGCAGGGGTACAGGATGTTGGTGGGGGATCGAGTTATGGTTTCTGCAAATCACCGTCTCCTGGTTTCGCTAATTCAGAACTATCAAGTCAGGGCAAGGTCGCAGATACAAAATTCACTCCGGACAGAGGTTTTTATGATGAATCGTTTAGACTAGAAATCACGTCCAAAACAGAAGGTGCCACTATAAGATATACTACTAATGGTTCTGAGCCCACTGCAACGAAGGGTCAAATTTACAGTTCTCCAATAAACATAACAAAAAGTTCAATTATTAGAGCTGCTGCCTTCAAGAATGGGTATGATTCAACAAATATTGATACGCATTCCTATCTTTTTGTTAATGACATCATCAGACAGTCCACATCGGCTCCTCCTGGTTGGCCGAGCGGGAGCGTAAATGGGCAACGGTATCAATATGGGATGAATCAATCCGTGGTTAATAGCACCAACACTCAAATAGGAGGAGTTGAGAAAGTCAAAGACGCACTCAAAAGTTTACCCGCCATTTCCATAGTCACAGAGCAGGCTAACCTCACTAGCGCACAAACAGGAATCTATTCAAATCCACAGAGAGATGGTGTTGCATGGGAAAGAGAATCATCAATTGAAATGATATTCCCTCCAAATTGGATTGATCCTTACGGTAACGAAAAAGGTTTTCAGTCGTCTTGTGGTTTACGTATCAGAGGGGGTTATTCGAGACGAACTCAAAACCCAAAACACTCTTTTAGAATCTTTTTTAGATCAGAGTATGGCAACGGAAAACTTAACTACCCAATCTATGGAGAGGAAGGAGCTGATGTGTTTAATAAGTTCGACCTGAGAGGGCCTCAAAATTATTCCTGGGCTCAAGGTGATACTAGCCGAAACAGCTTCATTCGCGATACCTGGTCAAGGGACTTACAAGGTGAAATGGGACAACCCTATAAAAGAGGAAGGTGGATCCAATTGTTTCTCAACGGGATATACTGGGGAATGTTCCAAATAGATGAAAGGGCCGAGGCAAGTTACGGTGAAATATACTTTGGGGGAGAGAAGGATGATTATGATGTAGTTAAATCATACGGAGGAGTCACTGATGGTAACCGAAGTTCCTATCAAAGGTTATGGCAGAAATGGCAACAAGGGTTCAGAACTAATGCTACGTACTATGATGTCCAGGGAATGAACCCTGACGGAACTATAAATCCTGACAAGGAGAGGCTAGTCAACATCGAAAACCTCATAGATTACATGATAATCACTTATTACACCGGCGACAGAGACGGACCAGGGTCAAGGTACACACAACCAAGACCAAATAATTATTTCGGGATATACAACAGAGAAAACCCACAAGGCTATCAATTCTTTGAGCATGACAGTGAGCACTCTTTGGGTACAGGGGAGAACAATATGGTTTCACCGTTCACCAGAAGCAGCTCACTAAATGATTTTAACCCGCACACTTTGCATGAACGATTTGCTCGGGATAGTGAAGAATACAGGATGCTCTTTTCTGATCGAGTAGCAATGTATTGTTACAACGAGGGCCTGTTAACCGCTGATGCCGGCATTGAACGTGTTGACAGCAGAGCTGAGCAACTCGATCCTGGTGTCATTGCGCATTCAGCTCGTTGGGGAAACACGTCACGATCTCGCACCGCATGGCTGGGCGCTGTCAATGGCGTCAGAAACTTCATTTCTAGCCGCGTTCCAACTCTCGTCAGTCAGCTCAGGTCAGTCAGTTGGTATCCAGACATTGACCCACCAAAATTCAGTAAACACGGTGGCTTTATCTCGAGTACGCAACAGATCCTTCTCAGTGGTGGTCCTGGTTTAATTTACTATACGGATAATGGGGATGATCCCCGAAAAATTGGAGGAGGCATCAATCCCCAAGCAAAGATTTTTGAAGGCAATACATCAAGTGAAACGCTATTTCAAAGGGGTTCAGTTTGGAAATACCTTGATAATGGAAGCAATGCACGAACTTCATGGCGCAGCGCCAACTTCAATGACGCCTCATGGAAATCAGGTGCAGCAGAACTTGGGTATGGAGATGGAGGAGAAAGAAGCACAATTTCCTATGGCACAAGCTCAACGTCAAAATATGTTACGAGTTACTTCAGAGCTAAGTTCACGGAATCTAATGTTAATAAGTTTGGAGAATTGGAGTTAAGGTTAAGAAGAGATGACGGGGCCGTGGTTTATATTAATGGAAAAGAAGTAACTCGTTCAGGCATGCCTGGAGGCACTATCACATACCAGACATTCGCCTCAAATATATCAGGAGGTGATGATGAAACTACTTTTTATGCCTTCCCTATAGAAACTAGTTCACTAGTAAATGGACAGAACGTAATTGCTGTAGAAGTTCATCAATCATCCAGAACCAGTTCAGATGTGAGTTTTGATTTGGAGCTTGTCGGTGTTAAATTTTCTAATCCAAACCCGCTTTATTTAAAGACGGAAGGCCAAAACACAATCAGAGCCAGGGTCAAAAATAATAGTGAATGGAGTGCATTAACTACTGCCGATTTCATTGTCGATGCGGAGCCTGCAAGGGCTGACAATCTTGCGATAAGTGAAATACACTATCGGCCAGCTGCGCCATCGGAAGATGAAATTGAAGCCGGTTACAATGATCGATCTGACTTTGAATTTATCGAATTATTAAACATTTCACCAAGAGCGATTGATCTTAGTTTACTTAAATTCTCTGATGGAATTGATTTTAATTTTTCTACTGCTGTGACTGGCAGAACATTATCTCCTGGGGAAAAATTAATAATCGTCAATAACCTCGATGCATTTAACATGCGTTATGGCAACGTTTTACCGCCACAAACTAAAATCGCTGGAGAATATAAAGGAAAGCTTGATAATGATGGTGAACAATTAGCTATCTACGCCGACGGCGTGAAGATTATTGATATCATTTTCAATGACGGGGCCGAGTGGCCTGGAGGAGCTGACGGTGATGGTTTCTCACTCATCAAAATTAATCCTGCTGTTAATTCAGTTAACCCAGACGCTAGTACTTGGCGCAGCAGTGCTGCTGTAGGGGGGAATCCCGGATACAGTGACGATTTAAACTTAGCTGAATGGAGCGCCTTCAATAATGTCAGTGACCCTTTAGCTGATACTGACAATGATGGACTGTCTGCTCTATCTGAATATGCAATCGGATCACATCCAAACAATGTATCGTCTAGTTCCGGCCTTACTGTAAGCCTTGAACCGCTAGAAGTTGAAGGTGTTACGGATGATTATTTTATAATTGATGTAAAAAGACGCATTGGTGCTGATGATGTTAAAGTTAGCCTTCAATTAAGTGATAATCTTACAAAATGGGATGAACTGATGACTCCGATTCGTGTGATGAATTTCAAAAACAATGGCAATGGTACTGAAACTATTAGCTATTTGATTGGTAAAGTTGATCAGCTAGGGCCAAACGTATATTTTAGAGGCGTAGTTTCACTTATCCCGTAAACATTTTTTCCCCTTTTCAGAGATTGTTTTAAAGTTTAAAAAATGAGCCAAATTCTAGGATTCTTGTTTATTCTTAAGTTAAAAGTGTTTATTTTTACTTAGTGAAATTGCCTAAACAATTACTGATCGCTCTTTTCTCATTGGTCTGCGTAACTGTATCAAGTTCACAAATCGATCTTAAATCCAATTCCTCTGTCCATTCATGGAACTTTGCAAAAGCCAATTGGGCCAATGATACTATCTCTGATAGGACACAAAGAGTTAAATTGGAAGCCACCTCCTCACCAAACTTTGGTTCTTCAGGTGAACTTATTCTTTCTGGGAAGACAGGCTTATTCAATGATTCAATCTCACCATCCTCACTTCCAAAACATCAGATTACAGCAGAGGCGATAGTAACAATTACTGAAGGTCAGCAATGGGGATCAATAATCGGATACGCTCAGGATAACGGCTCTTATGAGAGGGGCTGGATTTTAGGTTACAACGAAGATTCATTTTTATTTTGGATCTCCACTGGCGGATCTTTGATTCAAGCAACTTCTAAGACCAAATTTGAAAGGGGCAGAAGATACCATATTGCCGGAACTTATGATGGGTCAAAAGTAAATATCTATGTTAACGGAAAGCTATCAGGTCAGACCAACGCATCAGGCCCAATAGCTTATCCAAAGACAGCATATTATACAGTAGGCATTTACAAGGATGATGATGAGAGCTACCCAATGAAAGGTTCTATCTTAGCCGCTCAAATACATAACGTTGCAGTTAAGCCTTCATCGATACTTGCCCAGTCTAACAAACTAGGGTTAACGCCTATAAAGTTTTCTGTTCAGCCTTCTTTAAGATTTATATCTGGTGATGGAGCTCGAATCACATGGACCTCTTCCAGCATCAAGAACATGTCTGTACATTTTGGTAAAACGAGAAGGCTCGGCAGTATTATAAAGGCTCAAAAAAAGAATGATCAGTATTTCGCTTATCTTTCTCAACTCGAACCTGCCACGGAATACTTTTATAAATTAGTTGAGTCTGACAGGGGCCAGTCAGGGCCCACGTACGAATTTAATACCAACCTTAATTTTTCCGTTCCTAGTGTTCCCGCTCAAGTTAACTCTAAGCTTAGGCAAAGAGCCCAAAAAATTATCGAGCAATCAGGATGTAAAAATGGGTATTGTTTGGTAATCGGATCAACGGACTCTAGGTTTCTCGTAGAGCTGGCAAGGTTGAGTAGGTTTTCGGTTATTTCTTTGCAAAGCGATCAATCTGTAATCAATGAATTAAGGAATCAGCTATACGAGTCAGGAGTCCAAGGTTCACGCGCAAATGTACTTAAAACGGATGACTTGAATGGCAAGATTCCTCTTACTAGTTGCATGATAAACTTGGTAGTATCTGTGGACCGTGCAGAAGATGATGAAATTCGTCGTGTCCTTGTCCCTGGTAGAGGTAGAGCCATTTTTCTTTCTGAAAGTGATAGGATCTATGCGAGACCAAAGCTCCCGGGCTCAGGTGACTGGACGCATCAGTACGGAGACGCAGGCAACACCACATCGACAAAGGAAACGTTGGCCGGTGCTACTGGAACGCATGAATTCTCTATACAATGGGTAGGCAGACCAGGAGCAGATTTCGGTATTGACCGTAATCCACGGATGCCGGCTCCGCTGTCAGCAGGTGGCAGATTGTTCCATCAGGGTATGAATAGGCTAGTGGCTCTAGATGCTCACAATGGCTCAGTCCTCTGGAGCATCGAGGCTCCCGATTTAAGAAGAGTAAATATCCCTCGTGACTGTGGAAATTGGTGCGCTGATGAGGATCAGCTTTATGTAGCAGTTAATGATCTTGCTTGGATCTTTGATTCAGAATCGGGCCAAAGACTGCAAACCGTTAAAGTCATAAAGAATGAGTCATCAACTAATGACTATGAATGGGGTTACATTGGAAGGATCGGTGACAACTTAATTGGCAGTGGAACAAGAGCGAACACTTCTTATAAGAGCTTCTGGTCAGGAAAAATGTGGTATGACGGCAAGGGCGGTGATGTTGGAACTCAACAAGTATGCAGTGATTTTATTTTTGGATATTCTTTAAAAGGTTCAAAGGCCAAACCTTCTTGGCGGTATGAGAATGGAGTTATTTTGAATCCCACTATCTCATGCGCAGATCGGTATTTGTATTTCATTGAAACAAGAAACTCAACCATCAAGAAACAAGAGAATAGGAGAGTATCAGACAAGTCACTATGGCTAGACCAGTTCTTAGTTTGCATTGACGCTGATAATGGGAAGGTCTTTTGGGAAAAGCCAATCGATACTGAGGACGGTCTAGTTACATTCTACCTTCAAGCGACTAAGGACCGTTTGATTCTGACCGCTTCGAACTCAAAGTTTCACATTTACACATTCAAAGCCAACAATGGAGACCTCATTTGGTCTAAATCAAGTAACTGGGCAGAAGATCACCATAGTGGTCATATGCAGCATCCAGTAGTGACTAAGGACAAACTCTATTTACAACCTAATGGATACGATCTCGTCACAGGAGAAATTTTAACCACCAAGATGGGAAAGAGAGAAGGTTGTCATACATATGTTGGAGCAGGGGACGCTCTCCTCTATAGGGGTAAGGCCCGTCAAATATCCATGTGGTCAAAAGAAACTGAATCGACCACTAGCTGGACTCGGCTCCGTCCGAGTTGTTGGCTTAATACGATACCAGCCTCAGGCATGATTCTCATTCCCGAAGGTGGCGGTGGATGCTCCTGCGGAGGATGGATGGAGACCTCCCTTGGATTTATCCCTAAGAAACATTTAACAAATACTGCTAAAGATTGAAACTCATGACTCGATTTTTAGTTCTCAGTATAATTTTTATTCTGTCCTATCAGAGTTCACTCCTCGCCGAGGATTGGTCAACTTATCGTCATAACAATCGACGATCTGGCATCACGGATGAAGTCCCAACCATGCCATTAAAGCAAAGCTGGTTAAGAACCTCCCCTCATCCACCCATGATGGCATGGTCAGGACCGGCTAAATGGGATGCTTATTCTGGCAATAAGGACCTCCAATCAATGAGGAACTTTGATCCTGTTTTCTTTGTTACGGTCAAAGGAAAATCAGTTTTTTATGGGTCATCAGTGGATCATGGAATTCACTGCCTAGATATTGACACAGGCAATGAAAAATGGGTGAGTTTCGTTACTGGTGCGGTAAGAATGCCGCCTACAATTGATGGTAATTTATGCTACTTCGGCTCCGATGATGGTTATGCATATGCAGTTAATTCAGATAATGGAAAGATCAAATGGAAACACGGCCCAGCAGAAGACAAGAGGCTAATATCCAGTAACGGCAAACTGATCTCACCTTGGCCTGTAAGAACCGGGGTCCTCATTCAAAACGGGCTCGCCTATTTTGCTGCATCATTAGTTCCCTGGGAGCCATCATTTATGTGCTCAGTTAACAAAATCACCGGTGAACCTAATTATATAACAAAGCACCCGGATATGACCTTACAGGGCTCATTGCTTGCTAGTAGCACTACTCTTTATGCTCCTCAGGGAAGGAGCGTTCCATTGCTGTTTGATTTGAAGGCCGGAAAAACCATTAAGAGTGTAGCAAATGCCGGAGGAACATTTTGCTTACTCACTGATGATGATAAGCTCGTGGCTATACCAAGCAGTCAAAAATCATTCGGTAATATGATTCAGATTGCAGACCCTTCTGGAGGCTCCCCGATGCTGCAGTTTTCAGGTGCTGACAGATTGCTAATCTCTAAAGATATTGCTTACATCCATCAACAAGGAAAGCTTAAATCACTTAATAGGATCGAGTATGGACAAGCAACTAATTCTATCGCTGGTAACAACAAAAACATTAAATCAATCACTGATAAAATTGGTAAGGTTCAAGCTGCTTTAAAAAAGACCATCGCGTCAAAAAATGAAGATACTATCACCCAATTGCGTTCTCAGATCAGCAGTATGGAAAAGTCATTATCAGAACTTAAAACTCTCAATGTTAAATATAAAACTGAGTTATTGAAGAGTTATAAATGGGAAGTCGAAGCGCCTGCACCATACGATCTCATACTTGCTGGTAATATCATTTTTATGGGCGCTAAGGATACGGTGTTGGGGTACGACGCTGCATCAGGCAAACAGCTCTGGTCAGCTAAAGTTAAAGGTAAAACTTATGGCTTGGCTTTCTCAGATGGTAATCTCATGGCCAGTACTACGTTGGGTCATATCTATTGTTTTTGTGGGCCACCATCTTAATGAACTAATTGAAATTTTCTGAATGAATCTTTTCAGAATAATAATAAAAGAAATACGACACAGTAAAGGCACCTTCATAATGGGTGTGATGGCTGTATCTGTTTCTGTCCTGTCATACATTATTTCTCTTTCAATACTCAGCAATTCACAGATTTCATTTTCGAACAAGATGCGGGTCATGAGTAGTGATCTTAAAAAAGAAATAACTGACCTTGAAAACGAGATACGAAAATCGATGAAAGGATTAGGTTTTAATATTCATATCTATCCAGAAAAACAGGACCTCTCTGTAATTTATGAACAGGGCTACGGGGAACAAACGATGCCAGAAGAATACGTCGAAACATTAGCGAATTCTAAAATTGTCACAGTCAATCATCTCTTACCTAGATTGACTCAGATGGTTAAGTGGGAAGAGAAGGATCAATCTGTTTTACTAATTGGGGTCAGGGGTGAGGTTCCTATTGCGTTTAGAGGTGAAAACAGGAAAAAAACATTAATCGATCCAGTCAAAATTGGAGACATAGTCTTAGGACATGAATTGCATAATAAATATGACCTCAAACCGAGTGACATTATTAAATTCATGGGAAAAGAATTTAGGATTACTGCGACACACCCTAGTCGGGGAACCGTTGATGATATTACAGCGTGGATGGCATTGTCTACGGTTCAAGAACTTCTAGAAAAGCCCTCCCTAATAAATGGCATCCTTGCTTTGGAGTGCAATTGCGAATCAATAGATCGTCTCGGAGACATAAAGAAGGAAATTGCTCAAATATTGCCAAATACAAAAATTATAGAAAAGGAAAGTAAGGCCTTAGCAAGAGCAGAGGCACGAAACAAGGTAAAGAGGACCGGCGAAAAGCAGATACAGAATTTTGCTATCAGTCAAAAGGAGTTAATTGTTAATCAGTCATTAACTGCGAAACTATTTGTTCTAATAATTGCAGCCTTAAGCATCGGATGGATTTCATATTTAACGTTTTCAAATGTCGCTAGCAGGTCCGTTGAAATTGGGATATTAGGAGCAATGGGATTCGGTGGATCCAATTTAATTTTACTTATCATCTCGAGAGCCATGCTAATGGGTATCGCAGGCACGCTGTGTGCCTTTGCTGTATCATTTGTTTTAGTTCCTGTTTTTTGGGGTAATGCAATCTTTGTCTCTATATTCATGGATCCAAGCAACATGCTTGTATTAACTTGTGTTCCAATTTTACTCGCCTGTGGGGCAGCATGGATACCTGCAGTTAAGGGGGCCTTAAAGGATCCGGCAGTAATTTTAAGAAATGAATAATACGGTATCAGAAGTGACTCTCAGGGCTGATGGAATAACTAAAAGCTATTCTTCTGAATCAGGTCTCATTAGAGTCCTGAATCACATTAATTTGGAATTATCACATGGTGATTTTATCACTATTTCCGGCCCAAGCGGCTGCGGTAAATCAACATTGTTGGCGGTCCTTGGTGCCTTGCAAGAACCTGACAGTGGAACTGTGGAATATGATGGAATTTCTCCGTACAGGCTCAGCGCTAAAGATAGGGCCCAATTTAGATCTAAAAACATTGGATTTGTCTTCCAGGACTTCAATCTTGTTCCGTATTTAACTGTCAGAGAAAATATTCTCTGCCCGGGCATTGTTAATTCTTCTAATGATTGGGGAACTCGCACCGCTGAACTTATTGAATCATTAGGGCTTTCAGATCGATCGAATCACTACCCTGACCAACTGAGTTCTGGAGAGAAACAGAGGACCGCGCTCGCTAGAGCTCTACTAGTTGAGCCAACTATCATATTTGCTGATGAGCCTACAGGTAATCTTGATCAGGAAAATGGGCAGAGAGTATTAGATCACCTTACAAGTTATGCAAATGATGGAGCTACTGTGATGATGGCTACTCATGATATGGATGCATTTAACACCGGCAACAAACACCTTCAAATGGATGAGGGCTCAATCCTAACATTAATAAATGATAACGGTAACAATTAATTATAAGGGGCAAATTGCCACTGAGGTGGGTGAAGATACTGAAGAGCTGAGCTTTCAGGAGCCGTTGCCGCTGATAGAACTTTTACAGGCATTGTCTGCGAAGGCCACGCACGCGGTCAGTGACTTCATTTTTGATGCTGAAGGTTCACCTAGGCGATCTTTGCTCGTAGCAGTTGATGATGAACAGGTAATTGATTTCCAAAACACCTTAATTAAGGATGACTGCGTAATTTCACTTTTACCTCCAATCGCTGGAGGCTAGTTGTAAACGATGTTAACTGAAAGCGAGAAGCTTACCTACTCATGGCAACTCGATGTTCCCGGATTTGGAGAATCTGAGCAATTGACTCTCAAGAACAGTACCGCATTGGTGACGAGAGTAGGAGGTTTAGGTGGACCAGTAGCATTGAGTCTTGCTGCGGCCGGAATTGGCAAGCTGATTTTAGCACACGCTGGCAATCTCCGTGAAGATGATCTTAATCGTCAAATATTGATGTCTCGAGACCATGTAGGTAAGTCAAGAGTTCAATGCGCTGCGCAGACTCTTAATAGGTTTAATTCAAGTATTGATGTGGAGATATTTGATGAAAATATTACTGAAGAAAATATAGATAAAATTGCAGGTAATGCCGATATTATTTTCAGTTGTGCGCCTCTCTTCGAAGAGCGCTTTCTCTTAAACGAAGCAGCTATTAAGGGGGGCAAGATGCTAGTGGACTGTGCCATGTATTCAATGGAAGGTCAGGTAATGACCATACTGCCTGGGATAACTCCATGTCTGAAGTGCATTTATCCTGACAAGCCAACTCAATGGGAAAGAAAGTTCCCCGTCATCGGTGCCGTATCATCTTTAGTTGCTCAGATCGGAGTCATTGAAGGGATTAAATTATTGTGTAATTTCCAAAAATCTTCACTTGGAAAACTTATAAGAATTGATGCTTCATCAATGGAAGTTAAAAAAATAGAATTACTCCCTAAACGAGTCGATTGTTTAGCCTGTAACTAAATCTATCAATCATGAACAGATCAAAAGTTATTTTTGTTTCGTTATTGGTTACATTGTTGGTGCCTATCTTTTTCTTTATCGATCACGATAAGGATAATGAAGTTTCTGAATTAATTGTATATTGTGCCGCGGGCATGAGGGTTCCAATGGAGCGAATTGCAAACCAGTACGAAAATTCATACAATACTAAAATAAGACTTCAGTTCGCAGGATCTGGCACTTTACTAGGTAATATAGAAGCCTCCAAGATTGGTGATTTGTATCTTGCTGCTGATACCAGTTACCTTGTAATTGCTAAACAGAAGGGCCTTTCCAATGAATCAGTTCCAGTTTGTAGCCTCATGGCAGGGCTCATCGTTAAGAAAGGGAATCCCTTAAATATTAATAGTCTCAATGAGCTCATAAAGAATGATGACTGCAGGATCATATTAGCTAATCCAGAGGCTGCGTCTATTGGAAAATTCACTAAAAAAGTCCTATCAGCATCGGGTCATTGGGAACTATTATCATCAAAAGCTATTGTCATGAAACCTACGGTCAACGAGGTCGCTAACGACATAAAATTAAACTCGGCTGATGTTGGTTTTGCATGGGATGCGATAGCTAACCAGTATGCAGAATTAGATTTTGTGACATTGCCCGAATTTGAATCCAAAAAGAAATCAGTTACTATTGGAATATTGAACTCAACAAAAAACCCTTCAGCTTCTCTTAAATTTGCTAGGTACGTTACATCGAAGGATCGCGGGCAAAAGGTATTTGCGGAAGAGGGTTATACGATAATTGAAGGTGATGAGTGGTCAGAGAGCCCCGAAATTTTACTCTATACCGGAGCCATGCTCACTCCTGCAATTAGGCAAAGAATCGCTGAATTTGAATCACGTGAAGGGGTCAGTATCCAACTTGTCCCTAACGGTTGTGGGGTCCTAGTCTCACAGATGAAGGCAGGAGCCCGCCCAGATGCATATTTTTCATGTGATATTTCATTTATGGATGATGTGAGTGAGCTTTTCGATTCGCCTACGAATGTCAGTTCAAATGATATGGTTATTCTAGTTAAAAATGAAATGAGAGGAACTATAGGATCATTGAGCGATCTTACTAAGCCCAACATACGGGTTGGGACAGCTCACCCCGAAAAATCTGCACTAGGTGCTTTGACTGTTCGACTTCTAGACCATTTGAAAATTAATGTGAATAACAATAAGCTTTTAGACTCTGCGACGGGTGACTTTTTAGTCAATCAACTAAGGGCTGGATCCTTAGACGCTGTTATTGTTTATAGAAGTAACGCTTTGGCAAATTCCTCCACGCTTAATGATGCTTTCATCGTGGATATTGATGAACCCATGGCTGTAGCAATTCAGCCCTTTGCAATCGGTGCTAATTCTAATCATAAAAGTTTAATGATGCGACTACTTGATGCGTTGACTGAAAACGAATCTAAATTGGATTTTCTAAAATACGGATTTAAGTGGGAAATTAAAAGTTAACTCTGTGCACAGCAAAAAGGTATCATCAGACATTCCATTTTACGCTGCGATGTGGGCCGCGGGCGGTATGTATTTTATACTGATAATTGCACTTTTATATGCTGACGCCAGTTACACTTCTTTGGAGAATATTAATGAGGCGCTTAATAATAAATCAATTAGAGCATCGATCTGGTTAACGATGCAGACCTGCTGGATAACGGCTGTTCTTTCAATAATTGTAGCTGTTCCTACCGGATACATACTAACAAGATTTAAATTCCCACTTAAAAGATTTTTTGATTCGATTATTGATATACCGATTGTTCTTCCACCGCTCGTTATAGGTTTGAGTCTATTGATTTTATTTAATCAGGTAATTCTCTTTGATCAATCAATTGAAGAATTGTGCGCCGCCGCACTTAATTCACTCCGGTCTATTTTACCAAATAGTCCAATCTTTGATCTGCCTACGGGTGTAACCTACAAGGTTCCCGCTATCATCCTTGCTCAATTTACAGTTTCATGCGCATTTGCGATTCGAACTATGCGCAACACTTTTGAAAGCCTTGATCCCAGACAAGAAAATGTAGCGCTTACTTTGGGTTGTAATAGAAGTAAGGCTTTTTGGAAAGTTGTATTACCGCAGGCCAGTTTCGGGATCATGACTGCTGGCATATTGGCTTGGGCAAGAGCGCTAGGGGAATTTGGTCCAATACTAGTTTTTGCTGGTGCAACCAGAGGAAAGACTGAAGTCCTTGCTACTACTGTTTTTCTTGAAATATCCATTGGGAATTTAGAAGGCGCCGTTGCTGTTTCATTTCTTATGGTTAGCGCAGCTCTAATTGTTCTAATTATGGTTCGATTGCTTGGGTCCAAGAATAGAATTTGGTAAATATGGTATCATTAAAAAACATCTCCATTAAGTTAGGTGAATTCGCTTTAGATCACGTGTCCATGGAAATACCTACATCAAAGTATGGTGTACTTATGGGAAGTTCTGGTTCAGGGAAAACAACAATACTCGAATCTATTTGCGGCTTAAAAAAGATTAGATCCGGTAAAATTATTCTTAATGAAATTGATGTAACGAACCTCAGGCCAGGTGATCGTCATTTGGGTTATGTCCCTCAGGAAGGTGTTCTTTTTTCCACTATGACAGTTAAAGATCAAATCGCTTTTGGCCCAATAGTCAGAGGATGGAAAAAAGAAGACGCATTTGAAAGGGCTAAGGAATTAGCTTCATCACTTGAGATAGAACATTTACTATCAAGAAAACCTTTAGGTCTTAGTGGTGGCGAATCGCAGAGAGTTGCGCTCGCAAGAGCATTAGCCTCAAGGCCGAATCTGATTTGCCTAGATGAACCATTGAGCGCTTTAGATGAAGACACCAGAGATAAGGCCTGCTCTTTGATTAAGAGGCTTCACGAGAAGGAAGGTTTTACAGTCCTTCATATAACGCATTCCGCATCAGAGGCCGAGATGATGGGGGAACTTGCGTTCAGAATATCCGAAGGTAAAGTTATCTCAGCTTGATCTGATCCAGCGGCTGCCTAAGACGAATTAACTACTGCGATTTATTAGATAGGTTCTGTATGCCTTGCGCGTCTAATCTCACAATCTTCCATTCATTTAATATCTCTGCTCCCATTTCATTGTAGAAATCTATAGCTCTGGAATTCCAATCGATAACTGTCCACTCCATTCGCCCACAGTCCCTCTGTTCAGCAATTTTTGCTAAATTGAAAAGCATCTTCCTGCCAATTTCTTTTCCCCGGAATTCCGGTCTAACATAAATGTCTTCAAGGTACAGGCCCTTCTTGCCAACAAAGGTCGAATAATTATTAAAGTATACCGCTGCACCAACGATCTGATTGTCGAATTCAGCAACGATCGCTTCAGCTGAAGGGCTCTCACCAAATAGTGCTGAGTGAGTGGATTCGTTAGTAGCTTCTACGGTATGTTCTATTTTTTCAAAAGCTGCTAAATCCATTAGCAATTGATGTATCTTATCACTGTCAGATTCTATAGCTTCTCGAATTGTTAAATCGCTCACGTTAGTAATTTTGATTTCTTATGTCTCAATGTACAAGTATGTAACAAATCCGAGTGGAATAAGAATGCTCCTGTGCCATAATGGAGGGTAATTTTTATAATGGCTGAAAACAGTAACATTAACGAAACTTCTGATTTTATCAGAGACATCATTCGTGAGGACTTAGATGCTGGCAAGCATTCAACAACAGTGACTAGGTTTCCTCCAGAACCGAACGGCTATTTGCACCTTGGCCACGCAAAGTCCATCTGTCTTAATTTTGGAATCGCCGAAGAAAACGCATCCACTGGTTCCCGATGTCATTTACGGTTCGATGACACTAACCCTACTAAGGAAGAAACTGAATATGTTGACTCAATCCAAGAGGACATAAAGTGGCTAGGTTTCGACTGGGGTGATTATCTGTATTTTGCATCTGATAATTTCGAACAGCTGTACGAATGGGCTGTATTCTTAATTAATCAAGGAAAGGCCTACGTGGACGAGTTAACGGCTGACCAGATCCGGGAATATCGAGGAACATTAACGGAGCCTGGAAAGGACAGCCCATTTAGGGATCGTCCAGCTGAAGAGAGTCTAGAGATCTTCTCAAAAATGCGGAGCGGTCAGTTCAAAAATGGCGAAAAGGTTTTAAGAGCAAAAATTGATATGGCTGATCCAAATATCAATCTTAGGGATCCTGTAATCTATAGAATACTCCATGCAGAACATCATCGCACAGGGACCGATTGGTGCATATATCCAAGCTATGACTTTGCTCATGGGCAATGCGATGCAATAGAAGCAATTACTCATTCATTATGTACCCTCGAATTTGAGCAGCACAGGCCCTTGTATGACTGGTTCATTGATAACTTACCAGTTTCTCACAAGCCCCGCCAAATAGAGTTTTCAAAGCTTCAGCCTACTTTTACCTTGATGAGCAAGAGACGCTTAATTCAAATGGTAGAAGAAGGACACGTCGATGCTTGGGACGATCCTCGAATGTCTACCATTTCTGGCATGCGTCGTAGGGGCTATCCACCAGAAGCATTACGCTCATTTTGCAAAACTGTTGGGGTCACTAAGTTCACTGGAATCACGGACATTGCCTTGTTGGAGCATGCAATAAGGGAGCAGTTAAATCGTGAAGCGTTAAGAAAGATGGTCGTACTTGACCCCATCAAAGTTAGTATCACTAATTGGCCGGGTGAAGATCACACTGAACAGATGAATGCCATTAATAATCCCGGTGATGATTCTCTTGGAGCTCGAACAATACCTCTTTCCAGTAATGTCTATATTGAGAGAGATGATTTTATGCAGGATCCGCCCAAAAAGTTTTATAGATTGAGCCCCGGCTCAGAGGTCAGATTACGTTATTCTTATTGCATCACATGCGATGAAGTCATTAAGGACTCTGCAGGTGTTGTAATAGAATTAAAATGCACATATGACCCTTTAACTTTAGGGAAGAATCCAGAAGGACGAAAAGTCAGGGCAGCAATTCATTGGGTGCCTTTTAATGAAGCTCTCAGCGCAGAAATAAGGCTCTATGAACGTACCTTTACGGTTGATGAACCTGGTGCTGAAGATGACTGGAGAACAGTCATAAATCCTGACGCATTGACGGTACTAAAAAATAGTAAACTTGAGCCATCATTGGCTGAGGCAATCATAGGAACAAGTTACCAATTTGAAAGGAAGGGCTATTTTTGCGTTGATTCCAAAAATTCATCTAAAAATTCTCTAGTATTTAACCGGACCATTGCTCTTCGTGACAGCTGGGCAAAAATGAATAAAAAATGAAATCACTCTGGAACGAAAAAGATGCTAAGAAGTTTGGGCACAATCTTTTAGCGCAGCGAGTTTATACCTCAAGATTATTGGGAACCGATTCTGATCTGGTTCTTCATGGCGGTGGGAATACATCAGTTAAAATCAGAAAGAAGGACTTTTATGGTAACCAGAAGGAGATTCTTTACGTAAAGGGAAGCGGCTGTGATCTTGAAATTATCGACAAGGAAAACTTTTCCCCTTGCTGCTTAGAAACACTCCTAAGGTTGTCCGAATTTGACAATTTGTCCGATACAGACATGGTCCGAGAATGCAGAGCTTCAATGGAAGATCCTAATGCTTCGACTCCTTCAATTGAAGCCATTGTTCATGCTGTCATACCTCAGCGGTTCGTTGATCATACGCATGCCGATGCCGTTCTTTCATTAACTAACTCTCCTAATTCTAAAGAACTGATTGAGGAAGTTTATGGAAGTAGGGCGCTAGTCATTCCTTACGTTATGCCTGGATTTATCTTGGCTAAAACAATATTGAAGAAACTCAAGTCAGCGGACCTGTCTAAGGTAGATGCATTGATTCTAATGAATCATGGGATATTCACTTTTCACAATGATGCTCGGAAAAGTTATGAATTAATGATTGAGTTCGTATCTAAAGCGGAAAGAAAAATAAAAAAAACGTTCAAAGGCAAATCGCTTGCCAAGTCCAAGCCCAAGCCCATTGATCATGTGACACTTTCATTAATAAGAGAGATCGTTTCTGAATGGTCTCAATCGCCTGTCATTGCTTCCTTAGATGACTCCGCTCTTGCTTGCGGTTACTCCAATTTGAATAACATTAAGTCACTAGCTTGCAGAGGACCTCTGACGCCCGATCATGTTATCAGAACTAAACGAATTCCTGCGATAATTGGCTCTGATCCGCAGCAAGCAATCGATAAATTTGCTCAAAGTTATTCTACCTATTTTAACAAGTATTCAGATTCCTCAATGACAATGCTTGACCCTGCTCCACGCTGGGCAATATGGCCACGGCATGGTATTATATCGTTTGGTAGAACTCTTAAAGAATCACAAATTGTGTCGGACATAGTAAAGCATACTATAAAGAGCATACAGCATTCAGAGTATGGGCTCGGTGGGTGGAAGGCATTATCCGCCAAAAAATTATTTGATATAGAATATTGGGAGCTTGAACAGGCTAAGCTCAATAAATCGACCTGCTCTGATAACCCGCATCAAGGAAAAATTGCCGTTGTTACTGGTTCTGCTGCTGGCATCGGCTTTGCTTGCGCTCATGCCCTAGCGAAGGATGGAGCAGTGGTAATCGGATTAGATCTGAATCCGGAAATCGAAACTCAAATGTCTAAGATCAGCGCGCATGGCCAAGTAATAAACCTCACTAACGAAACTAAACTTAAATCAGTCATAGAGAACATCATTAAAAAGTTTGGAGGCCTTGATCTACTGGTAAGTAATGCAGGAATATTCACTGCCGGCGCTTATCTGGATAAAATGAATCAAGATAACTGGAACAAATCCATGGCCGTTAACCTTACGAGCCACCAAATGCTTCTAAAACATTCTATCCCTCATATTAAGCAGGGGATCGATGGCTCAATCGTTTTGGTTGGGTCAAGGAATGTAATGGCTCCTGGAGCAGGTGCTGGAAGCTACTCGTGCGCTAAGGCTGGGCTCACTCAATTGTGCAGAGTGGCTGCGCTAGAACTAGCCCCTCATGGTGTTCGATGCAATATCATTCATCCTGACGCTGTCTTTGATACAAACCTGTGGACGCCAGAAGCCCTAGCTCGTTCAGCAGAGAGATACGGCATAACCATTGACGAATATAAAACTAGGAACCTGATGAAAACTGAGATTCGATCCGCTGATGTTGGTTCTATGGTTTCCACGATGTGTGGACCTGTATTTTCTAAAACTACTGGATCGCAAATCTCTTTAGATGGAGGCAATGACCGTGTTATCTAATGACTCATAGGTAATGTTTTAGGAATTTAGCCGTCACGCTTTCATTACTCTTAGAGACAACTTCAGGCGAACCCTCAGCAACAATAGTCCCTCCATCTGGACCTCCATCAGGACCCATGTCGATCAGCCAGTCGGCGCACTTTAATACATCTAAATTATGTTCAATGATGATCAACGTGTTGCCGGCGTCTCTGAGTTTCATTAAAACTTTAAGTAAAGTATCGATATCAGATAAGTGCAGTCCCGTCGTTGGTTCGTCGAGTAAATATATTGTGTCACCAGTTGATTTCTTTGATAGCTCTGAAGCCAGTTTTAAGCGTTGAGCTTCACCACCTGACAGTGTATTTGCAGCCTGTCCAAGCTTTATGTAACCTAGACCGACTTCACTCATAGTTCGTAACTTCGAGTATATTTTCGGTATTCTTACAAAAAATTGTGATGCTTCATCTATACTCATTTCCAATACTTCAGATATATTTTTACCTTTGTATGAAATATCGAGAGTGTCCTGATCATACCTACTTCCATTACACACTTCACATCTCACATAAACATCACTTAAGAAGTGCATATCAATTTTTAGAGAACCATCACCTCGGCAATGCTCACAACGCCCACCCTTAACATTAAAACTAAATCTTCCTAGCCCGTACCCTCTAATCTTTGACGTTGGTAACTGAGCAAATAATTTACGAATTTCGGTAAATGCTCCACTATAAGTGACAGGGTTTGATCTTGGACTCCTTCCAATCGGAGACTGATCGATAACAATCGCCTTATCTATCTGATTTAGACCAGTAATTCGGTCATGTTTTCCTGGTATTTCCTTGGACTGATGAAACCTTCTAAAAAGAGCCTTCCTTAAAATATCGTCAACAAGTGTAGACTTACCACTGCCTGAGATTCCACTGACGCATGTGATGCATCCTACAGGAAATGATGCTTTAACATTTTTAAGATTATTCTCCTCTGCCCCCTCTATAGTGATCCATCCACAATCGAACGAATCGTCTCCTGAGGTGTTAGCAGGAGGAACTATTCTTGTTTTGGGTGTACTTATTTTAAGTTCACCACTCAAATATTTTCCAGTAATTGATTTAGCATTAGACTTAACTTGTGCCGGAGTTCCTTCAGCTATTATCTCGCCTCCGCGAGGCCCTGCACCTGGGCCGAGGTCAATTACGTAGTCGGCCGCCTCTATTGTTTCAGTGTCATGTTCTACAGCAATGACCGTGTTTCCTAAGTCCCTTAACTCTTTGAATGCTTGAATAAGTTTTTTATTATCTGATTGATGGAGCCCAATGCTTGGCTCGTCCAGGACGTACAAAACACCTGACAAACCTGAGCCAATTTGAGTAGCGAGTCTGATTCTTTGAGATTCACCTCCAGAAAGTGTGCCGCTTTTCCGATCTAAGGTGAGATAGGTGAGGCCTACAGTTTCTAGAAATTTAAGTCGCTTTGAAATCTCATTTATAAGTTCATTACAAATCAAATTGTCTTCCTTACTCAATTTCATCCCATCAATAAATTTCAATGATTCATTAACATTAAAAGCGACGAATTGATCTATCGATGTACTACCACGATCAGGATGTTCTAAGGTCACTGAAAGAAATTCTGGCCTTAGCCTCTTACCGCGACAGGATGGACATTTCTTTGGATTCATAAACCTCCTGACGTTTTGTCTCGTGACTTCACTCTTACTTGTGCTGTGAAGCCTCCGAGCTTGTTTTAGCAATCCTTCGTGTTTTACGCCTTTTGATACCTGTTCGTCGTTGGCCCCATTAAAAACTAAATCAATGAAATCTTCACATAAATCACAGTACTTAGTATCAATCGGCACATTCATTGACTCGCAAAGAGAATTCATTTGCCTATCATGAATGGCTTTCAATTTCTTATTTCTTGACCACCACGACTTAATTGCCCCCTCAGATATTGTCATTTGATCATCAGTTATGAATAAATCAGGGTCAGCCTGTAACACCGAACCCAATCCTTGACAATTTTCACATGCCCCTAAGTGACTATTAAATGAAAAGTGCTTAGGAGTAAGCTCAGGCATACAAAACCCGGTCTTTGGATTCTTAAAGGTTGTTGTATAGCTCGAGTGTACCCACTCTGCACTGTCTTCATCAAGACATAGCAGGTCAATGTTCTGATTTCCCCACCGAAGGGCCGTCTCGACTGATCCAAATAATCGTGAACGGATATCTTCTTTAATTACAACTCTATCGATTACTGCTTCTATTGTATTTTTCTTATGTCTTGAGCAGACTGGCAGATCGGCATCTAGTTCCACATCTTTACCATTCAATCTGGCCCTCACAAAACCATTACGTTTTAACTTTTCTAGAGCTGATTTAATGTCAGTTCCCTTAGGCGTATGAATTGGGGCGAGTATTATAACTTTTGTACGTTCAGGTAACGCTATAATTTTTTCGACTATTTCTCCTATAGTGAGCCTCTTTATAACCTCTCCGGTTGCTGGGTCATGAGGCGTTCCTATCGATGAGTATAGTATTCTTAAGTAATCATAAATTTCCGTTGATGTGGCGATCGTTGATCTAGGATTCAAGGAAGAGTTCCTTTGCTCGATTGCAATTGCTGGTGATAGCCCTTCGATTGAGTCCACATCAGGCTTTTCAAGTTGATCAAGAAATTGCCTCGCGTAAGTCGATAAGCTTTCAACGTACTTTCTTTGCCCTTCTGCGTATAATGTATTGAAAGCTAGGGAGGATTTCCCTGATCCGCTCATTCCTGTGATAACAACAAAGCTTGATCTGGGTATATCAACGCTAATATTTTTTAAGTTATGCTGTCGAGCACCACGAATGGAAATAGTTTCCTTACTTGAATGTTGTTTATCTGTCACAGTTAAATCTTTGTAGGTAGATAAAAATAATTTACAGGTTAAATTAACAATTCATGAGCGGTAAAGAATCAATAGAAAATAAGGATTCATTTCGTGTTCTCGCGTCACACCATGACACAGGAACTCTTAGACTCTTGCGCGAAAGCGTGTCAAACCTCTTAAACATTGAGATTGATACGTCGCCTAGCTCTGAATATGCCTATGAGATGGCTATTAGGCGCCCTTATTCTTTGTTCATTTTTGGTTTCCATATGCCCAACCTCAATGGCGTATTACTTTATGATCTATTGTATAAAGTTTATCCTTCTTTATACGATGGTATTCGCAAATGCCCTGCCGTTATCTTTATAGGAGAAGAAAAGGACATCAAGACGGCCGACCAAATCAAACGGGACGCAAGAGTTAAAGATATCTTAATTCGTCCTTTATCCATTGATCGAATCATTGGCGTCATTGAGAATTCAATGGCTTTAACTAAAACTGAGGATGATAAAGAATGAAACCTGACTTTGTAAAAGGTAATGAAGTCGGAATCAAAATATGTGGGATAAGATCTCTTGAGGATGCCATGCTTTCCGTTGATCTTGGTGCTAATTCTTTAGGATTTAATTTTTGGAGCAAATCCAAACGCTACATTACCCGCAATCAAATCCAGAAATGGATCCCGTCCATAGATGATAAAATTGAGAGAGTAGGGGTGTTCGTTAACGCTGATCCCAATGAGGTCATTTCATTGCTTGAAGATAATATTATTCATGTCGCCCAATTTCATGGCGACGAGTCCTCCTCATATTGTGAAGCTATATCTGAAAGATTTAAAGTTATTCGCTCGGTTGGAGTTAAGGATGCTAAATCACTTGATGCTCTCAGCTCATCCAATATTGGAACGATTCTCTTAGACGCATATTGTCCAGATAAGTATGGAGGCACTGGTCACTCATTTGAATGGGATATTGGTGAAAGGTTTGTTAAAGAGAATCCTCAAACTGATGTCATATTAGCCGGAGGATTAAATCCCAGCAATGTGAGTGATGCCATCAAATTAGTTCGTCCATCAGCAGTGGATGTTGCTAGCGGAGTCGAGAATGATAATGGATTTAAAGATCAGGATTTGATCAAACAATTTATCTCCGCTATTAATAATTTATCATAATTAAGATAAGCATTTTAAGAAGCATATACTTAGTTGCAATGCAGTGAACAATGATCGATTCTCTGCACCTTATGAGTAATAAAGAATATAAAATTTCTGTCCTATCAGGTGACGGCATTGGCCCAGAAGTCATGGCCGAAGCAATTCGCGTAATTGATAAGATTTCATCTGAATTTGATGTAAAATTCATCATTGATGAACAATTGGTAGGCGGCATAGCTATCGATAAAACATCATCTCCACTTCCTAAAGAAACGCTTAAATCCTGTGAACAATCTGACGCTATTCTATTCGGATCAGTTGGCGGCCCAAAGTGGGAATCATTACCACCTGATACTCAGCCCGAAAGGGGAGCGTTACTCCCTTTGAGAAAGCATTTCGGTCTCTTTGCAAACTTACGTCCCAGCATTTGTTTCCCATCACTTACTAACGCTTCCCCAATTAGACCTGATCTTGTAGAAGGCGGGTTCGATGTCTTGTGCGTACGAGAACTGACCGGAGGCATTTACTTTGGTGAACCAAAAGAAATCAAAGATCAAGGAGATGAGAAAGTTGCGATAGACACAATGGTTTATAAGGAATCTGAAATAGAGCGCATAGCATCTGTTGCATTTGATGCAGCAATGGGGAGAAATAAACGAGTCACTTCAATAGATAAGGCTAACGTTTTAATGAACGGTATATTGTGGAGAGAAACTGTCGAAAGGGTTGCCTCTAAATACCCAGAAATTAAATTAGATCACCTCTACGTCGACAATGCTGCAATGCAGCTAATAAGAAGGCCCAGGGATTTTGATGTAGTACTAGCTCCAAATCTCTTCGGTGATATTTTGAGTGATGAAATGGCGATGATTGCCGGATCACTTGGCATGCTTGCTAGTTCTAGTCTTGGTCAGTCGCTAGGGAATGGGCTCTATTTTGGAATGTATGAACCTAGCGGCGGTTCTGCCCCAGACATTGCGGGCCAAGGGATTGCCAATCCCTGCGCTCAAATACTATCTGCTTCACTAATGTTACGTTATTCGTTCGGACTCACTGATGCGGCTGATGCCATTGATCTTTCGGTAAGAAAAACAATCGATTCAGGTTTCAGGACCGGTGACATATTTACCAATGATGAAGGAACCCAAAGGGTCAATACAAATGAAATGGGTGATGCTATTTTGAGTAATCTATAATCCTATAATTAAAATGCTTTGACTATTAAAACGACTGCCAGTTTGGCTTAAATCTAGATTAGATCCAATAGATCTGCTTTTCAGGATCATTTTAGGTGGAATTTTTATTTATTCCGGTATCTATAAAATCAGTGATCCACAGGGCCTTGAGCTTGTCATAAGGAACTATAAAATCCTAACGGATCCATTCATCGCACTCGCTGCCATTACATTGCCTCCATTTGAGATCATTTTAGGAACTTGCCTGCTTCTTAAATTGTTTTTTAAGGGAGCCGTATTGATGTGCGTTGGACTCCTGACAGCATTTATCATTACACTTAGCTCTCTGATCTTCAGAGGCATTGATATCGAATGCGGTTGCCTCGGGCTAAGAACTACAATTCAAATGCAAATCTTTATAGATTCATTGCTTCTTTTAAGTGCATTATATCTGCTCTATTCAGTTCATAGGCTTCGCTTGCGATCACTTTTCAGGCGCTAAGTGACAGCATCCTAAGAATGGGCTCCTCGGCTCTGGCTCGAATCTCTTCAGGCATTTCGATTTGAGGGTCTAAATTATCAAGACAATCCCGAAGTTTCTCCAAAGTATTCATTTTCATAAAATGACATTCAGAGCATGCACAATTTTGTGTTGGAGCAGGTATGAAATTCTTTTCTGGGACTTCTTTTTTAAGGCGATGAAGCATCCCGTTCTCTGTGGCAATGATTAAATCATTGCTGTTAGAGCTACGCGCATAATCAATCATCTTTTCCGTGGAGCAAACCTCATCGGATAGCATTCTCACAGCATATGTGCACTCAGGATGCGAAATGAGTTCGGCATCCGGGTACTCTTCTCTAATCTTTAGTATGCTTTCTCTTGTGTACTCAACATGAACATAGCAGGAGCCTTGCCACAGATCCATTTTGCGACCAGTTCGCTCCATTACCCATGAACCAAGGTTCTGATCAGGGACAAATAAAATAGGCCTATCCTTGGGAGCAGATTCAACAATTTTTACTGCATTGCCGCTTGTGCATATACAATCAGACAGTGCTTTTACATGTGCGCTGCAATTAATATAAGCGATAACATAATAATTCTTTTCTGAATTTTCTTTTAAAAATGAATCTAACTTATTCCCCTCACAGGATTGCTCTAATGAGCACCCGGCATCCTTATCAGGCAAAATAACAGTCTTGCTAGGGTTTATAATTTTAGCTGTCTCGGCCATGAAGTGAACGCCGCAAAAGGCGATCACTTTAGCTTCAGTTTTTTTGGCATGATAAGATAATCCAAGGGAATCTCCAACATAGTCGGCTATGTCCTGAATCTCACCGACTTGATAATTGTGAACGAGTATGACGGCATTCCTTTTGTCTTTCAATTCAAGGATCTGCTCCTTTATGTCGATTGAATTTATTGTAGTAACCATCGAATTTATGTCCTCTAATTTATACTGACGTTAGTCATTACTATATAATGATGCAACATTCAGGAGAAAAAGAAATTTTGGTATTTATTTTGATTTATTTTGATTTATTTTGAAAATATTAGATATTTAATCATCTTAAATCATCATGCAATTCTTTACTCGATTAGCAATATTTCATCGCATTTGCTCTAAGACAAAATATACATTCTTCCTGAACTCTGCATATCTCTATTTATGAACGAGTTATAAATCTTTATACAGCGAAACAAAACAGTCAAATAGATGCTGAATGTATTGATAATATTACCTATTTAGAGTTATTATTTAAATACGAAATAAACGTTATTTAAGCCTTACAAATTTCCAAAAATTAAGAATTACTAAATGCCCAAAAAAGATACCAACTCAAGCAACGATGAAGTAGCGAACACTGCCGGTGGACAACAGTACGATGCAGCGCAAATTGATAAATTAGAAGGCTTAGAAGCTGTTCGTAAAAGGCCAGGAATGTACATTGGCGATCCCGATGTAAGGGGGCTTCATCATTGCGTATTCGAGGTTCTTGATAACTCCATCGACGAGCACTTGGCCGGTTATTGTGACAAAATAAACATATCCCTTCATGTAGATGGCTCCGTTTCTATTGATGATGATGGAAGAGGAATACCTGTAGACATGCATCCAAAGTTTGGTGTTCCGGCGGTAGAGTTAGTCCTTACTAATTTACATGCAGGAGGTAAATTCGGACAAGGCGCTTATAAGTATTCTGGCGGTTTGCATGGTGTCGGCGCAAAATGCGTCAACGCATTATCTGATTGGTTCAAGGCAGAAGTGCGAAGGGATGGTAAACTTTATTCCATAACGTTCGAAAGGGGAAAGACCACCAAGGAACTTGAAGTCGTTGGTGATATACCACTAAAACCCACAGGCACTAAGATTACATTTTTCCCTGACGCAACAATTTTTACAGATACAATCGAATTTGAGACTGAACGATTGGCAAAGAGAATGAGAGAGCTCGCTTTCCTTAATCCTGGTCTAACGATCGAGCTTAATGATGAACGCCCCGAAACTGAATCAAATCAATCCTTCTATTACGCTAAAGGTATAGAGGAGTTCGTTACACAGTTAGGTGAAAATAAAAATCTAGTGCACCCCGATCCCGTGTTGATTAGAGGGAAGCGACAGGTAGAAATAGATTATGATGGAAAAGTCACTGAGGATGACGTATTTGCTGATATCGTTTTCCAGTATAACGATAGCTATAACGATCATATTCTATGTTACGCTAACTCCATACCAAATACAGATGGAGGAACGCACCTTTCTGGTTTTCGTGGGGCACTGACAAGAGCAATTAATCAGTACGCTAAAACTAATAAACTTTTAAAGGACAAGGATCCTGCATTATCTGGGGACGATGTCCGAGAAGGTATAGTTTGCGTAATTAGCGTTAAGATGCCGAATCCTAGATTCAATTCTCAAACTAAAGCCAAGTTAGTTAATACTGAAATTGAAGGAGTAGTCGGATCCATCGTGTATGAGGGTCTACAAAGTTACTTTGATGAAAACCCGCCTTTAGCAAAACTAATTATTGAAAAGGCGATTAATGCAGCAAGAGCTCGGGAAGCTGCCAGAAAGGCTCGAGAAACAGTCAGGAAATCCGTTCTGTCCGGCGGAGGGTTGCCCGGCAAGTTAGCTGACTGTTCAGAACGCGATCCAGCAAAATCAGAAATTTACATTGTTGAGGGTGACTCTGCTGGGGGATCAGCAAAGTCTGGAAGGAACAGAACGAACCAAGCGATTCTTCCTTTACGAGGTAAAGTTATTAACGTTGAAAAAGCGAGGCTTCATAGAGCGTTGCAGAACAAGGAAATTCAAGCAATGATTACGGCAATCGGCGCAGGGATTGGTGGAAGCACCGGAGATGCTGATTTAGAGGGTGCATTTCAATTGGAGAAGGTAAGATACCATAAGGTTGTGATAATGACTGATGCCGATGTGGACGGTTCTCACATCCGAACATTGCTCCTTACATTTTTCTGCAGACATATGCCAGAATTGGTTAAAGCGGGCTACTTGTATATAGCTCAGCCACCGCTTTATAAAGTCACCAGAAAAAAGAGGGAGGAATACATTGCTGATGATATTGAATTAAATGAAATCTTAATTTCACTAGGTTCCGAAGAAGTTCGTTTACGTAGGGCAAGTACTGAGGAATACTTGGAAAAGGATTTATTAAAAAGTGTACTAGATTCCCTTTCACAATTAACTAGGTTCGTTAACACGCTTGAGGGGCATGGCGGTAACTTCAAGGAACTATTAAATAATGGGAAGGATGGACATTTCCCACAATATATGGTCAGGGTTAGAGTAGGAAACGAAGAAGAAATAACCTATTTTAGTGACGAGAAATCACTCTTGTCATTCTGCCAGAGCAATAGAGATCTGAGATTACTTAATGAGGAGCTCACTGAAGAGGAAATTGAGGCTTATCGTGAAACTTTTGAAGGAATTCAAAGACGGGCGATTAAATATGAATTACATGAATCCGTTGCCATAGGAAAAATCTTAGAAAGGTTAAATGAATTGGGCCTGAAGACAGACCCATTCTACTCTGACGATCTTCCAATTTATGAACTCGTTGAAGGTGAAGGTGATCAAATGATTGTCGACCCTGTTTTCAATCTTTTTGAAATCTTGGGCAGGATATTAGATATCGGGAAACGCGGCATGAGAATACAAAGATTCAAAGGCTTGGGAGAAATGAATGCTAAAGAGCTGTATGCAACTACCATGGATCCCGAGACAAGGACCTTTTTAAGAGTTCAGTATGATCATGAAAATATTGAAGACGCTAATGATATGTTTGATTGCTTAATGGGTGATGTTGTCGAGCCGAGGAAACGTTTCATTGAGGATAATGCGCTCAAGGTACAAAACCTGGATGTGTAATTAGCACACCTAACCAAATTTAAGAATATATAATGTCTGAGGACAAAATAAAACCAATCAAAGTAGAGGTTGAGATGTCGAAATCCTTCTTGGATTATTCGATGTCAGTGATCGTTTCACGAGCACTTCCAGATGTACGTGACGGGCTGAAGCCCTCTCAAAGGAGAGTGCTTTATGCAATGCATCATGATCTTTCCCTCTCCAAAACTAAACCTCACTTAAAATGCGCAAGAATTGTTGGTGAGACAATGGGTAAATACCACCCTCATGGTGACGGATCTATATACCAAACAATGGTCAACATGGCTCAGCCATGGACCATGCGTGAGACCCTCATTGATGGTCAGGGTAATTTTGGATCCGTCGAAGGCGATTCTCCAGCCGCCATGCGATACACCGAAGCTAGACTTACTGAATTAGGCTCATCTATGATGTCTGATCTAGAAAAAAGTACAGTCGACACGCAAGAAACCTATGACGGCAACTCTCATGAGCCACAAGTACTACCAGCATCTATACCCAATCTTCTTGTAAACGGAGGCACGGGAATTGCAGTTGGGATGGCAACTAACATACCTGCTCACAACTTAGGCGAGGTCATTGACGGATTATGTGCAAAGATAGAAAATCCAGAAATAAAAATCGAAGGAATTAAGGAATTCATTAAGGGCCCAGATTTTGCAGGAGCTTGCGAAATTAGAGGCTATAAGGGAATTGATAATTACTTCAGAACCGGCAGAGGAAGCGTCAAAATACGCGGAGTCATGGATGTGCAGGAAACTTCAACTGGAACTTCTCAAATTTTCATTAAACAGGTTCCTCATGGTGTAAACAGAGCAACCCTACAACAACGAATTGCAGAGCTCGTAAGAGAAAAGGTGCTCACTGATATTTCAGGAATGCGGGATCTATCTGATGAAAATACATGCATTGAGATCACTCTTAAGCGTGATGCTCGACCTCAGGTCGTAGTCAATCAGTTATTCAAGCTCACTGCGATGGAAACATCATTTGGTGTGAACATGTTGGCAATACATGAAAGAAGACCAAAGCAACTTTCTATTATAGATGCATTAGACGCATTCATTGAGCACCGAAGGGACGTCATCATTCGAAGGACACGTTACTTACTTCAGAAAGCTGAAGATCGTGCAGAGAACCTTGAAGCTTTCCTGTTAGCAATAGCTCACTTAGATGACTTTATAAAAATAATACGAGATTCTAAGAATAGGGACGAAGCACGAGAGCGCTTAAAGGAGTATAAATTCTCTTGTGAGACAGCCAAATCACTTGGTGTCCTGATAAGGGATCAACCAAGCATTGAAGGCGATGAGTACATCTTCACCGATAGACAAGTAAATTCCATCCTTGAATTGCGACTTTATCAACTCACGGCAATGGAACGCGAAAAGGTAAAGGGCGAATACGATAAGGTAATTGATGAGATCAAAGATTTCATGGATATCCTTGATAAGGAATCAAGGGTCCTTGGAATAATTAAAGCAGAACTCATTGAGATTAAGGAAAAACATGCAACACCCCGGCGCTGCCCCATTCTTCCGGATGAAGGAGAAATAGGAATAGAGGATCTTATTGCCAACGAAGGAATGATCGTCACACTTAGCCACAGAGGCTATGTGAAAAGGACCGCTTCTAGTGAATATAGAGTCCAGGCACGTGGAGGCAAGGGCGTCAGAGGCATGGAAACACGAACGAAAGATGATGATGAACAAGATTTCGTACAACATTTATTCACTGCGCATGCTCATGATTATTTAATGTTCTTCACCAATACCGGTCGCGTATATGTGGAGAGAGTTTATGAACTTCCTGAAGCTTCGAGATCATCTAGGGGAAGAAGCATTAAAAATGTTTTAAATCTACAACCGGATGAAAGCATTGCCGCGGTTCTCCGTCTTGCTTATGCAACGGATGATGAAGGTAATGATATTACGTTCTCAAATGATGCTGGGTTTGTACTATTTGCCACTAGAAGCGGCAAAGTCAAAAAGACTGCAGTTAACGATTTCCGTAATTACAGAAGGGATGGCATCATTGCAATTAAGCTCGTTGAAGACAATGAACTTATCGATGTCAGATTAACTACAGGCGGTAACGAAGTCATTCTTGTAACAAGGAATGGATTGAGCTTGAGATTTCACGAAGAGAAGGCACGGAGCCAGGGAAGGAACACCTCAGGAGTCTATGGTATTCGACCAGCTCCAAAAGACTACCTCATTGGACTAGCATTAGTTTCAGATGATAAAAAACTTTTAGTAGCCTCAGAAAACGGCATAGGTAAGAGAACCTCGTTTGATGAATATCGCCTCCAATCAAGAGGAGGTAAGGGTGTCATAACAATGAAATGCACAGACAAGACGGGTAAAGTTGTTGGTGCAGCTGCAGTATCTGATGAAGATCAACTCATGTTAATGACAAGCGGTGGCCAAAGTATCAGAATTCGCGTGAGTGATGTCAGAGAAACTGGAAGAAATGCACAAGGCGTTAAACTAGTCAAACTCAATGACAAGGAAAGCCTTCAAGACATAGCAGTGGTACGTGATGATGAGGCTGATGAGGCTGATGAGGCTAATGAGGCTAATGAGGCTAATGAGGCTAATGAGGCTAATGAGGCTAATGAGGCTTTGGAAGATGATAAATCCTAATGATAATTATTTGAAATAATTCTTTTGTTTTTCAGTTATTTGCATCCCCAAAAGATTCATAACCAACAACATATCTTCCCACACTTTTCTTTTGTCCTTGTTAGGTGTTTTACTCCTAAGCAAAAAAGAAGGATGATAGCTAACGACTACCTTGGCGCCTTGGACTTCATGTAATTCCCCTCGTGCAGAAGATATAGTTTCATTCATATTTAATAGTCCTTGCATTGCAGTTCCTCCAAGCGCGACAACTACAATAGGGTTAATCACTTCAATTTCTTCAAGTATAAAAGGGAGTGATATTCTCATCTCGTCATTGTTTGGTTTACGATTAGCGGCACCTTGATTACCGCCCTCAATCTTCGGTCGAAACTTTACAATATTAGAGATATAAACGTCATCACGATTAAGTCCCATAGCATTAATTATCTTAGTTAGTAGTTGCCCAGATGGACCAACAAAAGGCTTGCCTTGTAATTCTTCTTCTTGACCAGGAGCTTCCCCAATGAACATTATTTTAGCTTCTGGACTCCCTGATGAAAAAACGAGTTTTTCACGAAGCGTTCCAAGGTTTCTAATTTCCTTAGACTGAGAAACCTTACTTTTTATATTTTCAATGAATTCACTCTTAGTGCTTGCCGGAGCATTAATTTTCTCAGTCTTGAATCGCGATTTTATCGATTCTTTTAGACCATGCAACTTTCCAGCGGACCCCTCACTCAGTTTAATATAGTTAACTTCAGATCGATTGATCTTATGCAAATGTGAGGAGAGGGATTTTAAACCTGCGCTTATTATCGATCGGTTTTGCGTCTCCATTATAATTATGTACTTTGAATTGTTTATCCTCTTCGATAATCATCGAAGTGATCGCCCTTGATATTGGAATCCTCAGGAATTAAATCCAAACCCTTTTTTTTCCTTGAAAAGTTTTTGTACTTGGAGCTGAAAAAGTCGATAGAATCTGGGTAGAATTTAGAGCCCACAATGAAAAAGAAAGGCAATGAAATGATGCCAGTGATTATTATTCCAAAATATATCATATTGTAGTAAGAGGCAGACATTAACAAGAATGTGCAAACCAAAGTAAAAAGTATCCTGCAAATAAAGCTTCTCCGAATTAATTTAAAATCTGCTTCTTTCATTCTGATAAATATTTAAATTTATTATTTTAGATAACTCCAAGTTTTCCTGGTGCTGGAAGCGCATCAGCTGGTACACCAGGGAAGTTTTCACTTAGGAAATCATCCCAAATGCCCTGAGTCTTAATTGATATTAATGAGTTTGTAGAGTCCATACATGGTGCACATATAACAAATCCTTCGATCATTTCACTTCCATGGAATAAAGCTCCTACCGAATATTCTAAATCTACAAACTCACTTTTTGATAAACCGCATAAACCGCACCCGGATAATCTCATCCCTGGTTTCATATTCGTAGAGTAATATTCTTCTAATGCTCGTTTCGAATCTACCGAAAATTCATTTATCAATCCTGAGTGACAGGAAAAACAAAGAGCATATTCAAAAATTGTTTCAGCTAATTTAAAAATCTTCGCGATATGGTATCCTTCACTGTAATCTAGAAGGGTTTCACCACATCTAGTGCAATTCCTAAAAGGTCGTTCCTCATATTCTGAATGAAGTTCTTTAGGTATACTTTCGGGTGATATATCGCTGGATTCCTCCATTTATAGATAAGATATAGAATATTTCAGTAACTTAAACTTTAAAACTTTTATCAATTCAATGAGTTGAAGGGATGTCCCTTTACAGTTATTAATACATTCAATGAAAATGGTTAATAGAAAAGCCCTAAAATTGAAACCTTCACTCTATTTGTTTTGTTTTTTAATAGGCATAGCCCAGTCTAACGCCGACTGGAAATTTTTCCGTGGATCACCGGACATGAAGGGAGTTGCTGAGGCTGAATTGAAACTACCTCTTAAATTGGAATGGAGCATTAAAATTGGGCGTAGTGTATTTGCTACACCCGTAATCTCTGATGACAAGGTGTTCGTAGGCAGCGAAGAGGGCCGTTTTGTCTGCTTAAGCCTCTCAGAGGGCAAAGTTGTATGGGAATTCAAGACGGACGACATTATAGAGGGAACTGCTTGTGCAACCAAGGACTCAGTGCTCTTTGGATCAGGTGATGGGCATCTTTATTCGCTCAATTCAAGTGATGGTAAATTGATATGGAAATATGAAACCGAAGGAGAGATTCTTGGGGGCGTGAACCTATTTAAAAGTACCGTCGATCAAAAACTTTATGCACTTGTTGGTAGCTATGATAATTACATGCATTGCGTGGCCCTTGCTGATGGCAAATTAAAATGGAAATATGAAACACAGAACTATGTGAATGGGGCTCCAGGAATCTCAGATGGGAAAATTTATTTTGGTGGGTGCGATGCCCAAATCTATGGGATAAAAACTGAAACTGGGAAAATCGACACTACAATGGATGCTGAAAACTACATAGCTAATTCCATAGTAGTAGTAGACTCAATTGCCTATGTTGCTCATCATGGTAACCGAGTAGCGGCATTCGATTTGAATAAGAAGTCAAGACTCTGGGAATTTGGCGAGAGGGATTTCCCTTTTTTCTCTTCACCGGCAGTCACCAAGGATTCAGTTTACGCTGCAGGTAAAGACAAAAGACTTTATAAAATTAATCGCAAAACAGGAGAGGGGATATGGGAATTCAAAACCGGTCAGGGCATTGAAAGTTCTCCAGTCGTTTCAGGAGCCTCCGTTTTTATCGGCTCAGGAGACGGTTCCCTTTATGCTGTTGATGTTAAATCTGGAAAACAAAAATGGAGCTATGAACTTGGAGACAATATTAGATCTTCACCAGCAATAACATCTGGCAAGCTAGTTATTGGATGTGATGATGGGAAAATCTACTGTTTTTCTGAATCTAAAAAATAGCAAAAAACATTTTTTTACTTAAGGAATTTAATGATTGATACGAACACAGAGGAAGAAACCGGAGTAGGAAACTACTTCATTTCAAATTACCCTCAGTATTCGTTTTGGAAGCCTGAACATGTGCCAACATTGCTCTCACTGTTAAATTCCCCACCAGAGAACAACCCGTTACCTCTAGGTATTTATTTTCATATACCATTTTGCCGGAAGCGGTGTCACTTCTGTTACTTTAAAGTCTACACTGACAAGAAAGCCTCTGAGATCAATGCTTACATTGATTCTGGAATAAAGGAGATTGAGAAATATGGACAAATGCCATACCTCAAAAACCGCAAGCCTAAGTTTATATATTTTGGTGGCGGGACACCTTCATACCTTTCTGTTTCACAGTTAACAGATCTTACTGATCGGATGAAGGCAGTCTTCCCTTGGGATGAAGCCGAAGAAGTCGCCTTTGAATGCGAGCCCGGCACCCTAACTGAAAAAAAACTTGATCAGATCCACAAACTAGGCGTCACGCGATTAAGTTTAGGTGTCGAAAATTTCAATGACCACATATTAGAGATTAACGGACGAGCTCATCGGAGCAAAGAAATCATCCGCTCTTATAACTACGCTAAAGAAATTGGTTTCCCTCAGATCAATATTGATTTGATAGCTGGAATGATTGATGAAACTGAAGAGAACTGGAAAGAATGTGTTCAGCAAGCAATAAGCTTGGAACCTGAATGCGTCACCATATACCAAATGGAAATTCCTTATAACACTACAATTTATAAGGAAATGAAAGAGTCTGGAAAGTTTACAGCACCAGTTGCTGATTGGCCCACTAAGAGAAGATGGGTCAGTGAAGCTTTCGATGCATTTGTCGAGGCCGGTTACACTGTAACAAGTGCATATACCGTTGTGAAAAACCCTGAAACTGTAAAGTTTGTGTATCGTGACGCATTGTGGGGAGGCGCAGACATGCTTGGCACAGGAGTCGCATCATTCGGTCACATCGGAGGAATCCACGTACAAAATGAACATGACATTGGAAAATACTTAGAACGTGTAACTGAAAATGAATTTCCAATTTATCGTGCCTACCCAACAAATGAAGACGAGACACTGATTCGAGAATTTATATTTCAACTTAAACTTGGGAGAGTTGACCTTAAACATTTTGAGAAGAAATTTTCCGAAAGCATAGTTAACAGATTCCGTGAGCCTATTGAATTATTAGAACGGGAAGGATATTTGAAATTAGATGACAACAGCATCACTATGACCCGCGAGGGATTACTTCAAGTGGACCGTCTACTACATGAATTTTTTCTTAAGGAACATCAAAATGCACGTTATGCATGATTCTTTATCTCCTGAGCTGAAGTCATATTTATTACCGCTTGATTTTTTTTATAAATCTAAGGAAATCCCAAAACCGAACATAGAGCCGGTCGACGCTGAATCTCTGCCAGAGAGGGAAAGGACCCTTCTCGATCACGATCGGGACATGACTTCGACGCTTAGCAATCATCATAACAGTAAACTTTATATTGAAGTTCTAGAGTGTGTTTCTAATGATAACTACCTACTGAGGATGGTTGTTTTAAAATCCAAAGAAAGCCAGCAATCTGTAGAATTTGGTGCCATTGGCATGGACTTGAACCTATTTGATTCTGACATTAGGAACGAAATTGAGCAGGGAGTAAAACCCCTCGGTGGGTTACTTGAACAGTACTCCGTTCCTTACAAGAGTGGCCCCAGAGCTTTCATTAAAATTATATGCGATGAATTAATTGCCTCACTACTCCAAGTGCCTGAGGGAGTGAGCCTTTACGGAAGATGCAATGAGCTAACTAACCCGGAAGGATTTACACTTGCTGATATTGTTGAGATCTTACCCGTTGAAACAATTTGATAGATAAATTGTCTTAATTTAAAACCAATTCTGTTATTCATACGCTATTATTATAATAATGAAGTCAGACGATTTTGATACGATTGTGATTGGAGCTGGCCCTGCGGGATCAACTGCAGCTGCACTCCTTGCCGAGAAAGGGCATCATGTAGCTCTGCTGGAAAAGACTAAGTTTCCTCGCTATCATGTAGGCGAATCCCTCATGCCGTTTTGTTATTTCCCATTAGAACGTCTTGGACTTACGAACCAAATGGACGAAATAGGTTTCACAAAAAAATTCAGCGTTCAATTTGTAACTGAAGACGGTTGCCAATCCAGACCCTTTTATTTTTTTCAACACTATGACCATCCTTCATCAACGACTTGGCAGGTATTAAGGAGTCAATTTGATGAGTTAATCATGGATAAGGCTCGTGAGAATGGTGCTGAGGTAAGGGAACTTACCACTGTAAAATCATTTATCGAAGAGTCAGGTAATATTGTTGGGGTTAATGCTATCTCGCCTGATTCTGAAGCCTATCAATTGAACGCTCCAATGGTCATTGATGCTTCTGGACGTGATACCATTGCTCAAAATAAACATAAATGGAAAAAGCGTGACCCTGAACTTAATAAGATAGCTATATGGACATATTACAAAGCTGCTAAGAGAGATCCTGGACTTGATGCAGGTTCCACTACTGTTGCTTACCTTCCTGGTAAAGGGTGGTTTTGGTACATCCCGCTCGAAGGAGATATTGTCAGTGTAGGAATTGTAGCTGAAAGGGAATATCTATATAACGACACGAAAGATTTGTCAGATATATTTGCCCGTGAGATAAAGAACAATCTATGGATTGATGAACATCTAAAATGCGGTGAACAATTTGGTAAGTATTGGTCAACGGGCGAATACTCTTACAGATCTGAATTTTGCGCCACTAACGGACTGTTACTTGCCGGAGATGCTTATGCTTTCTTGGATCCTGTTTTCTCGTCAGGCGTTTTTCTTGCTTTAAAAAGTGGTGAAATGGCAGCTGATGCAGTATCAAATGCAATTAGTAATAATGATTTTAGTGCCGGGCAATTCAACGATTACGGCAAAGAACTATGCAAAGGGATAGAGGCGATGCGCGCACTCGTATATGCCTTTTATGATGAAAGCTTTAGTTTTGGTGATCTCATTAAGTCGAACCCTGATCTGAAAGGAGACTTAACAGATTGTTTGATTGGTGATGTGTTTAAAGACTTCACAAAGTTATTTGGAGCAGTTTCTGATTTTGCTACCGTTCCTTCCAAACTTAAGCACGGCTTGGTTGCATAACTCACTCATGTAAGTTAATCATAATTCCTAGCTAGCAAGCGTATTGCATTATTATTTATGTCTATTTAGTAATAACGAGATTATAGCTAATAAAGTACAGCTTATCCTTTCAATCAAAGCTGTTTAAATCATATTTAAACTATTCTATAGAATAGAAGTAAAGGAACCTTAGATTGCTAGGTAAAAGAACATGGGCTGTCACTTTAAACAAAGAAGAAAAGCCGTTTTTTCTGAAACGGATTTAGCCGGTATAGTGCACTTTGCTTCATTCTTTCCGTACATGGAAGACTGTGAACATTCATTTTACAGGTCACTAGGTCACTCAGTTACCAATATGGTCGATAATGATGGCGTAAATATTGGTTGGCCCAGAGTTAACGTCTCCTGTGAGTATCTTAAATCTATTCGTTTCGAAGACGAATTTGAAATTCAATTAATAGTTTCTGATGTCACTGACAAAACAATTAAGTATGAGTTCAACTTTTTTGACGATGACAACCGGTTACTTGCTAAGGGGTCAGTAGTTGTTGTGTGTGTAAAGTTTATTGAGTCAGGAATGAAATCTACGACTATTCCAGACTCAATTCGTAATAGTATCACTAACGCAACTGAACAGTCATAAAATTAGTTTTAATGAGTGCTGTTAAATCCAAAACTTCAAATAACAAAAAAGGTATGACCTGGTTAATTTTTGCGCTAATGACAGTAGCCGCTTGGGGCGTCTATGGAATCTTCCTTCATAAGGGAGCAGTGGGAATGGGAGACCCAGAAAATGGAAGGTATAAAGCATTTCTTTGGGTAGGTATCGCATACTTTGTTACTGCTGTTGCAGCCCCTTTCTTGTTACTACTGATTAAAGGAGCCAGTTGGTCAATGCCAAGCTCAGGAATAGCTTATTCATTCATTGCTGGCATAGTTGGAGCAATTGGTGCTTTTGGAGTCCTTTTAGCTTTCGGTGCAAAGGGTCATCCAGCTGTCGTAATGGCTATAATTTTTGCCGGAGCACCAGTCGTTAATGCGCTAATCTCAATTGCCATGGATCCTCCACCAGGCGGAATAGGTTCAGTTCCGAAACTATTTTGGGTTGGTGTCGCTATGGCTGCAGTTGGGGGCTGTGTCGTCACGAAATTTAAACCGCAAGGAGCAAAACCACACGGACCACCCCCTGCAGTTAAAATTGATCAGTAACTAATTTAGCACTCAATAATATTTCAATTTTTAGCGAACGTTTCCTGATGCTTGAAGATAATGAATTAAATTCACTCAAAAAGCTCATCAAACATCAGCTAAGCAACCCTAATTCCTTAAATGCTACTAAACTTATAAGTAACGGTATATTTGATTCAGATGAAGTTAGTAGAGAGCAATTCATTGACAATTGTCCTTTCACAACCAAATCCGAAATCGTTCTTGATCATAAAAAGAACCCTCCATTTGGATCAAATCTGATTAGGGATCTTAACAATTATAACAGACTATCTAAAACTAGCGGCACTTCAGGTGAATCCATTTCATGGCTCGACACCCCTGAGGATTGGTCCAACATGCTCGATGCTTGGGATGTAATTTACAATTCATCAGAGCTCAATACTGAACATGACGTTATATACTTTGCTTTTTCATTCGGCCCATTTCTTGGATTTTGGACTGCTTATGAAGCTGCAGTTCGGCAAGGATTCCTTACAGTGCCAGGAGGAGGCCTTAGCTCTGATGCAAGGATTGAATCCATCATAGACTGCTCAGCAACTGTTCTTTGTTGTACGCCCACTTATGCGATTAGACTAGGTGAAGCAAATTCTAAGGGATCTGCTACAAACATAAATACAATTATTGTTGCTGGCGAACCTGGAGGATGCATTCCTTCAATAAGAACACGTATCAGTAATTTGTGGTCCGGTGCAAAAGTTATTGATCATCACGGCATGACAGAGGTGGGACCCGTTAGCGTGCAGAATCACATTGATTCCTTCACATTATCACTTATCCCGGGTTTTCATTTAGCAGAAGTGATCGGAATTGAATCTGGCAAAGAAGTAGATATTGATGAAGAAGGAGAACTGGTTTTAACGACACTTAAAAGAAATGATAATGCTCTCTTACGATACAAGACGGGTGACCTTGTCAAAAAGGCTACATGTAATATTAATGGCACAGAAATGTTAGGCTTGGAGGGGGGAGTTCTTGGAAGAATCGATGACATGGTTGTGATAAGGGGAGTTAATATTTATCCGTCTGCCATTGACTCTGTCATAGGTGAGTATGATCAGGTGACCGAGTACCGCGTTCTAGTAAAAGAGAAACGATCCATGAAGGAGATTGAAATCCTTATTGACCTTAATTCTAGTTCAGAAGAAAAAACTTTAATTAAAAACATTGAAGAAAAATTACGCTCAGTTTTTTCCTTGAGGATACCAGTTAAAACCGTCAAAAACGGTGAGTTAGAAAGTTTTGAATTTAAAGCCAAGAGATGGATCACAGAATGATTGTTCAATTAGATAAAATCTCAAAAAGTTATCCAGAGGGTTCAGATAACAAAAGACGCGAGATATTTAACGATCTTAGCCTCAGCATTCAAACTGGGCAAAGCGTCTCAGTCGTCGGCCCTTCAGGTTGTGGTAAAAGCACCCTCCTAAATATTATTGGAACATTAGATTCACCTGATTCCGGAGAAGTTGAAGTATGCGGAAGCAATATATCTAACCTTAATGACAAAGGATTGTCAGCGCTTCGAGCTGACAAAATAGGTTTTGTATTTCAATCACATCATCTACTCCCGCAAATATCGGTTATCGAAAATGTAATATTGCCCAATTTGGCCTCTTCATCACCATTAGAACAGAGCGAATGCAGTAACACCGCAATTCAATTACTTGAAAGTGTAGGAATGTCAGACCATGCACATAAAATGCCTTCAGAAATATCGGGAGGCGAAATGCAAAGGGTCGCTGTTGTTCGCTCAATGATCAATTCACCAGAGCTTCTACTGGCTGACGAACCCACTGGAGCTCTTGACCGAGAAAGAAGCGAGGAATTGATTGCTCTTTTATTACATCTTTGTGACGAACATAATACAGGTCTTATCCTAGTTACACATGACGTCAAAACCGCTTCTCGTATGGAAAGAAATCTAGCCTTCGAGGGAACTAGTATCGTTGAAGTCTAATGACAATGATTCGATTAGCTTTTAAGGGATTTTTACATTATTGGAAAATTTCTATATGCCTTTGCTTGGGTATAACGCTAGCATCATCAATACTTACTGGATCACTATTTGTTGGAGATTCAGTCGATCAAACGCTTAGAAATTCTGCCTTCCAGAGGATTGGCTCAGTCAGATCAGCGCTAATTGCCGGAGATCGTTTTTTTACTTCGGATTTAGCTTCGAAGGTTACGCAATCGATACAAAATAATATTTCAACTGCGGCTTTAAATCTACCAGGGGTATTAACTACTCCTGACAAAACAAAAAGAGTAAACCGAATAAATCTCTACGGAATTGATAATGACTTTTGGCAATTAGCAGGTAACTCCAATGATAAAATCACTATTACTGACAATAACTTTTTAGCTATCGGCAGCGCCCTCGCAGAACAAAAACAATTGCAAATAGGTGATCGAGTTATCATAAAAGTTGAAATGCCTGGCCATGTATCACGTGATGCACCTCTGTCAGGCGAGTCAGGCAAGCTAGCTGTAATTTCTTCTGAAATTACTCATATTGTAAGTGCTCAGAGTGGCGGCAGCTTCAGCCTTCGTGCAGAGCAAAGCTCAGCATTAAATGTTTTTGTTCCTTTAAAAACATTACAAGAAGAGCTCTCCAAAGAAAACAGGGCAAACATAATGCTCTCTTCATCGTCTAACAACTTTGAGAAAGCAGTCCAAAATTCATGGACTTATCGTGACCTAGAACTCAATTACACTTCTAACCCCGATTCTGGGATTAATTTTACAACGTTCCAAAGTGATAGAGTATTTATCAGCGATAAAGTTGAATCGACAATCATGGCTGTCGATAACGCTGCCGAGTCAATACTCTCATATCTTGTTAATGATATTCGAGTTGAAGACAAATCAGTCCCTTATTCCGTAGGAACCGGAATCGGCCCACAATCAGCAAAACTACTTGGAATCCAAGTTCCTCGTAAAAATGAAGTGTGCATACATCATTGGTTATCAGATGACATAGAGAAGGGAGGTCTAGATATCGGAGCAGGTGATACAATTAATATTAGTTACTTCTCGGTGATTAACACAAGAGAGTTCACAACTGTAGGAGACCAGCTAGATGAGAATGGCCTAGAAGATGAATCAGATAAGAGAGAATTAAAGGTCACATCAATAATTCCTTCAGATAACCCTGGACTAAGAATGAAATGGGTTCCTGAATTTCCGGGGCTAAAGACAGCCAAGACACTCTCAAGTTGGGAGAGCGGGCTGCCACTTGATACAAAAAGAATTCGTCCAAAAGACGAAAAATATTGGGACAAGTATCGCGCAACTCCCAAAATGTTTATTTCCATCGATTTGGCTAGAGGTTATTGGGGGAACCGGTTCGGTAAAACAACATCCATACTTGTTAGTAAGCTCAACAGTGAAAATTTCCACGAACTGATCTCACCGAATTTAAAGCTCACTGATCTAGGGATGCAAATACGCTACCCCCAAAATGAAGCTGAACGCTCAGTTTCAAATGCTCTAAATTTCGGTTCCCTATTTGCTTCACTTAGCGGATTTCTTATACTTGCATCATTGTTACTTTCATTAATGCTTTGCTTGTTCGCCGTTGAATCTAGAACAACACAGTTAGGAGCTCTGGGCGCTCTTGGTTTCACACAAAAGAAATTGAGGAAACTTCTCTTGGTTGAATTTTTAATTTCTGTTCTCTTAGGATCTTTATTGGGAGCATTAGGAGGTTACCTTTACACAAAAATCACACTAGTGGCCTTGAGCAGTATCTGGATAGATGCAGCTGCAGGCGTTCAATTTGTCTTTGAGGCTAAATTCGACTCATTAATTTACGGCACATTGGGAATCTTCCTATTCGCTATGATTGTGATCCGACTTTCCGTGAACAAAATCACATCTCAAGCACCGAGAATATTATTAGCTTCATCAAATGGTATTGGGCTAAACGCCAACACTAAGAGAAGAGGAAAAAGGAGCTCCAGTCTCCTCAAGAACATTGTTATTATTATAAGTTTTTCCTTAGGAGCGTGTTGTGTAGCTTTAGGATATGGATCAGAAGGGGAAAGGCTTGCAGGATCATTTTTTGGAGCGGGTTTCTTTTTTCTGTGCGGGTTCATTCAAGTTTTTTCTTATTACCTGAAGACCCTCTCTATATCTACTAGAAACAAAAAAAGCAGTCTCAATAGTATAGCTCGAAGGAACGCGGCAAGAAGATTGGGCCGATCTTTAGCCGTCGCAGCTACTGTAGCCTCAGGTGTCTTTCTTATAATATCAGTTAACGCATTCCGATTAAGTAGCTCAACAAATGATAGCAGTAACGAATCAGGCACCGGAGGATATGAGTTCTTTGCGAAATCAACTCTCCCTATATATGAAGATTTAAACGACACAAAAGAACGCGATAATTTTGGGTTTGAAGATTACACGACAAGCCAAATAAATTTCGTCCCTTTCAGGGTCATCAAAGATGGAGAAGAGGCCAGCTGCCAAAACCTTAACCACGCTATAAAGCCCAGAGTGCTCGGAGTTAACCCTGAGCCTCTAATAAGAGATAAGTCGTTCCGATTCGCTGCGGTTCTTACTGCACCCAATACTACCCACACTCAAACCAAATCCAATTGGGAGGCACTCAATAACGAGTCACCTCAAAACATTATTCCAATCATTGGAGATAAAGCCTCAGTGATGTGGGCAATGAAAAAAAAGCTTGGCGACTTCGTTGATTACACTGCTGACAATGGACAGCCATTAAAATTACAAGTTGTAGGGTTATTGGAAAACTCCACACTACAGGGCAATCTTGTCATGTCAGAAGCGAACTTCATTAAATATTTTCCCAGCGCCTCAGGCTATCAAATGTTTCTGGTTAACTCAGGCGCATTAAACAAAATATCGGAATCGAAAATGATTGCAGATGTAACCAGAGCACTCGAGCAAAGGGGAATGGAATTTGTCAGCTCGGATAAAAAGCTAGAGGAATATACCAAAGTCCAGAACACTTACATATCAATCTTCAGTGTTCTAGGAGGCCTGGGCCTTTTACTAGGCACTCTTGGTGTGGGAATGTTAATCGCTCGAAGCGTCATTGAAAGAAGATCGGAACTTTCAATAATGACAGCCCTTGGATTTCGAAGAACCACCCTCACACGAATGCTTATTTCTGAACATCTGTTCTTAGTTGCGTTCGGAATTATCTCAGGCATTTTAGCCTCAATCATATCCATATTCCCAAACATCAGCGGCAAAGGAGCACAGTTCCCGATTGGTTTTCTCTTTGGGATTGTTTTGCTTATCAGTATCGGGAGTATTACTTTCTGTATTATTTCTGCTCGTTTATCTCTCAATGGCAACTTAATTCAAGGCATCCGTAGCGAATGAAAAATCTCATACTTACTCTATTATTACTATCGATTAACTGCTCGTTCATATTTAGTCAGGAAAAATATTCAAACGATTTTGAATCACTTGAAATAGATTCATTCCCTAAAGGAATGATGGAAATTGACGGTATCTTCAAAGTCAAAACTTCAGATTCTAATAAAGTAGGTAACCGTAGATACCTAGAAATGTCTGCAGAACCATTGACCGAGAATGCTGTAATATTTGGACCCTCTGTTAAAAAGTCAGCTATCGCGCAAGCTAAGATCAAAGGTTTCAGAAAAAGAAGAAGTTATCCTCGCTTTGGAATTGGCCTTCACGGAATATCTGGTTACAGGCTCAGAGTTGTACCTTCAAAAAAAGTTATTGAACTGGTTAAGAATGAAGAACCAGTTAAAAGCGTCCCTTATAAATGGACCCCAGATCAGTGGGTCAATCTACGACTTAAAATAGAGCAAGATGGCGTCAATTGGAAGATATCAGGATCAGCTTGGACCGATGATATTAAAGCCCCTAAGAATGATTTAATTACACATCTCCACGAAGGATCTCCTGGCCAAGGCAAAGCATCATTGTGGGGAACCGCATATTCCGGAAAAGTCATTCAATTTGATGATTTAATCCTAGAATATACAAAATAAACCCCTAATAACCCTCATATTGAGGATATATTATTGAACTTAATACTTCACATCGGTATTTCTATAATAATTATTTCTCATTTAATGATTAATCTCCACTACTGAAAAAATGAATTTTAAGCCCCTACTATTAATCAGTACTCTAACGTATTTCCTTGCTTTCACTGCAAATGCTCAGAACACGCCTCAACTAGAACAGAGTGATATTTACGGAGATCTTAGTGATTATCTTTCATGGCCAATGAGCGCAACTGCATTTAGTGGAACTGACCTTAGCGTCATGAACAGATTCAGTGACCGAGAGCTTGCTGATCTCATCCCAAGCTATTCAAAAACAGATACTGGCATTGGGTCATTCGGTGATGTTTCGAACATGAGAGGTTTGACGAATACTCCTTTCTTTAGTTCACCTTCAGTAATTCAATATGTCGATGATGTTCCATCAGGTAATATATTTTCACACACCGCACCCCTACATGCAGTTGATAGAGTTGAAATATTGAGAGGAGCACAAAGCACCCTATTCGGAGTTAACTCCTATGCAGGCGTTGTCAACATCGTGTCCAAGCGCCCTTCAAATGAGTTAGAAGGTTCAATCTCCTCATCATATGCAAACTATGACACTAAATCCTTTGATTCCTATATTATGGGGCCACTAAATGATGACAACAGTTTATCTTTTCGCTTAGGAGGACAGTACTTCGAACGTGATGGCTATTTAACCAATTCACTACTTGGAATATCCCCAGACAATCAGGAGCATATTTCAGGGGCAGGATCAATATATTGGAACCTTTCTGAAAATTGGGAAATCTCATTGAGCGCTTCCCATGATAACTACGATGATGGAATTGCAAGACTCACACCATTATCATCCGATCCTTTCACCTTAAATTCTGACGTCAGAGGATCATCTAAGCAGAACGCTCAAAGCCAATCTCTCAGAATGTCTTATGAAAGTGATGAATTAAATTTTCTATCAGTCACTTCACGCAGGAACTGGGAAATTAGCCCATACCATTTCGACTTAGACTTTGGTCCAAATCCCGGCAATGAGTCTAAAATATATCAAGAACAAGACTCCGTTTCTCAGGAATTCAGGTTCTCCTCAGCTAACAACACCACACTTGAATGGACCGGCGGCGCTTACTTTGGTGAGACCGAGCTAGATGGCAACACAAAGAGGAATTTCATTATTCCACTTCCCCCACAATTCGGTGGAGGATTTGCGCCAGTCTCGACAACGACTGATTACATTCTAAGCGAGAACGCTTATGCCTTATTTGGTCAAATCACCTATAATGGAATCGAGAGAACAGGCATGCATTTGGGACTCAGATTAGATCAGGTAGAAAAAAGTATACATAGGAATGCGTTTGGCCTAGCTGGTCCGGTTCCACTAATTAACCTTGAAACCGACTATTCATTTGTCAGTCCAAGAGCAGGAATCGATTTTGAGTTAAATGACAGTTCCTTAGTCTACGTAAACACAGGAATTTCTACTAAACCAGGTGGATTCAGCGCATTCATTGATAATCCACAAAGCGCTGCATTTGATGAAGAAGAGTCATGGAACAATGAGATCGGTTTGAAGAAGAAATGGTTAGATGGTAACTTAAAAACCAACATCGCATTATTTCATAATGACATTGATAATTACCAAATTGAAAGATCATTAGTGGCCACTGACTATGCCGTACTCAATGCTGAAGAAGCTAAATCATATGGCGTTGAGATTGAATTCAGCGCCGAACTATTCGACGGACTAACTCTTCAAGGATCTCTAGGTAAAGTTAATACTGAACTCACAAAATACACCGACCCGCTAACAGGGGCCGATCTTTCAGGAAACAAGGCGCCATTTGTTCCTGAACTTGACGCATCACTTTCTGCGACATATCAACATGAGACGGGCCTCTTTGCTAGAGTCGAATTGGTCCACAAGGGGGAGATATTCTTTGATGACAGAAATGTCGGAACATTCGTTGAAGATGGATTCACCATTCTTAATGCAGCAGTAGGCTACAAGGCTAATTCCGGTTTAGAGTTGAGTGTGTTTGGTACCAATTTAACAGACGAAGTCTTTTATCTTAACATGACTCCAGACCTTAACGCTGGGACCGTAGGCGCACCTCAACTTGTAGGAGTAAAAGTCAAATGGGATTACTAATCCCCTCGATAAAGAAATAATTAATTTCGCTGGATTTAAGTGACGGATTTAATAAAATTTTCCGTCCACCTTGAATAATCAATCATCAGAACCAGAAATAATAGCCTCTAACCAACTCAGTGAGGACTTTGCACTCATTGAATTGTCCGACCGTCGTATTTTTCTGGGCAAGGGACCATTCAATCGTGCAACTACACCGGCTCAGAGTGGAATCTCATTTTATGTGAACGATTTCAATTTGTCTTCACGTCGACCTTGGTTCATTCCATCATCTTACGAAGAAATTAAGGCATCTGACATTGCTCATTTAACAAATGGCCACGCCTTACCAAGGCTTCAATGGAAGGATCCTAATTATAATGATTTTAAAGAATGCTTCGATCACATTAGCAAACTAAGAGAAGAGGGAGTGCTTCAAAAGGCGGTCCCAGCCGTAACTTCAACCTCCCCAATCTCTGACCCTTCTAATTATTGTTTGAACTTAGTCAAAGCTTCATTTCCTCACTTATCGTCATTATCTGCATACGCGTTCTCAGTCAAAGGAAATGGTTTTGTTGGTTTATCTCCTGAACAAATATTCAAACTCGAATCCTCTCAATTACATACAATGGCACTCGCTGGCACATCGGTCTCAGAAGAAAATTCATTATTTGAGAACGACCCCAAAGAACAACACGAGCATCAACTAGTAGTTGAATCAATCAGAAGAAGACTAAGTGGTCTGGGAATGGTTGAAGAGTCGGAAAGGAAAACCCTTGATATTGGAGGAATGGTACACTTTCTATCCAATTTCACTGTGACTCTTAATGAAGATCCTACCATAGATGAAATCATTAGAAATCTTCATCCCACACCAGCACTCGGCACTGTCCCTAGAACGAACGAAACTTCTACTGTTCTTGATCAGATCAGAAATAGATTAAAAGTCCCACCAATGTTCGGCTCTCCATTCGGAATAAAGGTCGATAATTTTTTTGAAGCTTTTGTTTTAATCCGAGGTTTATTCTTCAATAAAGACACTATTCATCTCCCTACAGGTTGCGGAATAGTAGACGGCAGCAAGATCGGCAATGAGTGGGATGAGCTTGCATTCAAGAGGCGATGGGTCAAAAGTTCTTTTGGCCTTAATCAGTGAAACACGAATAAATAATGAACGCAGCCAAGGAAGCCGTCATGGACTGCCTCGAGCTTGGGGCAAAAGATTTTGTTCTTTGTTCAGGCGCCAGAAATCTTGAGCTAATTTCCCTTATTCAATCAGTTCAAGGCGTTAATACGTATCATTTCCCTGAAGAAAGAAGCGCTGCATTCTTTGCAATGGGAAGGTCAATAAAGGAATGCTCTCCAACAGTTATAGTTACTACTTCAGGAACCGCAGTACCTGAGCTTTTCCCGGCCGTCATTGAATCTTTTTACCAATCAATCCCTCTCATACTCTTAACCGCTGATCGCCCCAAAAGATATCAAGGAACAGGTTCACCGCAAACGATCGATCAAATCAACATATTCGGATCCTACGCACAGAGTGAGATCAAGGCATGGTCAGCGAATATGCCACTACATATAAATGTTAATTTAGAAGAGCCTTCTAAGATTTCTGAGATTAACGAGCTAATTCAAATACCTGAAATCAAAATTCCTTCTATCACCACTAATTGCCACGATCAGATCAAGGCAGACACATTAGAGTTACAAAGATTCCTCAATAGGGCAGAAGATTTATTTGTCCTAGTCGGAAACATTAATGAGGATCTTCAAGATGACGTGTACAAATTTATCATTAGTAACAATTTATCTGTCTACGCCGAATCCACGTCGGGCCTAAGGGAAAAACTCACGTCAGCGTTACCTTCCGATATTAACGCGAAATTTATTCTTAGAATTGGTGCTTTACCGTCTTGTGGATATTGGAGAGAACTGGAAAATGACGAGCACATTGAGGTCTTTTCTGTTACCATGAACGGTCTCCCTGGACTCTCCAGAAATTCAACGGTTGCAAAGAAAGTTAATTGGGATGGACTCAGTTATCGTTTTACAAAAGAAGTAAAACAAAAACACAATTCCATTACTTTACTTGATGAGCTAATTTCTAAATACCCTAATGCAGAACTTTCTTGGTTAAGACACTTATCTGAATGTATACCGGGAAATTCTTTAGTTTTTTTAGGCAACAGCCTGCCTTCTAGAGAATGGGAAATTGCTGCTACCAGAGTCAGCAAGAACTTAAGTTGTTATTCAAATAGAGGTGCCAATGGTATAGACGGCAACATTTCAACTTTTCTTGGTATTGCTAACAATGAAAAGGAATCATGGGGTATTTTCGGAGATCTTACAGCAATGTATGATCTCTTCGCTCCTTGGATAATCAGGAATCAGAATGAAAACAATATTAGAATCGTTGTAATTAATAATGGTGGAGGAAAAATATTTTCCAGAATAGATGCCGTGAACGAATCGGCAGATGATATCAAAGAATCCATAATTAATAATCACTGCATTGGATTTGAATCCTGGGCCTCGATGTGGGGAATTAATTACATCAACGCACAAACGCACTCTGATCTCAATGATATACCAGACGGACCAGTCATCATTGAGGTGGTTCCTGACATTGAATCAAGTGAACATTTTTGGAGAGAATTATAAGACCACATGATTTTCTTTCTTCATGGTGCAGTTGGTCACTCAAGTGATTGGGACCTTATCATCGACTCTCTCAACTCCTTTCAATGTGAATCCATTGATCTCTATTCATATAGCTCTGAAAACATAGGCGTAGCCGCGAGAAAAATAAACTCATTGGCAGGACCTGGTGACGTTATCGTTGGATATTCCCTAGGAGCAAGAATCGCTCTTCAAGCGTTACTTGAGAATGACTCGCCTTGGTCAAAAGCAATCATCATCTCTGCTAACACAGGAATTACTGACAATCTATCCAGGAATGTACGCATTAACCATGACCTACAATGGTCTGAACTATGTAATTCTAATTGGGCACAATTCATATCTGATTGGGAAAGACAATCTATCTTTGATCACTCAAAACCAATTGCCGACCGAAAACAATTAATGCCTCTTAAAGGAAAAATTTCAGAGACATTCATTAACTGGTCTTCAGGGATGCAGCCCGCTCCAATTACAAACTTCGATCGAATTAAAAGTCCTACACTTTGGATAACAGGTGAATTGGATGAAAAATATTCAAAAATCGCCAAACTTGCATGCGAACAGCTGCCACTTTCACAACTTAAGGTTATAACTAATTCAGGACATAGAGTTCCCTGGGATAATCCAAAAGAGACAGCCGATGCGATCAATGTTTTCATTTCCTGATTAATCGTGTATCGATAGAAACCATGTGGAATAAAATTAGTGATTTTGAAGATATTCTTTTTGAGAAGACTCACGATGGAGTTGCCAAAATTACTATTAACAGGCCAGAAGTCAGGAATGCTTTCAGACCAGAAACAGTCGATCAAATCATTGAAGCTTTGGACATAGTCCAAAATGACGAAACGGTCGGTGTTTTAATATTAACTGGAGCAGGAGATAAAGCATTCTGCTCTGGAGGAGATCAAAAGGTAAGGGGAAACGCTGGTTATATCGGCAAGGATGGAATTCCCAGACTAAATATACTTGAAGTGCAAAAAAAAATTCGTTCACTTCCAAAACCTGTAATCGCAATGGTTGCTGGCTATGCGATTGGAGGGGGACACGTTCTTCATGTTGTATGTGACCTGACGATAGCTGCCGATAACGCAATCTTCGGACAGACAGGCCCTAAGGTAGGCTCATTTGATGGAGGCCTTGGCTCAAGCTATCTTGCAAGAATCGTCGGTCAGAAAAAGGCCCGTGAAATCTGGTTCCTTTGCCGTCAATACAATGCTTCAGAAGCTTTGGACATGGGACTAGTTAATTCCGTAGTCCCTTTGGAAAAACTTGAAGATGAAACACTCAAATGGTCACGAGAAATGCTACAACACTCACCACTAGCCTTAAGATGTATTAAGTCAGCAATGAATGCTGACTGTGATGGTCAGATCGGACTACAAGAACTTGCTGGTAATGCGACTCTTCTTTATTACATGTCCGAGGAAGCCAAAGAAGGCAAAACTGCTTTCAATGAAAAGAGAAGTCCTGACTTCTCAAAATTTCCGAGGCTCCCTTAATTATGGATGATGAGAGTCTGTTCTTTCCTGCACTCTTAGCTGCGTCACGACCAAAAACACTCATGGCAGCAGTACTGCCTGTGTCTCTTGGAACAGTACTAGCATATGCAAGTACTGAATCTTTTAATTACATTTTATTCGGTTCAATCATTCTAAGTACACTCTGCATTCAGATAGCTACCAACTTATTTAATGACGCTTTAGACAGTAAAAAAGGTGCTGATACGGATCAACGAATTGGACCAAAAAGAATGGCTTCCTCAGGCCTATTGTCTCCACAAAGCCTTATCATCGCGGGATTAACTTTCTGCTTCATGGCAATAACATTTTCGTTACCCCTCATCGTGGCTAGAGGGATACCAATAATTATTATTGGCATGATCTCCTTACTTCTCGCTTATGGATACACTGGTGGGCCATGGCCACTCGCTTACAAAGGGCTTGGTGAAATTTTCGTGTTTCTATTCTTTGGATTGATAGCAGTGAATGGCACTTTTTATGTATTTACAGGGGTCATCAGCCCTGAATCTGTCTTGCTCGGCTCTCAGTCCGGTCTTTTGTGTGCAATAATTATATCTATAAACAATGCTCGGGATATCGTAGAGGATAGAAAATGCCGCAAACTGACATTAGCTGCCAGGCACGGCATCACATTTGCTAGGATGAAAATATTGATTCTAAGTATACTTCCTTATTTATTAGGCCTTCTTTGGATCCCGCTCGGCCATAAATTTATGGCACTCATTCCACTCATGGGAATGCCCTTATCTGCTAGAATAGCGTTTTTAGTTGTCAAAAATGAACCAAGCACTTCATATAACAAATTCCTTGGCCTTTCAGTCATTGCATACTTGAACTTCTCCATTCTCTTATACTTTGGTTTACAATTAAAATGAAGGATACGGTGCAGATTCACAAATATACGACCCATTTTGAATCACCTCCAAATGCATTATCCACAACCGGCTTAATTGAAGGAGCTCTCATCAGGTGTGACGGAGGCTATGGCTGCCTTCAACCATGGCCCAGCCTCGGTGATGAAAATCTTAATTATCACTTACAGTCCATCGTAAAGAGCGATCCAACTGAGCAGGTTCTCGCATGTCTAAAGTGCTGTGAAATAGATGCTGATGCTCGGACCAGAGGCATTGACCTATTTGATGACCTTATTATCCCTCGGTCTCATTTGTCTGTTCCTTTATTCCCTATACGCGAAATTAGTAATGACGCTAGAGAAGACTTCACTCACATAAAGGTAAAAGGAAATAATGAAATCCTAAAAGTTGCCCATTACCTAGAAATGATTCCGGAAAAAATATCAATAAGAGTGGATTTCAATTCATCTCTTAGGCCAAATGAATTCATTGAATTTACACGTGAATTGAGCCCAAACTGCTTGCAGCGCATAGACTTTATCGAAGACCCATTCCCCTACGATTCCAATATTTGGGAGCAATACTCAAATCAAACAGGTCTTAACTTTGCTTTAGATAGGGGACCTAAAGATGCCACCCTTGGATTTGCCGTTAGAATATGGAAGCCTACTATATTTCCACAACTTCCAGATAGCATGCCTATCTGCGTTACTCATAACATGGATCATGAACTTGGCAGGCGTTATGCGACCTACCAATCAGCCATAACAGACAATGCTGTTTCTGTTCACGGAACAGGAATTTTCGATGAGTTAAAGAATGGTTATGGTTTGGGTATGACTGAAATCTTAGAGGAACTTCAATGGGAGGAACTCGCATGAGCAATTTCGATAGAAGGTACTGGGATTCATCTGAGAATACCCTTCACTCAAATGAGTTCGATGAAAGCATATTAGATTCAATTTACCGAACTACATCTGAACTAAAAATGATCGGTAAAATAATCCTATCCACATCAGGTACAGCCTCGTCACCTAAGTTATCAGTAATCTCTAAGCATGCCATGTTATGCTCCGCATCTTCGGTTAACAGTCATCTAAACATATGTTCGAGTGATAAATGGCTATGCTGTCTACCTACAACTCATGTGAGCGGTCTCTCAATCCATGCAAGAGCATCCCTAAGTAACTCAAATATTGTTGAATTAACTCATAAATGGTCACCAAATGATTTCATAAAACACATTAATGATCATCAGATCACTCTATGCTCTTTAGTCCCTTCACAACTCTATGACCTGATGAGTTTGGACCATGAACCTAACGCTGAGCTGAGGGCACTAATTATTGGTGGGGACAAACTCAATGAGGAAACTCGCAACAAGGCGCTTAATCTTGGTTGGCCAGTCATTCTTACTTACGGAATGACAGAAACCTGCTCTCAAGTTGCCACCGAAATTAGTCCCGGAGAAGGCATGCAAGCTTTAGATCTATGGGATATAAAGTTCAGTAGCGAGGACGAATTACTAGTCAGAGGAGATGCACTGTTCGATGGCTACATTGAACAAACGGGAAAGAATTGGCACTTCACTGAACCCTTTTCAGATGATGGCTGGTTCTTAACTGGTGACATCGCTGAACTCAACAATAATAACATCACCATCACTGGCCGAAAGGACGAGCAGGTTAAAATTTTAGGCGTAAAAATTAATTTAAAACAATTAAGGTTGTCCGTTAGTTCTTTATACGGCCAATCAATCACTTTAATGTCCATTCCAGATTCGCGAAAGGGGAGTAAGATAGTTATGGTTGCCGATAAATCATCAGATCACACAAGCGCCTTCAATGAATACAATTCCTCCGTTAAAAGTATAGAACGAGCAGACGAACTTATTGTCATCGACAAGATACCGCGAACCTCACTTGGAAAGTTAGCACTAAAGGAACTTTACGACACGCTTGAAAAGAGAATCGACGCATGATTTCCCCAGAACCCAAGTGAAGTTGAAAGGACATGATTCTTTTCCATCACTTGAGATGCTCCTTTCACCAAATTTAAGTCTATTTTAGGGTCAGCAGTTTCAAGGTTTGCCGTGTGAGGCAATGAACCTTCTCTCAACGACATCACAGAAAGCACCGCTTCAAGGGCAGGCGATGCCCCCAAACAATGACCAGTGATAGGCTTAATCGAGCTGACAGGAACATTTGATAATGCTCCTATCTGATTAAATGCTTTCGATTCACATAAGTCATTAAGGACTGTGCCTGTACCATGTGCATTTATGTAATTTATTTCTGAAGGATCAATTTGAGCCATCGTTATTGTGTTATTGATGGTCTTAGCAAGTCCTGACCCACTTTCTTCAACGCCAACTTTTCCACTCTGACTGAGTGCACTAGCCCAACCCGACAATTTCGCGATAGGATTACCATCTCTCTGTCTTACATGATCAGATGATTCAATGACCAAAAATCCAGCACCTTCGCCAACGACCAACCCATTCCTTTCAACATCGAATGGCTTACACGTCCTCTCATCAATCGCATCATATCCAAGCAGACCTGCAGATTTCATTACGCTAATGATCGATTCATTAATGACTGACTCAGCGCCTCCGACAATTGAAACATCACAACTGCCACCAATTATCAGACCCGCACCAATACCAATAGCTGATGCACCCGATGAGCAAGTTGATGACAGAGTCAAGGAAGTGCCTGTTGCCCCTATGAATTGTGACATCGAACCACTCAATGCTGCCATCGTCCCTGTAGCTGCAAATGATGGGAGCTGGGCCTTTCCGGAAACTTGCCTTTTATACGTTTCTTCCCATTTACCGACCGGCCCCCTAGAGGTACCTGCAATTACTGAAATCCTGTCAGTATCGATTTGAGCTTCATGTAACCCGGATTGACGCCACGCTTCATTACCAGCGACAATGGCAAGTTTAGAGGTTCTATCGAGCTTATTAATTCCTTTAAATTCAGGTAAACACAATGAAGTATCATCAACTGAACATACAGGAATATTAGATTTTACTTCCCCAGATCTTACTTTAATGATTCTAGTATTAATCGATGAAGCGTGCGCAGCATCAAATAATGCATTTGCACCTGCACCTGCTGAACATATTGACCCTATTCCTGTAATCCAAATATCCATCAATTCTTACATTGATATTCGCTTATCGTAATCAACATCGCAAACCTTGTATAATAGGTTAAATTTTTAATGCGACATATTAAATACATACCATCAAAAGATATACATCTCCCTGAATATGATGATATTATAGATGTTCGCTCACCCTTGGAATTTGCCGAAGACCATTTGCCTGGTTCTATCAATTTACCGGTTCTATCAAATTCAGAGCGGGAAGAGGTCGGAACAACATATAAACAAATCAACCCTTTCGAAGCCAGGCGGCGTGGAGCGGCACTCGTTTCACGTAACATATCTGAACACCTTGACCGCTATTTCTTTGATAAAGAAAAGGATTATTCTCCACTCATTTATTGCTGGAGAGGAGGTGAGAGATCAAGATCAATTGCTACGATCCTAGAGTCGATCGGCTGGAAACCAACATTACTTGAAGGGGGATATCAAGCATACAGAAAGCATATAGTAGAATCATTAGACAATATTCTACAAAATGATTTCCATTTTAAAATCATCTCCGGCCTCACAGGTTCAGGAAAAACTAAACTATTAAAAAATCTCAACGATTGTGGCATGCAAACAATTGATCTCGAGGGTTTGGCAGCCCATAGAGGATCTGCCCTAGGTGAAGAAACTACCATTGATCAGCCAAGCCAAAAAATGTTCGAGCGTATTTTGTATGAGGAGTTACTTAAATTCAGCAACGATCAGCCCATTTTTTTGGAATCTGAAAGCTCACGCATAGGAAATCTTCAAATCCCTTCAAATTTCTGGACAATAATGAAAAATTCCCCCGTATTAGAACTAGAGGTGGACCTTAATTATAGAGTTAATTTTCTCCTGAGTGAATATGGTCACTTCACTGAAGACAAGGAACTTCTTAAAACTAAGCTTGAAAAAATCAAACACCTTAAGTCCGAATCAATTTTTAATAATTGGATCTCAATGGTAGAGCAAAATAATCATAAGAGTTTTGTCGAATCTATCTTAAAAGATCATTATGATGCCGCTTACCTGAGCTCTAGAAGAAAAACATACATCAGTGAACCAGATCACACCTTCAGCATGAATGAGATCAATGCCACTTCACTTAGCGAAGTGGCCAAACAAATCGTTGCCACTTTAGATACCTAATACCATTACGGTAAATCAAGCCTTAGTCTGGCCATTACCAGTGATCAGGTATTTATAAGATGTAAGTTCACGTAATGCCATAGGGCCCCTAGCATGAAGCTTATCAGTGCTGATTCCAATCTCAGCTCCAAACCCAAACTCCTCACCATCACTGAACCTGGTAGAAACGTTCCAGAAAACTGTCGCCGAATCAATCTCACTCATGAATTGTTGGGCTTTTCTATCTGATCCAGTTACAATGCAATCACTATGGTGTGAGCCATATTCATTAATGTGATCAATCGCTTCATTAATATCTTTAACTACCTTAATTGATAGAATCAGATCCAAATATTCAGCTCTCCAATCCTCATCTTTAGCAGCAAGCGCTGAATCCCCAATAATAGTTAGTGATTTTTCATCACAACGAAGCTCAACATCCTTTTCGATTAAATCTGCTGCAATTAATGGGAGCCATGATTCAGCGATCGTTTCTGAAACTAAAAGAGTTTCGAGTGCGTTACAGACACTTGGTTTCTGAGTCTTGGAATCAATGACAAGTTTTCGTGCCATGTCTGAATCACATTCATCATCAATATACAAATGACAAATCCCATCATAATGTTTTATGACTGGCATCCTAGCCATTGAAACGACCGCTTCAATGAGCCCTGCACCTCCTCGGGGTATAATCAGATCTAAGTACTGGTCCATTTGCGCAAGATGATTAACACTTTCTCTCTCCGTGAACGGAATAAGTTGAATGCAATTTTTCGGCAGTCCGGCAACCTCACCGCCACTTTGCAAGGAAGCAGCAATAGCCTTATTCGAATGAATCGATTCTTTACCTCCACGTAATATCGTTGCATTGCCGGTTTTTAGACATAGAACAGCAGCATCGCTAGTAACATTAGGTCTAGACTCATAAATGATTCCAATGACCCCGATAGGGACGCGGATCTGCCTGATTTGCATACCATTTGGTCGTTCCCAGTCATCCATTATCTGGCCAACAGGATCAGGCAATGATGCGACTTGACGTATACTGTCAGCGATGGCTTCGACTCTGGACTCATCTAGCCTGAGCCTATCAATCATAGCATTCGTTAGCCCATTTTCCTCCGCTGCAGAAATGTCTACCTTATTGGCTTCAATTATTGAATCTGAATCGCTCAACAACTTGTCTGCCATGGCCAACAGTATTTGATTCTTCTTATCCGTTCCTAAAGTTGCAAGCACCCTCGAAGCAGACAACGCTGCAGCACCCATATTTTCAATCTTGTCTTTAATGTCCTCACTCATATTTAAATTGTTATTCTACTACATAGACCACCACCGTTTATTAGTTCAGGAAGTTGTTCGAAATTTCTCCCATTAGCAATCAAGGCAGGGACCCCAGAATTTGCCGCCATACCTAACGCTTCAAGTTTCGTGGACATTCCACCAACGGAATAAGATCCAGTTTCACTCCTTACGTGTTGAGAAACCTCATCAATGTCACTAATGTCAGATATTAAATTTCCATCTTCGTCCATCAACCCATCAACCTCGGTTAAAATTATTAGTAACGAGGCCCTTATCAAAATAGAGAGCGACGCTGAGAGTGAATCATTATCACCAAATTTCAACTCTTCAGTAGCAACCGAATCATTCTCATTAACTATAGGAATGACGTCGTCGTGCCTCAGTAGATTTTCAAATGTATTAGTAACATTTAAGATTCGATTTGGAGTAGAGAAGTCTTCGTTTGTCAAAAGAAGCTGAGCAACATTTAAACTGTATTGACGGAATAGCGTTTCATAAAAGTGCATTAACCGAGCCTGCCCCACGGCACAACAGGCCTGAAGTTCGGACAAATCGTCAGGCCGCTCCTTAATACCGAAAGCCATCATGCCGGCAGCGGCAGCTCCACTCGAAACGATAACGGGTCGCTTTCCCATGGAATGTACATTGGAAACTGCAGTCACGAGACCGTCAAATTGACTATCATCAAGCGCAATTCCATCTGGTCGAGTCAGAATACCAGAACCAAACTTGATTACTATAATGTCTTTAGCTTTAGACATAATGGGAATCGGCACTAAATCTCCTCTTTTAGAATGTGTAAAGGTATTGTTTTAGAGGTATCGCTCAATCTTGATTTAGACTATTTTGTAGTTAGCTTAAATATATAACATGCACCCATAGTATAATGGATAGTACAACGGTTTCCGGAACCGTAGATCTAGGTTCGATTCCTAGTGGGTGTACTGCTAATATAACAGCAACTGGTAGTTAGACGTTTGCACTCAAGTGCAACTTTTTTTATGGCGCAACGCTGTCCACGGGATACACTTCAAACATGAAACCAAGGACTGGCCGATCCTACGGACTTGACTTGCCTCCACCAAAACCCCCTCTCCAATAAAATCATGAATATCCACTCCCGGCGCGAATTTCTCTCTGATGTTGGTCAAGGTATGCTGGTGGCCAGCTTGGGAACGTCGCTGGCCAGTGACCTAGGCGTGTCCACGGCGTATGCCGCCGAGGACGACCCTCGACTATTGTTCGGCAAGCTTGAGCCACTGGTTGGGCTAATGCAGGAAACCCCGACCCCAAAAATATTGACTGCGCTCGTTGGCAAGCTCAACGCGGGCGTGCCATTGAGGCAACTGGTCGCCGCTGGCGCGCTGGCCAATGCGCGCACGTTTGGTGGCGAAAATTATCACGGCTTCCACACCTTCATGGCGCTGGCGCCGGCGTTTGACATGTCAAAGGAAATGCCGAAGGGGCAGGAAGCGTTGCCGGTTTTGAAGGTGCTCTATCGCAATTCCTTTTACACGGGGAAAACTGGCGGGCATGCGAAGGATGTGCTCAAGCCGGTCAAGGCCGCCAAGATTTCCTTTGACATTTCAGAGACCGCGATCGACAAAGCCGCGCAACAGTTGCGTGCGGCCACGAATGCCATGGACAAGACCAAGGCCGAGAAATTACTCGCTGCACTGGCGGAACAGTCGCTTGAGTCGGCGTTCAACGGTGTGTTGCATCACGTGGAGGACAACCACAACGTGCACACCATCGTGATGCCGTGGCGCGCGTGGGACGTGCTGGAGTTGACGGGCAAAGAGCATGCGCTAACGTTTCTGCGCCAGTCTGTACGCCAATGCGCCGGCCATAATTCACGGGGCACGAATCGGACGGTGGAGCGCCGACGCGCGTTTATTCCGAAGCTGCTCGATGAATACAAATTGCTCAGTCATCCCGCTGGCAAGCGCAAGGCGGACGATGCGTGGGTGGATAAATTTGCCCTGAACATTCTCACGCTGGACTCGAACCAGGCAGCCGAGTCGACGGCGGCGGCTTTGGCCGAGGGCATTCTGCCCGAGCACGTCGGCGAGGCCATCTCTCTGGCGGCCAACCAGCTCATCCTCCGGCAGGTCGAGGTTTGGGAGGGTTACGGCCGCCGCACACACGGTGATTCGCGTGGCGTTCACGCCTCCGACATGATCAACGCCTGGCGCAACATCGCGCGGGTGTGTAGCCATCGCCATGCGGTGACGGGGTTAATCATCGCCGCTCAAAATGTCTCGAACAGCCACAGTCGGCCGAAGGGCGACAAGCTACAGGGCCATCGCCAGAATCCCTTCCCGCAAACCGTGCAGCTGGAGCACGTGAAGGCTGCCACGCCCAAGGCGCTGTTGCGCGAATTGGATGGCGCCATTCGCGAGAACAATCAGCTGCGCGCCTGCGCGCTTGTGCATCGTTATGGCGAATTGGGCCATGCACAACGCCCGCTGTTGAACGTGTTGATCCAATTCGGCACCAGCGAGGATGGTCGATTGCACGCGGAGAAATACTACCGCACCGCGACTGAGGAGTTCACCACCATCCGCAAGGCCTTCCGATGGCGGCAAATGGTCTCCCTGGCACGCGTTACCGCGAGTTGCTACGGTTTCACCGTCGATGATAATCGCGGCAAGGGCTCCGGCCACCGCGCGCCGGGATATGAGGAGGCCAAACGTTTGTTGAAAGTGTAGTCGCGAAAATCATTACGCCTACTCAAGGGCTGATGAGGAGGGTGCAAAACAACTTTCATTAAGTAAGCGGTCATTTCATCACACCGACCATCAACAAAATCCCAACAATCTCCCTTAACCCTTTAAAATATGTACCAACAAGCAATACTAACATTGCATTATTCGGTTTCCGGAACCGTAGGTCTAGGTTCGATTCCTAGTGGGTGTACTGCTAAGATATGACCTACCCCGGACAAGACAGGAACAACAATAGAAGAAAGACTGAAATGAACAGCAACCAGATAAACGTAATAAGGCCCTACAAATACCACGGTCAGTGGGTCTTTGATGATCCCGCCGTTGACCTTGAACGCGAGGCGTTCGTCGCCGGCATGGACACCATTCTCGACGTCATCACCGAAGACATCCCCAACGCGGAAAACGGCTTCATTTGCCTTTTCTCGGGCGATCCATTCCCCGGGCACACCGCCCGCCTCATCTGGAAGCGTGAAGATCCCCCGGGCAACACCTATGAGTGGGAAGAGAATGGCATGGAGGGTTGGTTGTGCCCGGCCCTCGACAGATACTACGAGAGCGCGCCGAGAAACCTATATTTCCAGATCAAAGCCGGGGAGCAGACACAGACCGCAACGCGATGAAAGCTATACCAAGATTGCCAGGGAGATAGGTGCCCCCGAAATGGCTACTTACCACTAAGCATACAAACATTAAATTTTTCATGCCTCAATTGTATTTTTAACAATAATGGATTGAGTTGAACCCGTAAAGTGTTGGTCTTTTTTGTTTCTACCTCTGATAGTTCTAATATGCGCCACCTGTCGCTTGCCGTTGTTTCTCTGCTCTTTGTTGTGGGGTGTGGCAGGCAATCAGAGTCAACTGATAACGGCAAGCTACAACAGGCAGAGAAACAAGATCAAAGAAATGTTAAGCAGACAGCAGAAATCTTAACAGCCCGACCTCTGCAATCCTCTGGGTCTCCGGCATCCGGAAAGTTCATCGCGCTGCCCGCAGAATTCAGTGGTCTTGATCTAAATTATTCAATTAATCTCTCTTCCCCTAATAAGCATCTCTACGTGAGTGGGTTCGCCTGCGGTGGAGTGGCTGCGGGAGATCTAGATGGTGACGATCGACCGGACCTGTTTTTTGCCGGAACCGATCAGAAAAACCGCTTTTACCGCAATCAGGGAGATTTTCGCTTCGAGGACGCAACCATGAAATCCAATCTTGGAGGGAAAGGGAACTGGGCCTCTGCAGCGACTCTGATTGATATTGAAAATGACGGAGACTTGGACGTTTACATTGCCAATTATGATTCTCCAAACACACTTCATTTGAACAACGGGAAGGGGATTTTTACTGAGAATGCTGCGGAATTTGGTCTTGATCTCGTTGACGCCTCGCTGGCTCCTGCATTCTGTGATTACGACCGGGACGGCGATCTGGACCTTTACTTACTGACGAACCGTTATTACTCAGCAACAGGTTTTCCATCCACTGAACCTGAGGAACTGACCCCAAAACAACAGAAGTATTTCCGGTTCATTACAACTCCCCTGGGAGAACGAACCCTTAACATCGTGCCTCGGTCCGATCGATTACTGCGCAACGACAATGGCAAATTCATCGATGTGTCCAAGGAATCTGGAATAACCCGTAACCCTCACCATGGACTCGCCGCAACCTGGTGGGACTATGACAAGGACGGTTGGCCGGACCTTTACGTTTCCAACGATTTTGATGACCCCGATGCTCTTTATCATAACGAAAAGGACGGAACTTTCATTGATGTTACCGCACAGGTTCTGCCACATACAGCTTGGTTTTCGATGGGAGCGGATTCTACAGACATCGATGGCGATGGCTGGCCGGACCTGCTCGCCGCCGACATGTCAGGCACGACCCATTACAAGGACAAGACCACCATGGGAGCAATGGGAACAAGGTTATGGGTGACAACAACCGACCCGCGCCAGTATATGCGCAACGCGCTCTACCTCGGAACCGGCACCGGACGCATGATGGAAGCGGCTTATCTGACTGGAATTGCGGACTCAGATTGGACCTGGGCGGTGAAGTTCGCTGACTTCGATGGTGATGGTCGTGACGATCTGTTCCTTTCCAACGGAATGACCAGAAACTTTAACAATTCGGACCTGCCTTTTTCTAAAAAACTATTCATTGGCCGCAGTGAATGGATTCCTTATGAAAACACTCCGCCGCGCAAGGAACAAAACCTAGCCTTCCACAATGTCGGTGAATTAAACCTTCGTGATGTCTCTAAGGCTTGGGGACTGGCGCACGTGGGTATCAGCTACGCCGCCGCAACAGCTGACTTTGATCTGGACGGCGATCCTGACCTTGTAGTAGTGAACATGGACGAACCTGTGACTCTGTATCGCAATGATCTCGGTGGAGGCAGGCGTGTCTCAGTGCGTCTTGTCGGAACCCGTAGCAACCGCTCCGGGTTCGGTGCCCGGTTAGAAGCAGAAATTAACGGACGAATTCAGCAGCGATGGTTGCGACCACTCTCAGGATTCAAGTCCGGCGATGAGCCACTGGCACACTTCGGACTCAAAGATGCTCGGCAGATCGACCTCCTGACAATTCACTGGCCAAGTGGAGTGCGACAGGAACTACGAAAACTCAAAGCTGATACACTCTACACAATAATGGAAAGCGATGATCCTATAGGAAAACCACCTCAAAAACCTGATCCTTTGTTTAAGAAGACTCCGTCCCTGAAAATGGCTGTGCATGGAGAACAGGAATTCAACGACTTCCAGTTCCAACCGCTTTTGCCTAATAAGTTGTCCTTCCTCGGGCCCGGGTCCGCCTGGGGTGACGTCGACGATGACGGCGATGATGATTTTTTTCTAGGTGGAGGCTGTGGATATATGGGTCAGCTGCACATTAACGAGGGGAATTCTTTTCGGCAGATTAAGAACTGGACCGCGTCGATCACTGACCGGGGTGCTGAGGACATGGCAACGCTGTTTTTCGACGCCGACGGTGACGGTGACCTGGACCTGTTTGTAGCCAGTGGCGGTGTTGAGGCTCCTCCCGGCCACCAAATCTATTCAGACCGGCTCTACATGAATAATGGCAGTGGTTACTTCAACCGGACACCTGCGTCGATCCCTGGCCCGCCCGTCAGCAGTGGACCGGCCTGTGCTGCGGACTTCGACCGCGACGGTGATCTTGATTTGTTCGTCGGCGGGCGTGTAATCCCCAGCCAATATCCTATGGCACCAGGGAGCCGACTTCTAATTAACGACGGGAAGGGAATCTTTATAGATAAGACCACTATATTAGCTCCAACATTAAAAGGAGCCGGCATGGTTACCGGAGCAATATGGTCTGACGCTGATAATAACGGTTGGCTTGACCTGCTGTTAACAAGGGAGTGGGGTTCTGTCGCCTTGTATCTGAACTTTGAGGGTAAACTCGAAGACCGCACCATAGAGGCAGGTCTAGCCGAAAGGACCGGATGGTGGAACGGGATCACCGGCACGGACGCTGACGGTGACGGCGACATGGACTACGCAGTTACCAATTTTGGACTCAACACCAAGTATCATGCCAGCGCAGAACGCCCGATACTGCTTTACTATGGAGAATTTGACAGTTCCCGGAAAAAACGACTGGTGGAAGCCGAGTTTGAAGGAACAATCTGCTACCCGATCAGAGGACGGAGTTGCTCAACCCGAGCAATCCCTTCACTGGGGAATAAATTCGACACTTATCGCTCCTTCGCCGTATCCGAGCTGAAAGACATCTATAGTCCTCAGCTACTCGATCGCGCAATACAGCTCGAGACTCGTGCCCTAGAAAGTGGTTTGCTGGTCAATGACGGGAAGGCAGGATTTAAATTCAACCCGTTCCCCCGCCTTGCCCAGATAGCTCCTGGATTCGGAATCGTCTCCGGTGAATTCAACGGTGACGGGATCCCGGACCTCGTCATCGCACAGAATTTTTTTAGCCCGCAACCCGAAACGGGACGTATGGATGGAGGCATCTCATTATTGATGACTGGAATGGGAAATGGAAAATTTAATGCAATCAGGTCGGCTCAGAGCGGCATATCGGTTTCCGGTGATGCCACGTCGGCCACATTGTCTGACACAAACGGAGACAGCCTCCCGGACCTGCACATTGGAATAAACAGTGACCGGGTGCGCAGCTTCAAATCAACCGCGCCCGGCATTCTTTCCGTCCGACTACCAGTAATGCCAGGCATCAAGCTTACATTAAACTCCAATCCAATACAGTCCGCCGAGCTCTACCTCGGATCAGGATACCTCTCACAGTCCGCCCCGGTGCTGTTCTTTGCTATGCCAAGAAAAAACACAACCTTAACAGTCCACTGGCCGGACGGAAAAATAAGAGAACAAAAGGTTCAGGCAGGAACAAAAAACCTCACGCTGAAGCGTTAGGGATCCATTTCGCGGACTCGCCAAAAACGCATCATTGTCCCGGGAGGCAAGACATCGGTGAATTCTGTCGAGTCCCCGTCCGCGGCAATGCCGTCATCAATCTCGATCCAGTCCATCAGGTCCTCCGAGTAGTCAAGAGCATAGGTTCTACCAGAACGTGATGTCCAGGCAATCGTAACCTCGTCACCGGAAAGATCATAAGCAACTTCAGTAATTTCTAAAGAACCCGATGAACTGACCGGAGCATTCAGCATACTGTTAATACTGGCACTTCCTACCGCGATCCCGTCATGGCCGTTACCTGTAATATCGGTTAGGCCGGTATTAAAGTTCCAGTAGGACACGAGGTTTTCTTCGCCAGAGAGTTCAAGCTCGAAATTTTCAACAATCTCCTCGTCTGTGCGAGATACGTTCCAGATCCGCAACTCATCGATGAAACCGTGGAACGGTTCCCCTGTGGTTCTCTTTCCAATGAGGTAATTGGCATCATCAACGTTAGGATCAGTGCTCCGCACTTTCGTTCCAACAGGAATTCCATTGTGAAACCATGTCGAGCTGTTGGTATCACCGTCGTAAGAAAGAGCTAGGTGGTGCCAACCGTCCCCATTCAGACCTGTTGTGTCACTCAACATGTCCTCAGAAGTATTGGCATCGTGGTCATTCCCCCAAAAATAATGTCTCAGACCTTGATTGCCTGCCATACGGAAACCGTTCGCTTTCTGACCGCTCTGGTTCCCCCAGAAAGTAATCTGCCCTCCGCTTCCCCCGCCGTCAGGAATGCTGGTCGGGTTAATCCATGCCTCGATAGTAAATGAAGAAGCGCCGATCGGGATGAGTCCTGAATCATTGTTAAAAGTCACAAAGTTGGCGACTTGACCATCAAGTTCAAGAACTCCTCCCTTCTTAACCGGATCAGAGGGATCATTGGGATCAGATCCTCCCTCAGCCTCGGCAAAATCATTCACGAAATCATTGTCTGTGTCGATCAAGTTTGGGTCAGAAGTGAATCCATTTGTGCCGTTAACTTCTTCTCCGTCTTCAAGGCCGTCACCATCCGTATCCGCTGAAGTGGGGTCGGTATTGTGGTCGTTGATCTCCGCTGCATCGCCAAGCCCATCTTCATCCGAGTCTTCTGCGTTCGGATTCGTTTTTGCTGCATATTCAGCCGCATTGCTCAGCCCGTCGTTGTCGGGGTCACCATCGGGATCATCAACGTTATTTTCGTCTTCCCAGAAATCCGGAATCCCATCTTCATCTGCATCCAATTGAGGTTGTGCCGGCGAATCAATACCGGTGTCCACTGTTGCCCCAACGCCTCTCGGAGTCCCATCATTGGCATTTTCTGTTGAATCGGAAAAATCGTCGGCACCTTCAAACTGATAATAAGCAACAAGATCGGAACTCGAAGGATTAATCTGTGAATCAAAATTGGAAAGAAGCTCAGAATCCGAACGAGCACTGGACCAGACCCTTAACTCATCAATGTATCCATGAAAGAACTCTCCGTTGAGCCGCGAACCGATCCGGTAATTTGCATCAGCAACGTTAACTCCAGGATTACGGGTTTGGTTCGCTGCGCCAATAACCTCACCGTCCTTATACCAGGTAGACTGACTGGAATCGCCGTCATAAGAAATAGCCACGTGATGCCAACCGTCTCCGTTCGGACCTGTCGAGTCATCCAGCATATCACCGAGGCCGCTAACGGCGTGGTCGTTCCCCCAGAAATAATGCACAACTCCTGCATTCCCCGCCATTCGGAACCCGTTGGACTGGTTCCCGGACTGGTTCCCCCAAAACGTAATCTGACCACCAGATCCACCGCCCGCAGGAATACTTGTCGGGTTAATCCAAGCTTCAATGGTAAAGGAATCATTGCCAATCGGAAAAACACCTGATGGATTGGCAAGTTCAACGTGGGAAGTTCCATTAAGGCTCAAGACACCGGCCTCGAGCCGTGTCACTAACCCAATCAAAACCAAACAAGTAGCTGTGAAACAAATTCTCCAAAAACTCATGCCCGGGATAATACTACTTCAGCATCAAAAGAGGCAAGTTATTTCCAGTTTTGTCTTTTCCCTCCTGTTTACAGAGCGAACAACGCGCGCTTTTTTTGTATCCGGCTGAACCTCTCCGAACATTTTCAATGTTTTGAAAGTTCCAGACTTGTGGACTTCTCACTGCAATCTGGCCAAGCAAAAAGAGAGAAGAAGGTGTTTTTGATTTGTCGGCTGAAATAAAAAATGCGTTTAGCGTATACTACCTCAAAATCAGATACTGGTTTGTTCCTGAAAATCACGTGATGGACAAAATTGTCAAAGTAAAGACGAGGGAAAAGTCGGCAAAAGAAGCAAAAGCCAAGAAGGAATTAGAAGACCTTTAAAATACGAGGTTGAGCGCACCCGTCGGTAAGGATAGTATGCATTCGAAATGGCTACTTACCACAGACTCAATCATGCAGCGTTAGCACGCGCGGTCTCTAGTGTTGGCATTTCACTGATTTTACTAAGCTCTTCCCCAGCACAAATAGTTATCACCGAACTGATGGCAGCTGCTGATGAAAACTTTCGGGATTCAGACGGAGCACCTTCAGACTGGATCGAAATTACTAATGCGGGGAATAATTCAGTTTCATTAGAGGGATATCATCTAACTAATAATAAGAACGACCTCAAAAGGTGGACATTCCCCAAAGTTGATATCTCTGCTGGCAATTCACTTGTAGTCTTTGCCTCAGGTAAGGATAAATCAGATAACACCGAACTTCATACGAGCTTCACGCTTGACCGCGGCGGCGACTACATTGCTCTGATCCAACCTGATGGAATAACAATTGTTAGCGAAATTGCGCCAACTTATCCCGAACAATTTGAAAATATTTCGTATGGAATTGGAGTATCAGACGGCGCTAATATTGAAACGCTAGTCAAATTCGGCTCAATAACTAAATACTTTATAGCATCAGACGATTCTCTCGGCAACACATGGAAGCAGAGCCCTGCAAAGTTTGATGATTCAACCTGGACCGAAGCTGCGACCGGAATCGGTTTCGAATCTTCGGGCGGCATCCTCGAGGACGTTATCACCACCAACATCAAAGAGGACATGAGAGGCACTAACGCGAGCGGTTATTTTCGTTTCCCTTTCACCTTTGATCTTACCGGAAAACAAGTCTCCTCATTGCAGCTGAAGGTAACCATAGACGATGGTTTTGTAGCCTACCTCAACGGAATTGAAATTGGCAGTTTCGGGAAGCCCTCACCATTTCTCTGGAACTCTTCGTCCACTTCTACCCGCAGTGACAACACAGTCAAATCCACTCCTATCGTGATAGATGCGACCGCCAATCACACTGAGCTGATTAGTGGACGTAACGTCCTCGCAATCCAAGGCATGAATCAAAGCAGGAGCAGTTCTGACTTCATCATCGACGCCGAGTTGGTGGCTGAAGTACAAGACACCTCCGTCGGAATCCAGTTCGGGTACTTGGAAGTTCCGACACCAGGCAAACCGAACGATACCGTACAAAACCCACCACCAGATGACATCGTTTTCTCCCAAACAAGTAACATGTTCACTGAAAACTTCGAATTGTCACTGAGTTCACCAACGCCAGAAACAATTATCCGCTACACTACCAATCGCAGCATCCCAAATAATGACAGCGCCAACCCCTCTACAGAATACACCGACCCGATCCTAATCAATAAGAGTACCCAGATCCGTGCCCGTGCTTTTCGGGCCGGGGCCCTTGACGGTGCAGTTAAGACTGAGACCTTTCTTAAAATGTCACAAAACGTGCCGGCATTTTCCTCAGATTTACCGATCATCGTGATTTCAACGCTCGGCACAGGTTCACCTCCGAGCACGGGTTCCACTACGAGACAGACAGCTTATATGTTTTTCTTTGAACCTGATCCCGTTACCGGACGAACGATTCTTACCCAGGGCCCGGAACTTACCACGCGCGCGGGTATACGAAGGCGCGGTTCCAGTTCTGGCGGATGGCCGAAGTATTCGTTATCTATCGAAACCTGGAGGGATGGTGACGAAGAGGATCGAAACATCGAACCCTTTGGTATGGCGAGGGAAGCGGACTGGATCCTGAATGCACGTTACGAGTGGGATTTAGCACTAATGCGAAACCCTTTTGTATATGAAATTAGCCGTCAAATTGGTCGTTATGCACCGCGCACAAAATTCGTTGAGGTGTTTAGCGACACGTCCGGCAATACAGTCACAGACAATGACTACTTCGGAGTCTATTCGCTGATTGAGAGAATTGAAATGGATCCTAACCGAGTCAACATCGAGCATCTCATGCCTTGGGAGAACTCTGAACCGGAAATCACCGGAGGTTATATTTTCAAAAACGATCGCCCTGATCCTGGTGAACCTACCATGAATGTCAGGGGCATGGGTCAGCTTACCTACGTAGACCCTGGAGGTCTGCAGCTTTCCTCCCAGCAACGATCCTGGATCACTAGCCATCTGAACGAACTTAATACCGCACTAACCAACGCACCGACCGGGATGAACCGCTCAACTGGTCTCCACTTCTCGGATTATATCGACGTTGATTCCTGGATCGATCATCACTGGCTGAATATCATGGTGATGAATATAGACTGGGGCCGTCACAGTGCATTCTTCTACAAGGACCGCGGAGGAAAGATCGTGTGCGGACCAGTGTGGGACTACGATCGAGCCCTCGGCTGTGAAGACGTCAGAGACAATGAACCACGGGCCTGGGCCGGCGTTGTGAACAGCGTAGGCACAGTTTCAAGCCACACCTGGTACGATTCTAGGTTCCCATGGTATGGAAACCTTCTAGGTCCTACAGCTGACCCGGCAAGGGCAAACTATCCAGACATCCGCCAGCTCCACACAGATCGGTGGTTCGCGTTGCGCAGAAAAGAGTTCTCGATATCCAACCTTCACTCAGTCATCGATTCAATGGCAAACAAGATTCGTGAATCACAGGCCCGAAACTTTGAGAGATGGAAGCAACATCCACCGAACGGAGGAAAATTTGCCGACCCAGATCTAAGTGGTTGGGAAGCAGAAATTTCACATATGAAAAACTGGTTAGAGGCACGCACATCTTGGGTCGATGAGCAGTATCCAGCTATGCCAATTTTCAACGCTGTTAGCGGCACAGTCGATCCAGGGTTCGGACTCACCATGAACTCTCCCGACGGGCAAGTATTCTACACTACAGATGGAACTGACCCCCGAGCCAGTGGAGGCTTGCCCTCAGCCGAATCAGTAGGTTTTCCCGGAGGCCCCATTAATGAAAATATATTAGATCCAGAGTCACCTTGCAGTTACCTGATCCCTCAGGACGGGCTCTTAGAATTAAGCTGGACACAGAATCCAGACAAATTTGATGACTCTGACTGGATAGATGCAATTAACGGCATTGGCTTCGAATCCGTTGGTGGGATCAGTGAACTGATTAATACAGACATCAAGGATTTAATGAAGGGCATTAATTCGACTTGTTATGTGCGGTATGAATTTAATTTTGACAATACTGAAAACATTAACACGATTTTGTTGTCTGTGTGGCCCGATGACGGGTTCATTGCTTACTTTAACGGAATCGAAGTTGGTAGCCTCCTGAAACCAGATCCCCCAATGTGGGATAGCCGAACAGTAAACGGAAGATCTCGCCCAGGAGGCGACTCTGCCGTATTAAAAACACCAATCGAAATTGATCTTACACCATTCAAGGAACATATGCGTAATGGGTCAAACGTGATAGCTGTACACGGAATTAACAGTTCGCGTGGAGGATCTGATTTCCTCACACGCGCCACACTCGAAATCAATCACAACATTTCAGCAACACCACTACGAATTAACACTACCCAAGTCATAACTGCTCGGACCTACAACGGCTCGACTTGGAGCGCGCCTGAAAAGATTACTCTTATTGCGTCAGAAAACCTTGCTAACACAACTGACCTTGTCATTTCCGAAATTTTGTATCGCCCCCATTCTCCCACGGCCGAAGAGATTGCCGCAGGATACGATGACAGAGATCAGTTCGAATACCTTGAATTACTTAATATAGGCGACAAGCCGGTGAGTCTGTTCGGGATACAATTTAGCAGAGGCATTGATTTTGAGTTTAACAATATTCCACTCATTCTACTTCAACCCGATGAACGTGCACTACTGGTCCGTAATCGCGCGGCATTCGAATTTCGTTATGGCAAGGATTTCGCCGATCGTATCGCCGGTGAGTTTTTAAACGATACAGGACTCAGTAATGGTGGAGAGCGATTAACTCTATTATCTTCCGAAGGCGAAACACTGCAGGAATTTACATATTCTGACCGCGCGCCTTGGCCAGTCGCCGCTGACATCGGTGGATATAGCCTTGTTCTCATTGATCCCGATTCGAACCCTAAACATAATGTTGCCGCAAACTGGCGAAGTAGTGCTACCGGCGGTGGCACGCCCGGCTACACCGACACGATGAGTTATGTTAACTGGGCGTTTCAGTTTGGAAATCCTGATCCTGATTCCGATCTTGACGGGGACGGCCGGGTCGCCTTACTGGAATTCGCTGACGCAAGCGACCCCACCGTTACTGACACCACAAACGACACGATCCACATACGATTGGACACAACTGATTCTTTGACTGTATCCTTTAAACGAAACCTTCTCACTAAAGGCCTTTCATTCGAACTTGAGACGTCGAAAGATCTGCGCACCTGGTCTACTGTTGGTGAAAACTGGGAGTATGTCGGCGAGGAAAATCTCGGCGACGGCACGGCGATAGTATCTTTCCTTTCAGTTGGTGAGGAATTTCCTCATTACGTTCGACAACGAGTTCGTGCGCATTGAGCCCAGGAAAGTGCCTTTATGATTTCCAGAAGAACCTAACCCGATCACGAAGTTATTGACATGTTATGTACTACACTATCCCTTGGAATTGCTTGTTATCAGGAACTTATCTGCCACAATCGTTTATTATGAGATATGCTTTGCGGGGATTTTTTGCAATTGTTTTTACCATCGCCACCACAGCTATTTGCGCGGCTTCAGACTGGCCGACCTATATGCATGACAACTCGCGTGTTGGATCCACTCCAGATTCACTTGGTTCACCGCTTACCTTGAGCTGGACCTATAAATCACCAGTACCACCGAAACGCGCATTCTCTGGACCTCACGACAAGGTGCATGAGGGCAAGAAACTGCGTTCCCGGATCCGCTTCGATGACGTGTTCCACGTGGCGATTGCAGCGGAGCGGGTTTATTTCGGGTCATCGGTTGACGGTAGGGTGCACTGCAGAGATGCGGCAAGTGGAACCGAGCACTGGACGTTCTTTACTGATGGTCCGATCCGCCTGGCACCAACCGTAGCCGATGGACGAGTTTATGCCGGGTCAGATGACGGCTGTGTCTATTGCCTTGATGCTGTATCGGGGGCACTGATCTGGAAACGTCGAGCCGGCCCGAGGGATGAGCGCATCCTCGCCCGTGCCCGAATGACCTCACGCTGGCCGGTGCGTACCGGTGTTCTGATTGATAGCGGCATTGCTTATTTCGGTGCGGGAGTTTTTCCACATGAAACGGTTTACCTCTATGCGGTCGATGCCGCGACCGGGAAAATTATCTGGAAAAACGACCGGATCAGTCAGCGCGATGCCGGCCGCGATGATCTATCTCCACAAGGCTACATGCTTGCTTCAAAGGATATTCTTTTTGTTCCATCCGGGCGTTCAATGCCGGCGGCAATCAAGCGCTCCAATGGCGAGCGAATCTATAAGTCGGCGCCGTCATGGAGGCGTGACGGTGGCGGGCAGATAGGCGGCACGGACGCAATGCTTGCCAACGATCAGCTTTATTCCCTTGCCGAGCACCATGTGCTCGCTCTCGATCAGGAACGGGGCAGGACCGGATTTGGCTGGTTCCTTGCCCGGCGCATGACCATGGCCGGTGACATGGCCTACATGGCGAACGGCCAAGAAATTATTGCCGTTGACCACAGTGAACATGCCGCAGCGACACGCAAACGGCATCCGCTTGATCTGAAAATGAACGATTTAACAAGAGCGATTACCCGCCACAAGGCGCCCTCCGAACTGAAGGACGCAAAATCACTCAAGGCCAAATTGGATACGGCTAGGCTGCGACTCGAGGAATTGACCGACAGGGGGGAATCCGCGACGCCCGGCCATGCAGCGGCGCGAGAATCAGTGAAAGTAGCAAGCTCTGCCTATGCAACAGCTGCGAAAAAATATGAAAAAAGCCGCCAGGACTTCAATGCGAAACAGGAACAATATAAAGAACTGAAGGCGAGCATCGAGGAGTTTAAACAGGTCGGTATCAAATGGCGGTTCAACTCCAAGAATGAATCATCGCTGGTGGTGACAGGAAATTCGGTAGTGGCCGGCGGGATCGGTGAGGTGACTGTGCTGGACATTTTAACGGGGAAACCGAAATGGCAGTCAATGATTAAAGGGGAAGCACGAGGGCTTGCTATTGCGGATGGGCGGTTACTTGTCAGTACCACTGAGGGTGAGATCTACTGTTTTGCACCCCCGACGAAGAACAACTCTGTGGTACCGTTAACTACCGCCGTTACGGATCCCTTCCCGGAAGATGCCCTCTCTAAAACTTATGCGGCAGCTGCACAGTCGATTCTCGAGGAATCCGGTATGACACGCGGATTTTGCCTAATACTCGGTGTCGAGAACGGCAGATTGGCTTACCAGTTGGCCAAGCGGAGTAAATTGCTGATCTACGGCATTGATCCGGATGGAGCCAAGGTGACGGCTGCCCGTGCGAAATTATCCGCTACCGGGTTGTACGGTTCGCGTATTATCATTGATCACGTCCCAACGGGCTCTCCGGTTCCCTATCCAAACTACTTTGCCAACCTAATCACCTCGGATACGCTGCTTCTCAACGAACAGGTTCCAGGACGTGCGCAATCAGTAGTAAGGCATCTGAAGCCGGGCGGTGGAGTCATTTGCCTTGGCATGCCAGGTGAACCCGAGCAGGTGCTTAAGATAACCAAGGGTGAAGTTGTTCCCTGGCTTGCATCAACCGGGTTAATAAAGGAAAAACAAGCCACCCAAACATTCAGTAACGGCTGGTCACTACTCACGCGAGGACGACTTCCCGGTACTGATGACTGGTCTCACCAATACGGCAATGCCGGGAATACCTCGAGTAATAATGATACGCGAGTCCGTGATGGACTGAGTGTCCTTTGGTACGGGGATCCGGGACCCGAGCACATGGTGAACCGGCATGCGGGCGCCGTGGGCCCAGTTTCAGCTAACGGCCGGTTGTTCATCCCCACCGATCACAGTGTGATGGCTTATGATGCCTACAACGGTTTATTTCTGTGGGAGGTTGAGAATCCAGGCGCGATGCGCACCGGGTTAAAGAAGGCCTATGAGCCCGGTAACATGGCTGCCAGTAATGATAGTCTTTTCATGGTCGAGGGGAAGCAATGTTTTCATATTGATGCTGCCAGTGGTGATGTGGTTCGTACTTACACAATTCCCGATCCGGGGGACGGGAGTTCTAATAGCAGGCGCTGGACCTATATTTCCCACAGCAATGGTATCCTTTTCGGCACCAGTACTGATCAGCGCCGGTTACTCAAAGTTCGTGCGACTAAGGGACAAACGGCTGCTGCTGCAACTGATCAGCTTTTCGCATACGATACCAAGAGCGGTGAACGCCTCTGGACATACCAGGGACAAAGTGTTTCACATGTCTCGATTGCTGTGGGTGACGGGCGGATATTTTTTATCGATGCCACGATGCGGCCTGATCAGCGTGAGGCGTTTTTGCGTCAGGATAAGTCCGAATTTAAGAATCTGACGGGCAAGGCCAGGGAGTTAGCCGAGGAGCGGTTGAAGAAACAGGATCTCCGCCTCGCTATCGCGCTTGAGAGCAGGACCGGCAAGAAAGCGTGGGAGAGCACGGTCGACGTTACCGACTGTTCGGGAATCGGTATCGGTGCAGGTTCACTCACGTTGATGCACGCTAATGGACATCTTGTCCTCGGCGGGGCAAATGCGAACGGTCACTACTGGAAACAGTTCCTCAGCGGCGAGTTCGAACGGCGCCGGCTTGTGGTTCTGTCGTCTGCCAACGGCGAGAAGATTTGGGCTAAGGATGCCAATTATCGTCATCGACCGATCGTGATCGGCAACGAAGTCGTCGCTGAGCCGTGGTCTTACGACCTTTACACTGGAACGCAGAAAACGCGTCCCCATCCACTAACAGGGGAGTCGACCCCGTGGAAATTCATCCGCCCGGGTCATCATTGTGGTGCGATTTCGGCAACACCCAACATGCTGTTCTTCCGGTCTCGCTACACCGCATACTACAACCTCGAGACCGACAGTGGCACGCAGCATTTTGCCGGTCACCGGACCGGTTGCTGGATCAACTCGATACCAGCGAACGGCCTAGTGATGGTTCCGGAAGCGAGTGCCGGGTGCGTGTGTCTGTTTTCCATTGCAGCGACGGTTGTCTTTGAACCAAACGACAGCCGCGAGAACTGGGGAGTGTTCACCGCTGAGGGGAACGCGCAACCCGTTCGTCACATGGTTCTAAACCTTGGTGCCCCCGGGGATCGTCGTGACGTCTCCGGAAAACTCTGGCTCGGATATCCGCGTCCTAACTCGCGGACGGGTCTCGACTTGCCACTGAACCTGAAACCAACCTTTTCTGAGGGTGGGAGGTTCTCGAGTCGGAATGCCTCGGAGGTGATTGATACTGGAAAGAAAGATACTCCTCCGCGTTGGATCTATGCCTCCGGCGGTAGTGGGCTCACTCACTGTGAACTTCCGCTTTTAGCCAAGGATCAGCCGCAAGAGAACTACACGGTGCGGTTGTTCTTTGCGGTCGGCGGAGATGGCGGCGGTATTCGCCTTGAAGACAAGATCGTGCGTGCGACAAATGTCACCGATACTGAAAATGGCCGTGTTTTGGAGTTTCACGATATTGTCGTGGCAGGAGCACTTACAATTGATCTACCGGAGGCCACGGTAGTAACATCGATCCTGAGTGGCATTGAGGTGCTTCGATCGGGCACCCGAGAGATCCGTCAATAGGTTGTTTACTGACTTCCTGATCATTAATCCGCATCGGGTACTGACGAAGGGTACTAGGAGAGTAGTTGGGAAAGAGGACCTTTTTGGAGGGTGGGGGGAAGTTGATTGTCGAGGCGACCAAAGTTGTCGGTGGGATGTCCGGCGAGGTGCATGAAAGTGTTATAGAGGTTGGCGATCGTGTGATGACCGGGTTGTTGGTAAGCAGGGTACTGGATGTAACGGTTGCCCCCGCCAGGAGCGAGGCCCCCAAGTAGTACGAATGGCCACTCGACGCAACTACCGTGATGCTTTTCTGCAGCATCGCTGAGATAAACAATGAGAGTGTTGTCTAACATTGTACCATCTCCCTCAGGAACAGCTTTGAGTTTAGCGGCGACTCGTGCGATTTGCTCAAGATGAAATGTTCGTATCCGACTACGTGCTTCCACTGGAGTCATACCATCTACAGACTCACTATGACCGAGTCCATGAACGTGTTTTGATATACCGAGCCCGCGATAAGTGACTTCGAGAGTATCGACACGGACGTTTACGACATTAGAAATGCCAGAAATTAATGCCGCAGCAGCTATATCAAAATGCGCTTCGATCCGGTCAGTCTCAACCTCTGAAGTGAATTTATCGGTCACTTTCGGAGCAGTGGCCCGGATCTCTGCCTCTAAACCTTTGAGTTTCCGGCGACGATCTCGTAACGAATCAAACGCGGACAAGTAATGATCTAGTTTCTCTTGATCAGCATTTCCTATGCGGCTTCGAACACGCTTCACGTCATCGACCATATGATCAAGAAGAATGGACTGTAGAAGGTTGTCAGCTTCAGCGGCTTTCCCAGCAGCCGCTATACCAAAGAGGGACTTATAAGCCATCGCAGGGCTGGCCTGGTAAGGGAGTGGCCTATCGGCATCAATCGCAGAGATTCCTGGGTAAACAACGGAGTCTTTGACTCCGGTAAGGACTTTTCCACCCAGAGTCAGTCCTACGTGGGGAAAGATAGAGGGCAAAGCTCGGGCTAGAGCTCCATCGATAGTAGCGGAAGAAGCTCGGCCTGGATTACCCTCATTCCCCGTATGATAACAACCAAGTGCACCGTACCAAGCCGAGTGACCACCACGACACATTTTCCCGGACAGGCCTTGCAGAATAGTGAGTTTATCAATGAAAGGTAAAAGGGCCTTGAGAGATTCTGGAAGCTTATGATCTTTTAGAGGCAAGTCGATCAGATCCTTAGTTGGGACGAGCTCCGCAGGCCAATCTTCACGTTCACCGGGCCTTACCATTGATGGAATAAGATCAGAAGGAACGAGCTCGGCTGGGGTCAGCCCACTTGATTTGATAACAAAGAGAAAACGCTTAGGAAGCGTCCCATTATTTTCAGCGATAACATTATTAAGAAAAGGCCTGAGTAATGGTGTGACGGCCCCAGCCGTCAGACCTTTGAGAAGATGTCGACGTTGTAAAATCATTTTCTATAAAGGAAAGAGTCAGATGATAAGAGGGAGGCAATAAGCGCTTTCATACTGCCGCCGTTTTCAGTGTAAGCTCTGTCAGCGTTGATGAGCGTTGATGAATCGGAAAATGTCTCATTACGTCCTAGCCAATAGCGGAAATTATGGCGAACGAAGGACTGGCGGACACGAGAAGAGCTAGCGAGCCTCTCAAGCAATTCGAAAACGTTACTAACGTTACCGTCAATTCCTTTATCACCACTATCAATGATATCTCCTGAGCGATCAACGGGAACAGTCCGGGCATCACGGTGACGTTTAGGAAATATAGTAAGGATATCATCAAGCATCTCATTAGTTCTGAAACGGCCAAAATCGTCGAAACTTTCGAATGGAAGACCTAACGGATTCATTTTCTGGTGACAGCTCCAACACTCTTTAGCCCGTGTAGGTTTGAGCCTATGACGTAAAGTATGGTCTCGGTCCTCGGAAATGACAGCATTGACTGTAATTGGAATCTCAGGCACATAGTCAGCGAGAAGATGTTCTCGGATCCACTTGCCACGACGGATAGGGTCATTGTCAAAATTACCTGACCAGGCAATTATCCATGCGGGGTGAGTAAGAATCCCCGCTCGTTGTGATTTAGGTAGGGGAAAGGGCTGTTTGCGAGGGTAATCCCAGTTCACGTGGTCGATGTTATAGAAGCCTACATAAGTTCGGCTCGAGGGACCCTCAAGAGGGATCGGGGTTTTACCTGCAGCTTCGATGCGCTTAATGTAAGTTATGTTCGTTTTGTAACCGGCGTCATTAACGTTCTCTCGGATATATTTAAGGTCGTGCTGGAAATGCTTATCAGATCCTAAATAAGTAACGAAATAATTATTTGAAGTCAGAAGTTTACGGAGCACGTCAGTGTCATTATCGAATATATGCATGACGAACTGATCCGCATCAGTAACGATCCTCTTCGTGTCAAAACCGCTATCGATACTGATCCGATTTTCGTCTTTGAATACTCTTGGCGCGTGGTGATACCCGAAAAAGTCACGGAAAAAGCGAAGCGTACGGGTGTTCCGTACTTTATGATCTTCAGTGAACATTCGGTAATCAGCTACTGACATGTCATTAGCATCAAGGATAGCTCTGACCGTTTCCCTAATACTTTTCGGGGAGTCTAACTTACCGGATCGGGCAAGAGTTAGGAGAGACTCAGATCCAACCATTACCTGATCTGGTGCTTTATCCGTTAATGCGTAACCTAACGCAAAGGCAAGCTCATAGGCTGAGAGCCGACGTCGACCATCCTTATCTGGTTCACCAAAACCAATTTCGATGCGGTATATGACCTCGGGCTTTAGCATTACTGAGACTAGAGCTGTCTGCAGGCCACGAACGTTACCACCGCTTCGAATCGCTTTATTTGCCAAACCTAGCGTATTTTGAAGTTCGGCAGTTGTCGGCTCACGTCCCAGAAATAATTGATATTCGTGAACGATTGCCGCATTGATTTGCTCGGCTTTTGGGGCAGTTTTAGATTCAATAATATCACGAAATACGTCAGGGGTTTGACGATGAATCTGCATTCGTCCATCCCACTCGCGCTTGTTGATTCCGGTGGTCTGATAGGCAGCGATTGACTTACAGTTCATCATGAGGAGCTGCAAGGTGGCTGAATCAGCGAGATGTTGTGTGCTATAGTCGGCAATGACCCCCTTACTCTCGTCAATTGCGAACGGCTGGTGTATGGTTACCGCATGACGAACGCCTCCTAGGCCCTTGACGAATTGATCGTAGATGTGAGGACTTTGACGCCAAAGGCGAGGAGGCGATGACGCCGGACCTCCTTGGGAACCATCAAATAGAGCATCGTGATCTAGACGGTTTCCGAAATCAGGCGTTCTTCGTTTGTGATCGATGATGGGGGCTATATTCTTCTTGGAAAACTCGACACGAATCCACGAGGTTAACTGCTCTTGAGTAGAAATCTCGGGCCGAGGCCTCTTCCTCGGAGGCATCTGTCGTGTCTCTAGCTGTTCTAGGACTCTTTGCCAAATATCAACAGAAGCGGGTACTGAAAAGTCTGCCTTAAGTTCTTCAAGGTTCAGCCCGGCTTTAGAGGTTTCCGAGTCATGGCACTCAGTGCAGTTCTTTGAGAAGAACTCACGGGATGCTACTAGCGGCTCACAGAGGCCGCATAGAAGAAGTATTATAATGTGGCTCTTCATACAGATTATCCTTTAACTCACCATTTAACATATTCTGATCCAATTGGGCCTCCATCTGCACTTAAATCAAGTACCATGAAACTCAAACATTGGAAAGGACCCATCATAATCATGACATTATCACAGATGTCTAAGCAGTGCTATATTTACGTATTAGAGGTGCACTTGTTTTAACTTGATACTGTGTGATCATTTGGACATGAAAAAAATTGCACTGTTCTTTGTATATTTCATTTTCACTTCTCTTCAGGCTCAATCAGATCAGACGATTACTGGACCTAAATACAACTTAGTATGCGCAGACTTCGCCAAAGGTGAAGTTTGCATTGTGAACAACAAAGGTGAAACAACCCAATCTTTCAGAGCTCAAAACCCTAACGATGTATGGTCATTACCTAATGGCGATGTGCTATTCGCATATAGGAGGGGAGTAAAGCTTTATGGGAACGACGGAACCTTGAAATTTGAGTGGAAATCAAAAGAGCAGAGAGACGAAATCCATACATGCCAACCACTGAGTGATGGAAACATTCTCATCGCTCAAAACGGCAAATCCAGACTCATAGAAATTAACCGCGAGGGTCAAATTATAAAAGAGGTTCCTGTGAAATCTAAAAAGGACGATCTGCACATGAGGTTCAGAATGTGCAGAAAATTGCTGAACGGCAATTACCTTTGCATGATATCTTGTGATAATGAAATTCGTGAAATTGATTCATCCGGTAAAACTGTTCGCACAATTGGCAATATCCCGGACGTCAAAATGGCCAAGCCTCATGCTGTAATGAGACTTAAAAATGGCAACACGTTATTCTCAACTGGCGCTGGAGTCATGGCCGTTGAAGTCGATGAAAATGATAAAGTTGTATGGAAACTTGAGCGGAAGGACCTTCCACAGATCAAAATGGGATTCATGACCGGCCTTAACCGATTACCTAACGGAAACACTGTCATTTGTTTCTATCAGGGCAGCCATCACATTATCGAAGTGAATTCTAAGAAGGAACTTCTCTGGAAGTGGAGACTGCCAAAGCAGCGTACCGTGGTCAGCGTTCAGATACTTGACCAAGAGGGCGACTCCACAAAAGGAACAATATTAAAGTGAGCCCGTTTAATGCAGAAAAAATCAGTTAAATCGTATCCATAAGAAAATTATTACTGACATAAATGGCTTAAATTGTTCTAATATACATAGAAATGGATTTTCTTTTAAATCAAAATAACAAGCCCCTAAAAGTCTGCCTTTCAGAAACACAATACTTAAGTTTTAAAAGGATAGCTAATGAGAGAGGAATCCCAATCGACGAGGTAGTTTCAAAGCTCATTCAAAAGAAACTTGCTGATAAATCCGATAAGACTAAGAGGATTTCGTATCAGATCACTGAAAATTGGTAATTATTACTAGGTTTTTAGTTTAATATTCTCACACTCAGCCCACTGATTCTTCGCCAAAACATGATGGCATAACACTCATGTAATTAAAAATCGACCATCGTAACGGTTCAATAGCACTATGACCACAAAAACATACTTACTTTCCATCACAGTTATTTTAATTGTAGCACTTTCATTTAACGACTCCAATGCACAGGGCTCCAATTCTGATAACAACAGGCGCCAAGGTCCACCCCCCTCATCTTCAGGTAGAAATTTCATGTGGTCATTGCCTGTCCTCAAAGCTCTCGATTCTGATGGAGATAAAATAATCTCAGAGAAAGAACTCAAAGCGGCATCGAAATCATTAATTAAGTTAGATAAAAACGGTGATGGTAATTTAACGATCGATGAAATTAGACCAAGCTTTGGCCCTAGACCTTCCAAACCAAAGGATAGTCCTACTCCAAAGATCAAATTTAATCCGATTAAACCTAAGTTGGTAAAAGAAATTTTAGACCATTCCACTAAAGAAATATTAAAACTTCTAGGCGCTGAGGGAGTTCCAGGAGCCAAGAAAAGTGAGATCCAGAATTACCGAAGACTCTTTGGCTTCACCGACAGAGACAAGGACGGGAAACATTCAAAGGCAGAATATGTCGACAATGGCCGGTACCTGACACCCGAATCTAGGGCAGGAATCTTTAATGCTTCGGACTCAAACAACGATGGCTTTGTGTCAGAGAAAGAATACATCGAGAACCGCATCATTACTGACGAGGCAAAAGCTATATTTTCATCCATGGATTCAAATAAAGACAATAAACTTAGTTCAAAAGAGTTTATACAAAGCAAAAAACTCAAGAATGAGAAACTTGCCAAAGAGGTCTATGACGCATTCGATTCGAACTCAAACGATGAATTAATTATCCCTGAATATCTCCGAGTATGGGGAGTATGGGCTAGGCAATAGTTTTCGTTAAGATCTCTGAGACTCACGGATACCAATTAGCTTTTTCATAACGCTAGACAAGTTGCCCTGCCATTGCTCTGTTCCAAATGAATCATGTAGTTCTAAATAAATAGAGTAGAGTTCTTTATAAACAGCAACATTATCTGGATTCGGACTGTAAATTTCCTCCCTCACCTTAGCGCAATTTGCCTGCAATTGAGCAATCTCATAATCACCACTACAGCTTGCCCCAAAAAAAGCAGCTCCGACCGCGCAGGTCTGATCACTTATTGCCACTTTCAGTGGTCGGTTAAGAACGTCAGTATATATCTGCATCAGTGTGTGATTTTTAACGGCTAGTCCTCCTGTCGTTACTACTTCATTAATTGGCACACCATACTCTTCGATTCTATTAATTATCGTTAGAGCGCCAAATGCCGTTGCTTCAATATATGCACGATAAATCTCGTGAGCCTTAGTTTGCAATGTCTGCCCCAAAAGCAAACCCGAGAGTCTAACATCAACAAGGACTGTCCGATTTCCATTATTCCAATCCAATGCAAGGAGGCCACTAGAACCTGGAGATGAGTCAGACATCATCTCTTCCATTTTAACAAATTTATCATCGGAATTTGTGCCATAACTATCAGGGACCAAGTTATTCACTAACCACAAAAAAATGTCTCCGACTGCACTTTGTCCAGCCTCTATCCCATAATGCCCAGGAAGGACTGATCCATCAACGATTCCGCACACTCCAGGTATATCTTCAAGAGCCTTGCTATTTGGCATGACTGCTATGTCACAAGTGCTTGTTCCTAATATCTTGGTTAAAACGCCTTCCTTCACTCCGCAGGCAACGGCTCCCATATGGCAATCAAATGCTCCAACCGCTATTGGTGTACCTTCACTTAGACTGGTTCTTTTAGCCCATTCAGAGCATAAATTACCCGCTAGATTTTCTGAACTGAATGCGTCACTAAATAATCTGTCACGAAGGTCTGAAAGTGCTGGATCGAGTTGATCAAGAAACTCCTTATCAGGAAGACCTCCCCATTCTTGTGAATACATTGCCTTATGACCGGCCGCACATACACTCCTCTTCATTGACAAGGGATCGGTATTTCCAGCCAAAAGGGCAGGAATATAGTCACAGTGCTCCACGAAACTATGAGCCGCCTCGAACACTTCAGGAGCGCATCTTTTTAAGTGCAAGATCTTTGACCACCACCATTCAGATGAGTACGTGCCACCGCACTTTGCGAGGTACTGTGGACGAAGTTCTTTTGCCTTAGATGTTATTTCAGCAGCTTCAGCATGCGCAGTATGATCCTTCCACAACCATACCATTGCATTTAAATTATCTTCAAATTCAGAGCAAAGTGCTAATGGCGTTCCACTCTCATCGACTGGAATCGGTGTACTGCCCGTCGTATCAACCCCGATACCAATAACATCACTTGAATCAAACTCAGGATTGATAGATTTTGCCTCTTCCAATGATCCAGTAATAACAAATTCAAGACCATCAATGTAATCCTGAGGATTTTGCCTTGCTACATTAGGATCACTAGGATCGGTCAATATGCCAAGATCACCTGAAGGATAATCAAAAACGGTAGTCCCGAGCTCTTTACCGTCAGCTATATCAATGATAACTGATCGACAAGAATTGGTCCCAAAATCCAAACCTATTGAATACTTTGGCATATTAGTCTTACTGGTAAATCGACAGGACCGTTCATCTCATTTCCACCATTGCGGAAACATGAATACGATATTGGCTTTAATGAGTTTTATTTAAACCTAAACGATGGGGAACAAGTTCTCCTTGCACCATGCACCGTTTTGCAAGGTGACACCGTCAGGATCTTTAATAGCAACTTCAGCCTCATCCTCACAGATGATCCAGCCTTCATAGTTCCTCAGGGTAAGCCATTCAGTTATTTTATGGAAATCAAGCTTACCGGTTCCCATCTGAGACCATGGCTCCGGACCATTACCAGAAAAGTCCTTATAATGAATATGATTAACCAAGTGTCCCCACTTAGTCATCGTGCCGATCACATCCATTCCACCCCTAGCAATGTGCCCCACGTCAGGAGTCCAGCCAGTGGCCTCAGGATCGAGACTATTTAAAACGACATCATAATCATCCTGCGTCCGAACCAATGATGGTGGAGGACTGTTCGGATGAAATGAGCACTTGAGACCCGCTTCAGCAGCTCTTCTTGAAACTCTATTCACATTATTTACTAGATTAACTCTCCGCTGTTGAAGGTTATGTCTACCGTCAGGTAAAGGCACTGTTCCAAGTGCCGCTCCTGGAAACAGTTTGAGAGTCTCAATAGTCCAATCTGCTGCAATGCGCTCAGATTCGGTCTCTTCCTCCTCGTCCCACTTACAAATCAGAGCCAGCGCGGCTAACTCTACACCTGCTTCATCAAGCGCATCCTTTAACTTCTGCGGATCCTTACAATCACCTAACCAGTAAGTATCATAAGGCTCAAGAACCATAGGTTCGATGCCCACAAAGCCAGCCTCACCAATGATCTTGGCCATGTGCGCAAGTTTATTATTATTTCCGTCTCCATAGCCATCCATGAACCATGTGTATACTTCTGAACCAAATTTTATAGCCATATTAGTTTTCTTTGTTATTTAAGGTTATGTTAGTTCGATGTTAACCAATCCATCACTCGAGGATTAAAATCATCTAATTTTTCCCAGTGAAAAGCATGACCCGCACCCTCATAGAGATGAAGTTCTGAATCAGGTATCGCGTCCGCGGTCTCCTTCGCCATCCACTTCGGAGTGAAAATGTCATCTTCACCACCTATGACAAGGCAAGGACACTTAATGTCACCTAATTGATCATAAACATCATGCCCGGTGCAGGCCGCTGCCTGAGCCTCCATAGAATGCACGGGCTGCGGAGCCTCGCCTAGCTGGGCCTCGTTCTGCCCATCCACAATGCCTTGATAGGTTTCATCATTATCCCAGAATGGTTTTGTGAAAATTAAAAGTTGAACGTACTTCATGAACTCCTCGGGCCTGAGTCTCGCCTTTGCATTAGCAAGATGTTCAAAAACAGATACAGCGTATCTATCACACCTGGCCCAAGTACACATGAGAACAGCGCTTTGAACTTTGTTCGGATGACGAAGCGCTAATTGCTGCGCTATGATCGATCCCATAGAACAGCCAACGACTCGGGCCTTCTCAATGCCTAACTGGTCCAATAGCCCCGCATAATCATCAGCCATCATAGCGCTCGTGTATGGACCCTCAGGCTTGTCAGATTCACCGACCCCGCGGTTATCCCCTAATATACATCTGAAGCTCTTGTCCCATTCTGCGGCATGAGCTTCCCAAACTGCTCCAGGAGCAGTGATTCCCATTATTAGGAGCAGGGGATCTCCGTCACCCTGTTCTGTATAATGCATCTGAATTCCGTTAGTTTCTATTTTTGGCATATTCGCGATAAATTAGTTAAAATTCTGAAACTGATAATTATCGAATCCTATAATGAATTCCAAGTTTTTCTTTGTTCTTATTACAAGAATAGTGCAAAAGTAATTATGGAAAACGGCGATCAGTTCCGAATTAATTGGAATAAATTTTTCAGAAACGGCAAAACTGTAATTCTGCCAATCGACCATGGCACAGCAATTCCAGTAAAAGGACTAGAATCTCCCTCAGAACTGATAGAGTCAGTTAACCCTTACGTTAATGGTTTTGTCGTCAACTTTGGACTAGCCAGGAGTTGCAGCGATTCATTGGAAGGTAAGGGGATTTGCTTCAGAACTGATATCTACAAGCCCCCTTACGAGGGCAATGATGACCATGGCAGCTACAGAGTTTTCACTGCCGAAGACGGCCTCTCGGTCGGAGCCAATGCCGTCATGAACATGTGCTACACTCATCACCCAAAAGAAGAAACCATTTATAGGGAATGTGCTGGCCTAGTCAGTGAATGCATCGATTCAGAGCTTCCAATTATTCTGGAGTCACTCCCATTCGGCATAGGCCGATCCGATGATTATACCGTCGAAAACATTTCTTTTGCCGTCAAATGCGCTGCTGAAATTGGAGCAGATGTCGTCAAAACAGCATACCCAACAGGAGCTAGCATTGAGGAATTTAGAGAAATCATCGATTCTTCTTATGTTCCAGTAATTGTTTTAGGAGGCTCAGCCATGAGAGACGACAACGCTCTATTCAGTATGGTAAAAAATGCAATGGATGCGGGCGCGTCTGGAATCGCCATTGGCAGAAACGTCTGGCAACATGATAGGCCAGCCGCTGTTGCTAGGAGCCTTTCATCTATTGTTCATGAAGACTCATCAGTGAGTAGCGCCATTAAACTTATGAACGATCCTCTTTAACCCTTAAAAGGTCATGGACTGTCGTTAGATCTTTTAATGGATTTGATGACAACGTCCTTCATGGGTACATCCTGAAAGGGCTGGGGGTAGAGCCTGCCATCTGGATGCTTTGCCTTCATCGTCTTTTGACCCGTCTTAACTGCTCTGATCGCATCGACGACATCGATCCCTGATACTACCTTACCAAAGACCGTGTAGCCCGGACGCCCATTCCCTCCATCAAGGTTAGTATTATCACCGACATTGATAAAGAATTGAGCCGTAGCGCTATCAGGATGGTTAGTACGAGCCATAGCAATAGTCCCACGAGCATTATTCAAGCCGTTGGCACTTTCATTCTTGACTGAAGCGAGTGTCTCTTTTTCGCCGCCTGAAGCAGCAAAACCACCACCTTGAATCATAAAGTCCTCAATTACACGATGAAAAACCGTGTCATCAAAATGCTTTGAATCAATATAGCGAAGGAAGTTAGCAACAGTTAGTGGCGCCTTTTCAGCATTCAGATCAAGCTCAATGACTCCCATGCTAGTATCCATTATGATTCTAGTAACAAGTTCAGAAGTCTTATCGCCCTTGTTCGTCTCAGTAGAAGGCTGAGCTTCAACTTGATCCGTAGATTGCTCACTTGCCGAACCAGCCTTGTCCTTTGAAGGCTCCTCTTTGCAAGCTGCAATATTTAATATGAATGGAAGTAGGAGTAAGAATCTAAAATTTTTCTTCATGAGGTAATCGATTTCTTGGCTGGCTTTTTCTTTTCTCTAGTGATCGTCTTGATGAAAACTTTTTTCTTAGGGACGTCACCCATTCGGCTTATGCCTACTGATGTCTTAAATTGGCTACTGCCAGTATCCACAGCTTTAATTTTATCAACGAATTCCATCCCTTCGACAACTTTGCCAAAGACTGCGTAACCATCAGGACTGTTTCCGCCAGAGTCAAGGCTCTTACTATTATCAACTACATTGATAAAAAATTGTGAAGTGGCACTGTTCGGATCGTTCATCCTAGCCATTGAAATGGTACCTCGAGTATTACTCAATCCGGACTCCTTACCTTCATTTTTTATTGGTGGATTAGTAGGCTTTTGCGAGGGAGGATCCCCGTCAACAAAACCACCCCCCTGTATCATGAAATTATTTATGACCCGATGAAAAATAGTCCCATCGTAATACTTTGAATCCACATATTTGAGAAAGTTCTTAACAGTGGTAGGCGCCTTTTCTGCATTTAGTTCAATCGTTATGTTTCCATAATTGGTTGTAAGAATAACTTTAGGATTCTCCGCATTGACCATGAAAGTTAACAGCGAATAAAGAAAGAGAGTAAGTTTCCACTTCATATTTGATTAAAGGTTTTGTTATAAAGTATAGCAGTAGAGCTTCAACTATTGCAAAAATGAATGCAGATGCAACCTGATCATAAAAAACAATCCAACATGTCCATTATTCATATTGATATGGATTGTTTTTTTGCAGCTATCGAGATCAAATATAGACCCGAACTAGCCACTAAACCAGTTGCCGTGGGCGGTAATCCTAGTGGTCGAGGCGTACTTACTACATGTAATTACATCGCAAGGGAATACGGCTGCCACTCTGCAATGCCAGCCTTTAAGGCTCTGGAACTCTGCCCTGAACTTATAATCTTACCAGTCAGGCACGATCTTTACCGACAAGAGTCACATAAAATTCGCGAAATATTTAAGCAAACAACAACGATAATCGAACCACTTTCGCTCGATGAAGCTTATCTAGATGTTACTCATTTAAATGAAGACCCTAGTCAAATTGCTCAGCATATCCGCCAACAGATAAAAGATGAGAGGGGGCTCACCAGCTCAGCTGGCATTTCAACCAATAAAATGTTGGCCAAAATTGCAAGCGATTGGAACAAACCAGACGGCCAATATCAAATTAGACATGAAGATATCAACGCTTTTATGAATGATCTTCCTGCCTCCAAGATCTGGGGCGTTGGTAAAAGAACAGCCGAAAAACTCGATTCAATGGGTGTCACCAACTGTAAGGATTTACAATCAATTGATCTCCCAACACTGCACCACAAATTCGGCAAGTTTGGAGTCAGCTTATATCAACTCTGCAGGGGCATTGACGATCGAGAAGTTGTCACTGATCGAGAAAGTAAATCAACGAGCGTCGAACGCACTTTCAAAATCAACATAAACCAAATTCATGAAGCAAAAGCTAAATTCAAATCTATTCTCCTTGAACTCAAAGATGATCTGACAACCAATCACAATGACAGGAAATTAAAATCTGCCTTTGTAAAACTCACTTTTTCCGACTTCCAGAAAACTTCGACAGAAAAGAAATCAGATAAAATTAATAGCGAATTATTCAATGAGCTATTGATTAACTCATGGAACAGGGGAAAAGGTAAATCAGTGAGACTTATTGGGGCGGGAGTAAGATTTGAACCTAAAAAATCAGAGTCCGATCTGCATCAAATGAATTTATTTGAGTAACAGCTTAAGCAAAATGAAGGTCCCATTCTGAGAAATCGTCATCCCTCCAGTCCTTAAGCTCAAAGCCACTCTTTTCAAGTTGATCCATGAACTTCTCACCTGCAACTCGGACACAGCTATCAGTATTAAGCTCAACTACTAACATTCCCATGTAGTAGAGATCATTAAATGTTGATACAGCATCGTCACCGAAGGCCTTTCCCAAGTGTCCTTTTAGCAATTGACTCTCATGCTTTCCTAAGAATAGATGAGAAGGTTTCCTTCCTTCATGACATCGCGCATCAACTAAGGCTCTGAGAGCAGAAGTGTCCCAATCTTCCTTGAGTTCAAGATCCTTAGGCAAATTATTAGGATTATCAGTCATCTTAGGTAACAGATAACCCGCACTCTACTCAATTCAACACACTTATTGCAAATTGCACGTAAAGACTTAAGATAATTATTATGAAATTTTTAGTATTATTCTCACTCCTCGCACTGATTGATAATGTGTTCTCACAAGGCACTTCTGAAGTTCCTAGCTGAGTAATGTGACCAGGCGAAGGAGGCACGGTTCGTGGCTCAGCAGATGACAGCACATTCTTCGGCGGATCACTCATTGATACACCGGAAATCTTTTTCTTTCCTGAAGAAAGATTAGGAGGAATTCTTAGTTTCCGTTGGATACCAGAAAAGCCTGACAGCGGTAAGGTTTTCACAACGCTACGCTACGAATTAACTCAAAACCTCTCAGTAGGTCTCGATTACCGCCCACTAACAGATAACATTAGCTTCGCAGCTAATTGGAGAGCAATCTCTGAACAAGGTGATTGGCAACCTGCCATCATTCTTGGGACATCAAATGATGACTTTGGAGACATCGCTAGTCAGTCATACTATGTGACTGCCAGTAAATTTCTTGGTGATTTTGCGGGTTTCCAATTTTCCCCTTACGCAGGAGCCACTTACATTGATGAACTTGATGATTTGAGGCCCGTTGCAGGAATCAATATTAGAAAGGGCGTTTGGTCGGCTATGTACCAATATAGCGGAACCCATGAGCACTTATCACTTTCAAGACAATTAGGCAATCATACAGCAAGTTTGGTTCTATGGGGAATGGAAAAGCCTGGAATCGCCTGGACCTTTAGATTTTAAAGGAAGTTACTGATAAAACTTAAAAGGAGGTCCTAACCGATGGCCTTTTTTACAGTGGCTGTTGCGTACTGACGATTGAGCTCTGATATAAATTCTGATTTTATAGACTTGGGGCAAACCGCTTCGCATTCGTATTGGTTTGTACAATTACCGAATCCTTCTTTGTCCATTTGCTCGACCATTTTTAATACTCTTTTGTCCTTTTCGGGCAATCCCTGAGGCAAAGAGTTCAAATGCTTTGCCTTGGCTGAAACGAAGAGCATTGCACTAGCATTTTTGCATGCCGCAACGCAAGCGCCACAACCGATACAAGTAGCCGCATCAAAAGCAGTATCAGCAGTATCCTTTTGGATCGGCATCGAATTGGCATCTACTGCTGACCCTGTCCTAATTGACACGTAACCACCAGATTCAATTATTCTGTCAAATGATGAACGGTCCACTACAAGGTCTCTGATGACTGGAAACGCCTTGGCTCTGAAAGGTTCAATGAAAATAGTGTCTCCGTCGGAGAATTTTCTCATATGGAGCTGACACGTTGTGATGGCACTCTCTTTACCATGAGGGACGCCGTTAATGGTTAGAGAACATGTTCCGCAAATGCCCTCACGACAGTCATGGTCAAAGGCAATAGGATCACCGCCATTCTCGATGATCTCATTATTAACGATATCAAGCATTTCAAGAAATGATGCCTCCTGAGGGATGTCATTTGCCTCATAAGTTTCAATCTTCCCTTCAGAAGATGCATCATGCTGCCGCCAAACCTTGAGGGTTAATTTCATTAATATTTTTACTTATAAGTTCTAGTGGCTAATTTAACATTTTCAAACTCCAGCCACTCCTTTTTAAGATTTAAGGTACCGTCTTCTTTACGATTCCATGCTGCCACATAAGCAAAATCTTCATCGCGACGCTTAGCCTCACCCTCATTCGTATATCCTGACGAGACTTCGGGGTCATCTTTAGTGAATTGATACTCTTCCCTGAAATGCCCGCCACAGCTTTCCTCCCTATGTAAGGAGTCGTTGCATAGTAGTTCTGCAAAATCTATAAAGTCAGCGACTCTTCCTGCCTTCTCGAGTTCCTGGTTCATGTTTCCAGAATCACCAGGCACACATACATTCTCCCAAAACTCCTCCCTAATCGCAGGGATCTTCTCTAGCGCTTCCTTCAAGCCATCTTCATTCCTAGCCATCCCACACTTATCCCAAACGAGTAGTCCTAGTTCCCTATGAAAAGAATCTACACTCCGATTACCATTGATAGATACGAGCCTATTTATTTGATCTCTGACCCTTTCCTCAGCTTCTTTAAATTCAGCCATGTCAGTGCTAATACTTCCAGGAGTTTCTTCGACAAGATAATTAGGCAAAGTTGCTGAAATTACGAAATAACCATCAGCAAGACCTTGCATCAGAGCTGAAGCCCCGAGCCTATTTGCTCCATGATCTGAAAAGTTTGCTTCACCAAGTACATGTAATCCTGGAACATTACTCATCAGATTATAGTCAACCCAAAGCCCACCCATCGTATAATGAACGGCAGGGTAGATCCTCATGGGTTGAGAGTAAGGGTCCTCCCCAGTGATTTTTTCATACATCTGGAACAAATTGCCATAACGGGATGAAATGACGTCCTTGCCAAATCTTTGAATTGAATCAGCAAAATCCAAATACACTCCTAACCCACCGTTACCAACACCTAGGCCAGCATCGCATACTTCTTTCGCTGAGCGGGAAGCAATGTCCCTAGGAGCCAAATTGCCGAATGAGGGATACTTTCTCTCAAGATAATAATCGCGATCAGCCTCCGCAATCTGATGAGCTGACTTACCGATATCTTGAGAATTCTTTGGGACCCAGATACGACCATCATTCCGAAGCGACTCTGACATGAGCGTGAGTTTTGATTGATAATCGCCACTGACAGGGATGCACGTCGGATGAATTTGTGTGTAACAAGGATTTGAGAAATAGGCCCCTCGCTTATGAGCGCGGTAAGCTGACATCACATTGCAGCCCTTCGCATTAGTGGAAAGGAAGAACACATTACTGTATCCACCAGTTGCTAAAATTACACAATCAGCTGCATGTGAGGATATTTCACCACTGACCATGTCCCTGACCACTATTCCCTTTGCGTGTCCATTAACTACGACAAGGTCCAACATTTCTGACCTCGAATACATTTCTATACCACCAGCGGAAATTTCTTTTTGGAGCGCTTGATACGCACCAAGTAACAGCTGCTGGCCTGTCTGGCCTCTCGCATAGAATGTTCTTTTGACCTGAGCACCACCAAATGAGCGATTATCAAGCAATCCGCCATATTCTCTAGCAAACGGAACGCCCTGAGCCACGCACTGATCGATGATATTTTCACTGACTTCAGCTAATCGATAAACATTGGCCTCCCTTGATCTAAAATCACCGCCCTTAATCGTATCATAGAAGAGCCTGTTAACGCTATCTCCATCATTCTGATAATTTTTAGCCGCATTAATTCCCCCCTGAGCAGCGATAGAGTGTGCCCTACGAGGGCTGTCCTGATAACAAAAACACTTTACCTTGTATCCTAGTTCAGAAAGGGTCGCCGCAGCGGACCCACCAGCGAGCCCAGAGCCGACAACGATGACTGTATATTTACGCCTGTTCGCTGGATTAATCAGAGCCGAATCCATTTTGTGCTTAGCCCACTTCGATTCGATCGGTCCTGATGGAATCTTTGGGTCTGGCGTATCTGATTTTTTCTGAGTCATTAACTGTAATCCTAGTAACTGATCCAGCCGGCAAGAATGCTAACGGGAATCGAACAATTGCCAATGAATATAATTAAAGAGTAAGCGTAACCGATCGTTTTTATAAGGCCCCATGTCCGTTCGGTTCGTAATCCAAGAGTTTGAAATACACTAGCAAAACCATGACTCAGATGCCAACAAAGTAGAGCCATTGAAATTATGTAAAATGTACTCGCAGGCCACCAACTAAAACCGTCCACTAGCATTCTAAATACATCATGCCGTCCACTAGCATCAATGTATCCATCATAGTCATTCCCAACACGGACCGTGAAATGGAGGATATGATAAATGACAAAGGAAAGTATTATGATGCCGCTCCAAACCATTGCCCTCGAAGCACCACTCGCCTTGACGGTAGCATTTGCAACATATCGATTCCCCTTAGCTGACCGGTTCTCTAGAACCAACCTTATTGTAGTATAAATATGTAAAACAAAGCACACGATGAGCCCAATTCTCGCGATCCACAGGATACTAGGCATTGAGTGCAACCAGGCAGCATAACCGTTGATCTTATCAGGACCCGCAAATATCTTAAGATTTCCGATCATATGGCCTAGAAGAAATCCTATTAGAGCCAATCCGGTAAGCGCAACTATGACCTTCTTACCTATAGAAGATCCATAGAATTTTATGAATGAATTAGCGGTAAGATTCATTTATGTGGACACTTTTCAATAGACTCTATAGTTGCTCTTTGCAAGGTTATCAGGACACGAGCTCATTATCATCAATTTTCTTTAAGGTTTCTTAAGAAAATCTCGACATTGGGGTCCGAATACAACAATGTTCGTTAACCATTTAATCCACATTCCGATGAGAATTAGTTCTATTTTAGCCCGTTCACTCTATTTATCTGTCATTCTTGCCGCATCTACGTGTTCGAGCTTATATGCAGCCGAAACACAAACAGGCATTGACCAGCAAATAGATGAAGCTTTCAAACCGGCAGCTGAAGTGACCGGGAAAATGATGTTCAGTCCTGTTACCATATTTGGACAGGATATCCCTTGGGTCATACTTTGGCTGGGCATAGGAGCAGTCATCCTTACCTTTTATTTTAAGTTCATAAACATCCGCGCTTTTGGACTGGCCATTAGAACAGTTAGAGGGAAGTACAGTAAAAGTGATGATCCGGGACAAATCACACACTTCCAAGCGCTCGCATCTGCTTTGTCAGGGACGGTAGGTCTTGGTAATATTGGGGGAGTGGCCGTTGCCATTAGCTTAGGCGGACCAGGCGCTGTGTTCTGGATGATCCTTATCGGATTCTTTAGCATGTCCACTAAATTTGCTGAATGCACACTAGGTGTTAAGTACCGCAAAATAGACGAAGACGGAACTGTCAGGGGTGGCCCGATGTATTATTTGGAACAAGGATTAAAAGACCGCGGCATGGGAGGCCTTGGAAAATTTCTTGCCATCATTGCTGCAATCACCTTCATATTTGGAGCTTTCGGCGCAGGGAACATGTATCAATCCAACCAAAGCTGCGCACTCATATATGATGTGGTCCTTCAACAGGAAACTAACGATGGCAAATGGATCTTCGGTGTCATCATGGCAATCCTAGTTGGCTCAGTCATCATCGGAGGAATCAAAAGAGTCGCCGCCGTTACTTCAAAACTTGTACCGTCTATGTGCATAATATATCTGCTAGGCGGCCTAGTGGTTCTGCTATCTAATATTTCAAGTTTACCCGCAGCCTTTGCCACAATAGTCTCTGAGGCATTTGCCCCCAAATCTGCGATGGTCGGCGGCATTGTCGGTGTCTTTGTACAGGGCATGAGAAGAGCCACATTTTCAAATGAAGCGGGCCTCGGTTCTGCTCCTGTAGCTCACTCAGCGGTAAAAACTACAAAGCCTGCTAGTGAGGGCATAGTCGCTATACTTGAGCCTTTCATCGACACTATCGTTGTTTGCACCATGACCGCACTCGTCATCGTCTCTACTGGAGTTTATGATGTCGGGGACGAAATCGGAACGGGTGGGGGAATACTCCTCACGTCCAAAGCCTTTTCAACAGTCATACCATGGTTCAAGTACATTCTAATGGTCGCAGTATTCCTTTTTGCTTTCTCTACCATGATCACCTGGTCTTATTACGGTGAACAGGCAATTGCTTATCTTTTCGGCCCAGCTAAGAAAATCGCAATGACATATAAGGTCCTCTTCTGTTCATTCGCCATCGTGGGATCCTCCTCACAGTTAGGCAATGTCCTTGATTTTTGTGACGCGACCCTATTCATGATGTGCGTGCCTAACCTCATTGGCGTATACCTCTTATTGCCCGTCATAAAGAAAGAACTTAGTGACTTCACAGATCACGCAAAAAGCATTGATTCAGCAGAAGGTTCTTAGCCAATAAATGGCTCGAAAGTACAACATTGATTCGACTGCAGGCGCAGGCCCTTCGAGCAACATTGATTATAAATCTGAACTCAATGAGCAACAATATGAGGCCGTCACCTCATTAATGGGGCCGGCCCTTGTCATTGCTGGAGCAGGTAGCGGGAAGACCCGAACTCTCACTTATCGAGTCGCTTACTTACTAGATAACGGAATCAAACCCGACAATATTCTCTTACTAACATTCACAAACAAAGCAGCCAAAGAAATGTTACAGAGGGTCGAGGATCTTGTCCCTTATGAGACACGGGCGATCTGGGGCGGCACATTTCACTCTATAGGCAATCGACTCCTTCGCCAGCACGCAGAAAAAGTAGGACTAACAAAATCATTTACCATAATGGACAGAGAGGATCAGAAGGACCTCATGTCCACGTGCATCGCTGCAGCAGGAGTAAACACTAAAGAAATTAGATTTCCAAAGCCTGAACTCTTAGCAACTATGTTCAGCCTCGTTGAAAATACCGGCGAAGAGTTAAGTGAGATTCTTGAATACAGATATCCCTATTTTCTCGACCTATTACGACCAATCCAAAAGGTCGGCAAAGTCTACACTCAGAGAAAAATTGATACCAACAGCGCTGATTTTGATGATCTTTTAATATTGGCTGTGCAGCTCCTCGAAGACAATGAGGACATAGCGCAAATGTACCAACAGCAATTTCAATTTGTCCTAGTCGACGAGTATCAAGACACTAACTGGGTGCAATCAAAATTGATTAACATTCTTTCCAAAAAGCATGGAAACCTAATGGTCGTTGGGGATGATGCTCAATCCATCTATTCCTGGCGAGGCGCAGATTTCGAGCACATCCTTCAGTTCGAAGAGTCATACCCAAAAGCCAAAACATTTAAGATCGAAACCAATTATCGATCAGTTCCTGAGATCCTAGAACTCGCTAATCAGGCAATTTCCGCTAACAAAAAACAATTCAAGAAAAACCTCAAAGCTAATCGTCCAGAGAGGGGACAGTTACCGGCCCTGGTACCAGTGAATGAACCTAACACTCAGGCCGCTTTCGTAGCTCAGCGCATCCTTGAACTAAGAGATGAAGGCATGGAATTAGAGGAGATGGCCGTTCTTTATAGGGCGCACTTTCACGCAATGGAGCTACAAATGGAACTCACTAACAGAGGAATTCCATTCAACATTACTAGCGGCCTCAGGTTCTTCGAGCAGGCGCACGTTAAGGACGTCGCAGCATTCATGAAGCTGGCCGTGAACCTTCGTGATGAAGTTGCATTCAAGAGAATCGCCAGAATGCTTCCCGGCATTGGTATCGTTACCGCCAATAACTTGTGGCTTGAGTGGATCAAATCACCAATAAACAAAGAAAACACTCCTCCAAAATCTTTTTCCGACCACCTCAAAAAATTTAAAGTTCCGGCGAAATCCAAAAATACCTGGATCCAGTTCGGTTACACGATGGATGAGATCGCGCCCCAAGGTGAAATTACTACTCCTCGCGAAATGATATCCTCTATCCTTGGTGGCGTTTACGATGATTACATGCGAAGCAAATTCACTAATTATGACAACCGAATTCAGGATCTGGATCAACTAAAGCGTTACAGCGAACAGTTCGAAGACACTAGCGAATTTCTTGGTCAATTAGCTCTCCTCTCAGGCGTCGAAGGCGAACCCATGAAGCAAAATGAAAAGAAAGATAAGTCTGAAGCTATTACTTTATCTTCCGTGCACCAAGCTAAGGGCTTAGAATGGCGAGTAGTGTTCGTAATTTGGCTCACGGACGGAATGTTTCCCAATTCTCGCGTCATAGAGGAAGACGATGAAGAAGAGTCAGGACTCGAAGAGGAAAGGAGACTTTTCTATGTCGCAGTCACTAGATCAAAGGACGAACTGTACCTCATATATCCTTATATTTGGCCTAGCTCCAGAACAGGCGACGTTATGCAGCGTCCGTCCAGATTCTTAGAAGACTTTGATCCTGAGCTTGTAGAGGAATGGGAAGTAGGTTCAATCGGCGCAACTTGGTAAAAAAAACTTGCTAAGAATCACACAACAAGTCATTCAATTATAAAAATATCACTAATAGCTAAATACAATCACATAAAATATAACATGAGCGACCCCATTACAGTTTCAGTCACAGGCGCAGCTGGCCAAATTGGCTATTCACTGCTTTTCAGAATCGCTTCTGGAGCAATGTTTGGACCGGATCAACCCGTTAACTTAAACTTGATTGAAATCGAACCCGCGATGGGGGCTTTGGAAGGAGTTTGTATGGAACTTGATGATTGTGCTTTTCCTCTGCTAAATAAAATCAATCCAACCTGTGATTTAGACACAGGTTTCTCTAATTCCAACTGGGCACTACTTGTTGGCAGCGTACCGCGCAAAGCCGGCATGGAAAGGGGAGATCTCCTTGGAATCAACGGTAAAATATTTACCGGACAAGGACAGGCAATTAACAATAACGCGTCCTCTGACGTGCGAGTGCTCGTCGTAGGAAATCCTTGCAACACGAATTGTCTTATCGCGATGAACAATGCTCCTGATGTCCCAAATGAACGTTGGCACGCAATGACTCGACTCGATGAAAATCGTGCAAAAACTCAACTCGCACAAAAGGCAGGCGTCCATGTAAGGAATGTCAGTAATATGACTATTTGGGGTAATCATTCCGCCACTCAGTACCCAGACTTTTACAGTGCTAAAATAAATGGGAGTCCAGCTAACGAAGTTATCAACGATGAGAACTGGCTTAAAGATACATTCATTCCCGTTGTACAGAAAAGGGGAGCAGCAATCATTGAGGCTAGAGGATCTTCATCCGCAGCTTCCGCCGCAAACGCAATCATTGATAGCGTTAAGCATCTTACACAAAACACTAAAGAAGGGGACTGGAACAGCGTCTGCGTCTGCTCTGATGGCAGTTACGGCATCGATGAAGGACTGATCGCTTCGTTCCCTGTTAGAAGTGATGGAGCATTATGGGAAATAGTTACTGACCTTGAGCTCAATGATTTCTCAAAGCAGAAAATTGCAGCTTCAGTGGCCGAGCTAAATGAAGAGAGGGAAGCCGTTAAGGATCTTCTTCCCTAAAATTTGACGAATCCTAGCTCGATCCTCGTCTAGCCCTAACGCCCTTAGCCAGTTCTTCCAGAATCGATTCGGTACCACTCCAATCAACGCAAGCGTCTGTGACGCTCTGGCCATATTTTAATGCGCTCAAATCATCAGTTAACTTTTGATTACCTTCCTCAATATTACTTTCAACCATGACGGCAGCAATGTCGGAAGTTCCTTCAGCTAACTGAGCTGATATGTCTGCAGCAACCTTAGGCTGATTTTTATGATCTTTCAGACTGTTTCCATGACTACAGTCGACCATTAACGGTCTTGGAAGATTGCTTTTTTCTAGGAGCCCAGAAGTCTTTGCTATTGACTCCGAATTATAGTTTGGACCCGCTGAAGACCCTCTCAGAATAATATGACAATCCTTATTACCAACCGTACACACAATGGCGCTGACTCCTTGCTTTGTAACAGAGAGGAAATTATGCGGCATTGATGCTGCCTTAATCCCATCAACTGCAATCTGCACACTGCCTCCTGTTCCATTTTTAAATCCGATCGGCATAGATAGTCCGGATGCTAATTCTCGATGAATCTGGCTTTCCGTAGTCCTAGCACCAATAGCGCCCCAAGAAACCAAATCAGCTATGTATTGTGGGCTTATCGTATCAAGAAATTCTGTGCCTGCAGGTACCCCTAATTCGTTAATATCAATAAGAAGCTTCCTAGCAATTTCTAACCCTTTATTAATATCAAAGGAACCATCAAGACTTGGATCATTAATAAGACCTTTCCAGCCAACCGTGGTTCTTGGCTTTTCAAAATAGACTCTCATTATGATGAGTAAGTCATCTTTATGCTTATCAATCTGCTCCTTAAGCTTTGAAGCGTAATCTACAGCAGCATCAATGTCATGAATAGAACACGGACCAACAACGACGAGTAAACGATCATCAGAACCGTTCAGGATAGATCCAGCTGCATTTCTAGTATCGCTAACCAACTTGCCAACAGTGCCACTGACAGTGAATTCAGACATCAACAATGCAGGGGCAATAAGTTGTCTTATTTGATCTATTCTCAGATCATCCGTTTTGTAGTCAGAATTTTGCATTAGCGACCTATCGTGCGTTCATTCATTGATATCAATTCGAATTGTATTGGATTTATTGAATAAGGCATTAAATTTATAAAGATGGTTTTAATAGAATTTCCCTTAAATTGAATTAATTCCACCATATATTAACGTTATTTACGTAAATATGGCAAAATCAAGATTAGACCAGCAATTACTAGCTAAAGGGCTAGTTAACTCAAGAGAAGAGGCTAAAAAACTGATACTTGCAGGAGAGGTATCAGTAAATGGCCATATGGACGATAAAGCCTCGTCAAAGGTATCTGATGATGACGAACTTAAGATTAAAAAGCGCCCAAAGTACGTAAGTAGAGGAGGTTTAAAACTCGAGGCCGCAATTAATCATTTCGACATACAAATAAGAGGGAAAAAGGGCCTAGATTTAGGCTCATCCACTGGAGGCTTTACTGATTGTCTTTTACAATTCGGCGCTGATAAAGTCTACGCTTTTGACGTAGGAACCAATCAGTTGGCCTGGAAATTGAGGAGCGATGAGAGGGTCATTAGCCGAGAAAACTTCAATTGCCGCAATATTAATGAAAGCGATATCAATGATCCAATTGATATTTTAGTTATAGACGTTTCTTTCATTTCATTGGAAAAGATACTTGCTCCTGCATGTAATATCCTTGAAGGCTCAACTGATGTAATATGTCTAATTAAGCCTCAATTCGAACTAAAGCGGGAACAGATAGGCAAGGGCGGAATCGTTAAGGATTCGAATTTGCACGCAGAAGCGAAGTTGAAGATCGAAACATTCGCAGTTGAGGAACTCAAGATGAATCACATAGGTACTATTGATTCGCCAATAAAAGGCGCGGCAGGTAACATCGAGTTTTTGGCTTATTTCCGGCATAGCGCTTAGTTACGCTACTATTTTAAGTAATACTCATAACTTCTTACAATATATGTAATGAAGAGTCCGGTTATTTAATGTGATCAGTGTAACCTTCCCTATTATCATTGATATACGTGTTATTGAAAATAATATCAAAATCAACGACTTTAGTAGCAATAGCTAAGATAGGCTTCATTGCATTTGCATCTATCTCAGGTCAACCCGCATCACTGACACTTACTAACAAATCAGGTAAGGATGTGAAAATCTATTGGATCAAATACAATGGAACTTTGCAGTCATACGGTGAACTTAAAAATGGCTTAACAAAGATTCAAAAAACTTACTCTAATTCCAGTTGGCTCATAAACAGCCTAGACGACAAGCCATTAGGATATTTCCGAACCATCAAAGGTAATAATCTCGCAATCATCCCTAAAAAGACAACGAAAGTTCCCTTCAGAACGATGCAATACACGTCTCGTCAAAGTGCCGACGCGATCAAATGGCAAAAGAGCCTTAGAACTTCGCTTTTCGGACTCCTCAAAATCAATGAACAGGGCAATGACAAAAACTTATCACCTTTAGATGCAGTCAAAACATCATCCCAGGATAAAGGAACTTATCTGTTTCACGAAATGGAACTGAACAGCACTTCAAAGAGTCGAATCAAAGCTGTACTCACCGTCCCTAAAAAGATCAAAGTCCCCCACCCTGCAGTAATTGTTATTGATGGTCACAGCGGAACCAGGCACTCCTGCTACAAGGATCGAGGATTTGCCACTTTACTAGCCGAAAAGGGTTACATCACTGTATCAACTAAGGTCAGCCAACACAGCTTACGTGAAGAAGATAAGACCATGATGGGAGAACGCTTATTAGATCTTATCCGTTGTGTTGATCTTCTTGTTTCAATGAAACAAGTCGATCCAAAACGAATTGGATGCGCAGGAAATTCTCTGGGCGGTGAAATGGCAATGTGGCTAGGCGCAATGGACGAACGGATTTCAGCAACAATGAGTGCGGGTTTTCTGACAACCATGGATCAACTCGAGCAAAATCACTGCAGATGCTGGAAGTTTCCCGGGATAAGAACTCTTGTCGATTTCGCTGACATCTATTGCCTCATTGCACCGAGACCACTCATGTGTCAGAACGGGTTAAGGGAACGCCCGACTTGGTTCACGGTTCCCATCGCAAGACAAGCACTGAAAGAAATTAATCCTATTTACTCTGACTTTAATGCTTCAAGTAATCTTGATTTCGTCCCCCACAAAGGAGGTCACGAAATTGATGTCCCCTCAATGTTCAATTTCTTTGAAAAGCATCTAATCCAGAACGTTAAATAGTTTCACTTCCGGCTAAGCTTAAAGAACAAAATACCACCAATCATAATCATCAGTGCGGTAGGAACCCACATTAGTAGCGGTGCAATCGCATCAGAATCCCTATTGTCTGCGTAAATGATGCCTAAAAAGTATAAAAACGCAACGACCATGCTGACCGCAAAACCTGATGTGGTCTCGCTCCTCTGACTCACTACCCCCAAAGGGATACCGATCAAAGCGAAGGCGAAGCATGCAACTGCAAAAGAATGTCTTTTCTGTATTTCAGTATTAATCTCGTTCCTTTTCTTTTCACTGATAGGTTCAGACCCACTCAGCCGTCGCCTCAACTCACTAGTGTCTAAGTTGCTCGGTTTGAGTTTTTTGGGATTATTGCGGAACGAAGACAAATCCAGGGGGATAGTTGTTTTCTCAGCGCTAATGCCCGGGAGCAAGTTATCAAAGTCAGCGGGATCCTTTTCATTTTTTATGACTCCCTCGGCATTATCTAAAAGCAATAACAACTGATCTTCACTTTCGTCGTATTCGACCCCAGCCTCCATGGCCCTAATATAACGTATGGGTACCTTATTCTCATCAAGCTCAATCACTTCAAGGCCAAGTAATTTGTTACCAATCCTGGACTCGGCATAAATACGATAGTTAGGAAATTGATATATGACTTTATCGGGAACAATTAAAGCCAAAGGATCATCAATAGCCATATTATAGAGCGTTTCTTTCATCGCGGCTTTGCCACGCGGTGCGATTTTGGTATTGATCAAAAAGCTTAAACAAACAAGACACCCCGCAATAAAAAACACTGGACGACACAATCTGAACATACTCATTCCAGACAAACGGAGCGCAAGCAGTTCATTATCAGCTGAGAGCCTGCCAAAAACGAGCAATACACCTATGAGCACACTCCAAGGGATAGTGAAAATTAATGAGTACGGTAATATGTAAAGAATGAACTGAAGGACAGCATTTACCGGCAAGTTCCGGTCAACGAGTAACTCGAAAATCTGCTTAAATAAATTACCTAAAACAAAGATAAGGCTCAATACAATGACACCAAAGATCGTTGCAAATAATACCTGACGTCCGATGTATCGATCGGATTGACTAATTAATGGGCCCACATAGAAGAATAACGCCTATACGTAATTCTTCAAATGGGAGCATTTATTTTGTGCGATGTCTAAGAAACTTCCTCTGATTTAAGCTGTTCATACAACTCAAATGCGTCAGAAGCACTCATTCCTTCATGAACGACGCCCCTGACAGCCTTCATCATTGGAACAGGTGCATCTGCTTGGAATATGTTACGTCCCATATCAACTCCGGAAGCCCCCTGCTCGCAAGCGTCGAATGCCATCTGTAATGCATTTTTCTCTGGTCTCTTCTTACCACCAGCAATAACAATAGGGACAGGGCAACAGCTAGTGATCGTGTCAAAACCATCTTCGATATGATAACATTTGACCATATGACAACCCAGTTCTGCCATGAGCCTTGTGGCCATCCGAAAGTACTTTGGTGACCTCTCCATCGCACGTCCAACTGCAACAACTCCCATCACTGCGATCCCGTATCTTGCTGCAGCATCAATGAGGTTAGTTAAGTTTTGCAATGACTGCCTCTCATGTTCGCTACCTATGAAAACCTGAACCGCAAGAACAGAGGCATTTAACCTTATGGCTTCATCGATATCTACAGCCAAATGTTCATTCGAAAGTGGCTCATAACCGGGACGAGCTAATTTTGCGGGTTGACCACCTATCTCACCTTCCCACTCATCAATAGTACTAACCATGCTAGTGCCTCCTGAGGCTCTTAGAGCAATGGCCTTTTGAGTAGATGCTGGAATAATTGATCTCTGTATTCCTCTTGTAAGCATTAAGCAATCGCAATAAGGCTCTAGCGGAAGAATGGTCTGATCGACTCTTTCTAGGCCAGTAGTCGGCCCCATGAAATAACCATGATCAAATGCGAGCATGATCGTTCTTCCTGATTCAGGGTTGAATATATGTGCCAGTCTATTCTGTAGACCCCAGTCATATTGGTGAGATCCCTTTAAGAAAAAGTTAGGTTTAGTTTGAGGAGTGTCTGTATAATATTCCTTCTGCTTTTGTTCTGTGTTTCCGTCTAAGTCAGCCATTGTTTTCTAATGTTTTGATTTATTTTGTGTAATTAGTTGTTAGCAAAATCTGCCATCGCTCTAAAAATAATAGCAATTGAGCAGGCCCCAGCATCTGGATGACCTACTGATTTTTCCCCAAGTGTCTTTGCCCTTCCCATCATTGCAATCATGTCCTTACTCTGATCTCTTCCTGATTCTGCTGCGGCGGCAACGGCCTCTAGGGCCTCATCGATTGGTAAATTCTTAGATTTTATAGACTCATTAGCTGCTGGATCAAGCGCATCAATCATTGTCTTATCACCAGGAGAAGCGCCTCCACGGGCCTGGACACCTTCATTTGCAGCAACCAAGAAATCGGAAAGTGATGATGCATCAAATACAGGTTTTTCAGCTAGGGTCTTCGCTCCGCTACGGAAAAGAGTCCCAAAGAGGGCTCCCGAAGCTCCGCCCATTGAACTCATCATGGCCATACCAGTCGCATTGAAAATCGATTTAACATCGAAAAATGATTCGCTTTCAAGTTTCTCTAAGACTGCCGTCATCCCCCTTTGCATTCCTAGCCCATGATCCCCATCACCAAGATTTCTGTCAGCATCGGTAAGTATCGGTTCGGCTTCGATGATTTTCCTTGCAAGGAGTTTCACCATTTCTAGTGATTCTGATACATCTAGAGATTCTTTGGGCATTAATAATTGGCAATAAAATTTAAAGTTTTGTATAGCACAATGACTCACAGGGAAGGTCCCAATATCCCTTAAGCTCATCATTGAGCTTTGTCACGCTAAACGAAATTCCAGTCATTTCCTGACAAGTCACTAAAGGGCCAACGATCGTATCATAAACAAGGATACCTCGCTCGTTAAGATATTCCTTGGCCTTCCTAAGACATATCAAGCATTCCATCATCGTTGTGGCTCCTAGACTATTTACAAACAATAAAATCTCATCCCCTTCTTTTAACTCGTCCACATCTGAATCGTCAGCAAAATCTTTAAAAATCAGGTCAAGCATTTGTGGAGTCAAATCATCAGCTGTCGTCATCGGTATTTCAGAAACACCCGGTTCACCGTGAATGCCCATACCCAAACCTATGAGTGCCTCGTCAATCTCGAAGGTCGGCTTACCAGTCGCAGGTATTGATCCAGGCGACATTGAAACTCCTACTGATCTTGTCTGAAGAACCGTTAACTTAGCAATCCGCTCAAGCTCATCCAAACTTTCAACTGATTGTGACGCAGCGCCGACCATCTTTACTATGAGAACTAGCCCTGCAATCCCACGCCTCTGATCCTTAGACTTTGCAGGAGCAGAACAAACATCATCAGTAATTAAAACTGTCTTAACTTCGATTCCCTCCTCTGAGGACAATTCGGCCCCGATATCGAAGTTCATTACATCTCCTGCATAGTTTCCGTAGAGATACAGAACGCCCTTTCCTCTACTGACCGCTGATGTAGCTTCAAGTACTATATCTGGTGGCGGTGCAGCAAAAATATCACCACAAGCGGCTCCGTCAGCAATATTAGTCCCCACTAAACCATGATAAATAGGCTCATGCCCTGAACCTCCCCCAATGAGTAAAGCTACCTTACCTTCAGGTATTTCTGTCTTAATTATGGAGCGAGTTCCAACCTTTACACAGTCACCGTCATAAGCCTCCACAAGACCATCAATAAGTTCATCAGCTACTTTTAAAGGGTCATTAATTAGTTTTTTCATTTATGAGATAAAATTTAAGTGAATTGGATAAGAGCAAATCTGTAGGTCTCTCGCAAGATAAAAGGCTACAAATGATTAGTTTAAGTCATTTAAGAGGATAAAATTTTAATTGCACCAATCTTGCTGACAGACTGGAATTTTAGCGAAAAACAGTTAAGTTTTCAAGATAGACATTTCTGTGACTGGAATATCAACCATATTACTCTATCTGCTCTTTCAAGTTGTCGATCCAGCATCCTCAAAAGGATCTGACACTGAACATGTAGACATTAAAAATCTTCCGAATTGGACCGCAGCCTTATCAGCTCACAATGACGGATTATCTGATGTCGCTTTATTAAAATTAGAAGAAATCAATTCACGTCAGGACTTATCTGATGAAAACAGAACAAGAATCAGAGCCCTCTTAGTAGAGAATCTAGTAAGAACTGGTCAATATGAAGAAGCCCTCAGTGCCGCAAAGGGTGATGAATTGCCATTCTGGAGAGGAATGGCCCTGTCAGGGCTAGGACGACTCACCGAAGCGTTACCAATATTACATCAATTCATAGACGACCCTTCAGACACTAGGCATGAGCACGCATTAATAACTATATCCTCTGCCTACAACTCCATAGGAATGGTGGATAAGTCCATTCAACTAATCTCTGAGTCTCTAGAGAACTCTAAAGATTCACTTAGGAGCCCAATTATATACTTAATTTTGGCTGATCTACACATCACTAAAGCCAACTATAATGAGTCTATAGCATTACTTAATAAGGCAACTATCAGCCCAAAATCCAGCTTCAAGCTTTTATCCGAAATTATAAGATCTAGAGCCCTACTCCGCTCAAATAAGCTTGTAGAAGCTGAGGAACTGCTAAGAAAACTCTATCTTAACCCTAAAGAATTTTCCCCAAGTATTTACCAAACTTTGAATCTTCTAAGAGCCGAAACCCATAAAAAACTGAAACAATTCGATGAAGCTCTATCGGTACTGCAAGCTGCCGTTGAAAACGCCCCTTCCGGGACTAACACTTTTCCTTTCTTTGACAGCATGCTTCTGCTTAAGGATGACATCAAAGAGCAAATTAATAATTTATTACAGAATTGGATCAAATCCAAAGACAACCAACTCTCAAGGCAGGCCACTTATTACAATATTGAAGCAACCTCAACAGAGACAGAATCTGCTTTAATTAAGTTAAAAGAACTAACTAAGACTGAAGATAAAATTTCTTTGCTAGCAAATATATTGATAGCAAAGCTTTTGATTAACGATTCGAAGCCTCAGGATGCCCTTGAAATACTCTCTGGGCTGAGCGAGCAAACAAATGACAGGAAAGCAAAGGCGACGATTGCTTTTCTTGAGGCAAGTGCACATACATCCACAAAAGATTTCAGATCTGCAAAAGAGAGTTATTTGAAGGTAACTTCTCCCGAATATTCAATTACTGCTGCTTTTAACTCTGCCCTCACTGAGGTTAAGGCGAATGAAAAAAATGAATTCTCATTTGAGATTTCAAGCTTCAACAAGATAGGAAGCATTACCGCACGTGGGGATCTGATGATAGAACAGGGACTCCTATTAGCCTCTGAGCAGAACCCATCAGCATTATCTAAACTTGAAACATTTACTACACAATTCCCTCAACACCCGAGAACGGCCGAAGCTCATTTAGCTATTGCTGCTATTAACCTTTTAGCTTTCCCACCCAAAACTAAGTCTGCCCGTGAGGCGCTTTCCTTAGCTAGGAATTACGCGATAAACCCAACTGACAAGAAGAGAGCCGATTATCTCGCTTTCTGGATCGAAGAAAGCGCAAGCAACCTCAACGAATGCCTAAAATTTGGTGATTCTTTCATAAAAAAATGGCCAGACTCTTCCCAAGCTCCAAGCGTCCGCATGCGTCAAGCAGAGTTATCTTTCAGAAACAAGGACTATTCAGAATCATTGCACAACTTTGAAAAGCTCTATACGGATTATCCAAATTCGCCCCTATCTATGAGAGCAAGGTTCTTTGCAGGGCATTCCGCGCGCCTTACCCTAACAGAAGAAGGCTCAAAAAGAGCTTTGTCATTGTGGCAAAAGGTAGCAGAAAGTGATAGCGCACTAGCACCCAGAGCAAGACTCGAACAGGCCAAGCTTAAATTAAACACCAATCTGAGAACCGAAGCTATACAGATCCTCGATTCTATTATTGAAGAATCCAAGATCGACGGCATAAAAATATCAGCACTAACATTGAAAGGGAAAGCCCTCTATGAACTGGGAGGGACAAATGCCAGCAAATTTAATGACTCGATCGAAGCCTTTAACCTGATTTTACAATTTAAATCTCTCCGAACTCGTGACCGAAACGAAGCCCTTTTCCGTAAAGCTAAAGCTTACGAATTACTTGGGCAGATCACCAAATCCTTAGAATCTTTCTATGATATACTGACAGCTCCTAGGCCCCCACTAGCAGAAAATGAATCGCCAGAACTACACTGGCACTATAAAGCAGGTTTCGAATGCATACGAATTCTTGAGAAGCGTGGTGCGAATCAAGACCTTAAGGCTGCTATAATTATTGCCGATCAGCTCTCAAATACCCCAGGAATACGCTCTAGTGAAGCTAAGACTCTAGGCGAGCGCCTGAGGCTAGAGAACTTTATATGGAAGGACTGATGGTTCTAACTCCCCCTAGATAGAGTTAGGAGAGAAGCGAGTGAAGCATATCGCCGAAACAAATCAAAAGCATTGCAGTAACGGCGGTGGAGGACACTAGAACAATGCCCACAGCAATGAGCCGCTTTGATCTTTTACTTCTGGGAATTAGCCAAAAAACGAGAACAGACAACACCAATAAAGTCACCATCAGCATTATTGATGTCCAAAAAGCGTTCGCAGGATAACTTTCACTTCTAACGATTTTATAATCATTAACGAGCCATACCGATGTCAGAATCAAAACTCCAATAACAAATGAAGACAAGTATCTGAGCTCTGATTTGAATTTCATTATAATCAAAATATAAGGCAATATAAACTATATCAATTCATATTATTATGAAAGAATAGTTTTAATATCATCATCGTTTAGACCACTCATCATGGGCTCAGAATCATTGATAACGACATCGATCAATCCTTTTTTGCGATCTTGAAGCTTAAGGATTTTTTCCTCAACAGTACCAGCTGCAATCAATTTATATGAATTGACTGGTTTAGTTTGTCCTATTCGATGCGCCCTATCAGTTGCCTGATTTTCGACTGAGGGATTCCACCATGGATCAAAATGAATGACTGTATCTGCTGCCGTAAGATTCAAACCATAGCCACCAGCTTTAAGCGAAATAAGAAACACTGAATGGCCATTTTCATCATTTTGAAAAGACTGAACCTGAGAATCTCTTTGTTTACGTGAAGTTGATCCATCTAGGTAATAATAACCAAAATCATTTTCACTCAGCTCTTTTTCAATAATCTTGAGCATACTAACAAATTGAGAAAAGATTAGAACTTTGCCACCAGAACTGATCGACGAACGTATAATCGTCATCATTGGGCCAATTTTTCCTGATGAATGCTCTTCAATCTGTTCAGTACCCAAATTAACTATATTTGAATCGCAACAAACCTGTCTCAATCGAAGTAAAAGGGAAAGGACCTCCATCCGCAAGGTCTGCTCCTTATCTACGGAATTAAATTTCAATAATTGTTCTTTCCCTATACGTAAAATCCCTTCGTAAGCCTCTCTCTGCTTGGATGTTAGCCCACAGTGAATGATTTGTTCCGATTTTCCAGGCAAATCATCAAGGACCATCTCTTTCGTTCTACGAAGAACGAACGGTGACACTCTCCTCTTTAAATTTAAACGGTCTGATTCAGTAACGTTTACTGAATAGCGTTTAACAAAATCTTTTTTGTAACCAAGGTAGGAAGGATTCACCAACTCCATAACACTCCATAGATCTAGGAGCTTATTCTCAAGAGGCGTACCTGAAAGCGCCATCACCGCATAAGAATTCAAAGAAGCCAGAGCTTCAAAGGTTTTCGTATCAGGATTTTTTATGTATGATGACTCATCAACAACGATCAGAGGAAAATGTATTTCTTTATATGATTTCGAGTCATTAACGACCGTAGCGTAACTAGTAATAATGATATCAGAAGTGGCAATTTTTAGGAATTTGTCAGCTCTATCTTGTCCATGAATGATAAGAATTTTACACTCATTAGTGAACCTTTCGATTTCACGCCTCCAATTATCAATTAATGAGGTAGGGCAAATGATTAAAGTCGGTCCTTTTAGCCAATTAGCCGAACAGATAAGCGCTAAAGTTTGTATAGTTTTCCCTAACCCCATTTCATCAGCCAAAATGATACCGCAACCCTTACTGAGGCGCTCATTCATCCAGTTCACGCCTCGGTGCTGATAGTCTTTTAATGTGGCTGAAAAGCAGAACTTTGATGGATTCAAATCCTCAAGCTCATCCACAACTGAAAAATCAGCTAGATCATGCAAAAGTACCTTAGTATAGAAAGCTTCTGCTGCCTCGACTCTCCTCTTAACTGTACCATTGTCCACTGACTGCTCGATTGAAGAAAGTTCAAACCCATCAAAGAGCTCAGAAATGCCCCTATTATGTAAAACCAACAAATCGCCCCTGGTCCCCTTCTTTGATGATTTACCCTGACTCAGAAGAAGCTTAATATCATTCTCTGAAATCTTGGTTCCCTTAGTTCCAATAAACTCCAATTCGAAATCAAAGTAACCGCCTCGCTCCTCTTTAACTTTGACTCTGGGTCTCACCTTTTCGATTTCTTTAGTGACCCTATAAAATCTATCACCAAGAATAACCTCAACTTCACCACCGCGAATCACTTCATCAAGCTCACCAGCATAAAAAGAGAAGACATTGTCCTCTCCCGAAATGGCCCACTGATATACATTAATACTTTCGGAGTCAGTCTGCTTAGAAAGCTCAATAGGAGTGAAATTTTTGGCATCATGACCTCGAAGTGATAGTAATTGGGAGCTTTCAAGCAAATCGTTAGAAATATCATTTTTTTGGTATATGAACTCGGCCCTGATCTCAATGTTCTTGAGCGAGCCCTCAACGCTAAGTTTAAGCTTTGGTTTAGCAGGTAATAAACGAAGCGATTTAATCAAGCCATCTGAACATTCCATGTGGAACAAGCTATTGATTACAGGGGAGTTACATCTCAACCAATCTATTGATACAAGAGTTGAAACCTCTTGATCGGGACACGCAAGCAGATCATCCAATGCATCAAGAACGTCGTCTGATAACGCTTCACTCTCAGTTGGCATCAAAACATTAAGTTCTGAATTCAACACCCATAGGTTAGTCCCGAAGCGTAAAAAAAAATGCTCACACATAGCGATCCTTGATAATTTTACTGAAGAATTGTCCTCTCTCGATTTTTGAACAATCAACGGCAACCGACCATTTGTTTCTGAAATCACAAACGGATTAATCATCTCGGAATGTTTTGATTTAAACGCAACCCTCATCCCTCGAAGTAATTGAAGAATCCTATCCAATTCAATTCGATTGCAATTGACCTCCAGTCCTTCGGTTAACTCGACATTACCCAAAACTTTCTTCAATTCAGATAGTTGATTAACGGGTGGACATTTATCACTACTGGATGACTCAAATATAATTAAAAATGACTTAATCGTGGCAAGATTATTAAATTCACAATGGATCACCGGTAATAAATTGTTTTCGTGTAAAATACTCGTATCCACCTCATCTTCTGGTACTTGCAATCCTTTCTTCTGAGTTTCATTTTCTCGCCTAATCGAATCCAAAACTACAGCCATCGAGTGCTCACAGATCCTTCCTTCTTTTATTGCTCGCTTGCACCTGCAAAGATTGTCAACATCCTCAAGTGTTCTGAATTTAAGACCACAAACGTATTTTTTTCTCCCCTCTAGAACATAACCTGTGAATAAAAGGGATCCATCAGGATCATTCAAAAGGCTACTCGAGGAGTTTAAAACAGACCCTGCAGCAACATAAGTCTTTGCCTTTTTGAAACATTCCCAACCTCCCAAACCTGCCAAATCCTTTTCTTCAATTACCATGTCATATTAAATGAATTACAATAATGTTTTTACTCGAATCAAAAAGATTAAGTATATTGATTTTTAGCCAAGAATGGTAGATGTGAAGTATTCACTATTTGATGAAGATTGTAGCCATAGCCAACCAGAAAGGAGGAGTCGGAAAAACAACGACATCAATCAATTTGTCAACATGCATTGCTTCAAGCAGCAAAGAGAGTGTCTTACTAATTGATCTCGATCCACAAGGAAATACGACTAGTGGTCTTGGTTTAACACCAGAACCAGAGACAAGCTTATATGAGGTACTACTCGGAACAGAGAAAATAAGCTCAAGAATACGAGAAACAAGATTTGAAAACCTTTCGATCATTCCTGCAGACATGGATCTTGCAGGAGCAGAAATAGAACTGGCGCAATCTGAAAATCACCTCACTCGTTTACGTGAAGTCCTATCAAAATTGAAGAAATCCTCAGATTATGACTACGTGATCATTGATTGCCCTCCATCACTCGGCGTTTTAATGACCTCCGCACTCGCTGCCGCTGACGAACTACTCATTCCTCTTCAATGTGAATTCTTTGGCCTCGAAGGGCTCGCAAAAATCGTTCATGTGCAGGAACAAGTTAGACTCTCCGGCGCAAATCCCAATGGCAGTATCGAAGGCATCGTAATGACCATGTTTGACGGTAGAACGAATCTGTCAAAACAGGTCGTCGAGCAGGTCCGACAATACTTCCCTGATGAAGTCTATAAGACTGTCATAAGAAGATCTATCCGACTAGGTGAAGCTCCAAGCTATGGGCAATCCATCATCGAATATGACAATAATTCAAATGGCGCCATCGATTACCGCTCTTTAGCTAAGGAATTCTTAAAAAGACACAAATAGCTATTCATAACGTACAGACTCTTACTCAATTATTTACTAGAGTTGCAAGGCAAAGCTATTGGGTCATATTTCATAAAATTTCGCACGAATCAAACACACTTTGAAAACCTTAGGAGATAGAAACCGGAATAGATAAATGGTTAAATGGATACTCAAGAAAATTGTTGGCTCTAAGCACCAAAAAGAGCTAAAAAAACTCAAAGCTACGGTTGAGAAAATCAATCAGTTAGAAGCTGAATTTCAGTCACTTTCTGATGATCAGCTAAGAGAAAAGACAGTCAGTTGGAAAGAGCATCTCAAAAGCTTTGAAGTCGAACTTGATCAAGAGATCGATGCTTGGAAAAATCAGGAACTCCAAAGCATATCTGAGAATGATCATCAAACCAGGCGAGACATTGAGGAACAAGCGAGACACAGAAAAAACGACCAGATCGCTTCTATTCATCAAAAACAGGACGCTTATTTAACTCAAATCCTTCCTCAGGCGTACGCAATCGTAAAGAACGGCGCACGAAGAATGGTTGGGCTATCTTATTCAGTATGTGACCAGCCAATGTCTTGGGACATGATTCATTTCGATTGCCAATTGTATGGAGGAATTGGACTTCATAGAGGAATGATAGCAGAAATGGCTACGGGCGAAGGAAAGACTCTAGTAGCAACATTGCCCGTCTACTTGAATGCCCTTACTGGGAGAGGCGTTCACGTAATTACTGTAAATGATTATCTTGCACGACGTGATTCCGAGTGGACCGGTGAATTATTAAAGTTTCTAGGACTTTCTATCGGCTGCATTCAAAGCCAAATGCCTTCAGACAGAAGGCGTGAAAACTATAATTGTGATGTTACGTACGGAACCAACAGTGAATTTGGTTTCGATTATTTACGTGATAATGGAATGTCCCACTCAATAGATGAGCAAGTACAACGAGGCCATTACTTTGCAATCATTGACGAGGTGGACTCAGTCCTAATTGATGAGGCTAGGACCCCACTCATCATTTCTGGGCCCTCGACAGTCACTCATACACAACAATATGACCGGTTCAAACCACTCGTTAACCAACTAGTAAAGAAACAAACCACTCTATGTAATGAATCCATGCAGGAGGCCAAACAGGCACTAGATTCAAGTGATTCAGAGACCGCAGGAAGAGCCATGGTCAAAGTTAAATTCGGCCAACCCAAGAATAGACAACTCCTTAGACTAATGGAGGAACCCGAGAATCGAAGAATTTCCGAAAAGTCCGAGCTTAGTCTTTACCAAGATACTCATAAAAAGGCCTTATTCGAGCTAAAAGAAGAACTTTATTTCACCGTAGAAGAAAAATCACATGATGCTGACCTCACTGAAAATGGCAGATCATTTCTCAATCCTGATGATCCTGATGCTTTCGTTCTTCCTGATCTTGCCACAGCCTTTTCGGAAATTGATGGCGATGAATCAGTGTCTGATCTTGCACGTGAAAAAAAGAAGAATGATCTGCAAAACAAAATGGACTCTCAAGGTGAAAGAATTCATAGCATCTCTCAGCTTCTAAAGGCTTTCTGCCTATATGAAAAAGACGTGGATTACGTTGTCACCAATAACAAGGTAGTCATCGTTGATGAAAATACAGGAAGGGAAATGCCAGGAAGAAGATGGAGCGATGGATTACACCAAGCCGTTGAAGCAAAGGAAGGAGTCAAACTCGAAAAAGAAACACAAACTCTGGCAACAGTCACTGTTCAGAATTATTTTAGGCTCTATGAAAAATTAGCAGGAATGACAGGCACAGCAGAAACCGAAGCTGCTGAATTTAGTGACATATATAATCTTGACGTACTGCCAATACCTACCAATAAACCCGTACAGAGAATCGATAACAATGACCGGATCTTTAAAACGAGACGTGAAAAGTATGGCGCAGTCGTGCAAAGCATTAAAGAAAAGAACGCCAAGGGTCAGCCAATACTAATTGGAACTGCTAGTGTCGAAGCTTCAGAAACTGTTTCTCGTTACCTCAAGAGAGAAAAAATCGGCCACTCTGTTCTTAATGCAAAGTACCACCGACAAGAAGCTGAAATCATTCAACGCGCTGGCCAAAAAGGGTCAGTCACTGTTTCCACAGCAATGGCAGGAAGAGGAACCGACATTAAACTTGGAGAAGGTGTTGCAGAAATTGGCGGCCTTTGCGTCATGGCAACTGAAAGGCATGAGTCTAGGCGAATCGATCGCCAACTCAGAGGAAGAGGCGCCCGTCAAGGTGATCCCGGAGAATCAATATTCTACATAAGCTTCGAAGATGACCTAATGAGAAACTTTGGAGCAGCGGACAAAATGACCAAAATGATGGAAAAGTTCGGAATGAAGGAAGGCGAAGAACTTTCTCACCCACTACTAAACAGATCTGTCCAGACTGCTCAAAAAAGAGTCGAGCAACGCAATTATCAAATGCGTAAGCGGGTTCTTGATTTTGATGACGTGATGAACAATCACCGTGAAGTCGTCTACGAGTACCGGAACGAGGTCATCGCTAGTGCCAACCCAAGAGAAATAATTTTTGCGGCCATCGATGAGTCCGTTCCAAATAAAGTTCTAATGTTCCTGGAAGACCCTGATCCTGATAATGATCCTGACTATGCCGGCCTAATTAATTGGGCGAATTCTAATTTCCCTATAGGCTTACACCGAGACGATCAGAATATAACAGGAAAAGATCCTTACGAGGTTTCTGATTTCCTCATCGGCAAAATTAAAGAGATCTATGAACTTAAAGTCCAACACGAAGAGCCTGATCACTTAGATAACCTTGAGCGGTCCGTAGTCTTGGGTTCTATCGATCGTTTGTGGCAAGAGCACCTATACAACATGGATGCTTTGCGAGAAGGCGTTGGTCTCCGAGCTCATGGCCAAAAGGATCCATTGATCGAATATAAAAATGAAGCATACACAATTTTCAAAGAGGTATGGGCTGACATGAAGGCAGAGATCCTTATTAATCTGTTCCGCAGCACAACTAACATTGAGGCTTTCCAAGACTTTTTACGAAATCTCCCCATGAATCAAGGCCGAGGCAACGATGAAAGTCCTGCCATCGGGCAGTCTACTAACACAGCAAATGCCCCCCAAAGCTCTGATCCTGAACTCGAACCACAAATAACAATACCCGTAACACGATCAGCACCTAAGGTCGGAAGAAACGAGCCATGCCCTTGCGGCAGTGGCAAGAAATTCAAGCAATGCTGCGGTAGAGGCGATTGATCATTCTTTATTTATATAAAAATCCCTGAACTTTTAAAGTCACAGCCAAATGTTAGCAAACAGTAAGAGAATTAGATTGCTTATATGCTTTTTGATATCACTCGCATCACTTGGCCTTTCCCCTGCTCAAAGTGGTCCAGTCAAATTAGAGCTAGTATCAGACACAGGCTCAGTCAGTCCCGGCTCGACGTTCAAAGTCTCCGTAAAAGCTACAATTGATAAGGACTGGCACATTTACTGGATCGGATCTGGAGAAAGTGGACTGCCTACAGAAGTTTCATGGACTGCACCAGATGGTTTCGAAACCACACCAACGGAATATCCAGTACCTCACAAAACCGTTCAATCTTTCCCTGGACTCACCTTAACAAGTCACACATACGAAGACATTGTATATTTTACTACCAGCATAACTGCTCCAAGTAATTTTGATGATCTAAAGTCAATCAAAGTACTCGCTTCCGTGGACTGGCAAGCCTGCAAGGAAACTTGTCTGCCACCAGTAACGACGCCGCTATCAATTGATCTACCCATTGGGCCAACTACAGCAACTCTAGACAGCGAATCCATACTTTCTGATTGGAACAAATCTCAATCACAACTCCCCATCATAAAAGCGCTAGCTCGGACCGATTTCGGACACTTAGAAATCTCAAGCAAACTCAGCAAAGATCTCCAGAATCAAATCGGCAAGGATCCCTATTTGATGTTATCCGACAGCTCAATCATCAAAGAAAGTGATGGACTAATGATGGACTTGGAAAATGATGTCCTCACTCTCTTTGCCCCACTCGAGGACGAGTCATACGAAATCAATGGTTTATTACAAGGATTTCTTCTTACCAGTGATAGTAGTAAAGCTTTCTGGTTAACTACAGAAACTCTAACAATTGACGAGACTCAAACCGTTACCGCTTCTTCAAAATCATACCCAAGTATCGACAGCCCAGAAGCTGAGCCATATCTCAAAGCCATTGAAGAACTAACCAAAAACAATCAGACAAAGAAAGGCTCTTTCTTTTTAATGCTATTTTTTGCATTCCTCGGGGGGATCATACTGAATCTAATGCCTTGCGTGTTCCCCATTTTGGGAATTAAGATTCTTGGTTTCGTTCAGCAATCAGGGAGCGACAAAAGAAAGATCCGCCTTCATGGCTGGTCATTTGCTTCAGGAATTTTCGTCTCATTGTGGCTACTTGTTAGTGTACTTTTTTTGGTTCGCAACAGTGGCGAGAGCGTGGGCTGGGGATTTCAATTTCAGCACCCTTGGTTTGTACTGAGTCTCATTGGAGTAATGTTTATATTTTCGCTTAATCTGTTCGGACTATTTGAAATTGGAACGTCATTGATTGGCACTGGAAGCAAACTTCAAAACAAGAAAGGCTTATTAGGCAGCTTCTTTTCTGGCATCTTAGCAGTGCTCGTCGCAACGCCTTGCACTGGTCCTTTCATGGGACCCGCTCTCGGCTTTGCCCTTTCGGGCCCAGAAGTTCAAGGATATGCGTTGTTTACCTCTCTAGCTGCCGGACTCTCACTCCCTTACGTTGTTTTATCCTACATGCCAAAACTAGTGGACGCGCTACCACGTCCCGGCAAATGGATGGAAACATTCAAACAATTCATGGCGTTCCCACTTCTAGCCACCGTAATATGGTTGCTAAATATACTAGGCAAGGCAATTGGGCTTTCATCAGTAATCTGGACCCTTTTAGCTTTGGTGATACTTGCATTAGGTCTGTGGATATACGGCAAATATTCAAATCCTCTATCAAGCAAACCCATGACCAAGTGGCTTGGAAGAATGGCTCTCTTATTATCCTGCTTGATTTGCTTTAAAATTGCCCAAAACGTTACCCAAATGGACTCAGTAGTTGCTGAGAGCACAAACAGCAAAACTGTGCACGGTTTAACTTATGAACCCTTCGATCCAATAGTTGCATTAGAACATGTGAAAAACGGAAAGAACGTATTCATAGACTACACTGCTGTTTGGTGAGCAGTCTGCAAAACCAATGAACAGTTTGTTCTTCACAGTAAAGAGGTAAGCGAAAAGATTAAGGAACTTGGGGTAATACCAATGATTGCGGATCAATCTGATAAAGACAATTGGATCCTTAGCGAGTTTCTTGAAAGACTTGAACAGCAAACGATTCCGTTTTATCCGATAATTTTAGGATCTAAGAGTGGAAAGATTGAAGAATTACCGAATCAACTCTCTCTCCCTGCCATTACTCCAGAGGCCGGCAAAAGAAAATTCATCAAAAAGCTTGAAGAATTAATAAAATCCTAATGAAAGCTACTCAACTTCGCTGCGTAGTTTTTCAAAATCATTATACAAAATCGAATTCGGGACAGGTTTAATTGTCTTAGATGCTAACAGAATTGCATCTGAGGCCTCATCCATGCGATGGTCCAGCAAACAGTTCCTTACATATGGATCAATCAAATTGTAAAATAAATGCCCACCACTTGAATTCTTAAACTGTTCTAGCGTAATTTTATATTTCCTATGAGCTTCACCCCAATTTTTTGCTCTCTGAAGGTCAAAGACCTCATCGCTAGCAACAGTGACACCAAGATCAAATCGCCCTGAACGGTTCTCGTTAATGATCTGGCGACTCAACTTTAAGGCCGCCGAATCCAAGTTAAGTTTCCTTAAAATTTTCAATAGCTCGATCTGCCCCTTCGCTTTAGTTCCCTTCTCTTCTTTAAAATTAGTTATCCACCTTGCCCAAAAAACCTTCATCGCATCAAGATTAGCCTCACTCTCATTAAGGTAATTTAGTTCTATTTGCCAAGGTTCCTTACTTCTAGGCATGATTTTAGCCGCAACCTGTAAGAGTGGCTGAAATTGTGATGAACCTGCATTTAAAAGGGCCCAAGCCAAAACCAATTTTCCTTTACCGTATGAAGGACTGTCGCCATTGGATTTTAAAATAAATTCAAACTGTGTATCACTTATTCTCTCCCATGTTTGGGGGTCATACGCAAAACCCACTGGGTACTTTTCACTGGCCCATCGAGCCGCATTCAGCTTCCACCTCCCTCTAGACTCCAAAAAACCTACCCAAGCGTGCCCACCGGACCGGCCTTGTCCCATAAATAAAATTGATGGTATCCCTTGTGACTTGGCAGCATGCGAAGCGAAATAACTCTGATCCATACAGATACCGCCCTTCTTCAGTCCTATATCAATTAAGCGGTACGGCCCGTGAGGCCATTCATAAGTCTCACTGTTAATTCTTTGTTGATCATACGGTATTATTTTATACAAGCGCTCAAGATCTCCTATGCTTTTAAGCTTAATTTGCTGCGCATACTTGAGTTCGTTTAATTGGACTGGCGTATCAATTACAAAACAAAGCTCCCTTATGGATAGTCTATCAAGACCAATTTTCAGACGTCCACTTTCATGAGATATAACGAAAAAATTAAACAATGCCAAAACATCCAAATCGCTAATAGGTATATCATTTCTGTTAACATTGGGGTGAGGCCAAGAATCAGGGAACGGCTCATCCCACACCATCGCTATCGCGATTGCAAGATTCATATACCGCTTAAACTTCTTTTCATCATCGGTAATCAATTTAGATAAAATTCTGACAAATTTTATCTTATTATCTGATGCATTAATGTACCTAACGGACTTCTCACTTAGCCCATCCACAGAAAGCAATGCTTTGCAATTTTTAAAAGCATCACTGGAAGATTCTAAATCATGGAAATATGGAGCGAGTAGTTTTTTTGACCAATACACCTGAGCCACCCAGTTCCAAAAATGACTACTGGAAAGAAGTCTGTTTATGCTGTGCGATTGACCAACTTTCAACAACCGATCATTCATTAGTTGCACGCTCTTCATCCAATTAGTTGGATTAGAATGTGAATTTGACCACCTTTGCTGAAGATCTTTACTCCATACTGGGATAGAATATTTTTGCTCAGCCCGAAGCGGAAACACGAGCGCTACATAAAGAACAAATAAAAATAGCTGAGTGATCCTTAACCGGGTTGTGTTTTTCTTCATCAGTATTCTTATTTCAAAACAATTTTATTCGATCAATTATTTTTATAAACTTTTCATTAACCTTTTATCCGAAACACCAATTAACTAGTAGTTTGGAATTCTTAAAAGTTAAATCTTAAGAATTGATTTTAAAAAATACAATAATTTTATGTGATTTAATCAGTATAATACCTTGCACTATAAAACAAATGTTTCATATATTTAGGATGTGTTAAGTATTATTAACTGATTAAATTTGCTTAACATTTTGAGGGGATACGGGGTGGCGCTGGTGTTTTTAGGTTGAGGTTCCTAGCCAGTGTCACCTCATTCTTTTTCTAAAGAGGCATCACCTAACATCCGATGATTGACTTTATATCGGCAAGGAATCAATTCCACTTCTCAGCCTCGTATCAAGTATTTTAACTATCCCCTCATGCTCAGAAAGAAGCCCACTCACGTAAGTCTTCAGACCATTGCTTTTCGCCTCCGAGTCTAAGCATATCGTATGTATGTCACCACCCTCACCAGCGTGCCTGCCTGGAGAAATGAAAAGCATCGAAAGAATAACGTCATCACAAAACCCATCAGAACCCAACAGGTTCTCTAATAGAGGCTGATTGAAATCATACTCAGGCTCAGGCCTAGATTCCATAGAGGATGGCTCAACCATACTAACTTCATCGGATAAAATATCTTTCAATTGGTTCGCTATAAAGTTCCTAACATCGTTCACCTTTTTTCTCGGCGTACCATGATCTACGAGCGTAACCGAGGGTCTCTTTAACTGATTTTCTGAAATTTTAATCCTAACTAAGTCAGCCAGGATTTGTGCTACATCATCATTCTGTACATTTTCTATGTCAACTAGAGGGTCAGCAATCCTGACTTTAAGATTGGAAAATTGTTTTCTCATCTGCCCTATTCTTTGAGGCAAATACTCATAGATAGCTGCGCTGCGTCCGAAAAATAATGGGACTACAAGAAAGTTAGCTATTCCATTAGAAAGTTTTTCTTCAAGGAAGGGCTCAGTAATATCAGCAGGAACACCATCAAGGTCATCAGAATCAATTTTAGTTGAATGTAACAATGACACCGGATGAATTGGACGACCCGAGTGAATGGATAACTCTTTAGCAATTCGGCGCAGATTTAACACGGATGCTGCCCTATGTGATCCGTTATCTACTAATAAAATGCAGTTTTTTCCCTCCATATACTTTTAGCAAAGTGATCCTCGACTATTTAAATATGCAATTGATATTTCAACTAATCCAACACCAATAATGATCAATTCCAAAGGTTAATCTATAAGTTGCTCTACTCATCTCTCATTACAGAAATGAAATCCATTAGTATTATCTATACCTTGATTCTGTCATCACTTTGCCTGCAAAGCGCTGATCTTGTGAGGGAGGTTGAATTCAATGACGGAACGCGCCTTATCCTTACGCTCAAAGATCAGCCCTTTATCTTTAAAAGCTTCTTAAATAACAATCAGATCGAAAACATTAAACTAAATCTTTCAGATACACATGAATTACATTTCACTACGTCACAACCAGTTGAACGGCTCCAACAAATAAACATCTTACTAGAACAGCTTAGAGATGAAAATTTTAAACAACGGGAAAATGCCGCCGCCCAACTAGGCTCAATATCAAATGGCTTTCAAAACATACTTAAAACCAATATAAAAAACTCACTCGATCCAGAAGTGCGGTGGCGACTGAGGAAAATTATAAGCAATTTACCCCCACAAAACTCCTTAGGTTTTGATCAGTTGCGATCAAAAACAAAAAAGCTCAAAGGACAAATAATAAACTTTACCAGCACAACTCAATACCATGGATCGGAAATAACACTCAGCAGATCCTCAGTTAAATCTATAAAGGAGATCCCTAAAATATTTAACCCCTCCGGCTACTTTATAATTAACGAAGAAAACTCATCAGAAATACCAATCACCAATATAAAAATAGACTTCAACTCATCACTTGAAGGCAAGATTTTAAGATCAGGGCAAAATATAAATAAAACCTATGAAGGGATAGGCGTATCATTTATGTCATTGCGTCCAAATTCATACCTGACTGTCAGCCCCAAAGAAATCGAGGGAATTCAACAAGGGAATTCAGCCACAAATCATAGGCCCCTATTTGAAGGAGCTATATCTGCACGTTTCTGTAATCCGGATGATCCAACAGAGAACCGTGCAGTTTCTTTCATAGGGCTTCGCGTTGGCCTAGTCAAACCTGGCGGAACAACTTTGACCGCATTCGATTCAAATAACCATAAGGTAGAAGCCAGTACAATTAGAGAAGGGAATCAATTCATTGGTATTCTGAGCAAGACCCCTATCACTCGTTTTACGATAAACGCTAACTCTGATATCGACACAACGTTTTCATTCGATGATTTAATATTCACTGATTTGCAAAACTTAAATGAAGCTAATGGAGCACTATTAACACTTAAGAATGGCGACAGGATATCATGCGAAAGGTTTATTTTTCCCGAGCAATTCAATAGAAAAGAACAAAACTTAATTGCGTTACCTTCGACAAAGTCATTAGGGAAGCTCAACATCAAAATGAATAGTATCCTTTCAATTCACAATAGTGAGTTGAAAGATCCAGATCAGAATTTAATCCCTCATCTTTGGTGCCTATTAAATGACGGATCCATACTAAAGGTTAAATACACACCTGAAATATCACCTAGAACTTATTTAGGAAATTTTCCACTGCTCGAACTCAAACTCAATGCACTCTGGGCATCAGGAAAAAAACTTAATGCCCATAACAATGCGTTAACTGTCCCCAATAATGGGGCAGCAATTTTAATTCGAAAGGATCCAGTCTACGTCGAAAGTTTCACAATAAATAACGACAGTTTTGAAGGAACACGAAAAGATTCTTCTCAGGTAAAATATGTATTTTCAAGGATGCCGTCTATTTGGTTCAACAAAAAATCAGACCAATACCAATCTAACATTAGTTTAACCTTAGTTGACGGACAAAAGATTCATTGCTCCAAGCAATCTCTATTTTCAATTGTAAAAATAACGGAAACTCATGTCATTTTACAAATCGCCAATGGCAAGGAATTCTCGGTGCCTTTTGACGAGATTCACTCAATGGATTTCTAGCTATCTACCCTCAAACCTTCTATCAATTTCACTTATAGAAAATTCTGTCATTGTCGATCTTCCCCTCGTATCGACATAAGGCATATCACATTTTAAAAGATCAGATACTAGAGCATTCATCTCCTCGTTGGTCGTTGATTCATGATACTGCGATACTTTGTAACTAAGGCTCTTTGTCAATTCCGTTAAAGTCATTTGAGCCACAGCATTGGACCCCGAATCCCTTAGTTCACCAATGATAGATGTGACGAAGCCTTCCGTGTCATCCCCTGAAAAGACAGCCGGCAGCGCATCAACTTTAATATTATTATTACCGAAATCTTCAATTTCTAGCCCTATTCTCTTCAGTAAGGGGATAGAATCGAGAGCAACATGATAATCCTCGGGCAATAAACTTAAAATGACAGGAACAAGTAATGGCTGTGAATGAAGAAACTCCTGTTCTTCGATTTGATTTAAAGCTTTTTCATAAAGAATGCGCTCATGCGCAGCCCTTTTATGAAGCAGTATTAGACCCCCCGTTTTTTGGATAATAATATATTTGTTTAGCAAAACACCAAGAATCTCGAACGATTCTTCGCTTGAGCTATCAATTGTATTATCAAGACTCTTTGATAGTTTTTTCTGTAACGCACCCAAGTCAAAACTACTGAGATCGACGGAAGGCTCATCTAATACTTCCAGTTCATCATCCGATTCATCCGACAATTGAACCAATTCAATTAATTGTTCTGATTCTGCACTTAAGGAAGGAACATTAGCTACCCCACCCTCACTTAAAGATTTAGAAGTAAAATCACGCAACGTCTCTACTATCAAAGACGTTATTTCACTTTGAACAAATTTTTCATTTCTAAACTTTATCTCCTTCTTGGATGGATGAATATTCACATCAACTTCATTAGGATTGACCCCGATAAACAGGAAAATTAACGGGTGCGAACCCCTCTCAGTCATGCCTCTGTATGCTTCACGACATGCGTTCTTAATTAATAGACTGTCCACGGGCCTGTCATTAACAAATACAAACTGAATCTTCCTATTATTCACAGTGACACCAGGAGCGGACACCCACCCGGTTATATTAAGATCACCCTCAGAAACTTTATCATGATTTAGTTGGATTAAACCATCCGCGTACCTTGAGCCGATCAAATCCAGTATCCTATCGATCGGTTTTGTTGCGGGTCCCAACTTGAATATTTCTCTTTTCCCATGCCTAAGTGAAAATCCAACATCATACCGAGAAATTGCTGCGATTCTCACGACTGTTTCAATTCTTGAAATTTCAGTAGAATCAGCTCTTAAAAACTTTTTGCGGGCCGGAACGTTGGAAAATAATGAACGAATTTCCACCTGAGTGCCTGGCGCATCACCAGAATCTCGTACGTCTTTTATCTTCCCACCTTCGATCAATATTTCTGTTCCAACTAAAGCCCCATGCTGACGCGTAGATAAACGAAACCTTGAAACGCTAGCAATACTGGGTAATGCCTCCCCCCTAAATCCAAAAGTCAAAATATTATTAAGATCGCTACTTTTGATCAACTTACTTGTGGCATGCCTCTCTATAGAAAGGATTGAATCATCACGACTCATCCCTTCTCCATTATCGAGCACTTTAATTAACGACTTACCTCCCCTTTCAATAATTACATCAATGCTTTTAGCGTCCGCATCTAGACTGTTTTCAATCAATTCCTTAACAACAGAAGAAGGTCGCTCAACTACCTCTCCTGCAGCTACTTGACTCGCAAGTGAATCAGTCATTACTTTTACTTTTCCCATATTTAATTTAATATCACTAAACTCATCTATTATAGATATTCTTTGAATTTGAATTATGTTCTATTCATCTAGTTTCTTATTAATAGTTTAATATTAAGTAATTATATTGAGAATATGATTAAACTCACAGATACCGCAGTCAATCATCTTAAATCGCTCCTCTCTTCTTCAAGAGAACCAGAAAAAAACGCACTGAGACTCTGGGTCGAAAAGGGTGGCTGCGCTGGCATGGAATATCAAATGAAGATCACTCAACCGAAGGAAACCGATATTATTATCAAATTCGGTGAAGTTAGGATTTCAATAGACTCCAAAGACACAACTATACTGGAAGGTTGCTCAATAGATTATACTGACGACCTATCAGACTCAGGCTTGAAAATTTCCAATCCAAATGCCGCCAGGAGTTGCGGATGCGGAACATCATTTGAACCAAAGATAAAAGAGCAATGAATCATTTAGCCAAAAACTTCGATTCACAGATAAATGCTCTTTAATCATAAATTTAACCATCAAAATCCCTCGTTATACAAGATCTATGGATTCATTTATCTACCTCCCTTATTTTGGTGGTCCATCCTAATCGCCACACTCGCCGCCATTGCAACACTTTCCTGGAGCTTCAGCACATACGTTTTCGACCACCCAAACAAAAAGATCCCTTATAAGATTCTAACAAAATTAAAAAAAATAAGCCCCTTAGAAAAATTCCCCCCCCAGGATCCACCAAAAGCGAAAATAAGCTTCTCTACGACCAGGTCACTGATGGAAGAAGAATTCTCCAATTTCACTGGCGTTTATCTTTCTTACCTTAACGACATTTTCCTCCGCGATTATATAGAAAACTATAAACGCACTGAAGGCGTTTATTATTTAAAAGGAACATTTACAGTCACACATTCACGCAAGTTAACGAAATCTGATCTTTTCACTAAAGGCACAGTACTGAGTGGAAACTGCGATGATTTCCCAAAGGCCTACATTGAACTCATACTTCCTTCAACATTTTCAACACCTTATACTTCTATTCCTTTGGGCAGAAAATTCTCTCTACAAAATGAGGACTTTTCTTGTCTCCTACATGTCAGAAAGCCATCAGAGGAAAGTATCTGCTTCACTCTCATTCCGATCACTTATGATGATTTTTCAGTTTCAAAGACGAGATCAATCAAAATTAATCCGCCAACTGCTCTAAACATAGATGGAGCCTGGCCACTCATTAATGACTCTGATCTTAAATCAAAGATCGAGCCAAAGAAGCCCTCTTAAGATATCTATGCTAAAAAGTATGAATAAACAGCCCCGATCTTAATTTTGGTTCAAACCATGTGCTTTTAGGCGGCATAATCTCGCCCGAATCAGCAATGGACATAAGCTGTGATACGTCGACTGGATACATCGAAAAGGCGACAGCCGCACTTCCTCCTTCAACTCTACGCACCAATTCCTGAGTGCCACGAATGCCTCCTATAAAATCTATCCTGTTATCGGTTCTCGGATCCTTAACTCCAAGTACAGGATCCAATATCCGATCCTGAAGAATACTAACATCCAAGGAATTCACGGGGTCATTCCCTATCTGATCCCAGATTAGACTATACCACCGCCCACTTAAAAACATCCTAGTTTCTCCTACCCCGGCAGGTTCACCATCATCAGCTTCATTCAAAGAAACCAAAGATTTAATCCTCTCAATAAATTCATAATCTGAATAACCGTTTAGATCTGTAACCGTTCTGTTATATGGCAGCACACTCAGTTGGTCATCAGGAAAAAATACAGTCAGAAACCAATTGTAATCTTCTTCTCCAGTATGTGATTCGTTTTGCTCCCTTAACTCTGCACCTACTCTAGCAGCACTAGCGCTACGATGATGACCATCAGCAATATAGGCAGACGGTAATGCCGAAAATAACTCTTGAAAATTACGACCCCCTGGGACTCTCCAAATAATATGTTCAACGCCATCCTCCGCGGTAAATTTAAAATGAGGATTACTTTGTTCAGTGACTTGCTTTACAGAATGATCAATCCCTAGATTGCTTCTATATGTAAGAAAAACGGGGCCAAGATGAGCTCTAAGAGTCATCGCTAGTGTGGTTCTATCGTTCTCTTTTACAGGCCTAGTCTTTTCATGTTTCAGAATCGCCCCGTCACGATAATCATCAATATGAGAAACGGCCACTAGTCCAGTCTGGGAATGATCCCCCATTATTTGACGGTAAAGATACATGCATGGTTCACTTTCCCTCTTGAGCACATTCTTAGCCTGTAAATCTTCGAAATTATTTTTAGCCCTTAAATAAACTTCATCTGAATAAGGATCTGCGGTTGAGGGGAGAGTAATTTCAGCCCTTGAGACGTTCAGTAAACTCTCAGGATTGCCTTCAGCAAGAATTGCTGCTTCATCCCTGTTTACAACATCATAGGGAACTGCAGCAACAGATTCAACTTTGTCAGGTTCAGGAATGAGTCCTGAGAAGGCTTTTATTAGCATTTATGTAGATGATAAATAGTTATTAAAATTTCTAGCAATCATGCTCTAACCTAATCAAACAAAAACAACAAACCATTTACTGCGATTTTGCATGAAAAACATTTGTCAGTTATGACGCTCGCTATAAATTCCAACTCCTACTAATTTTTCATGATCGCTTTCTCAACTTGCTGGAACAGTCAGAAACACTCTGACGGGTTGGCTATGGTTGAGGAAATTGTTGAACTAGGTTTCGACACTATAGAAATAAGTCACGGCCTCAAAGTCTCTTTACTTCCAGGCATTATTCGCGCCTTCGAGGAAAAAGTTATCAAAGTTTCAGGGGTACACAATTTCTGCCCTTCGCCCGTTGAAGTCCTCATTGATGCACCTGACTGTTATGAATTTACTTCGCACAGACAAAGAGAACGGAAACGAGCAATAGATCTAACTTTAGCCACAATACGAACAGCCCAAAGATTTAACGCTAAATATATTGTTATGCATTTAGGCAGCATCCCAATGAAAAGAATTTCACCAAAATTGGAAAAGCTCGCCTCGAATCATGAAAAAGAATCAAAGGTATATGACAAACTAAAAGCTAAACTGATAAAAAAACGACAAAAGATTGCACCTCTATACATGGAAAGAGCAATATCAGCTCTAGACGAGATTCTCTCAGAAGCATCAAAGAACAATATCAATTTGGGAGTTGAAAGCCGAAGTGCTTACGAAGACCTGCCAAATGAAGATGAACTCATCAGCCTAATGGAACATTATAAAGACACTCCAATAATTGGCTATTGGCATGATTTTGGACACGTACATAGGAAGCACAACCTGGGCCTACTTGATCATGAAGAGTGGCTATCGCAAATGAAACCCTACATCAAGGGTTGCCATTTACATGACGTCAAATGGCCGCATCGAGATCATCAGGTTCCTTTTAAAGGTGACATAAACTACTCTAAATTGTTAAATCACATTCCTAATGATATTCCTATCGTATGGGAACTAAGCCACAGAAGAACAAAAGTAGAGATCCTCGAATCTCTTTCTGAGTGGAATTCAGTTTTTGACAATAATGTTCAGTAAAATTCATGATCTTGTCACTGAGAGCTTAACCTTTTATTCACGCAAAGGTCTTAAGAATTGCCTCAACGACAAAAACTCCCCGATCCTAATTCAAATAATTAAATATGGATTTTGCGGGTTACTATCCACAATTATACACGTTATTATTGTGTACACTTTAGGCTCAACAATTAATCCCGCTATCGGTGAGCACATTTCAAAAGATTTAAAAGAGTCGCGAACAATTATTAATAATGTTTTCGCATTCATACTATCCAACGCAATTGCCTTTAGGCTTAATATTAATTTTGTTTTCAATCGTGGCAGGCACTCTAATACTAAAGAAATAATATTATTCTTTATCGTTTCTGGTGTCAGTTTTTTTTCAGGACTGCTGTCCATTCCGCTTGTATTTGATTTAATTGATTCGAACAAAGGCATTGAGCATTTAGCAAATGGCGCATTCATATTCAGCTCCGCGTTAATGAATTTTATATGTAGGAAATATATAATATTCGCAAAGTAATGATCATAAAAAATAAGCCCAGTCAATGACCGGGCTTATTCATTTTGGAGAGTAAAGAGATTAAGATTGGGGGATCTCGCTGTACCTATTTTATATTTAAATTTGATACCATGCTAAGGATTCATGGAAATCGTAAAATTACCCTGACCTGCATTTTCTTTTCTTCCCCTTCCAAACTTTTTAACAACGAATTCGCCTGACCCACCCTTGGATACAAATGTCAACTCATAGACCATAGTCTCAAAGCCCCGCCTTGTTATGAACGTCAGAACTAACCGAGCTTTACAATGATCAGGTTTACTAAATGTGTACGAAAAGGGTACGACCATGTTACCTCTATCACCACCTTCAACCATTTCACCTCTACGCTTACTCCTAAACACTAGTTTTTTTCCCTGACCTATAGAAATATCCCTACCTTTTAATGAACTTGGGACGTTGCAATTTTTATTACTCTTCTTGCTCGGAGGCCTGTCCGCATTCATTACTAAATCCAGATCACCTGCCTCAACTCCGACCCTGACCATTGCGCTAATAAAGAAACCATCACTCGGTATCGTAAATTCCTTATCTTCCCCATCACCTTGAACTGCTTCTCCTAATTTCTCCCATCCTGCATTTGCTCCTGTTGGATTAACCTCGAGAAAGAAGCTTTTTCCCCTGCAGGTACTAACAGTAATGACCATAACATTTGAGTCTGAATCATGGTACATCTTAAGTATTTTTGGTAAAACGTTAGCATCTAAAGGGTCCCCACCTTTCAAATGCTCAAGACCATCAGGAAAGCCGTCATTATCAGAATCGGAGTCATTTGGGTTGAAACCACAAACCAATTCATAGGCGTCACCGAGACCATCGCCATCACGATCAATACTAAATTGAACAAGCTGGCCTTTCTCGTCTATCACAGGATAGACCCAAACCGAATTAGTAATACCTTTTATCTGATACAAATATTCTCCTTGAAGGACTACCTTGCGGAAATTAATTCCTTCAAGACCTGGAAACAAAGCCCTCAATGCATGCTCAACCTCTGATGGCAAGCGAAGCAATGTTAACCTCTTATCATTTTCAGCAAATGTTCCTTCCAGATCTTTGAACCGATCATTTGATGATTCTAATAGCTTATATCTTGTATCGAATTTGAATGTCGAAGTGTACCCATTAAGACCATACTCAACGCAAATCATACCTGATGGATGATTGTTATAACTCCTGACACCTTCTGGCTTAAAATCAGCGACGGCTCCCTCAAGGAAATCCTGTATAGCACGAGGAATTTCCTCTGGAGGAGCCGCCATCACGGGGGGGGGATTCTCAAAAGCAATGATTATTAGGACAGATGATAGTATAACCCTGACATCAATCAGCTTCATCCATGTATAATCATTACTCATCTTGCTATATCTTAAAGGTATTAGATTAACACAACCTAAACGTGATAATGATTTCCTAAAACGACAGTTGTAGGAAATTCAATTACTACAGTAAACCAATCATAAGTAACATCCACGTTAATTTGTCCGCCTAAATGGTCATAAACAATCCTACGGCAAATGCTAAAACCAATACCTGAATGACCTAAATTAGAAGCGAAGTTGGGGTTTTTTCTTCCGAACCGACGCATCAGATCAGCCACCTCGTCATCTTGTATGCCAGGATTTGAATTTTTAACTGAAATGACAACAGAATCCTCAGTGACTTCTGACTCTATTATTAACTGCCCTCCAGAAGGAGTATAACTGACTGCATTATCAAACACGTTTGAAATTAATATACCAATGAGCACAGGATCAGATTTTATTGAAATATCAGACCCTACCATTTCCCATTTAATCTTAAGCTTCTTTTCTGAGGCTTTATCAAAGAATGACTTCCAACTCTTTCTTAAAAGATTAGCTAGAGGGAACTCTTCTAAATTGATGCTCTGACTACCCGAATCTAATCGGGTCAGCAACAACAGGCTGGACACGATTCTTTCCATGTGCTGCTGGAGTCCGAAAATTTTGTACAATGTTTCATATTCCTCATCAGAAGTTACATCTGAGGATAATGCCATTTCAACTTGAGATCTAAGTGCAGCCAGAGGGTTGCGAAGTTCATGCGCGGCATTAGAAGTAAATTGTCTTTCCTGATTAATTGTCTTAGCAACTCTCTTCAATAGTTGATTCAGCCTATCAATTATCGGAACTAGTTCCAAGGGGACATCCTTTAGATCAATACGCTCATCTTCATCTCCAATTTTTAAGTCGTTTAATTTCCTAGAAATCAAACCCACAGGCTTAACCGAACTTCCTACGATTAAAGCTGTGAATAGAAGTGCAGCGATCGAACTGATGACCCCTATTTGCAATAATCTTGATTTTAAGTCAGATAAAACACCCTCAATTTCTAAGCAGCTATGCGCCACAACCAAATGCACTTTTATCAACTCTGTAGGTTTGGCTCCTTCATCAGTCTCATCTATTGACTCTGGCTCAAAGACAACGCCCATGCATCTTATCGGAATGAGTCCTTCTTTAGAATTAAGGTGATTATTAATGTTGCCATCAGCTTCAAACTCCTCACTAGAAATCTCAGCATCATGCCCTTGTGAATAATCAACATCAGTCAATCCAACGCTTGGTAAATTAACTCCTTCCGGAAGCCCCGAAGAACGGAACACTTCACGCCCATCAATAAATCTAAATTGGAAGAAATCAATTCTTCTTGAATCTTGCATTGTATTAAGAAGAGGCTCAGATAATCTAAAAACAATTCTATCCCCAGTTTGAGCTGCAGCGATCTGTTGATAGGCAAGTTTATCTCTAAGAAAATGATCGAGTTCAGAGTATAGTACCCTTTTGACCAGGGAATAAGTGAAGTTGACAGCCAATGCGATGACAAATACGGCTCCTAAACATAACCCGACGAGCAGCCGTGATCTTATTGATTTTGTAATCATTGCCCCGGATTACTAATTATCCGGATCCAACAAAACATAACCCAAACCTCTTCGAGTCTGTATTAACCTAGGAGCTCCATCTGATTCTGATTTTTTGCGCAATCTATTAATAAAAACATCAATGACATTGCTATCAGCCTCATCAGCGAAATCGTACAATTGCTCCCAAATATCAGCTCTGGAAACAATTTGGCCGGATCTCAAAGAGAGCAGTTCAAGCAAGCAAAACTCCTTCGCAGTCAGATCAAGCGCCCTGCCGCCTCTACTAGCAACCCTCGCCTTAGTATCCACTTCAAGGTCAGAAATTCTAATAACGGAGTCACTCTTATCATTTGCCCTCCTCACCTGAGCCCTGACCCTTGCCATGAATTCATCTAAAGCAAAAGGCTTAATTAGATAATCATCAGCGCCAGTATCAAGACCTTTAATCCTATCAGAAATAGAATCCCTCGCTGTGGTAATTAGTACCGGCACATTTTTCTTCGCATTCCTCAACTTAGAAAGCAGATCAAGACCATCAATTTCAGGCAAAGTAAGATCCAGCACTACAAGTGAATATGGATTTTCAAGGGCAAGCCATAAACCTTCTTTACCTTCTCCCGTTTCATCTACAGCAAAACCGTCGCTTCGAAGACGCTTAGCCAAAGCTTCTCTTAACGGTGCATTATCCTCGATTAATAAAATTCTCAAAATTCAAATAAATTTTAATTCTATAAAATTTTATATCATTTATTTATTTAAACTAAATAAATAAATTACAAGTAAACAAAAATTAATCCTCCTCAATTGAGGAGGATTAAGACTAAAATCGAAGCTGAGTTCTATCTAATGCGCCTCTTTGTTCCCATCATCATGCCCAGATTCAACGTGACCATGAGGCTTGAACATTTTTTTTGTATCATCCCATTCATGCTTGTCGCAAGAAGAGATGAAGTACGCAGCAACAATTGCAAAGATAAATCTTAGGTGGTTTATGTTCATTTATAGTTTCCAAATGAATAGGGAAATCCGATAAAAGCAAATCCTTAAACCCCCTTTTCAGCCGGATCCCAAATGAATTTATGGAGCTGAAGTTGAAAGGTCACATCTAGAGAATCCCTAACGATCCAATCAGCAATATCGCTGTATTTGACTTGACCAAACACCGGGGAGAATATCACATTCCCACAAAACTCATTAAGTTTCTCGATAATAAGTTTCTCGCGTGACCAAATGTAATCCTCCTCAGAACCAATGACGAATTTCACTTCGTCCTTAGGTTTTAACAATTTGATGTTTTCATAACGATTACGATCGGATTCACCGCTGCTCGGTGTTTTCAAATCCATTATTATATGAACTCTTTGGTCAACGACGCTTATATCACGATTCCCACTAGTTTCGATCAATACAGTCTTACCCTGATCACACATGCTTGCCATTAACGGAAGGACTCCTTTTTGTAAAAGCGGCTCACCTCCAGTTATTTCGACAAGATTACAATTATAATCATTTACCATTTTTAATATGTCGCCAATGGAATGATTTTTACCTCCATAAAATGAATATTCCGTGTCACAATAATTACACCGAAGATTACACCCCGTGAGCCTAACGAATATACACCTCTGTCCGACAAAACTACTTTCGCCCTGAATCGATTGATAGATTTCAGTTAAACGAATTTTTTCAGAAGAAGTCATCTAGCTTTATTACTTCGTAACATTACCAATAGCCAATTATCAAAGTTTTATAACTGATGGATATAAAAAAAGCAAAAGCAAGGGTTACCCAACTTCAAAAAGAGCTCACTTATCACAACCAATTGTACTACAATGATGGCACACAGGCAATCAGTGACGGCGATTATGACTCATTGATGAATGAGTTAAAGGGAATCGAAGAATTATACCCCTCATTAATAACAGACGACTCACCTAGTCAACGCGTTGGAGGAACTCCATTAAAAGAGTTTAAGCAAATCAGTCATCCCGTCAGGATGTTGTCTATTGAGGATATACATGAGTTAAAGGAAGAAGAAATCATCGATACAGATACAACTGCAGAAAACAATCTCATTGAATGGCACAAAAAAACTCTTAAAACTCTGCCTTCCGATCAAGAACTTTTCACCGTTGAGCCTAAAATTGACGGAGTTGCTGTATCAATAATGTATGAAAACTCCAAATTACAATATGCCGCAACTCGGGGAGATGGTGAGACTGGTGACGATATTACGCAAAATATACTTACAATTAGAACAATACCAACCTCATTACCGAACAATGCACCCAGCATCTTTGAAATACGTGGAGAAGTATTCATGCCAAATAAAGCATTCGAAGAATTGAATCAAATTCGCAGTGAAGAAGGAAAAACAAAATTCATAAATCCTAGAAATGCTACTGCAGGAACACTCAAACAATTAGATCCTAACGTCGTCTCCAAAAGGCCGATCGAGGTAATCTTTCATAGTTTCGGTTTAATCGGCGGATATGATCTGAAAACGATTGAACAATACAGGCAGTTCCTGATGGAGTTGAATTTGCCCGTAGACAAATGGTTTAGAATTATCCAAAGCTCAGCACAACTCAAAGCCGCCGTATTGGAATTAGATTCCGATCGTCACACTTTCCCTTACGGTACTGATGGAGCGGTCATAAAAGTTAATCAAATCAAATCCCATGAATCATTAGGATCCACATCGAAGTTTCCAAGATGGGCCTGTGCATACAAGTACCGCCCAGAACAGGGCCAAACAATCCTTAATGGAGTGACTATTCAGGTGGGTCGAACAGGAGTACTGACTCCAGTAGCTGAACTGGATCCCATCTTTATATCAGGAACTACCGTGTCCCGAGCAACTCTTCACAACCAGGATGAAATAGACCGCAAAGATATTCACATCGGAGACACTGTAATGATTGAGAAATCCGGAGAAATCATCCCCGCCGTAATAAAGGTCAATCTCGATAAAAGACCACAAAACACAATTCGATTTGATTTATATGCTCATGTAAATGGTAAATGTCCGTCATGTAATTCAGCTATATCTAAAGAAGGTGGGTTCACCGCCTGGAGATGCAATAGTCCCAATTGTCCCGATCAAATCATGGCCAAGCTAAAGCATTTTGGTGGAAGAAGAATGCTTGATCTGGAAGGGCTTGGAATATCCGTTGCAGAAAAACTGGTAACTTCAGAACTTGTTAAAAATCCCCTTGATCTTTTTGATCTAAAAGCGGAACAGCTTGCAGAGATGGAACTTGAACCAGCTAAATTAAATTCAGGAGCTAAAAGTAAACCTAGGCGATTCGGCGAAAAGAAGGCGTTGAAATTAACTGGGAGTATTCAAACAGCTAAGGACTTACCACTCGCCAGATGGCTGCACGCATTAGGCATCCCTAACCTAGGAGAATCAGCCTCCAAAGAATGCGCACGCACTCACAGAACATTTGATGAAATATTAAATTCTTCGATCCTTGAGTTGATATCTGAAAGATGGGAAAAAGAAAACTGGGTGAAAAACAATCCCGTTAAATCCAAAATCACCACAAAAAATAACGCTTCAGGCATTGATAGAAGTGAACAGTCAAAACAATTCAAAAACCGAATCATAGAAATCAATGAAAGCCTCGAAGATTACAAAATATCATCCGAGCTAGGCGGCGTAGCCTGCAGATCACTAATTACATATTTGAATTCAGAAACAGGAAAGTCCTCATTAAATAAATTAAAATGCTTAAATGTAAGCCCCATATCAACAAACTATGCACCTATTCCATCACTACAGAAAACAGAGAACTTGCCACTGAGTGGCACTACCTGGGTGATCACGGGAACCCTATCGGAGTCTAGAGGTCACTTTAAAAGCTTAATAGAAACTAATGGCGGCAATGTGACTGACTCAATTAGCAAAAAAACGAATTATCTTTTAGCTGGCCAAAACCCAGGCAGCAAAATTGATAAGGCCAATAAATTACGTATAGAGGTTATAACTGAGGATAAACTTAACGATTTAATTTCAAGAAATTAAATCGTGCGCGACAAAGAGACAGACACATGATTTGCATCATTCAAAACATATTTACGAACACTTACGCGAACTTCACTTAAAGGATAAGTGACAAAGAGACTATCCATCACTTCTTCAGCGAGAGCTTCAATCAACTTCCACTCCCCATCCATAGATAACTTCTTTACGGATTCAGACACTTCAAAATAATCAATTGTATTTTCTATACAATCATCGAGACCGAACATGCTCCGTTTCGGAACGATCCTAATATCAAATGAAATATCTTGAGGACGCGAACGTTCAGCATCAGTAACACCAACGTTCGATTGAACCTTCAACCCATTAATTTCGATAGCACCGCATTCCATATATCCTATCTTTATCTTCAGGACAAATAATCAGAGAGCTTATGCAAGTTATCAATAACTAAATCGGGCTCTGATTCTAATAGTATCTCTTCACTATTATAACCACCAAGTACCGCAACTGTAAACACTCCAGCACTGTGACCAGCATCAATATCATGCTGCATATCACCAACAAAAATCGTTTCTTGTAGATTTAATGAGCACTCATTAATCAGCGATCTGATCCATATTCTTTTATCAAGGGCCTCAGTATAAACTTTTTCAAAATAGATATTAAGGTTTAGATATTCGGACTGTCTAACATAATGCTCATTTTTGATGGAACTTAAAAGAAAAGCCCCTAATCCGAACTCTTTGCAGAAATTAAGCAAATCGACTGCACCAGGCAAAACTTCAACGAGTTCCTCTGATTCATCGAAGAAATGTGTATACAGCTCTTCGAGTTCAGGCATCGGAACACCCGGCAATACATTCTTGTAAAAATCAACGAAAGGGAGACAAAAAGAGTCACAAAATTCCTTTCTCGTTAGCGATGCTTTCCCATAATGCTTTAGCACCTTATTTGTTGCATCTACGACAGGACTCAAGTCATCAACTAATGTACCTGACCAATCAAAAATTATATTTCTGAACTTACTCACAGAAATAAAAAATCAGCCCACCCTAAAGATAATTCCCTTAATTTTTTCACGGCCAAATAGATTCTGCAGCTTTTTGACAATTTCGGGCTTCATTTGCCTATCAAGGGTATAATGAATTGATGGCTGAAGCACACTCACTTCAATCATTCCGTTTCTGTAACCTGTAGGCCTAGTGTTCTCTGTTATGACTGCTGGCATTATTTGATTCCAAGCCCTCACCACATCATCCTCTGACAAAAGATTACTGACCCCCAAACCCTTGAGTGCAGCAGAAACCACATCAGAAATTTCTTTAGGAGAATCAGTTTCATCGGGAGACTTTAGACCCCGCCACTCATCAATTAATTGTTGCCGAAGAATAGAATGCTTAGTTTTAAACTTGCGAGCCATTCTAATCGTTACCGTCATTGCCAATCGCTTCGACTGGACATCCCTCCATCGCCTCTTCACAAAGCTCCCTCTCTTCATCCGATTCAGGCTGTTTATATAAGTAAGAATATCCGCCCTCTTCTTGCCTCGTGAAATTATCAGACGAGGTTTCCCTGCAAAGATCACAATCGATGCATTGATCATCTACATAGTACTGCCCTTTGGCATTTTCTTCGTAACTGTCTTCTTTGTCAGCCATTGCCCAATAATTTAATATAAGTTAGTCGTTAAAACTGAGAAGCAATCTTTTTTTTATGAATTCACACAATGCTTTGAAGATAAAATGATTTGCATGCACGTTAAGTTCATTAAACAATCCATAGAGAATTATAAATGCCAAATCAAAAAAAATCTAACGACTCAAATGGATCAGACAATGTCCCTTATTCATTGCCAGCACAAGATGAAACTGATTCACTGCCAAAACCCATTTCAGATCCGAGTAGAGTTCTCTCAGATCTAGAGCCAGATCCAAACGCTCTGCGTCAAAATAAACGAAAAAATAAGACCTCACCTTTATCTCTACTTACCACCGCATTGGTTTTCGCTATTTGCTTGGCATCACTCATTGCTCTAATTGAAACATACAGTAATACAAAAAACAAATTCAGTCATTCAAAAGAAAAAATCTCTGCGAAGGTCCCCAAAACCATAAAAGGATCAGTACTTCAATTAAAAAAAATTGAATGCGGTTGGGAATTAAGTCCTGACCTTGAAAAGCTCAACCCTCCGAGCGTAATTGTTCCGGTTATCAAAATTAAAGAAACAACAGGTAATGACGGATACCTTCAGGTTGTGTTCAAAGACTCTGAAGGCACCATTCAAGGCGACCCAAATACATTCCAATTCATATCAAAGAATAATTCATTTGTGGATCAAAATGGAAATAATTTAATGGTTAGGTCCACTAGCGGATTAAATAATATGCTAAACTTTTCTTCTTATAAAATAGCAGACACCAAGAATTCCATTGGTCCATGGAGCGCAACCATTATGGAAAGCGGCACAAACGGAAAATGGTCCACTCTAGCCATTTTTGAAATTCCCGGAATCGAACTAAGTGGTTCCAATCAATGATAATCAATTTGCTTTCTTCATAACTCTGCAAAACACTCAAATATATGAGCACCAACGACACTCAGACAACGCCAATCGTGCCCACAGAAGGTTGGCACGTAATTCATTTATTTTATCAAATTGATCACACACAATGGTCTCTACTGAGCGAAGAAGAGCGACTCAAAGCAAAAACAGATTTATCCATACTGATACAAGAAATAAGAAGCACTCCGAAGACACAATTACTCTCCTTTAGCATAGTGACCCCTAAAGCAGACATCGGATTTATGCTGCTCACTGATGACCTCCACTTAGCTAATACATTTGAAAAGCAATTAACCCTTGCACTTGGCGCAGACATTCTGACTCCAAGTTTCAGCTATTTATCTATGACTGAAACTGGTGATTATATGACAACTGAAGAAGAATATTCTGAAAAAACGCTAAAATCTGATCGTAATCTCACGGAAGGTTCTGATGAGTATGAAACCGCTCTCAATGATTTCAAAACTCACATGGCCAAATATTCTAACGATAAGCTATATCCGAACATGCCAGATTGGCCTGTCTTTTGTTTTTACAGTATGGCTAAAAGGCGCGGGGAATCATTTAACTGGTACGCTCTACCATTTGATGAACGTAAAAGACTAATGGCCGAACACGGCAAGGTCGGACGCCAATGGGCTGGCAAAATCAGACAACTAATAACCGGGTCCGTCGGTCTCGATGACTCAGAGTGGGGCGTTACGCTATTTGCCAACAACAGCTATGACATCAAAGGGATCGTGTATAAAATGAGATATGATGAAGTGTCTGTAAAATACGCTGAATTTGGAGATTTCTACATAGGCTTACAACTTCCACTCGATCAGCTCTTTAGAAGGGTTGATCTATAAATCAAATTTCTTATAAATGATCATTCCTGTCGAACACGACGACCCTATAAACGCTAAAATCTTAGAAATCTCAGAAGATCTAGTCAGAGGATTTCAAAGACAACCATTCCATCTAATTTCTGAACAATCAGGAATTGAACTTGATATCGTAATCGAAAGAATAAAAAACATGCTGCATGCGGGTATTATACGCAGGGTGCGACAAACATTACTTTCAACTAAACTCGCTCACGGCGCTCTTTGCGCTTGGAAAATCGATAATGACAAGATCGATGAAGCATTTGACTTCATGTTCAAGGAAGACCCATTCAGCGGGCATGTAGTAATCCGTTCAACTGACAGAGAAATCACCGGATCAGAATTCAAACTATGGACAACCCTTAAAGTTCCACAAGGTGAATCATTAGAAGATCACGCAAACAAAATCAAAAACATCATCGGAGCTGAAAAATATATTCTAATGCCAGCCAAGGGCGTTTTCACTCTAGGTGTAGGTCATGTTAGAAGGAAAAATATGTCACTAGGATCAAAGTCTGATTCTCTAGCCGAAATGATGACAACAAAGGTAGTAGAACTCTCCCCAATTGAATGGGAAGTTTTACTTTCATTAAAGGAAGAGCTGAAACAAGAGGAAATTTGCCCTGAACCATGGAATGCCCGTGCCGAACGACTCAATATACCATTAGAAAAATTTTTCGAAATCGCAGAAGCTCTTAACCAGAAAAAAGTTATAGGTCGTTTTTCAACTTTCCTTGAACACACTAAGCCTTCCTCCACCGGCAAAAGAGTCACTCGCTTCAATGGCTTATTTCATTGGAGGGTACGAGAAGGAATGCAACTCAAAGCAGGCTCAGAAATCGGAAGACACCATATCCTTACTCATTGCTATTGGCGAGAAGGTGGTGATAATTTCGGGAATGTAAATGTAATGGGGGTTGTCCATGGGACAGACAAAAACAAGATCCTTGAGCACAAACAAGCCATAGATTCACATCTTAAAGAAGTAGGAATTGATCTCTTATACACGAATGTCTTTTGGGGTGGGCGCAGTGAGATCAAACCATCAGAAATTTCACCAGAAATTTATAAGGAGTGGCATCAAAAATATGATTAAAAATAAATGCACAATATGAAATTCATTTGCTCAACTCTAATCTTATTATCATTAGCATGTATTGGCGCTACTGAAAAAAAGAATAAAACCCAAGTAATCAAACTATCCGCTAAAGCTGACCCTCCCGCACAAATGAAGTTCGCGCAGTCGGAAATCAAAGCCAAGGCGGGTGTCCCTATAGAATTAATATTTAAAAATCCTGACCTTCTCCAGCACAACGTGCTCATCCTAAAGCCCTGAACAAAAGATAAAGTAGGATCCCTAGCCGATGCAATGCTTACCGATCCTGAGGCAATGAAAAAAAACTATGTCCCAACTAGTCCAGACATCCTTCATTCCAGCAAACTCATTAACCCAGGTGGAAATCAAACATTAAAATTCACAATCAAAAAAGCTGGAGACTATCCAATTATCTGCACATTCCCAGGGCACTGGCGTTTAATGAACGCTATCCTGAAAGTAGAAAAATAAGCGAAGCTTACTTTCTAATGTGCATTGGGATAAAGTACTACTTAAATTCATTGATCAATTTCTTCAACCGAATACAGAAAGCTTCTTAATGAGGAAGGGATGCGTATCCGCAATAACTTGGTGCTCTGTTATCATTTTTATCACATCCATCATATATTACTTCTTCATCTGGCCCAGCGTTCAATCTAAGGCAACCTCTCAACTAATAATTATCCTCGATGATGCATTAAGAAGATACAGAACGGATTACCCCGAATCTAAAACTTTAACCAATTCCACTGAAACTATAAATGCATTACTTGGAACCAACTCTAGGAATAAAATTTACCTAAGGAAAAGGAGCATGCTAGTTAAAGAGGGGCGGCTAGTAGATTACTGGAAAAGACCTATTATTTTCAGGAAATTAAATGATCGAACACGTATCAGCTCAAACGGAATGAACGGTCTCTATGGTGATCAGGATGACATTCTCCCAAACTTTTCAGTCAAAAACACAAGAAAATGAAATTATGGCTCAATTATTTGGTTTCCTTTAAACATTTAACTTGATTAGATCTCTAGCTTTACTTAACAAAATTAGTAATCATTTTTTCTATGAAGGAATATCACCGACTTCTCAAACTTGTACTAGATCAAGGTAAGCAACGCGGTGATCGAACAGGCACAGGCACAATGTCTGTCTTCGGAGCTCAAGCTAGATTTAACTTAAGAGATACATTTCCCTGCCTAACTACAAAAAAACTTCACTTAAGATCAATCATTCATGAACTTTTATGGTTCTTAAAAGGCGACACAAACATTGGTTATCTTAAAGATAACAAAGTCACGATTTGGGACGAATGGGCTGACGATGACGGTAATCTTGGGCCTGTTTATGGAGAGCAATGGAGAAAGTGGAAAAACTCAAGAGGGCAAACAATTGACCAAGTAGCAAATCTCATCGACGGCATTAAAAACAATCCTACGGATAGGAGGCACATTGTATGCGCTTGGAATCCGGGAGAAGTAGAGAGGATGGCATTACCTCCATGTCATGCATTTTATCAATTCTATGTTGATATTGAGTCCAATGAATTAAGCTGTCAGCTCTACCAAAGATCCGCGGACCTTTTCCTTGGAGTTCCATTTAACATTGCGAGCTATTCACTTTTAACACTAATGGTAGCGCAAGTATGCTCTTTAAAGCCCGGAGATTTTGTTCACACTTTTGGAGACCTTCACATTTATTTAAACCACCTTGACCAAGTTGAAACTCAACTTTCAAGAGATCCTCGAGAACTGCCTACAATGTGGATTAATCCCCAAGTTTCAGAAATAGATAATTTCACTTTCGAGGACTTTAAACTTAATAACTATGATCCTCATCCGGCTATCTCTGCACCAATTTCTGTATGAGTAACGCCACTGACAAGTTGCCGCATCTGATAGCAGTTGCAGCAATGAGCAATAACCGAGTCATTGGCGCTAAGGGTGCACTGCCTTGGCACTTTCCGGAAGATCTCAAATTTTTCAAAAAACTTACCTCTGGGCACTCCGTCGTTATGGGAAGAAAAACCTATGAATCTATTGGGCGACCATTGCCCAATAGACAAAACATCATACTAAGCAAGACAATGGATCAGCCAGCACAAGGCATAGATCTATATAAAAGCATTGAGGAGTTTATAGATGATTTCAAAGATCACTCAGACCCAATATTTATAATCGGAGGAGCTCAAATCTACTCAACTCTCATGAATATGACTCGAGAAATATTTCTTACACATATTTATAAAGATTACGATGGAGACGCCAAATTCCCGCCATTCGAAATGGAATTCGCGTTAAACAAAAAGGAACTGGTAAATGACCAGTTCGAGATATGCCATTATCTACGCTCCTAAGACGCAACGAATTTAGCGCTATTCTCCAATACAAAAAAGGTGCTTCGAACCCCTCAAATAGAGAGCACCATCTAGGGGGACAGGGCTAGCTATCAACCTTTCGCCCATGTTATTCTTAGACAACAACTCAAATCCACTATCGAGCAACCTCATCACCATTACGACTCCATCTTCTCTTGATAAAATCATTCTATCACCTGCTATAACAGGTGACGAGTAATAGCTAGCGCTCGCTCTTGGAAGCTTCTGCTGCCAAGCTAAGTCTCCACTCTTGAGGTCAAAACAAAAAACCTCACCCCGATCCGTGATAAGATAAGCCTTTCCATTTGTTGCTATCGGACTTGGCACGTCAGCTCCCACATCATGAACCCATAGTCTATTTGTTTTTGTTATATCTCCAGAACCTGTCGCTTTAACTGCTGCGAAATGTCCTTTCCTTCCATATGGAACAACAACTATCCCATCAGAAATGGAAGGAGAAGCTATAACTCTCCACATTGCTTTATTTGTAGGATTATATCCCCCGCAATCCCAAAGAAGCTTACCATCTGAAGCCCTGTGCCCAGTGAGATGATCCGAACCAAATGTAATGATTGTTTCTTTACCCTTCTCCCCAACCACTAGCGGTGTTGTATACGACTGACCTGTTTCTGCCTTAACTTTATACGTCCTATTTGTTTTCCATTTAAGCTTACCATTAGATTTGGAAAGTGCGACTAGGTAAGAGTCCTCTTCAGTCTTAGGATCTCCCCCTTCATATTCTTGCATTACGGCAATTACAATTAAATTTCCGACCAAAACAGGAGAAGTTCCCAAATCCCACCACAAAGAATCCGCACCAAAATCTTTTTGTAAGTTACGTTGCCAAATTTCCTTACCTTGAAAATCAACTGAGGCCAGCGTCCCGGTCTTATAATAAACAAATACATTTTTACCGTCAGTTACAGGAGAAGGATTGCTGCCAGATCCATTCTTATGCTTGCCTCCTCTTTCATTACCAAATGCATGAGACCATTTCGTTTTCCCATCCCTATCTAAACATGTGACTCCATCTTTTGAGTCTATAGCAGAAGTAATAAATATATTATCATCCCATATTGCAGGAGTTGAACTTCCAGAGCCCGGCAATGCGACTTTCCATTTAATATTTTTCTCGTTTGTAAAACTAGATGGGAATTTCTCATTATCTGCCAAACCATTACCTGTTGGGCCTCTCCAGGCAGGCCAATTAGCACCAACCAATTGCGACACAAAAGCTAAAAAACACAACATTGTAATTGAAAAAATCTTCATAATCATACAAATCATTAATAATCAGCAAATTTAATCAAGTCTAAATGCAAATGTTAAGCGACGATATTTGCACTAATCATAGACGAAGTTAATATAGCCGCAATTATGCTCTATGCTAAGCAAACACTTCCCATAATGGGATTCATTACAATTTGCTTTTTAAGCGCGAGCACACCACTCCCCTCTACCGTCATAAATAACACGAGGTGCCCTGTTGAACCAACTGAGTTAGCCGTATCAAAGTACAAATCTAATTACAAAGGAAATACCATCTACTTCTGTTGCAAAGATTGCGTTTCCATTTTCAACGATACCCCTAAGCCTTATCTAAATACTATTGCCGATTTCAATAATATAAAATCCGGTCAAGATAACAAATCAGCACTACAGAAAATTTTTGACGACACCTGGAATACAGTATTCTCATACCCGGGCATCAGCGCCCTATTGATATCATGCATAGGGATACTTTTACTTCGATTCGTGTCCTCAAAATTTCCAAACTCACGCTTCACAACAAAATGTACTCGGAAATTTTCAACACCCAGATCTATACAATTGTTAATACTCTGCTGTCTTACAGCAGAAGTCCTCCATGCTCACTTATCACACTCAATAAACGCAAAGGATAAAGAATTAGAAAACAAACTTCATTCTACAACTTTCCTTGAATACGGAGAACCTTTGATCCCTTCGCGTTCAAAGGGCAATCCAAGCCTTAAATCTACGTTCTATAGAGGAAATGATGAGCGTAACCCCAATTTATATAATGGAGGGAACTACAGAACAGCTGAATTTTATATTGATCTCTGTAACAATGAAGGGCAATCAGTCAACTATGATTCACAAGTTTCAGCCGATAATCTTTTCATTAGAGTAACTATTAAACGCTCACCTAACACAGCTGAATATTTCTGGAAAAAAGAACGCATGGATGGAATTTATGTCACTAAGAATTCCGGAAAATTCCATTGGACCAAAGATACGATTACTGACTCAGTACAATTAATCGAAACCGAACATGAAAACTCTTGGAAATTCCGCTACCCACTAATTAATTTCCATACAGATAACCACATAATGGGAATCATTTATTTATGTGAGAAAAGGAAATCCGATAAAGGAGATCTGATAGGTGGGCGCTTCCATTATGCATTCCAATTTAATTTGGAAATTAACGACGATACGCTTGATTCTATGTCGAACGTTTGGATGGGCCCTCTATACAGGAAAAGGTCGCTGAGAATATGGGAAATTCCAGAAAACGAATGGCTAAGCCCCATTCCAATCCCTGAAAATCAAAGTAAAACTCCAGTCAGAGACTCCACCCTATTAGGAATAAAAGATTACGAAGATAATACAAATTGAGCATCCTCTTGCCAGCTAGTGCCTGGACCGCTATCAATTATAAATAATGGCTAAATATGAAGATGAAAATGTACTAGTAATTCCCCGAGAACTGTTTGACAAAATCGGATCGTTTCAGGGCATTAATTTGGATACAACCAAATACCTTCCTTCGTTTCTTGACCCATCAAATAACTTCTTTCTTCCCAGAGAAAGCGCTGAGGACGATCCGAGATACAAACAAATTATACCTTACGCCATCTTCCGCCACGAAGACACACTCCTTAGATATGTTAGAGGAAAAAAATCAGGAGAACAGCGATTGGCTAGCAAGTCTTCTGTAGGAATTGGAGGCCATATAAACCAAGACGATGCAGAACAATCATCATTAGAAAGAGACACGTATATGACTGGAGTCGATCGAGAAATAAATGAAGAACTAGAACTTAATTGTGATTACACCCAAAAAGCAGTCGCTCTCCTAAATGACGATTCTAATGAAGTCGGAATGGTTCATATCGGCGTTGTTCATCTATTTGACCTTACTGGAAATGACATTAGTCCAGGAGAATCAAACATACAGGATCTGCAATTCTTAAATAAAGACAAGCTGATTACGGAAAGAGAACATTTAGAAACCTGGTCCCAAATTTGCTTAGATAATCTTGATGCTCTTCTCGATTAATTAATATTAAACTCACACTTCAGAAGCCCCGAAGCCTCCTCTTCATTGCGAGATACATTAGCCCCAAGAACCTTTGCGATCATTTGCTCTTCCATGCGATAAATCATCGGATATTCCGAGCTAATGCTTCTGTAAGGAGAATGATACTCAGTTATTTTCATCAAACCCTCCGAATCGATTTCGCAACTGGAAAGACAACCCTCCAGATCTCTTATCTTTGAAAAAGACACCGCTTTATCATAAAGCGTTTCGCCCTTAACTCTCTTCTGGTATTTTGCTCCGATTTCATGGAAATAACCAAATAATAACTTTTCTGCAGCTGAGGCTCCATAAGTCTTATCAACATTTTTTAATAGGCCTAAGACAAACTCAGCACCTAATTCAACAAACAGCGGTTCTGCCTTATTTGTTAGCCTGTATGCCTTTTCTGGCCTTCCTATAGCCTTAGGCCTCCTCCAAGTATCAAGATACCCCCTTTTGTGTAATTCCACACAATGTTGCTTTATACCCATATAGCTCATTCCAAGCGATTCAGATAATTCTGCAACAGAAAGGCCTGTTGACTTCTTCAATGTAGAAATAATATTAAACCACTGAGGTTTTGCTATGTCACGTAGAACTTTGAAAAACATGCTCTATCATTTTGATTAGGTGCTACTTATGCAACACCATACATCCTCCTATCGAAACGTATCTATTTTGTCAAGAATGCTTAATATTTTTTTTCTTTTAAATTAATATTAGCCAAGTTTGACATAGTTTTAGTACAAATTAGTATGGATTAGTCATTTGTAATGAAAAACTCAAGAACCCATCAAGATTCGGAATTCAATTCTGCTGGAATAGGTTATTGGAAAAATGAAGAACCCATTGAGGAAACTTGGAGTGATTACAAATGGCAATTGAAAAATAGGATCACTAATCTAAACACATTAGAAAAGCACCTTAATTTAACTTCCGACGAACGTAACGGAGTGCTTTTATCCGGTGACAAACTCGCCTTATCCATTACTCCCTACTTTTTAAATTTAATTGATACTGATGATCATAATTGCCCGATTAGAAAACAAGTCATTCCAAGCATTGAAGAAATAACAACGAGTCCTGAAGAAATGACTGATCCATGTGAAGAGGACAGCCATATGCCAGTCCCTGGATTAGTTCACAGGTATCCTGATCGCGTTCTTTTCCTTGTCACTGATCGTTGTGCCAGTTACTGCCGATATTGTACTAGAAGCAGAGTAGTTAGCGGTGCCGGAGATCAAGAATTTGAAACTAATTATGAAGCGGCATTCGAATACCTCAAAAACAACACCTCGATCCGAGACGTTTTACTCTCCGGTGGCGACCCCCTTCTATTCTCTGACTCCAAACTAGAAGCAATCCTGAAAAGGTTACGCTCAATTGATCATATTGAATTCATTAGGATCGGAACTAGGATTCCTATTTTTCTTCCACAACGAATAACTTCGGAACTGTGCTCCATGCTAAAGAAATATCACCCACTCTGGATGAGCGTTCACTCAAATCATCCTCGAGAAATCACTACAGAAGTCGCTGAAGCGTTGGGCAGACTAGCTGATGCAGGAATCCCTTTAGGCAATCAAAGCGTATTACTTAAAGGAGTAAATGATGACATTCCAACAATGCGGGCGCTCGTTCACAAACTCCTTCAGTGCAGGGTACGCCCCTATTACTTATACCAGTGCGACCTCATAAGCGGCTCAGCTCACTTAAGAACATCAGCCTCTAAAGGCATTGAAATAATCGAAGGATTACGAGGTCACACTACAGGGTACGCCATCCCCCAATTTGTTATTGATGCGCCTGGCGGTGGCGGCAAGGTTCCAATTAATCCCGAATACGTCATCGAACGAGACGAGACCAAACTAGTTATTAGAAATTACGAAGGAAAATCTTTCATCTACCCTGAACCTAAAATTCCCGTCATGTCTCCGCTTGAACCAAGCGCAATGATGCATGAATAATTACCGGAATGCCGGGACTCATCATCAAACCACGCGCACGAATCTTCCATGGTCACGAATGGGTGTATTCTAGTGAAATAAAAAAAACCTTTGGAAATCCTAATCCCGGTGACGTGGTATCACTTAAGGACTTTAGAGACAGACCACTAGGGTCTGCTATTTATAACCCCAAATCACAGATCGTTGCTCGAAGATTTTCTAGACGCAAACAAGATCTCGATACTGACTTCTTCACTAGAAGAATAAACCGAGCCATTAGTTGGAGAACTGACAGAACTAACATAGACCTTAGCCTTTGCAGAATTGTCTGGAGCGAGAGCGATGGGCTCCCAGGTGTAATCATTGATCGATACGGTGATTATGCCGTCATACAAACTCTGACTCTAGCTATGGATTTAAGAATTGATATTATTGCTAGTGCGGTGATGGAGACACTTTCACCAAAAGCCATTATAGCAAGAAATGATTCGCCTAGCCGAATCGCAGAAGGACTCGATCAAGAAACAAAGATACTTAGAGGTACCGAACCTGACACCTTTCACCTTACCCATAACAAAATCTATTTCACTATCGACTTATTATCTGGCCAAAAAACAGGACTTTACCTAGATCAGTTAGATAATTACAAAAAAATTGCAGAATTAGCTCATGAAAAGAATGTCTTAGACTGTTTCACTAATCAGGGAGGATTCGCACTTAACTGCTCATTAAATGGTGCCACTTCAGTCACAGCAATTGATATAAGTGAAAGAGCAATTCAAGCCGCGGAAATCAACGCCGATAAATCAGGAGCAAAAAATATCAATTGGCTACAAGGTAATGTTTTTGATGAACTCAAAAAATATGACTCAGAAGGACGTAATTTCGATTTAATAATACTTGATCCACCTTCATTTACGCGGAATAAAAAATCTTTATCAGATGCGATGCGTGGTTATAAAGAAATACATCTAAGATCTTTAAAAATTTTACAACCAGGTGGCATTCTGACTACATTCACCTGTTCACACCATGTATCTGATCGAGCCTTTCTAGACATGATCAAAAGTGCATCGGTTGATTCAAAAAGAAATCTTCGACTAATAGCAGAATACAACCAAAGAGCTGACCATCCAGTGAATCCTCTGATTCCTGAAACATCTTACCTTAAGGGCTATTCATTTGAAGTCCTACCTTCTTGGTAAAATGCAAATCACAGAATCGCCAAGATCCAATTTTGTATATCATTTCAGAATCCTCGCCAGAGCCAATATCCGCATAAACCAGCAAAGGCTCCTCTCACTTTTAAAATCATCTAAACTGATGGTTTTAACCATAACGTGCTTCATCATCGGCTATATCACCATCGGCTACCTCATGTTTAAAGGCGGTCTAGGATATATTGAAAAATTTCCAGGACTCGGGCCAATTCTTTCTGAGCGAATTTATTACCTACTGTTTTTTTTTATCTTTTTAATGCTTGTTTTTTCTAATGCAGCAATTGGTTATGCCGCACTATACAGGAGCAAAGAAGCTCGCTGGCTTCATTCATTACCAATTAGCAACCAGTCTATATATTTCTGGAAATTCATCGAAACAATGACCTTGTCTAGTTGGGGCTTTATCATTATTAGCGCGCCTCTATTGTGTGCGTACGGCAGCATAAAGTCTGCGCCTATCTCCTTCTACATTGGCGCGAGCCTTGCCTCTTTCCCATTTGTAATCATTCCGGCCTCAATAGCAGGACTGATTGTAGTTTTATCTGTAAGATATTTTAAACGTTGGCTCTCAGCATTCTTAATTGCTGGCTTTATCTACGGAGCAATAATCATTTCAATTTCCCTGATGACTCCACCCGTGGAACCTCCACTACTAAAAAACAGCATCTTCAACACCGTCAATCACGTACTAAGGCATACTGAATTAAGCGTTAACCCATTTATACCAAGCACATGGATGAGTAATGCCCTAGCAGGATGGACTAGACCATTTAACAGCAATTCAATGCAATATGCTATGCTTATGGCTTCGCATGCAGGGATAGGTTTATGGATAACGCTTTATATAACCTGGCGCTTTTACCATTCAGGACTGAGTTTAAGCATGAGAAGAAATGCTCACTCATCTTGGAAAAAAAGAAGTAAAAAAGGGATTAATGAAAGCAATCCAATCAACATTAAATCTCGAAGAAATTCCGTTTTAAGCCATTTGAAACCAAAAATTGCTTATAGAGCATTAGCGCAAAAGGATCTCTTAACGTTTCGAAGAGATCCCGCTCAATGGGTACAGGTCACTGTCGTTTTTAGTTTGCTTTTTCTTTACGTTCTTAATGTAAGGAACATGGGAGTTGATTATCAAACCCCATTCTGGATAGAAATAATTTCATTACTTAATCTTGGAGTCTGCTCCCTTGCTCTCTCTACATTAACGACAAGATTCGTCTTCCCTCAATTCAGCTTAGAAGGAAAAAGATTATGGATATTATCCATGTGCCCAATCCCAATAGAAAGGATTTTGATACAGAAATTTGTTACATCTTGCTGCATAACCGGATCCATAACCGCAATACTAATGTTCCTTTCGAGCATGCTCTTAAAGATGAGTATAGAACTCACCATCCTATACTCCATCGCAATAATCCTCATTTGTGTCGGACTTAACTCAATTGCAATTTCCCTTGGAACAATATTCCCAAATGATCGTGAAACTAATCCCGCAAAAATCGTATCAGGATTTGGTGGCACCCTGTGTCTAATAGTCAGCTTTCTTTACATCCTCTCAATGATTGCATTTTTAACTTTCCCAGTAGCTGTAAAATTATCTAAAACAGGAACCTTATCGGCATACACTGAAGGGATCGCGACAACAGTTGCTCTATTATTTTCTTTAGCATTAACCGTCATCATTAGCTTCATTCCTTTAAAAATTGCCTTAAAAAAGACAAGAGATTTAAGATATTTAAGAAACCTATAATATAAATAGAAATTTAATAGATTTCAGTTACATTATCCAAAGTCAATACATACGAATGGATAGAGGTAACTACAATGCAGTTTATGAGGATCCTAATTTCCTCGAACTTGAACCCGATGGCTCATTAGACTCTTCAATAATTGAAGAACCTCAAAGGGTATCCAGTTTAGAATTCGATGAGCAACTCGCAAGCGCTCAACTGCAACTTAAAGAACTCAAAAAACAAGAGGAAGAAATCGAAAAACAAAAAACTGAACTTGAGCATTTGAGACAAATGCAAAGCACATTCAATCGTGGCAAGGTTGAAATGACAGACAATTTACAGCATGCAATAACTTTACTAGAACGTGAAAGATTAGATGCAGAACAAAAAATACTTCAATACACGAGGGCTCAGTCAATTTTCAATAGAACCTTAGAAGAAATAACATCTCTGAGCCCAGATGAATCAACCCATTCAGAGCTACATTCACAGCTTGAAATCGCAGGTAATGTAATCGAGGACGCCCGTGAAGAGTATGTTCGAACTCTAAAACACTTGGACAGCCTTAATTCTTCAGACGAATTAGCCGGCGATGAATCCTCCTCAAATTTAAAAACCTCCTCTAAGTCTCCAACAAACTTTTTTTATTGGTTTAGAAGTGGATTTGCTTTTTCCCTACCTTTAATAGTTTTTGCGACAGTAGCATATCTTGCCTATAGATTTTTACTTGTGTAGCGTAAATACAACTATATAACTCTTTAACCTCTGCTGGTTATGACCGTAATTGACTCAAATTCTGAAACATTGAATTCTATTAAATTATCGGAAAAACTCAGTCACAAACAAGCTGACCTTAATCTGAGAATTAAAGAGTTAGAGTCATTAATAGATGCATCACCTAAATCTGCCTACCACGAACATAAGGTTATAACCACAGACAACAATCCTCGCTTAAGCAGAACTCAAATAGCTGAATTAAGATCTACTACTTTAAAAAACTTCATCACATTTGTCTTCGCTTTACTTCTTTTTGGTACAGTAACTTATTTATTATATATCGCTCTATAGTTAAGATTTTTTCTAGCCTTTTAGATTCTATCGGCTAACTCTTTCATATAAATGCAAGATAAAAGTATAGATGTAAATTACGTTGCAGATCTTGCCCGCCTCGAGTTAACAGAAGACGAATGCGAGCGATTTTCAGAACAGCTCAACAAAGTCATTGATTTCATCAAGCAACTTGAAAAGCTTGAGACCGATTCAATCGAGCCTATGGCCCATGCATCTCCAGTATACGATGTCATGAGAGATGATGTTAGTAGACCAGGATTCGGTACTGACACAGCTCTTCTTAATGCACCAATGACTAGCAACAATCAATTTAAGGTCACTCGAGTCGTTGAATCATGAGCACATCCCTTGCCTCTCTTACCATAAGACAATTACAAAACGAACTTAAAACTGGGCACATTTCACCAGTTGACATTGTAAATGATGTCATAGAATCGATTAATAACAAAGACTCCGAAGTAGGAGCCTACTTATCTATCAACGCTGAAGAGGCAATCAAAAGCGCAAAAGATGCAGACACTTCCAAACCCCTAGGAGGCATACCTATATCAATAAAGGACCTAATTAACGTTGAAGGACAACCATGTTCATGTGGCTCTAAAATCCTTAAAGATTCATACGTATCAACCTATGATGCCACTGTTATAAAAAAGTTAAAAGAAGCCGGAGCTATACCGCTCGGCAGGGTCAATATGGATGAATTCGCAATGGGTTCATCAACTGAAAATTCAGGAATCCAAATCACAAAAAATCCCTGGGATTTGAAAAGGATTCCCGGTGGCAGCAGCGGTGGATCGGCTGCCTCTGTAGCTAATGACACTGCGATTGCCTCACTTGGTTCAGATACTGGAGGGTCAATCAGGCAGCCCTCATCATTTTGTGGAACTGTTGGCTTAAAACCTAGTTATGGCAGAGTTTCACGTTATGGCCTCGTGGCTTTTGCCTCATCTCTTGATCAGATCGGACCTGTCACTAAAACCAGTGAAGATGCCGCCATTATCCTTAATGCAATAGCCGGAAAGGATCCTCTAGACTCAACATCACTTGATTCTGATGTTCCAAATTATCTGGAATCCATGAACGGCGAAATTAAAGGTCTTCGGATAGGAATGCCTAAAGAATATTTTACTGACGGAATCAACCCAGAGGTTCTTTCGAGCATTCATAAAGGAATAGAAACACTTAGAGAGCTAGGCGCAGAAATTATTGACATATCATTACCTCATACTGAATTCGCAGTATCAACTTACTACATAATTGCAACAGCTGAAGCCTCAGCCAATCTGGCACGTTTCGATGCCGTAAGGTATGGAAATAGAGTCTCTGATCCAACAAACATCATCGAACATTATAGAAAATCCAGAGCTCAAGGTTTTGGAGAAGAAGTCAAAAGGCGTATTATCCTTGGAACTTACGTCCTCAGCTCAGGTTACAATGACGCTTATTATGTAAAGGCTCAAAAAGTAAGGACCCTGATAAGAAATGACTTTACCAAAGCTTTTGAAAAAGTTGACGTCATCGTTTCACCTACGGCTCCGACTCCAGCTTTCAAAATTGGAGAAATGTGCAACGATCCGCTTCAAATGTATCTTGCCGATATTTTCACCATCGCAGCAAATTTAGCAGGCATATGTGGAATTAGTACTCCTTGTGGATTCGCCACAGAAGATGCCGATAATAGATTGCCTATTGGATTGCAAATACTTGGGCCGGCCCTTCAAGAATCTACGATTTTAAAAGTTTCCGACGCTTTTGAAAAAGCCACCGACTGGCACAAGCAACGGCCATAAACAGAAAACAATTAACTTAATCCCTGAGCCTTTCTAACAGGAGCAAAGGATTGTCGATGAATTGGACATGCTCCAAATTCTTTAAGAGCATCCAAATGTAACTTAGTCCCATACCCTTTATGTCGATCAAACCCATATTGCGGATATTCTTCAGCATATTTTAACATCAGTCGATCACGCTCCACTTTAGCAATGATACTAGCTGCAGCAATCGACAAACACTTCTCATCACCTTTAATAACTGATTGATATGGGTAAGGAAACCCCTTCACAGGCTTCCCATCAATTATAGAAAAGGAGGGCTCTCTCTCAAGGCTCAACGCAGATTCTGACATCGCTCTATAAGTCGCGTTAAGAATATTAATCTCATCAATTATTTCATGATTGATAACAGAAAAACTCCAAACAACGCCAGACAGAGGATTCGTAAGCTCTTCATAAAGTTTCTCTCTGAGCTTAGGGCTTATTTTTTTTGAATCATTAAGAACATCAGAAGCATAAACCCTTGGCAAAATGACTGCAGCAGCGACAACAGGGCCAGCCAATGGGCCCCTACCGGCCTCATCAATTCCGGCTATATATTCATGACCCTTTTTAATTAGTTCTTCTTCAATTAAAAAATCAGGCATAACTGATAATACTTGTAAATAAGGGGCTGCCCTTATAAATGAAATACATTAATATATTTACTTTTAAATCAACAAGACATGAGTTTGCTATACAAACTAACGATTCCGTTATTTTTTCTCGACCAATTAACAAAAATACTCGTCTTAAATAATTTCGTACTAGGAGACCAAAAAACAGTAATACCTGATTTTTTTAATTTAGTAAGAGTTCATAACACTGGTATAGCTTTTGGTAAATTTAATGATGGTGATGGCTCAAATATAATTTTTGCGATAATATCTTTGCTCGCATTTTTGGGTATTATATTTTTCTGGATACGAGGACACTTCCCCGGAAAACTAAATCAATTTGCAGTTGCACTTATAACAGCTGGAGTTGCAGGCAACGTTACTGATCGGATCCTTCATGGTTATGTTGTAGATTTTTTAGATTTCTATGTTGGAAACAGCCATTGGCCCTCATTCAATGTTGCGGATTCATGCATATGTGTAGCAGCCTCACTTATTTTCATTTCAGCTTTCACCAAAGAAAGCACCAACACTAAAACAGAAGATAAATGAGCGATTCAATGCATCGTAAATCAATAAGAACTGAAAAAGAAACACTCCGAAAAGCCATCATCAAAGGCATCGACACTCTAGACCCTGAAATTAAACGCAAAGCTAGCGAAGCTATATCAAATAAACTTATAAAACTGGTCAGAGACCATTCCACTGTCCTTTGTTACTACCCACTTCAATCAGAACCAGACATTCTACCTACCATACAACATTGGCTCAAATCAAATTTCCGAGTGTGCCTACCTAAAGTTGAGGGAGATCATATTGAAAGTTACGAAGTAAGTAAAACGGAGAATTTAATCCGTTCTTCCATGGGAATATTAGAACCTGGGACTTCCAATAATAAAATCAGCCCGACGGAAATTGATTTTATTTTAGTTCCAGGTATTGGATTCACTCATGACGGAAAAAGGCTTGGTCGAGGCGGTGGCTTTTATGATAAATTCCTTGATAATCCTTTATCGCAAACACTTAAGATTGGAGTTGCTTTCAATTTGCAAGTACTAGCTACAATGCGAACAGAAACTCATGACATGTCAGTTGATTTACTAATAACTGAATAATCAAGATCTACTCACGTCCACTTAGGAACATCCAACTCAAAGCTTGGTATACGAGTAAAAACAGGAACCCCTGTATCAGTTTCACCAAAAAATGAACCGTCGACAACACAATCAGAATCCACTACGTGATAACTATTGTAGCTAAAGTTTTCCCCAGTACTAATCTTGGGAAATTGCCCAACAACACCATCACCCTCAACTATAGTTTTGTCACCATTTAGGAGAGTAATGACCCATTTCCTTCCACATATTTTGACTGCTGTATCAGAATTATTTTTAATTGTAACAAAATAAACAAATGGATGCGGTTTGTCAGCCGGAGCTTCTAGGCTTGGCATATAAATGACATCATCAATAATGACGTCCAGTCCTGAAAGTTCTATGATTTCCAATTAAAATAGATATGGGTTTATTTACTTTAAACTAATCAAACAAATTAAAACTTGGAAGCATCAAAAAACATATGTTGCCACCCTCACAATCGAAGCCAATTGTTCTCAGCATAGCAGGGTCAGATCCGTCTGGAGGGGCTGGGATCCAAGCCGATATAAAAACATTCCACTCGTTCGGAGTTCATGGCTTAACAGCGATCACTTGCGTAACCTCACAGGTTCCTGGTAAAGTACTAAATATAGAACCTGTCAGCATCAGCGCACTTAAAACTCAAGTCGATGTTTTATTCAGTGAATATAAAATATCGGCAATAAAAACAGGCCTCCTATTTTCATCGGATTTAATTAAGGTTCTATTATCATCCTTAGACAATTATCACATTCAAGCTCCGCTTGTAGTTGATCCTGTCATGGTTTCCACTAGCGGATCACAATTGTTAAATCGTGACGCTTTAGCACTTTATATTGAAGAGCTCATACCAAGATCAACCCTGTATACGCCTAACTTATCTGAAGCAGCAATCCTACTTGGCATTGAATCTGAAGACATAAAAAATCCATCGGAGTGCGCTAATCTCTTATATGAAAAATATAAAACCTCCGTATTGCTTAAAGGCGGCCACTTTAAATCAACTGACGCCACTGATTTCTTAGTCGATGACTCAGGAATTAAAAACTTTTCAAAACCATTTTCAAAAAAAACACCCGCGCATGGAACAGGCTGCACCTATTCAGCATCTATTTGCGCCTGCATGGCAAAAGGCCTTAACCTTCATGACTCAATATTGAAATCAAAAGATTATATTACCCAAGCAATTGCCCAGTCTTTTGAGTTAACATCAGGTCACTTTTCATTGAATCACGATACCAGCGACTCTAATCCTCGTCAGTAAGTTTCTATTTTTTCGGTAAGAACGTTATTTTCCTATCATTCGAAAGTTGTGCTCCAGGCGTAGATCTGCCTCTCTCAACTTGAGATTCAAGTAATTGTAACAGTGAAGCAACCTTAGTAGTGTGAATGCCAACTAAGTTGTTTTTTTCCATTGGATCATCTTGCAAGTTAAAGAGCTGCATACTGGGAAGCCCTTTCTTTTTTGCGTCAGACTCTCTAGGAGCACTCCACCCACCGCTTCCACTTGAAAGGCACAATTTCCAATCCCCTACCCTTATAGCAAATGAGCCACCGATTGAATGATTGATAATAGATTTACGATCATTTGATTTTGCCCCATTTAATAACGGCACAAGGCTAAAACCATCCTCTCCCCCTTTTGTTTTGTTTTTCTGTCCGGAAAGCTCTTCTAGGGTTTTATATATATCAGTTAAAGAAACAGTAGACTTATTGAATGTTCCCCCATCTATACGACCTGGCCATCTCACGACCAATGGTACTCGGTGCCCTCCTTCATATATATCAGCTTTGTGCCCGCGGAATCCGCCACTCGGATCATGCCCTTTATCTTTCAATAATTTAAAATTAGCCTCAGGAGAACACCCGTTATCACTGGTGAAAATGACAATAGTGTTTTCATCTAATCGTGTTTTACGAAGAACCTTGAACAGTTCGCCCATGTGATAATCAATTTGCATAACAAAATCAGCATAAGGGTTTAAACCGCTTGCTCCCTTGAATGGAGGCACTGGAACAATAGGAGTGTGCGGTGCTGGCAATGGCAAGTACACAAAGAACCGTTGATCCTTTTTTGCTTCAGCTGAATGATTTTCTATATAATTAAATGACTTTTCAAACAGGTGAGGAAGGACCTCATTAATTTTAAAGTCAGCGCCTATTGGTCCTTTTCTGTACCACCCGTATCTGTCTTGAGATTTCGTTACTCCCTCATTCCCGTTTGGCTGCGCCGTTATTTTGCCCGTATCAACCCAAACATAGGGTGGCATATCCAATGAACCGCAATGGCCATAGTAGTAGTCAAAACCATTTATATCAGGCCCATTCTTTACGGATTGAGTGAAATCAATCTTATTATTCTTCTTTGCCCAATCCCAACCCAAGTGCCACTTGCCAATCATGGCCGTATTGTAACCCGCACCTTTCATAAGATGCCCCAATGTTGCTCGGTCTTTTGGTATTAAATGTTCACTCCTACCGTTTAAAACTCCGCGAGCTATTCTTGTTCTCCAACAGTAACGGCCCGTTAAAAGACCATAACGAGTTGGCGTGCAAACTGAACTCGGCGAATGAGCATCCAAGAAAGTCATCCCTTCGTTTGCCATCTTTTGCAAATGAGGGGTCTTTATTTTTGAATTGGAATTCGTTGGAGTTACGTCACCTATACCAAGGTCATCGGCCATAACTAAAATCACATTCGGCAATGCCCCATAAAGAAGTTCAGCTTGAACAACAGTTATTGCGATAAAAACGATTAACCTTAATCCTATAGTCATCATTCTAGTAAACTACCCCTAATAAAAAATGCGAACCCAATTGTTTGGTATGTGAACCAATGATTTTGAAATTCGGTTGCCTTGCCCCAAAGTTGGCACAGTCAGAATATCGATGCACTTTCTAGTCAACAGGCCAAGGAACCTAATAAATTCAATTATTGATTTAATAATTCTAATTAAAATTTAATATACCCTTGATATCAATATAACTAATATTCCACGATCTCGATAGATCAATGACTTGAGAGTTTTTATGGCATACTATAATTTAATTTGTTAAGTAATAATCAATCACATGAAACAACCTACCCGTAGAAAATTTATCAAGGGCTCGCTGTACGGCGCTGCCGGAACAAGCACCTTCTGCAGTCTTCCTGCAAAAGCCAAAGTAAAAGGAGCCAATAGTGATGTTCGGGTCGCTGTAATCGGCGTCGGGGGACGCGGTGGCGGACACGTTAATGCCTGCCTAGGTAACGGAAAAGTCAGGGTAACGGGCGTATGTGATGCTGATTATAAACGCAATGAAGCTAATGCAAATCGGGTAAAGGATAAGCAAGGATCAAAGCCCAAACAATACGAAGACTATAGGGAACTATGTGCTGATAAGAATATTGACGCAGTTATGATTGCAACACCCAATCATCTGCATTCATTGATTGCAATCCTGGCCGCTCAAAATGGTAAACATGTATATGTTGAAAAGCCAGTTTCACATAATATATGGGAAGGACGAAAGTTAGTCGAAACATCAGTTAAATACGGCAAAAAAGGAGTTATTGTTCAACACGGAATGCAACGCCGCTCAGATTCAGGATGGCGTGAAGTAATTGAGTGGATAAAAGACAAGCCTTTAGGAGAGATGATCGTGAGCAGAGGCTTTTGCTATAAACCCAGAAAGAGCATCGGCAAAGTACAAGAGCCCAAACAGCCACCAGCAGAAATCAATTACGATTTATGGTCCGGACCTAGACAAATCTTACCAATCAGACGCGATCGATTCCATTATGATTGGCATTGGCAACGCCAATACGGCAACGGAGACATTGGTAACCAAGGCCCACACCAAATGGATGTAGCTAGATGGGCATTAGGTCAGGAAAAATGTGCCCCTACCGTACTAAGTATTGGCGGAAGGTTTGGATATGACGATGATGGCGACACTGCAAATACGCAAATCGCATTCTTTGACTACAAGCCAGTACCATTGATTTTTGAAGTGCGTGGACTCCCTGAAAAAGGACTCGATTGGGGCAAAGGCATGTCCAATTATAAAGGGGCTAGAGTAGGAAATGTCATTGAGTTTGAAGGTGGCTACATCAGTGAATCCAAAGCATACGACAACAAAGGAAAAAGCATTAAGAAATTCGGAATCACAAATGGCCGTGGCCATTTTGAAAACTGGATAACTTCAATTGAAGAAGGCATAAAGGAAGGCAAGCATGAACATGAACTTTCTGCTCACACTGGTCACATTTCTGCTGCTCTAGGTCATATGGCCAATATTTCTTATTACATTGGCAAAAACTCAACACCTCAAGCCTGCAAGGAATCCTTGAAAGGCGATAAGATGAAAGAAGAAGTATTCAACAGATTCGCTCAACACCTTGAGAACAACGATATCAACATAGAGAAGACACAAACAACTTTGGGTCCGCTCTTGAATTTTGACCCTGACAAAGAACAATTCACCGGAGATCTTTCTGAACAAGCCAATAAGCTAGTAAAAGGTGATTATAGGGAAGGATTTAGAATTCCCGAATCTGTTTAAAATTATACACAGGCATATAAATTTCTGGAAGTGGTAGCAATCACTCCCAGAATTGTTTAATAAACAATAATCACCTACTGTTTCCTTCAAGTATTAAATTGAAGAAAACTCGGTCCATATCCTTAATAAAATTAAATGTCCGACGCCACAGAAGTAAAACGCCGGCCGATAAAAAAACTATTAGCTGCGAATCGAAGCGAGATAGCAACACGGATATTCAGAGGCGCCACAGAGCTCGGCCTCAACACAGTCGCTATATTTGCTGAAGAGGATCGCTTTTGCGTACATCGATTTAAAGCTGATGAAGCCTATAAATTACGCAAAGAAAAAGGACCTGTAGGTGCTTACTTAGATATAGAGGGAATTATTTCTATCGCCAAAGAGCGTAATGTAGATGCCATTCATCCTGGGTATGGATTTTTATCTGAAAATGCTGAATTTGCTAAAAAGTGTGAAGAAAATGATATTATCTTTGTTGGTCCTAGATCCGAAGTGCTCGCAGGAATGGGCGATAAGATTGCAGCTAGAAAACAAGCAGCAATACTAGACATCCCAACTCTTGCAGGAAATCCTAATCCCATTAAGGATAAGGATGAGGCCCTCGAAATTGCTCGAGAGATAGGATTCCCATTAATAATTAAAGCTGCATTTGGTGGCGGAGGCAGAGGAATGCGAGTTGTAAATGATGAGAAATCATTGCCGGACCTCCTTAATGAAGCTCAGACAGAAGCCCTAAATGCTTTTGGAGATGATTCAGTTTTCTTGGAACGTTTCGTCAAAAATGCTAAACACATAGAAGTACAAATCATCGGTGACCAGCACGGAAATGTGGTTCACCTCCATGAACGAGATTGCTCCGTTCAAAGGAGACATCAAAAGGTCATTGAGATTGCACCTTCAATTAACATTTCTGATAGAATCAGAACAGACCTATGCGAAGCCGCAGTAAAAATTGCAGAATCCATCAAATACGATAATGCGGGGACTGTAGAGTTCTTAATAGATATAGATTCTCAGGAATGGTTCTTCATTGAAATGAATCCCAGAATTCAAGTAGAGCATACGGTCACTGAAGAAATCACAAATATAGACATTGTCAGAACTCAAATATTGATCGCTCAGGGACATGAAATGCACTCCAAAGAGATCGCCATGCCAAGCCAGGAAAACATTGATAGAAATGGGGTAGCAGTTCAATGCCGAATCACAACAGAGGACCCAGAAAACAAATTTACACCTGACACAGGCAAAATTCTAACCTACCGATCCGCTTCGGGGCATGGGATCAGACTTGATGGCGGCCTTGGAACCACTGGAGCCACAGTAACGCCATTTTATGACTCACTGTTAGTCAAGCTTACGACGCATGCACCTACATTTGATATTGCAATACAAAGAGTCAGAAGAGCTTTGAGAGAATTTAGAATACGTGGCGTTAAAACAAACATACCTTTTCTTTTAAACGTCATTAGCAATGATAAATTCAGTTCAGGTAATGCTACGACAAGACTAATTGATACGACCCCCTCCCTATTTGACTTCAAGCCCAGGAAGGACCGAGCTACAAAACTTCTCAATTTTCTAGGCGATGTGATCGTTAACGGTAACCCCAATGCTAAAGATCAGACCCCTTCAAAAACACTAGAACAAGTAAGGCTCCCCGATGCAGATCTAAAGGAGCAAAGACCCAAGGGAACAAAGGATTTGCTCAGCGAGCTTGGTCCTGAAAAGTTCTCAGAGTGGATATTAGAACAGAAAGAACTCCTAATTACGGACACGACTCTCCGCGACGCTCATCAATCATTATTGGCAACGCGAGTAAGAAGCTATGACATGCTTGCCATAGCGGATGCAATCGCAAGAAAAACTCCTTCACTTTTTTCGCTTGAGATGTGGGGAGGAGCCACATTTGACTCCTCAATGAGATTTCTAAAAGAGGACCCTTGGCAAAGACTCACACAATTGAGAGAGAAAGTTCCCAACATCCTTTTCCAAATGTTATTCCGCGGATCCAATGCCGTTGGATATTCAAATTATCCCGACAACGTCGTGAAAGGTTTTGTCCATCATGCAGCGGAACGAGGAATGGATATATTTCGAGTCTTTGATTCACTCAACTACACTCCAAACATGAAAGCGGCCATTGAAGCGGTCCGCGAGACTGAAAGCTCAATTTGTGAAGCTGCGATTTGTTATACAGGCGACATCCTAGATGAAAAAAGGGACAAATATTCATTAAAATATTACGTTGATTTAGCCCACGAATTAAAGCTCATGGGAGCACACATTTTATGCATTAAAGATATGGCAGGTCTTTGCCGCCCATACGCTGCAGAAAAGCTAGTACGAACACTCAAAGAAGAAGTAGGCCTCCCGATACATTTCCATACACACGACACGAGCGGCATCAATGCCTCATCAATATTGAAAGCATCTGAAGCTGGAGTTGACATAGCTGACGCAGCCCTTTCTTCAATGTCTGGATCAACCAGCCAGCCATGTCTAAATTCAATTGTTGCCGCATTAGAAAATACTGAAAGAGAATCCTCACTAAATCTCCGCGCACTAGATGAATTCTCAGATTATTGGGAGGAAATTAGGAAATATTACTTCCCATTTGATACATCTCCACCTCATGGCACTGCTGAAGTCTATTTACACGAAATGCCAGGAGGGCAATTCACCAACCTCAAAGAACAAGCAGAAGCCATGGGCTTAGGATCCCGATGGCCGGAAATAGCGCAATGTTATGCGGAAGTAAATGATCTCTTTGGAGACATTGTCAAAGTAACACCTTCCAGCAAAGTCGTTGGTGATATGACAATGTTTTTAGTAACACAAGGCATCACCCCCGCTGATGTAGTCAACCTTCCTAAAGGGACAGCATTTCCAGAATCTGTTGTTGATATGCTCGGAGGTGGATTGGGTCAACCTATCGGCGGTTGGCCTGCAGACGTCCAAAAAGTAATCTTAGGAGATAAAGACCCAATAACTGACAGACCTGGCGACCATGCAAATCAAGTAAATCTTGATGAAATAAGGGAAGATTTGAAAGCTCTAATAAATCGAACCCCAACCGAAGATGAGATTTGGAGTTATTTAATGTATCCACAGGTCTTTCTCGATTTCATAGCGAGCAACAACCAATTTAGTGACCTCAGCGTATTGCCTACGCCAGCATATTTTTATGGCGCACAAATTGGTGAAGAAATCAGCATAGATATCGAAGTCGGAAAAACACTGTTCGTCAAACTTATCAATGTGGGTGAACCTGACGAGAACGCAAATCGCAATGTGATTTTCGAACTCAACGGATCATCACGACATGCCTTAATCACGGACAGAACTCTTACTCCTACTGCAAAATCTCGCAAAAAAGCTGATAAAGCTGATCTAAGTCAGATTGGAGCACCAATGCCTGGCCTCGTCGCTGAACTCAATGTCAGCATAGGCAATAAAGTCGATGAAGGTGACCCTCTATTAACATTAGAAGCAATGAAGATGTACACTACAGTGCCCTCTCCTCACTCTGGAACCGTAGAAACAATTGAAGTCTCTTCAGGCGACAATGTTGACACCGGTGACTTACTTCTGGTCATTGCTTAACAATCTTCTATTCAAAACTGCTGTCTAATCTTAAGCGCAAAAATGCCTTTTGAGAAATTGACGGTAACCGAATTACATTTTTCCTCATTAGAGATCCAATTTTGACTTGATCAGAAGGCAACTCATTCCATTGCTTCAGGTCATCAGAATACTCGAAAATAACTCTGTAGTCATTTGCGGCCAACCTCGTGCCAACTTCCCATATCATTGCATTCATCTCAATGTCAAATCGCGGCAACTCAATTTGATCAAATCCTTCAACTCCCCCTCCAAGAACATATTCTAAAGCGTTGATTAATCCGTCTCCGTCATCGTCACCATATGGAAGTCCAACCTTATTATCGTCAGACCACATTTTATAAGTCTCCTTCAAAATTATTCCATGCGGACTCCCAAGATAGCTACCGATTATCCAAGATTCCCTAGAATTATAATCGGAAGGATTAATCGTTAAATTCCTCAATTCTAATGAATGCCCTTCACCATCCGTTTGGCTGTACCATTGATCATTAAATGAAAATCTAACCATATTAAATCGATAAGGATCTGGTAACTGAAGAATTAATTCTTCGCCTCCATTATTTAATCTTCCTGCATACTCATCAATTAAATGGTTTACCTCACCATATCTAGAAGTGAACGCGTTTAAATTAGACGCAAGAACCACTGACTCCTTAGGTGAAAGCAATATTTCGTCAAAGGTATACTCAATGCCTTTTACAAAACTAATTCCATTTAGATTTAATGTTTCATCTCCAACATTCTGTAACTCAATGAACTCGTACTCAGATCCACCCAGAGGGTTGTACATAATTTCTATTATCCTAAGAGAGTTATAAATTTCCAACAATCTCTCATATTCCAAATACTCATCTGATCCTTTTACTGGCTGCTCAACACCCGGAGTAGGCACTATGAATTTCTGATAGGAATCACTTCCTACAATCTTCCCTTCTGATAATCCTTCGATCTGTGGGCCATATATAACATTATCTAGAAGTGAACCATCTCTATCCGTGAGCACAATTTGATCCAAGTCAGTAGAAAGCTTAAATCCCTTAGGTTTAATAGTTACATAATGATTTGGAGCAATAAAACTTAATTCAGGAAGTACCATCGAATTTTCACCCTGCGCTTGAGAGTCAGAAAGACTGATTCCTGTTAACGTGACGGGAAATGATGAATTGTTAACCAATTCAATAAATTCACTCCCATTTAATGGCCCTGGATTAGCAAGCCATTCACTTATCCTAAGACCAGAAGGATCACCATTCATCACCTCCCTATTCTCTACCCCAGGAGTTGGAACATTTAGCACCCACAAAGAATCCCTTCCATATCTACCAATGGAGTAATTGGCTGCCTGGTAACCAAAATCAATCGAATCTAATATCTCATCTGAATCAAATAAATAGAACGAACCTCCTTCCTTATTTATATCTATAGAATCGTTAGAAGAATTAATCTCAATTACCAAATAACTCCACGCTTCAATCTCAGTAATTTGGTCAAGATCTATCCGTGAATCACCACCGATCGATGAACTGACATAATAACCATCCAAGCTAATCGCCTTAGGGCTTGAATTGAATAGTTCAATATATGAAGGATTACCGCCATCAGATTCATAGGCTCCTTCATTCAAAATTAAAACCTCATTCAGAACAAGTCTGTCGGGATAGGATTCGACTATCTCCCATTGTTCTGATTGAGTTGGTGCTTCCTGCCAATTCCCCGCAAAATCTTGCCCAAAAACTTCAACTGAACAAATACCCGGCAACAGATCTTTTAACAGTATCTTCCCGCTGCGAACAGTGGAGCCAAGTGGATTAAAACCATCCCCTATTTCAATTACCTCACTCCATTCTGCATCTTTAAATCTCCAACGATAAGCAAAGTATCCCGGACCCCCAACCATCAATACAGCTTCTTGATCTGTTGTAACTGAAGGAGGTTCTCCAGATATAAATATTCCAGAAGGAACCAAGGCCCCGAGATCTTGACCAAATCTTCCAGAACCTCTTGCAGGGGACGCAGGATGCAACTTGAAATCTTGGGACTCAGGATCAGTAAATAACGGAAAATCAATTGTGTTTTTCTCTCCCAGATCCAAAACGCTCACACCTTCATGATTCCTTCCTATATCTAAATCTGATAACTGCGGATCTAATAGATTTTGAACCAATTCCAATGGCGTTACTGGATACGGTGGTTCTTTAGCATCATCCGCGCCACTAAAGACTCTCGGAGTGACTAGAATATTGTCAGTAAGATACGCTCCTTTTCCGTGAGTGGCTCGAGAATCAGTATCTGTGGGTATGAATAGATTTACCACAGACGCAACGCTCGGATTATCAAACTTATCATCAAAATCGGGATGAATTTTATAAACGGTATTATTCTCAAAAATAGCAGCACTCTCGATTTTTAAGCTGATAGCATGATCAACATCAGAAAAGATATTTCTGGATATAGAGAAAGTAGCCCCAGGACCAACATCACCTGTAGAGATTGCATTGGCATAACCTCTATCTGAGGTTTCATCATCCTTGAAAACATTAAGAAATACATTTTCTGATAAATAAACATCTCCTCCAAGATCACACAGTTCATCGCCTGCACCTGCAAAATAGTTGCCTATAATTTGAACTATTGGATCAGGTCTCCACCCACTATCGACATCGATTACATCGTTATGACCCTTGTTTCTTCCAAAATAGTTATTTCTTATAATGTACCTGCCACCTTCAGGAATTTCTCCTATCCCTTTTATATGCTCACTAATATTATCAAGACCAAGCTCCGCGGGCTTCTCCTCTTCAGTGAACATGTCAGGAAACTTTGTATTCCTTATAATAATTGAAGCATCCTCGGTATAAATCATCCTTATGTGAGTTCTACTAAAAGAAACATCATCAATTACACATTGTGATTTTATCACACCAATAGCACCCTCTTCGTCTTGAGCACTTTCAAAATCAGTACACATGATTGTATTTTCTAGATCTAGTGTGTTAATCAATTTCAAGCCCCTCCATTTTGGAGGTCCGTCAGGCAATTCTCCATCACCTGCTTCGTCCTTCACAAATTGTGCTCCAGGAAAATGAGAAAATTGAATTCTGCGTTCTGGATCACCAACAATTGAAGCCTTACCTTCAACTTCAATTTTTACACCTTCAGCAACATAAACAGATACTCCTGCTTCCAAATAAAAATCGACTCCGTCTGGCACTTTCACATCATCAGTAACGTAGTAAGGAGATCCATCTAATTCCCAACGCACTTCACCTCCAAGTACAACAAAATCATAAAACCCTACATCCTTTTCCTTTCCCTCATCTGAATCTTCTACTATTGCTGGCGAGTTTACAGAAAGCCTGAAGTCTCCAGTCTCTGAATTCCTAAAAAGAGGGTCTAAACTTTGGTTCTCTTCCCATCCTCCTTCAACTATGGAACCGTTAACTAATATATCTTCGTCACTATAATCAGTACGAACAGACACTCCATTACCCCATAAAATACAATTATCGACCAAATACCGACTAGGTTCATCATCCCCGTCCTTATTTTCGACCTGCAACCCAACCCCATCATTCCCAGAGACAGTAACATTGTTAAGAACGACATCAGCATCATCCTTAGCCGAAATTCCAATAACATTATTGACCAAGAGCCCACCATTTAATTGAAAAGATCCTCCAAATACACTAATCCCTTTATCCGAACAGTTTCTACAAATAACACCTTCAGCCAGAACGTCAGCTCCAAGGGTATCTATCCCATCATCATCCATATACGCCACTGTAACATTCTTAAGAATCAACTCCTGTCCTGGCCTTGCTTCATGCAAATATATAGCATCATTGTCGTCAGTAACATTATCTTCTCTATAATCACCCAGCATATCGGTTATGTAAGAATCCTCTAATAGCACACCCGTATCAAAAGTCTCAAAACCCATCACTGATCTTGCCCAATGACACCTGCGGAACACCAAACTAGAACCCATTCCATTTTGTGCATTTGCCTGACCAACTTTCCCTCTATTATCTGATATCGTACAATCTTCAAAAACTACACTTGATCCAAGAACTCTCAATACCCTCCCATGATCTGTATGACCACCTTTTGGCGAATGACCTCCATGGTGAATGTTTGTGAATTTAAAAATAACATCTTCTGATTCATCAAATAGTATCTGCCCCCACACTTCCCCAGCGGAGGAAGAAGTAAACGTTATAGGCTCCTCACTATTACCAACGCAATTAATACTACCGGCAATTATTAGGTCTGACCCAGCAGAACTCTGAAGCTCCTCATCACCACTTAACAAAATAATGGTACCAGGTAAAATATTGAGAATATGACTTTTCGGAACAGTCACATCCCCTATGATACGAACCACCTCAGACCAATTAGTTACAGCGCCCTCTAACACCCCTGAAACTTCGATGGAATCAGGAGAGGGACCCAAACTAATGATACTTTTAGCAACTCTCTGCTGTCCCATTTCAACATTTAAGTTTAAATCGCCAGGATCTATAGAGGGGCCAGAAATAAGAGCACTTAACTGAAGATCAAAACTAACGTCCGAACTTCGATCATCGCCTTGCTTTATTTCTACAGCAATAACGTTTTTCCCTAAAACGAGTAAGTCTGGTGACAGTTGTGAGAATTCCTGGAAGTTCTCTGTGGGAGTATCATCACCATCAACCGTAAACTCATCAAAAGCCATTCCTGACTCCATGTTAGAAGTCTTAAAGAATTCCTTGCCATTAATATAAATAATAGCCCCATCGTCATACTTTAATCTCATTCCCAATGTAGAAATGTTTTCAATGTCATCGACATAAAACTCAGATCGAAAATATGTTGTGGCGTATTTATTTCTTGAGTCCGGCCCAAAACTCAACTCAGTAACTTCATCATCATCACCATACCCCAATTCAGCCCTGCCTTGTTGCCATCCCGAATCATCAAAATTCACTCCCTGCCAAAGGGCGCCCTGGTCCGATCCATTATCGAGATAGCTCCATATAGCACCCTCTGAAATGAAAACTACTTCCTCTTCTAATCCACCACCCTGCACAGTAACTAATGCACTTCCCAATCCATTTCTAAGATTAACAACATTAGGACTTATTCTAATTCCAGGCCTATTTGCAGTGAGAGTCACTGAAGTGTCCCAAACTTCTCTTAAATAAGAACCATTAGAGTCTCTTACATCTACACGCACAAGAAATGGAACCTTAGGGATATATGAACCTCGAGTTGTTAAAAATACGTTGCCTCTAATAGAGGTGCCCGTTAGGTCTCCTGAAACCTCTGTAACTTTTCCTGTGTCATTCCATAATTTTATATACTCTTCATTCAACACCTGACCATCAGGGCCGTCATAAAACGCGACTCTAATCCTGTTTAAACCTGGCATTAAAGCACCTCCATTTGCAAATGAACGAAGAGTTAAATTCCACCCCCCTTCCCGAGGGTTAAGATCTGCATCTATTGCATTAACTTTTACGGATTTAACCTTTCCAACATGAAAATCTCCACTGAGCCTAGCCTCTCCATTAACTGTGCGGTAATACCCATCACTTGATTCGGGCAAATCCACCTCTACTGAATAATTTGTCTGAATTTGAGCTAAAACTCCACGCCTACGATCAACAACAAACTCCTTCATCTCATTTAGAACATCTGAAGGAAAAAACGATCCTATTGCCCTATCAATGATTGGGTTGATTAACTCTGGCCTATATTTGCTCTCAATTATCTGAATGAACTTGGCGTAATAACGGGGAATGATATCAGGATGAGACAAAAACTCACTAAGACCATCAACGCCTGTATATGTAAAAATTGACAAGTTAGGACTCCCTGATCTCGTTCCCTGATCTAATACCGTATCTAAATCATGGGGAACTAACTGAAATCGTTGATCGCTCTCTCCTCTGAATAATACATAATCATCACCTTTACCCGTAGTAAGCCCCCCCTCCCTATTTCCTATCAGTGAATCCACAGCTAAGAAATGTAGCCACTGATCAATGTCTATAACTTCAGACAATCGCTCAAGGTAATCAGGATCTTCATCACTGTTCAAAGTTTTCGTTAGATTAATAATATCCGACCAATCATCTACTGATCTGTTTGTCTTCTTGAAATAAGTATTACGATAAGAGTCAGCCTGCTCCCCTTCATATTTAAGGTCCCCCTCATCTCCATTATCCTCATCATCTCTTACTTGGTATATGTTACCACCAGAATCTTCAGGCCAGTGAGCCTCAACGAAATTTGAATCGAGAGACTCTGTTCTGGCATAGTAACCGAACATTCGTGGCCCACCGGACTCCGCGAGGTCTTCTCCATTAACATGAAGCTTAACAGGAATGCTGTCAGCTGCCTTTACACCCAACCATTGATAAAGCCAACTCCCTACGACTTGAGAATGCGTGTACTGACAATTAAATTTTATTGATTCCTGTCCGTTCCAAGGATCATCTGATCTAAATTTAATTAAATGATTGTTTGGAGGGCCATTCCTGCTACTTGCTCCTCGGTTGCGAATTGAAGACAAGTACCTCACTCGACCCCCTTTTCCGTCAAAGCTAATGAAAGTACAATTCATTTCAGCATTACTATCAGATTGACTGGATCGACGCCCAATCTGTTCGAGCTCAGCTCGTTCAGCGTCAGTCATGATCACATAATAACTAGGCACCGAATCGATATGCTCGTAGCCATCATCCACCATATACAAATAATTACACACATTACCCTTACCAAGTATCGGAGGCGGCCACTGTGTAGATTCATTTTCGCCAACGCCAACGACAAAGAAAAACTCAATAACCGATTTGTCCGACTGCTCTGGAATTTCAGCGAAATAAGCCCCCTCCCCATTAGTTTTCATACCCATTGAAGCAAAATTATCAGCGGCACCATCTACCTTCCAAAACAGTTCCAGCCTGAGATCCTCAAAACGTGAAGAATTATCAATTTTAAGAGTTATCCCAACAGGCTCCGTTGATTTTGGTAGTAACGGAAAATGGCTAATACTTTCTATTAATGGGACTAATTTTGAATCATAGACTGAATTTTGTTGGCCAGGAGTTCCTCCTTCAAGAATAGAAGAACGCCAATTTTGCCCATTATTATTTTTGTCAGCCCAGTTAACCAACTCTAAAGACCTTCCCCCACTATCATGCAAAGCTTCCCAAACCCAACCTTCATGCCCACGATCCTCGGGTCCAGTTTTTCTTGAAGCCCAAAAACCTTCATCAGCATAATCAACTTGATCTATTTCTTTATTCGAACCGTCTCTTATTCGTATTGTTTCTCCAGTATTTGACAATCTCCCGACCCAAGGGCCTAATGCTTCTGGGGCATCAGGATAAAATGACGAAAACTTATCTGGATCCGCAGCAACAACTACAAAAGATTCAGGAGCAATAACATAATTGGGAAATTCATAACTCACGCCAGCGCTAATACGCCAACCCTGAAGAGCAATTTCTTGCGGACCTGAATTATATATCTCAACCCACTCTTTGCTGAAATCCTCAACTCCATCCTCATCCTTTACGGAATAATTAATTTCATTGATCACCAATTTTGCTTCGGCTTTATACGATGCGAAATTAATTATTGCACAACATCCCAGCAAAGGGATCAGACCTATAGGGGGCTCAATCTTCATTCGAGAAAATTCTATTTTTTATGCCAAAGAAATCACACTTAAGATTCATTATTTTTCAAAATCATTGCCTTATCATTTTTCTCCTAGGGCAATATAATTCGTATTTTACTCTTTATTGCTAAAAATCCAAAACAAGAGTACCCCCCACTTATTAAGCCGAGATTAATTAGACAAAAAAAAACCGCACCCCCTATCGAGAGGGTACGGTTTAATTAACTTAATCAATCTGTAATTTATCCAGCGACCATATCCTTTAGATTTTTCAAAGGACGAATCTTGACTACTTTACGCTCAGGCTTAGCTGAAACTGTGATCATTTCCCCAGTAAATGGGCTCTTCATCTCCCTTTCTTCAGTTGCAGGCTTGATCTGTCTAACGATCTTACATAGTCCTGGAATTGTGAATGCACCCGCTTCTCCATTGATTGAAGCGGAAATTTGATTAGTTAACGAGTCTAAAACACTGATAACATCTTGTTTTTTGAGTCCAGTCTGTTCAGCAATGCTGTTTAAAACTTGTGTTTTGCTAGGTGGTTTAACTGCCATGGTATTTCTTTATTGTTAGTTGTGATGAGTCTCCCTTAAGAGTTCTTAAATATATATTAACTTATACAATTTTATGAAAGGTCAACCAACAAAAAAGCTAAAAAGACTATAAATACCATTTTTTTTTATTTTCAGAGCATTAATCCCATAAAATTGAAAAATATAAGTAAGAGTAATTTTTAAATAGTTTTAAAAACTTTTGCAGTTTAATAATTTACAACAACTTATGTAAGTTCTCCAATTTTCCTAGAAAGATAGCCTTATATAAGAAATTCTTAAATCGATTCAAACAAAACAACTGTTAAATACACTCCAAAAATTTTATAACTTTCGGCACTGCGTCGGATTTTATGAAATAGTTTATATAATTAAGTAAATCAGAATAGGAGTATTAATTCGAATTTGCTTAAGACAATATTTAGCAAGCTTTATGAAAAAAAATGCTCTCATCTAAATTATGACCGTAAATAAGCAATTCTCGATCCATTTTCACATATAATTAATAGATAAAGTTAAGCGTTCTTGCCCAATCTAAATGAGAAGCTAACATTCCAGCAATTAAGCCCTATGAAGAATCGCATAGAACAGAAATTTGACCTGCTTAAAAATGACAAAAAGGCAGCATTCGTTGCCTATGTTTGTGGAGGAGACCCCACTATAGATAAATCATTAGAAATATTACTCTCCATCGATAAAGCAGGCGCTGATATTATTGAAATCGGCATTCCTTTTTCAGACCCTTTAGCCGATGGCGTCGTAAATCAGATGGCAGCAAGCAGAGCTCTTAATGCTGGAACTACAGTTCCTCATATTATAGATCTCATTAAGAGCTTTAGAAAGCATTCTCAGACACCCTTAGTCATATTCACCTACCTCAATCCAATATATAATTATGGGTATGAACGCTTCCATCAAGATGCTTCAATCGCTGGAGCCGACGGCATATTAACTCTTGATCTTCCACCCTCAGAGGAAAGCATCAATGAAGAGCTCTGCCATGCAAAAGGCCTCCTCCCCATTCGTATAATTGCACCCACAACTCCAAAAGCTAGAATTTCACAAATAGCAGAAAGCGGCCTAGGTTTCATCTATTACGTATCGAGAGAAGGCGTCACTGGAAAGCAAACAAACCTCGCCGAAGGGATACAGGAACAAATCTTATCCATTAAAAAACTAACCGACTTGCCAATCGTGGTTGGTTTTGGAATATCATCACCTGAACAATCCAAAGACGTTGCAAGCATGTCCGATGGTGTTGTTGTTGGAAGCGCAATCGTTGATTTTATTTCACAAAATCAGAATCAGGCAAATCTTAATGAACTCGTGCATGATTTTGTAAAACCTCTGGCTGATGCCTCCAAATCTGATTAATTTTGAAATGCTAAATTTTACCAAAATGAACGGAGCTGGAAATGACTTCGTTATAATTGACAATCGCGATCTCAATTATGAGCTAGAAAAGAATAAAATAGAAAGCCTCTGTAATCGTCACAGGGGAATTGGAGCAGATGGATTTATGGCGGTTGAACCACCCCAATCCAATGGCAACTATAGAATGCGGTATTATAATTCTGACGGCAACGAAGCTGAGATGTGCGGAAATGGAGCGAGATGCTTTGCTCGCTTTGTTTACAATCTGCAGGAGCAGGAGAGCGAAACAATAAAAATCGAAACTGTGGCAGGAATTGTCGTCGCTGAAATACTAGACCCCGAAGTGCAAATAATGCTTAGCAATCCATTTAATCTTAAGCTAAACATTCCAATTGAAATAAACGGACAACCTGAACTCATTCACTTTATTAACACAGGCGTTCCCCATGCTGTATTATTAGTTGATGAACTCGAATCAATTAATATAAAGAAAACAGGATCAGCGATACGGCATCATTCCGCATTTTCCCCAGAAGGAACCAACGTCAATTTTCAAAAAATAGAAACATCAGATACTCTATCCATTCGGACATATGAACGTGGCGTTGAAGATGAAACGCTTGCTTGCGGGACAGGCATAGTTGCAAACGCCCTCATTCATGAACAACTAAATAATATAAATCCACCAGTTTTTGTTAATGTAAAAGGAGGCGAAACATTAAAAATCTCTTGGGAGAAAGAAAAAGATTCTTATAAAAATGTTACACTAACAGGACCTGCTGAAATCGTTTTTGAAGGAAAAATTAATGTTTGAAGGAGCACACACAGCACTCGTTACACCATTCAACAATAATAAAGTTGATGAAGATTCATTACGCGAACTGATTGATTTTCAGTTCAATAACGGCATAAGCGGAATCGTTCCTTGCGGCACCACAGGTGAATCCCCGACTCTAAGAGACTCGGAGCATAAGCGCATCATTGAAATTTCAGTTGATACAACAAATGACAGAGGTCTTGTAATTGCTGGAACTGGATCCAACTGCACTCGTGAAGCAATCGAAATGACTCAATTTGCTGAAAAGTCCGGTGCAAGTGCAGCCCTTTTAGTATGCCCATATTATAATAAACCATCTCAAGAAGGACTTTTTCAGCATTATAAATCGATCGCTAAGGAATCCTCATTACCCATCATGCTTTACAATATTCCTGGGCGTTCAGTTATCGAAATATCTGTTGAAACTCAAGCACGTCTCCATGAAGAATGCCCCAATATTTGCGCAATGAAAGAAGCAGGTGGTGATGTGGCCCGTGTAGAGGAAATCAGAAACGCTTTGCCCTCATCATATGAGGTTTTAAGCGGTGACGATGCCCTTACATTACCGTTCATGAATAAGGGTGCTGTAGGGGTGGTCAGCGTCGCATCAAACATTATACCTTCGCAACTCGCGTCACTTGTCAGAGCCATTTTAGATGGCAAATCTGTTGAAGCTGAAAACATTAACACTGAATGCAAAACCCTCTTTGAAAGTTTGCTTGGTCTCGACACTAATCCCATTCCAATCAAAGAAGCCATGGCGCTAACAGGAAAAATCACTAATGAATTTCGATTACCCCTAGTGGGCCTCAATAAAACAGCTAAAGCTGATCTCATTAGTTTACTCAAGAACCTTGGTCTTATTTGAATTCAACCTAGTATTTCAACATGAATGAACCACTAAATATTTTAGTTACTGGCTCCCAAGGACGAATGGGAATGGCCGTCATCGATTGCTGTAATAATGATAGTCAGGTAAATGTTTCTGGCAGCATTGATGTTGGCGACCCTATAGCAGACCATATTGATTCATGTGATGTAATCATAGATTTCAGTTCACACATATTTACTAGCGACCTCCTTAGCGAATCCCTTAATTACGGAAAGCCTCTAGTAATAGGAACGACCGGACATTCTGATGACGACCTCTCATCAATCAATAAAGCATCTGAAAATCTATCAATTGTCATGGCGCCAAACTTCAGCATAGGCGTTAATACACTTTTCTGGCTCACACAAAAGACGACTCAAATTCTCGGCAACAATTTTGATTTGGAAGTTGTTGAAATGCATCACAGAATGAAAATCGATGCACCTAGCGGCACAGCAAAGAGACTCGGCGAAATATTAGCTGAAAGCAGAGGAGTCTCCTACGCGGATGATACTGTTCACGGAAGACAGGGGATCACAGGTCAAAGAACAGCTAAAGAAATAGGCATGCATTCATTAAGAGGAGGCGATGTCGTTGGAGATCATACAGTAATTTATTCAAATGATGGTGAGCGGATAGAATTAACTCACAAAGCTTCAAGCCGTAACACCTTTGCAAATGGAGCAATACATGCGGCTAAATGGCTGTCCGGTCGTGGCGCTGGCCTATATGACATGCAAGATGTCCTCGACCTAAACTAAAAATAGCAAAATGATCTGGTGAATCAGATTAATTACGGCATTGCTTTTGGAAGCAATCTTGGCAATAGGCTCTCAAATCTTCGACAAGCCAAAAGGTTACTACTTCATCATTGCCCAAGCCCTAAAGAGGCAACATTCTCTCCGATATATGAAACTCAACCTGTTGATTGTGCGTTAGAAACTAACAATTTTTTAAACGCAGCAGCCAACCTGCCGTTGTCTCTACTCCCTGAAGACGCGCTAAATCTGTGTATAAAAATTGAATCTACATTTGCTCGGCCAGACAAGAGGGAGCAAAATACTCCGAGGACAATTGATCTTGATATAATTTACGCTGGATCACTTATACATGATTCAAAAAACCTAACAATTCCTCATCCGAAATTATACGAACGAAGGTTTGTGCTCGAACCATTATCTACAATTATGCCGACACTCGTTTTGACAAACCAAAAAAAAACAATACTACAGCACCTTCATGATATAGAATCCTCTGAGCCTCCTTTAAAAGAAATTACTAATATCTGGTAATGGTAAATCAAATTCACCAATCTCAACCATCAAGAGTTACAGCATTAAGCTCTAAGGATCGAGATACTCCAATATCTGCATTAACCGCTTACGATTACCCAACCGCTAGAATCCTAGACGAGAATGGAATTGACCTCATCTTAGTTGGGGACTCTCTTGGCATGGTTGTGCTGGGGCATAATGACACTACAAACGTCACTATTGACATGATGGTCCACCACACATCTGCATGCAGACCTGCAATTAATAATGCCGCGCTCGTAGCTGATTTACCTTACGAATCATATGAAACTCCAAAACAGGCCATTGCATCAAGCAATTCACTCATTCAGGCTGGAGCCGATGGAATTAAACTAGAAGGAGGATCAGAAATAATTCCTCAAATTACCGCCATCATAGAAACCAGCATCCCTGTAATAGGACATATTGGATTCTTACCTCAAAGTATAGAAAGCGAGGGAGGTTATAAGAAAAAAGGCAAAAGTTCTGATGAATATTCAAAAATCCTTTCAGACGCCATATGCTTAGAAAAAGCAGGAGTCGCCGCTGTCGTTCTAGAGAGCATAGTAAGTGATCTGGCTGCTGAAATCACTGAAACATTAAAAATTCCCACAATAGGAATAGGATCTGGCACTAATTGCGATGGGCAGATCAGAGTCATTCATGACATAACTGGTAACTTTCCATGGTTCACCCCACCATTTGCAAAGCCTCTGTGTAATATTGCCGATGAAATTTCATCAGCCGTAAAAAAGTACATTCGATCAATTTAATCTTCTGTGCTTGATGCCCACTTTAGGGCGGAATACTACTAGCCAATAAATTCACCCATGGCCCTATACTTCTTGTATCTCTGCTCTAGCAATTGATCTATCGGCACACTTGAAAGCTCTTTGATACCATCAAGAATTGAATCTTTCAAATTTTTAGATGCTAAAGATGGATTAGTATGAGCACCCTTCGAAGGCTCACGGATAATTCGGTCAATGATACCTAGCCGTTTCAAATTCTTAGCATCCAACCTCATTGCATTAGCTGCATCAGGTGCATACTTTCTATCTTTCCACAAAATGGCCGCGCATCCTTCAGGGCTAATTACTGAATAATAAGAATTTTCCATCATCATCACTCTGTCAGCAACACCAATACCCAGCGCACCTCCTGACCCACCCTCACCAATGACTATGGCTATAATTTGAGTCCTTAACAGCATCATTTCCCTTAAATTATAAGCAATGGATTCTGCAATGTTCCTTTCTTCTGCTTCAACGCCTGGATAAGCCCCTGGAGTATCAATTATAGAAATCACTGGCAACTTAAATTTTTCAGCAATTTTCATCATCCTCAGTGCTTTTCGATAACCTTCAGGCCCTGCACTACCAAAATTCCGTTTCAACTTTTCATCAGTACCTCGCCCCTTTTCATGTCCAATAACTACACATTTAATGCCATCTACGCGAATTAACCCCGCCGGCATAGCGCCATCATCACCTATGTGTCGATCCCCATGTAATTCTATGAAATCATCAAAGCATGATGCCACATAATCCAGCATCATAGGTCGCCTAGGATGCCTAGCTATTTCAACCCTCTTCCATGAAGAAATAGCATATTTCTTTTTCGGTGAGATTTTCTTCTTTGGTGTTTTCTTTGTACCCATATTTATCTCGTGAGCGGTTAATTAATTTCTAACGTGAATCGGGGATCCAGGTCGAACTAAAAGGGCAAGCTCTTCGATGTCATCATTCGAAACAAAAAAACCTGTCGCATACTTATCCTTCTCTTCATTTCCAGTCAAAGAACGTATAGGGACGCCCCTACGTTGGCACCTAATTTCCTTGGGCGCATTAACATATTCAGAAGAACCAATTTCAATGAATCGAGACCCGTCCCCAACTACCAATCCTTCAACTGTGGAGTCCAGGGAAGAAGGACACCCCTGTGGAAGCCTGCTTCCAACCAATTCATAATTTTTAAAAAGCTTATCTTGAGAATTTCTTAACGATATGGTTTTAGCCTTCATATTGATCAGTACGCTGAAGTGTAAAGGGCAAACTATCAATTGATCCCCTGGTTGCAATTTAGATCCCATCCTGCCATTTACATGTATTATGTATCCAACTGTAGTCTGATGTTTTTGAGCTATCAACTGTAGTGCATCCCCTCTTTTAACAGTGTACTCTTGCTTACCCTCACCGCTATCTCTTGAAAGCAAATGATCAGAATTAACCTCACCAATTATTCGATTGGATTCTTCAAAATACTTAGATTCGGGATAATACTTTATTAATTCGTATAACTTTTCAATCCCTCCAATTAATTCTCCAGTTTGTATTAACGAAACTGCCTGCTCGTACAGGTGAGAACCATGATCCACCTTGATTTTAGGTAGTTTTTTTATTTCATTTACCTGGATTTGCAATTTGCGCTCAGGCTCAATTTTCTTGTTCCATATATAATAAACAGCAACAACGCATAGAGATAAAACACCTAATGAAACAAATGCAAACAGGAGCCTCAAATAGACTTTCACTTAGGTTATAGGTAATTAAAGCAATCCTCGACGCTGAAAATCAAAAACATTTATGCCTTGGGACTTCCCTATCATTTCGACAGTGAACTTTAACAAACAAACTTCCCAAGCATCATCAACACCATGTATCACAGCTGATAGCGGGTTCGAATTTCTATTGGCCCTTTCCAACACTTTATCCCTAACGTCATTAAAAGGCTCATTAACAACATCCTCTCGAACTTTGTCCTTACGAAAGCTGAATCCATATTTCAAAATTGATAGGTCCGCAGCATTCTCATGTAACCATTGAGAAAAAGCCTCGGCTTGTTCTCCAAACCCCTCAAATTCAAGATCAGAATAAGCTTCTGGTTTTATGATTGTTGGACGATCGGCATGTAAAACCCCCTCTCGAACTCTGGTCTCGTTAACGCTGTCCATTAATTCGGAGATAAGGTGAAACTCAAATGATGTACTTCCGAAAGTATCAATTCGGCGGTCAGGTTCTAATAGAACCTCTGTGGACTCTAACGCATATTGTATGTCATCTTGAGAATACATTATTAATATTTACGCCTAAAAATGGATATAGACACAGTTAAATCGATCCAATGATAGGAGAATCAACGTAAAGCAAACTAACCGGCAACCGTACCAGCTTTCCGGAGAATTTTATTAGTCCCCCTTAATTGATTCGATATGACTTATGACAGCTCCAACGCTTATCAATTTCTCAGCTTCTTCATCAGGAACTTCAATACCGAACTCCTCCTCAAAAGCCATCACTAACTCGACGGTATCTAATGAATCAGCACCCAAGTCTTCAATGAACTTCGCTTCAGGAGTCACTTGCTCTTCAGGTACATTCAAGTTTTGAACAATTATATCTTTAACTTTATCTGCAATATTATCAGCCATATAAAATATATTTTAGTTATGTTAACTTGTTGGCTATACTGTCAGCAATACCTTTTATCAATCAATTAAATGAAAGATTTTAGTATTTTTAAAAAAAACAATAAAAAGAAAGATGTTAATAAATGTTTCCCCAGAAAGCTAAACCCTACGATTCCTTCTCATAAACTTTCTCCTCAGCTTCAACAAACTCAACGATTTCACCTGAAACTCTATCCTTCAGTCGATCAAGTATCAAATCTGCTCCAACAAACTTTAAATCGTCTACTATTGCTCTCTTTTTTGAAGCCTCACCTTCGTCATAAAACACGTAAGCTAAACCTTTCTTTGCCCACTTTCTAGTATCAATCCGATAAATAGACTGGAAGGAAATAATCTCTCCTTTTTCAGAAATAAAATTATTCGCATCCGCAATTAATACTCTTCGGCTATTTATTAATGCATTAACTAATATCCAAAACGCACCGACCCAAAGACAAAAAGCAATAGTGATCTGGCCTTTAATTTCAGACGCAGAATGAAATTTTGGATTCTTGACTTCCCAACCTTGTTGCCCCGATGAGACAACACCATAAACTGCCCAATCTCGTTTGGCTGTTGCCGCAGCAAATGCATTGTAACATCCCTCAAATTGATTTAAGCCATCCTCCCCACGCTGCATTGCTGACTTCTTATCCTTAGGGTATTGTTTTAATTTCGCATAATCGTCCCAAGTAACATTACTTTTTTGCCCATTTATAAAGGCTTCTTGAGCTGTGGATTCTTTAACTTTATTTAAAACACTTTTGCCTTTTGTGGACTTTGAAAATTCCAACCAAGTTTGATCTTCACCACCATCAGAATGAGCCTTCTGAAGTAAGTTCATTGAATCTTCACATATAGTTGTATTTTGAGCTATTTTGGATAAACTTTCATTAAATTCAGGCCAACTTTCTCCTATTCCTCCTGAATCGAAAGCTTCTTTAGCGAAAAAAACAATATTCTTTGCCGGCCAAGCAAATTTACCATCATAGAAAAACCATCCTCCACCTCCCACGGTCAGCAATAGCATAAGAGCCATTCTCCGGTAATACCAAAAAGCTACTCGGCAAATTATTTTTTCAGATGATGTCATCAAATATGAATAAATCCTAAGTTTTCAATCTAGCAAGCTCTCACTGCCTTGCGAGTCCGTTCAGTAAAGTTTAAGTTTTAAAAAAAAGATGAGCTTTGTAAACACATTCGACAATCACGCTAATTGTCTAATTCCTTCAACAAGAAAGTTTAAACAGCTTTTAAACCCCGTAAACGCTGAAGAGCTTGAGGAACTTGCACGACTGTCGGCAAGCATAACCAGACAACATTTCGGGCATACGATGCGACTATTTGCTCCTCTTTACCTATCAAATGAATGTGTTAACAATTGCACTTATTGCGGATTCTCTCGTAGCAACGCAATACTACGAGTAACACTGAACATAGATCAGGTCGTTACAGAGGCATCACATTTACACTCACTGGGCTTCAGGAGTCTTCTCCTTGTCGCTGGCGAGCACCCAAAATTCGTTTCGGAGGGGTATTTGGGGGAATGCATTAAAGCAATTCGAGATCTCATCCCTTCCATTGCTCTCGAAGTGGGGCCAATGGAAACTCCTGAATATAGTAACATGGTCGAAGCAGGATGTGAGACCCTCGTTGTGTATCAGGAAACTTATAACCGAAACACATATACTAAACTCCACACTAGCGGACCCAAAAAAGATTTCAATTGGAGGCTGGAGTGCCCTGAAAGAGCATATCGTGGTGGTTTCCGCAGAATAGGCATTGGCGCTTTATTTGGTTTAAGTGAATGGAGAAATGAAGCATTGGCGCTAGCATCACACCTCGCTTACCTGCAACAAAATTGCTGGAAGGTTAACTACACTGTAAGCTTTCCTCGGATTCGTCCCGCAGCAGGTGGATTTAACCCCAATCATAACTTAACCGACAAAGATTTTCTCCAACTCATCTTTGCTTTCCGCATCACATTTCCCGAGGTCGGCATAATCTTAAGCACCCGCGAATCAAAGCCCCTCCGAGACAACTTATCGAAACTTGGGATCACCTCTATGAGCGCTGGCAGCCACACTGAACCAGGAGGCTATACAGGAGAAGGAGCCGATGACCTTCATTACACAGTTAGAGGAAGACGAGTTGATGTTGATAACAAGAACGATTCAGAATCACTTTGCTCTGCACAATTAGCCACTGAACAGTTTGAAATAAATGATGATCGAAGCCCAAATCAAATATGCGAAATGCTCATAGAGAATCAACTCGATCCAGTATGGAAAGATTGGGACCAATCAATTCTATGTACCAATTAACAGAATTCTTGAAAAGATTAAATCAATGACGATTACTCTCAATGGCAAGAAAAATAGCACATATGAAGAACCTATGTCGATCGATAAGCTCTTATCCTGCCTTAATTTAATAGAGGTACCAGTTCTCGTTGAACTTAACGGTATCGCACTTAGAAAGAGTGAATTCTCATCTACAAATGTTGATGATGGTGCAATTATTGAAATAATCCAAATCGCAGCTGGAGGATAATACTAAATTTTCAATTCCTAATCTCTAAAAGTACTGCTATTTTGTTTAGATATTACTAAATGGAAACCGCAGATAAAAAGGAATCTACAAATTCCCCAAGTTCGTTTCAAAAGCGAACGTTATGGAAAGCCATAACCGGTCTTTCAATGTCTGTTATCGCTATATTATTAGTTAGCGCCATAAGTATTCTGGGTAAAATATTAAGCGTACTCCAACCAGTATTAGTTCCGTTAGCAATTGCAGCCATCTTGTCATATCTGCTAGCACCCATAGTCAATTGGACTAGAAGACGATTACTGAAAAATATTAAGAACTCTCGAACTTGGGCAATCCTCATTGTTTTTACTATCACTTCAATCATTGGCCTTCTCGTTGCTTTATCAATAATCATTCCCGCATCTCATGAGCTTGGGCAGCTTTTTGACAAGAAAGCTGAAATTATTGAAAATGCTCAAAAGCAATTAACGAAGTTCAATAGTGGCCTCGCCTCTCTTGAGGACATTTTTGGAGCGAGGAACAACAATCCATCTTCAACGGAGGAAACCAAAACAGAAGAGAGTCAATTATGGAACAAATTTATTGATTGGACTAACAGCCCCGAAACGACGTCCTCATTAATTAACTTTGTTGGCAAGGCTGCAAATGGTTTCATCGGCGTGTTAGGATATCTGATCGGACTTTTTCTCATTCCCGTTTATTTGTTCTTCTTCCTTAGAGATTCAGCCTTCATTGAGAGATACTGGGACAAATACATCCCGCTCAAGGATTCATCATTTAAAGATGAAATCGTAAGTGTAGTTAAAGAAATAAACGTATACTTAGCTGCTTATTTTCGAGGCCAAGTCGTTGTAAGCTTTATTGATGGAGCGCTTACAGGAGTAATTTTAATGATTCTAGGACTAGATTACGCACTAATCATTGGAGTTTCTCTGGCGATTCTTGGCGTAATTCCATTTGTTGGGTTTATTTTAACAGCTATCCCCGCATTACTTATAGCGGTAGCTCAACAGGATGGCCCCTCTGCTCTTGTCGTATTAGCAGTATTCATCGTCGTCCAACAATTTGACGGTCTTATAATTCAACCAAAGATAGTTGGTGAATCCGTAGGATTACACGCATTGACCATAATTTTTTCTGTGCTCTGCTGGTCTTTGGTTATTGGAGGAATACTTGGAGCCTTACTCGCAGTACCAATTACCGCTTCAATTAAAGTTCTATTTCAGCGCTACATATGGGAACAAAATATCCAAAGTAAAATACCTATAGAAGAACCCATTCAAACTACATAAAACCCATTGTCATAATATTCTGATGTCAGTTGATAATCAATCCAAAACCATAAAGCTACCTGTTCACATGGTCGATACGATTGAAATCACTGCCGAAGTTGAAAGGGCCGGCAAGTGGATCAATCCACTTAGAGAGGAAATGGCCCGCGTTCTAATTGGCCAACATTCACTAGTAGACAGCCTAATAATAGCTCTACTTACCAAAGGTCATCTACTAATTGAAGGAGTGCCAGGCCTAGCAAAAACACTAACAGTTAATACACTTGCTGGTTGTCTCAATGCCGAATTCAAAAGAATCCAGTTCACACCAGATTTACTCCCTGCCGATGTTATAGGGACACTTATTTACAGTCCTCAGAACGGGGATTTTTCACCAAGGCTAGGGCCAGTTTTTACTAATCTGTTACTAGCCGACGAAATCAACAGAGCTCCAGCAAAGGTTCAAAGCGCACTCTTAGAGGCCATGCAAGAGCGCCAGGTCACTATCGGTGATACTTCATATAAATTACCCGATCCTTTTCTAGTAATGGCCACCCAAAACCCATTAGATCAGGAAGGCACTTACCAACTGCCTGAAGCTCAGCTCGATCGGTTCCTACTGAAAGTAATAATTGATTACCCTAACCCTGATGAAGAACGATCAATTCTAGAGCGCATGGGCAATTCAACTGTTAATTTAAAAACGAATCAAATACTCACAAAGGAGCAGATAGCCGAATCGAGAATAATCACCGATTCAATCTATGTTGATGAAAGTATCAAAGATTATATTGTATCATTAGTCGTATCTACTAGAGAACCATCAAAGATTAATAAGGACCTCAAGTCTTATATCCGATGCGGAGCCTCTCCCCGGGCAACCATAAATCTTACCCTTGCCTCAAAGGCCAACGCTTTCATTCAAGGGAGAGGATTCGTCACACCAACTGACGTCAAAAAAGTTGCCCCAGAAATACTTAGGCATAGAGTTTTATTAACATATGAAGCCGAGGCAGAACGGATTACTAACGACCAGATCGTTAGTCAGATATTAGAGGGGGTCCCTGTTCCCTAATCTAATGGACGAACTGAATCAGATATTAAGAGAAGCACGCAAAATTGAAGTTCGCGCTAGAGGCATGGTTTCAAATGAATTTAGCGGAGAATACCGCAGTTCATTCAAGGGCAGAGGCATCGACTTCCACGATTTACGTGAATACACTCACGGCGATGACGTTAGATCAATTGACTGGAACACTACCGCCAGAACTGCAGAGCCCTATGTTAAACAGTTCATCGAAAGGCGTGAACTAAACATATACATTGCGATCGACATCAGTTCTTCGTCTAATTACGGAAGTATAAAGTTCAGTAAAAGAAAAATTGCCGCTATCATTTCTGCAATATTCTCATTAAGCGCAGCAAAAAATGGCGACAAGGTAGGGCTAATACTCTTTAGCAACACAGTTGAATTTTTCTCTGCCGCCAAAAAGGGATCAGCTAACTGCATGAGAATTCTCAGAGAAGCTCTTCTCTTTCCGCACAAAAACAAAGAAAGCAATCCAGGATGCGCACTTGAGTTCTTGCTCAATCACCAATCCCGCCAATCTTTAATTCTTCTTGCCTCCGATTTTTTATGCACCGACTTCGAACAATCTTTAAAGGTTTCCTCATCAAAAAATGACATCATCGCAATTCAATTAGTTGATCCTGCTGAACGAGAGCTTCCCAGAGTTGGTAAAGTTCGCTTAACCGAACCCGAAACCGGTAAATCTCAAACCGTAAAAACTAACTCAAAGAATATTCGTCAGATTTACTCTAAGAATCGAGATCGATGGCAAACAAATCTTAATCGAATATTTGAGAGCAATGGCGTTGATAAAATCACTCTTAGCACTGACAATGAGCCAAACATAGCCCTGTCCCTAAGAAAGTTTTTCAAAAAAAGAAGACTCTAACTCAACTACTCCTGAAGTATTTCTCTAAATTCCTCAGGAGTGTCTGAAGGCACATCAACAGCACCGCCTTCCTCAGAACCTTGTTCATTTACTCTGTCAACCCTTACCCCTGAACCTCTCGGATCACTTAATCCACGAGCTTGAGCCGCTTTCATTTTATTTTTGATTCTTTCCTCATCAAAGTCTGTTGTTAATAACTCTGCTGTAAAATGGGAAAAGAAACCTGATCCCATGAATAAAATAATTGCGACCAATAATACTTCGCCTTTCTTAGGCCTAAGTCTTGGATTGCGATGTCTTTTAGCAAAAAATATAACAATCCCAATGGAAATAATCACGCAAATGACCATTAAAAGATAAAAATATTTTGGGAAATACATCAGATTTAACCATTACACAATCTAGGAGTAACTTCATTAAAAATAATTAGCACGCATGACCCAAAACAATCCCAAAAAGAAAAACAGATTTAAACCAGGCCCATTTGAATATCACGAAGAAATAGAAGTGGAAATTTCCAGCCTGACAAATATGGGGCAAGGAATTGCAAGAACTGACAAAAACTGGGTTATCTTAGTCCCTTTCTGTGTGCCTGGAGAAAAGGTAGTCGCCCGCATTTATAGCAATCAAAAAAATTACAGCGAAGCAGATTTACTAAAGGTCATTTCACCTTCACCTGAAAGAGTCCATCCGGAATGTAAAATCTTTGGATCATGTGGTGGATGTCAGTATCAACATATTAAATACCCTGAACAATTAAGATGGAAAAAAATTCAAGTAGAAGAGCTACTCTTACACATGGCTGGCATTACATGCAAAGTAGATGAAGTCACCCAATCTCCTCAGCAATATTCTTATCGAACCAAATTAACTCCACACTTCAATAAACCGAAAGATGGTGTGATCGGATCAATTGGCTTTCAACAACCTGGAAGAAGGTCACTGGTAGACGTGGAGGTTTGCCCAATTGCACACCAAACAATTAACGACAACCTGAAAAATATAAGAAAAGAAGTCACAGAGAATTCAAACACATACAAAAGAGGATCAACACACAAAACCTGACTCCATTGCCGTCGAAAAAGTGGGGCCCATGGAATTTCATTTCCCTGCAGGCAGTTTTTTTCAGAACAACGCATCAATATTAGAGGATTTCACCAATTATGTTAAATCAGAGGCAAAATCTTCTGGGCAGAAACATCTTGTCGATGCTTATTGTGGAGCCGGACTATTCTCATTAACTTCAGCCAGTGAATTTAAGAGCGTGATTGGAATTGAAGTCTCTGTACATTCGATCAAATGGGCGAAATTCAATGCAAAGATTAATCAAATATCAAACGCATCGTTCCTTGCAGGCAAAGTAGAAGATTTATTCAAAGGTGTAGATGTTACAGGAGATGAAACGACCATTGTAATAGATCCTCCAAGAAAGGGTTGTAGCAAAGATTTTCTAGATCAGCTTTTCGCCTTCTCACCAGATACGGTAATATATGTTTCATGCAACCCGGCGACTCAAATGAGAGATCTTAAATTATTTCTTAAATCTGGATTTCAACTAAAAAGGGTAATGCCATTTGACCTTTTCCCACAAACCAAGCATCTCGAATGCGTTATGACACTTAGCCGAAACAACCATTAACCGGCTAAGACCTCAATAAAGAAATCCAACCTCCAATTAAAAGGGCTCCACCAAAAGGTGTTACAGGGCCTAGAAGATGGGAAAATTGATAAAGAGCCAGCAAATATAAACTTCCACTGAAAAGAATTATTCCAAAAACAAAACAAAACCATGAATACTTATTAAATTCCTTTAGAGAAAACGTAATTACCAATAAGACCACAGCATGAATCAAATGATAAAAGACAGCAGTTTTCCAGACATCAAGGGTCCCATTTGCTTCTAGCGTCCCATTCAAAACATGTGCCCCGAATGCTCCCAAAACCACACCAAGCGCACCGATAACAACAATAATTTTTTTCCTCCATCCAGATGCGACTGTTAATAAATCATTCTCTCTATTTACCATTGTTTGCAAAAATTAAATCCGCTTAATTATACCTTGATATCCAAATCATAAAATGACAAAAAAACCAAAAATCACATTTCTCGATTCAGCCACAATTGACCCTGGAGACTTGGACTTAAGCGCTTTAAATGAATTTGGCGATTGCACTTTCCATCAAACCACAAATGAAGAGGAAACCTTAGCCAACATTAAAGATGCCGAAATTGTGATTACTAACAAAGTAAACATTAACTCAAGCATCATCGGCCAATCCGCATCTTTGAAGCTAATCGTTGTATGTGCTACTGGCGTAAATAACATTGATCTGAATGCAGCCAAGGACAGCGAGATCATTGTCAGCAACGTAGCCAATTACTCTACACCAATCGTCGCACAGCACACTCTTGCACTTTTACTTAACCTTTGTGGAAACACTTATAAGTATTTAGGCGAAAAAGATTTGTGGCCGGAGAGTCCAATTTTCACCAGATTGGCTCATCCAGTGACGGAATTAAACGGCAAGATGATGGGTATTGCCGGTGCTGGGAATATAGGATCTCTAGTAGGCGAAATCTCAGAACAAATGGGGATGAGAATACATATTTTATCTAGAGGTCAATCTTCTGCTTCGAATCACCCAGAATGGCCTAGAATTAACAAGGAAGATTTCTTTTCAAAAAGCGACGTTATAAGTCTGCACTGTCCATTGACCAAAGAGAATGAACATATGATCAACTCTTATACTCTAGGACAAATGAAGCCAACCTCATTCATTATTAACACAAGTAGAGGAGGTCTAGTAAATGAAAATGACCTCGCTGACGCCCTCAGATCCAGTACTATTGCTGGCGCAGCACTCGACGTCCTTTCTACAGAACCCCCAGGAAAAGCTCACCCCTTAATGAGTGATCATATCTCGAATCTACTCATCACTCCTCATATCGCTTGGATATCACTAGAAGCGAGGAAACGTCTCCTCGAAGGCGTGATCGGGAACATCCAATCATTCCTTTCAGGCAGTCCTTCCAATAGAGTCGCTTAGGTTCATTTATGAATCTTTACCCAATTAAGATTCAATTCTTTCTGAGCTACGCTGCCCTTGGTAGCATAGCCCCTTTGATGGCTCTTCTGCTAAAGGAAGCAAAAGATTTCAGTCCAAGACAAATCGCTCTCACTCTGAGCGTATCAAGTATTGGAATGCTCTTCACTCCAGCTTTGATGACTTACCTCGCAGACAAGTCAATTGATTCACGCAAAATTTTAAGATTCATTTTTTCAATTACAGCAGGATCGCTAATTGCTGTTTATTATTTAAATGATCCATTTCATGTAACTATAAGCTGGTCCGTCTATAGCATAGCATTCATTCCTACTCTACCACTACTAGATGGGTACTTTTTCAATCACAACCAACAACTCAAAGATCGTGGAGAGAAGGGTCTCGAGTACCAAAAGATTAGAATCTGGGGATCAATTGGATTCATTGCACCAAGTGTAATTTTATTTTTTACTCTTAGCGGGGAAAAGGATATAGCAAATTCACTTTGGTGCGCAGTTACATTTTGCATCCTGTCATTACTTGCAACCTACTTAATGCAAAGCCCCGTTTCCTCTAAAAAGGTCACCGTAAAGAAACCAACTACAGAAGCTTTCCGCGTTCTTCTATCACCACGACTAATACCATTTTGCATCGGCATCTTCTTTTCCTACACTGCAGCAAACTGCTACTATCCTTACCTCTCAGTCTTCTTCAAAGAATCAATAGGAATTCAAAACAATCACATCACCGCAATAACTTCTATTGGTGTTGCTATCGAAATTATTTATCTTCTCAATCTTACGAAGCTAAAAAAATGGCTAGGATTTCGTGGAGTAATGACTGTAGGCCTAACTTCAATGGCTATCAGATTGTCAATCTTAGCCACGTTTCCAACACTACAAACAGCGTTAATCATTCAGCTCTTCCACGGTTTAGAAATCCTTTCCATGTTCGTTCTTCCTATAATGTATCTTGACCAAGTGTCCGGGGCAGGATTCCGAAATTCAATCCAAGGCGCATTTACCATCCTAATAACTGTGCCTTCCCGCCTTCTAGGATTTGTCATTGCAGGAGAAATCGCTCGCGTCTACGGCGCGAAAGAAGTTATTTACGCTGGCTCTGTCCTTTCTGCTTTTGGAATGCTTATAATTTTTATTTTCCTAAAAACAGACCATAAAACTGAAGGCTCTTACTAAGGATCAATCTCGCTTTGAACCAATCGATTAAATTCATTTTTTATCTTCAAGAAGTCATTGCTTTCCATCACATTTAACGGCACTCCATCAATGCTCTCAATTGACTGTATTTGTCTCAGCGTTGAAGTTAAAAATGCCGAATCGACACTAGTGAGATCAGTTATAGGAAAATTAATCTGATTTACAGTGATCCCTATTCTATTGCATATCTCAAGCGCCAGAGCTCGAGTGACTCCTGGCAAACATCCTGATGAAAGAGGTGGAGTTATTAATTGGCCATTGGAAACAATGAAAATGTTACTGCCGGATCCTTCGCATAAGTTACCGGAAACATTGCCAAAAATAGCTTCTCTGGCTCCTTTAGAGTGAGCAAGCGCCAAAGCAACAACATTTTCTCCATATGATGTAGTCTTTAGTCCAACTAGAGCCCCACGCTCGTTTCTTACATATGGTACAGTAATAACTTTACTATGTGGCGGCTGTTCAGAAGCTTGTGAAGATGCTACAATAACATTCTCAGAATCCGACCCCTTCTCGGAACCAAGCGGAGCTCTTCCTGCTGTAATCGTAATTCTTAAACGGGCAGGAACCGCATTATTTAAAGCAAGAACTGCCTCGCATGCATCACTTAAGAGTTCAGATCTGGGCACATTCAAACCAAAGGGTTGGGCTGATTTGATCAAACGCTCAAGGTGCCTAGAAAAAGCGAATGGTTTAATTCCATCATAAGATATCAAAGTTTCAAAGACGCCGTCACCAGTCAAAAGACCATGATCAAATGGAGATATCCTGGCCTCTTCTTCAGCTACGATGCTCCCATTTAGCCACAATTTATTATGAGCGCTCTGATCACCTGGATTCATTTTTTAGAATTGTAGTATATTTACTTAATACGTCGTATCTTAAACTTCCCTATCATAAAGAGTTCATTTCTGCTAATCCTTATTGCGAATGACTTAAATCAAATCTTATGAGTTTTGCCATTTCAACTGCTATATTATTTGCCTTTTCAGCAATCTGTAACACAAAGGTCTCGCGGATGATGGATCAAATCACCGCAAACCTAATTAGACTTCTAATTGCAACATTCATTTTAGGCGCTATGACCTTAATTATTGAGCCTAGAAGTTTTCATTCGGATGCTTCTAAATGGCTAATATTCAGCGGCATAGTAGGATTTGGGATTGGTGATATCGCTCTCTTTATCGCTCTTTCAAAAATTGGCTCAAGACTAACTATTCTAATTAATTTTTGTACAGCAACATTAGTAGGAGCCTTATCAGACTGGATTTGGCTAGGTGATGCAATTAAGGCAGAAACTCTCATCTATATATTTTGCATCCTTGCAGGACTCTCTATAGCACTTTACCCAAAATCTCTAGGATCAAATAATACTAACTCATATAAAATAGGAATTATCGCCGCCACAATCGCTGGCTTCGGTCAAGGAATAGGGGCATCCATCAGTCGCCACGCCACCATCATTGCAGATTATAACGAAGTTACCATTGGGGGTATAAGTCAAGCTTTCCAAAGAGTCTTTGCAGGCTTTATATTTCTATTAATAATTTTTCTTATCAAGAAATTTACTGCCCGTGGAGAGATTCGCTCAACCGTTGCCAAAAAACCAATTCACTGGCTAATTTTTGCAACCTTATTCGGCCCTGTACTAGGAGTGAGCTGCTTCCAAGCATCATTACAAACAATGACTAGCGGAGAATCAATGGCCATCGTTGCAACGAGTCCCATAATCTTAATTCCATTGGCATTCGTCTTTGAAAAAGACAAACCAACAATTTTATCCTTTCTTGGAGGCATTTTCGCCATCATTGGAGTAATCGGAATGGTTCTGTCTAGCTAACCTCCTTACCTATCAATTCCTCGAGTCTGCCTTTAAGTGACTCAATTCCATGACGAGTAAGCGCTGACACCCCAATAATTTCTATTCGGGAAAATCTGGATTTTAAGATACCAAAATTTGCCTCAGCTCCATCAATGTCCATTTTATTGGCAATAATTATCCAATCCCTCGAAGCAAGTTCATCACTATAAAGTTTAATTTCCTTCCTCAGGGTTTGAATGTCCTCGATCGGATCTCTCATATCAATGCCCGCAATATCGACGACAAAAAGCAGTAATTTGCATCGCATAATGTGGCGAAGAAAATCATGCCCAAGCCCCACATTTTCATGAGCACCCTCAATGATACCTGGTATGTCCGCAACAGTAGCGCGCCGCACACTATTAAATTCAACAACTCCTATTGAGGGCTGGAGTGTCGTAAATGGATAATTAGCAACCTTGGGCTTTGCCGCGGACAACACACTCAAAAGACTCGATTTACCAGCATTAGGAAATCCAACAAACCCAGCATCACCGATCTGTCGTAACTCAAGATAGAAGAATCCCTCTTCTCCTTTTTCACCAAGGGTATGCTCCTGAGGAGCTTGGTTAGTGGAGGATTTAAAATGGACATTCCCTTTCCCTCCCTTTCCAGCTTTCGCAATAACAAATTGCTCACCATTCGTTGTCAGGTCAGCTATAGGTTTCCCTTCGAGTTTGAGATCCTCTATCGAAATCCCAGGCCGATCGGACTCATAAATAAGTGTTCCAGGGGGCACCCTAACAACAAGTTCTCTGCCAGACTTACCATGCTTCCCCCTGCCCTGACCATGAGCTCCAGATTTAGCTATTAATCGTGATTTAAAAAACAAATGAGTCAGATTGTCTGTGTCTGAAGCTACCTTCAAAACAACATCTCCACCGTCACCCCCATCTCCACCATCGGGTCCTCCCTTAGGGACATATTTTTCTCTTCGGAAATGCACTATGCCATTACCTCCGTCACCTGCCCTTACGTAAATTCGGACATGATCAACAAATTGTCTTTTTTTCAAGTTAATTACCTGTTTTCAGCAAGAAGATCTTTAGTTTAATTACGCCAAAACGCAAATACAGCAACTACACTAATAATATAGGATGTACATTAAAACACCTCATAGTAACCGCTTAATTAAAAATTTTGTAATCAAATAGATGCGAAAGCATCATTAATAAGGTGCATAATTGTGTTAAATCTCATCACTACTCTGCCTTGATTTTATCCAATGATTCAAATACGATCTAGAATGACCAAAAGCCAACTCAGTTTAATCCTTTTTTTGGTTCATTCGTTCTTCTTTGTATGTGCGGCACCTTCATCTCATGCAAAAATCCTAGACTACTTTAAAAAAGATCTTTCTAAAGTACCAACCAAAGAAAAACTTAGCGCCCAGGAACCTCTGGCTAAGAAGAAATTAGCTCAAGCTTTGAATTATGAAAAGAATGGCATGAAATCCAAAGCCATCTCTCAATATCAATACATCGTCAAAAATTACCCATTCACCTCCTCAGCACCAACAAGCCAATTTAAAATGGCAGAACATTTCATGGAAAAGGGGAAATTGAAGAAATCTTTCTCTTCTTTTCAGGACTTTGTAGACAAATACAAATCAAGTCCTTATTACATAAAGGCAATTCAAGCCCAATACTACATTGCGCGTTCTGCACAAGAGCAGAACAGCAAACATAAAATATTTTTTCTGCCAAAAAAGTTTCAACAATCCGACCTCCTTGAATGGTTTACGTCAATTATAGACAACGCCCCGTTCTCGACTCTAGCACCACTTGCTCAATTCGCTATAGCTGAACTTTATCAAGCAGATGATAAGCCATCCTTAGCAATCTCAGCTTACCAGTCACTAGTGGACAAACATCCTAATCACCCAAAGTCACCAGAAGCACAATTTAGAATCGGAGAAATTGCTCAACAAAAAATCGAAGCTGGCAGCAGAGACCATGCAAACATTGTATCAGCAAGAAACGCCATGGAAGATGTCATCGTCGCTTATGAAAATAGCCCCAGAGCAAAAGAAGCCAAAATCGCACTAGCTAAATTTGAATCAATTGAAGCAAAACAATTTTATGAGACAGGTTTATTCTACGAAAAACAAAATCAATTAAGAAGTGCCGTAATCTATTACGAAAAAGCATCTACTGCCAAAGACGCTACAATTCGCAGCAATGCTTTAAAGAAACTTACATCAATTCAAAAGAATTCCCCCGCACAGAAAACATCAAAAGAAAAAGCCCCGATAAAGAAAGAACAAAAAACAAAAGAGCCAAAAAAAGATTTACCACCTTCACCACCCAAAGAGTCAGAGGAAACAATATCCAATGAGAAGAAGAGGCCAGTAATACTCCCACCTCCATCTTCAGAAAGTTAAATTCGATTTCCGTTAATTAGAGCCGCTTAATAAATTTCAGCTTTGACATTATATAAATTAAAAGGAATGCAATTCGCTATAAATTCTATCATTATCCTGATTGGAATGAGCTCATGCGTAGGGTATAAACTTGGAAACAATAAACCCGCTCACCTACAAAAGGTGAACTCAGTCACTGTCCCAATATTCAAAAATGAGACACTCGAACCCCGCCTCCAACCACTAGTAACGAATGCCACAATCAAAGCCCTTCAACAAACTGGTGCTTATCGGATATCCAAACCAGCCCATTCTGATGCCACCTTATTTGCTACCATTAAAAATATTTCGAGAAGACAATTAAGATCCACTCGTGAAAACGTTTTAAAAACCAAAGAAATTGAAATCATTATTGAAGTCATTATTTCTCTTGAAGAAAACCTTACTGGTAAAATATTAGACAAAGGTTCAATCATAGGGCGTAGCACTAGTTATTTAGATTCAAACTTTCAACTAACTAAACGACAAGCTATACAGCTAGCCGCTAATGATTTAGCAAAAAAAATATCGGCTCGCATAAGTGAAGGTTTCTAATTATTCATAATCTTAATGGAGAGCCAACGAGGCACACTATTCATAGTTTCCACACCAATCGGAAATTTATTGGATATTTCACCTAGAGCAATCGAATGCTTAAAAGCTGTCGACATTATCGCGTGTGAGGATACCCGACACAGCGGAAAATTGTTAAGTAAATACGAAATTGATACCAACAGAATAAGTCTACACAAACATAATGAGGCGTCACGGACTGCTCATCTCATTGGAAAGATGAAAAGCGGTTATGATGTAGCTTATATAACTGACGCAGGGACGCCATTAATCTCTGACCCCGGCTCAAGACTCGTTCATCTCGCCTCATCAGAAGATTGTGAAGTCGTAGTTATCCCGGGGCCATCAGCAGTAACCGCAGCCCTAGCCGGATCAGGTTTTCCTGCTGATCGTTTTTATTTCGGTGGCTTCTTATCCACCAAGAAGAAAGCCCGCCAAGACGAACTGCAACAAGCATTACAAAGAGCGGAAACTTCAATTTTCTTTGATTCTCCCTACCGCATCGTATCTACACTTGAAATCCTATCCGCACTTGAACCAGAAAGACCCATAGTTGTAGCGCGAGAATTAACTAAAAGATTCGAAGAATTCAAAAGAGGAAACACACTTGAAGTCGCTAATTTATTTTCACAAAAACCAGTAAAAGGTGAAATCGTTATTGTTATTAGTGGAGAGAGCCCCCCACGTTGGCTAAATTCAAAGCAAACCTAATATTGCTATATCTATACCAATAACTTAAAAATTAATTAATGCGACTGAATCCATCATTCTACAAAATGACAGCCACTCTTGCCTTCACTCTGTTAGCAGTTTTCTTATTAACAGACCGAAGCAAAGCACAATCACCTCCGCCTTCCATCAAGAAAGCAATAGATAAGCTATTAAACCCAGAGACTGGAAATGAAGCCTTAAAACAAAGCTGCATTCGTATAAGCAGAAATCTTAAATCTTACGTGCAGGCTAAACTGAGCAAAGAAATTGAGTTTTTAAAAATACTGAAAGATTTCGACACGCAAAAAAAACTCTCAGACAAAATAAATCAACTCGATAACCCAAATCTAATTGATGATTTTATTATATATAGCGCAGCATATTTAATTAAATTCCCAAACGATCCAACTTATGCCGAAAGACTATGGAAACTTGCCGCTATAGTTGATCTAAGAGAAGAAAGCGAAAAATGCCGATTGTTAACCGAACCTTTCTTCCCTGCACTAATCAACGCCTGCAGTCAACTACCTCCAGACAACACCTTTAATTTGGAGGGTCGTTTTCTATCAGCTAGACATTATGGGCGAAATGGAGAATCCCAAAAACAGGAGGAAGTATTAAATGAAATCCTCAAGAGGCCCAAACTTTCTCCCGCAGCTCGATACACTGCAATCGGAGAGCTTGGAAAATTAAAAGAATTCCAAGAACTATTCACTGAAGCACTTGACCTGTATGCTTCCACTAATGACGGCATTGATTCCTATCCACAGCCAATCAACTTCACTCTAAGGTCAGCAATCATTCACCTTGAATTAGGCCAGAATGCAAAAGCTATCCAAAAATTACTCTCACTAAAGAATACAAAACCCTCATTAAGAAAGATCACATCCTCACCGAAGACACTAGAAACACTTTTATCACTAGCCTCAAATGAAAATGAATTAAGTCTCTATTGGGACCATTCAAAAACTTGGTGGCCAAAATGGCTGGCCCTACGTAAGGCCTCAGGCGCCAAATTAAATATAAAAGATCTAAGAATTTCCAATTTAACTGAATCAGGACAGATCCAAAAAACCATTGCTCAATCCATAGCTACTAATAACGCCATTCTTTTCTATGATCAGCTCGATCTATTAATGCATAACCTCAGATGGTGCCCCTCATCTCTCAATGAAGTGGGAACTACACTTTGCTTCTTATTACCACAAATCCAAAATAACCTGCAAAAGGATGTTCATGAGCTGCTCATGCTAATCTGTAACGGAACATTTTCAGGTAACAAGGAATTTGATAGACGATCCAAGCTATACAAAACGATCAGCTTCTCAGTTATTAACGATCATAATAATGCCATCAAAAACATAAAAACCTTTTTGGATGAAGACTCAGAAAATGATGAAGTCACTGAAACCATTATAAGATTATGGGCTCACCTTGCCATCAATGAGAAAACGGAGACTCAAGGACCAAAAAATGCATTGAAAAATCTATTAGATTCAAACAAAAAACTAAGCAATAGAGCTCAAACAGTGCTGTCACTAGCCCAAATTTATAGAAAAATTGAAGACTATGCAAAAGAAGAGCAGCTTCTTTTAAAAGAAGTGAAGGATCCCGAAATTCGCTCCAATCAGCAAGTTCACCAGACACTCACATCTAGACTGAACGAAATTAGTTCCGGTATAGTCACAACCAAAGAATTCACGAAAGCAATCCAAGATTGGGTTCAGTCACACTCACCTGAATGGCTTAACTTTACTCTTCCTAGCGGATTCGATGATGCCCGATTGAAAAATATTAATATCGAAAAAGTTTTAGCAAACCCATCGTTATTTAAACTATCAAGAGAAGAGCATTTGAAGCTACATGTGTTAGTCTCAAGCTCCAAGCAATACCCTCGAACACTCAGAGAAGATTCATTTCAAAGAGCCTTCACTGAAATTTATTCAAGCTGTGATAAATATTCGACTGCTAGAAAAATGTTGCGTGATTTAATTTCAGACGACCGATTCCCACAGCAACTAATTCAATTGCTTCTTGTTTTTTCTATGGATGAAGCACTGACAATGTCCCGAAAAAGAGACATAACACACGCAATAACACACCCTCTCCTCGACAGAAAAAACCCTAGAATTGTATCCGCTATACAGACTTACGGTGCATTTGCCAGCACTGACTTAACCTCTAACGAATCGTTATCCCAATGCTACCAAAATATCAGCTCAGGAGTTCTAGACGCCTCAAGCTTTGCCGTCATCGCTCAGATATTTGAAAGGTCTTTATCTATTGGTTCATTGGATTTAGCAGAAAAGATCCTCAATGAATCAACAAGCTGGAAAGTCCAAAATCAATTAAGACAAAGGCAAAATGTATTAACTTCTGCTATTCGAAATTCATTACAAAGAGCAAAAGCATCCATTCCTTTTGGTAAATCGATGCATAAATTGATAGCTACTCTTTATCCCGATTCAAGTCCCAATGAAATTATTGATATTAGCGATTATAAACAGTCTGTAGATTTAAAACGTCTAACTGAAAAGGACGCATTCGGATTGCTGCTCAAAAGAGCTTTAAGCGATACCACAATAGAAAGCTCACCAAGATTTTGGTTTGACTTGGCTGAACTGATGCCGCGCGATCAAAGCCAAGTTGGATTTTCATTTCAATTGATTGAAAACTTGATGAGAAGCAACATTCCTGACCTTGAAAAATCATTCAGCATTTTTTCTTCTCCTTCAATCATAGATACTGATGACAAAGATTTACGTGAACGACTATTTAAAACATTTGAGAAACACAGAGATAAGGACCAGGATCCGTTCTCATATGCAGCAACAATAATAACAGAAACACAATCGGGCGATATCCGTCTAGGGAAACCTGTTAATATCGATCAAGTATGGAGCGGATTAAAACACCCAGTCTTAGAAAATATACTTATCCCAACTAAACTAGGGCTACTTATGGCTCATAAAAACATCGAGAAGCTTAAAGAATCACTTCTTGAGATTTCAGACGACCAACTATTCTCGGCAAATTTGTTAGATGTTAGCTGGCCCGCTCTCATTATGAGTGGATTTGCAGATGAAGTTAAAAAAGCAGATCAAATAGCCAAAGAAATCACAGTTCAGAGTACAGCAAAAGCAGCACGTTACTTGGATTTTCAATCCATACGTTTTATTTATGATTCAGCAAAAAGACTCAATGATAAGTCGATCATTTCTGAGGGCTGGTTCAAATATCTGGATTCGCAAATTATATCAGAAAGGGATCGATACTCATTGCGAATAATTAACGCTGAATACAAAGAGAACTGGGAAGAACTTGCAACGTGGTCAGGTAAAGCAGTAATAGAATATCCGACTTATTATAATTACTATCGACCAAGAGGATACGCTTTGGCTAAGCTAGGAAGAACCCAAGAGGCAATAGCTGCTCTTAAAATTTACATCAAATTCAGTAAGGATGAAGTTCATTGGAAAGATGCTGCAATTTTATTAGATTCTTTAAACAAACCCAGCAATTAGATAGATTAGATATGCGATTTCACAAAGCCTCTCTCCTCATTTTTCCGTTACTCGTCAACTTGCTCACTACCAGAGGCTTTAGTGACGGCAATGATCAACCCATTAACGACGCCAGCATTAAAGTGCAATTCGAAAGAAAATTAGGTAAGTTAAAAGATGATAAAAAGACAACTGACATCACCTTAATATCCACACAACTCAAAGAACAAAATAAAATTCATACCGACCTTCCCAAAATTTCTGACACAAACCTCCAAAGCTCAGAAATCTACAAGAACCGCAAAGGCGGCGTCCTTTGCTTAGGAAGTATCTATAAATGCGATCGATGTTCTAATTGGCATGGGAATATTGCAGGTGGTTTCATAATAACAAGAGATGGCCTAGCCGTGACTAACTATCACGTCATGAAGAATTCAAAGGCGGGCGCTTTCGGCGCCATGACCATCCAAGGTGAGATTTATCCAATAGAAAAAATTGTAGCTTCATCTGAAAAAGATGACCTCGCGATTGTTAAACTCAAGGGTGATAAATTTAAACCACTGCCAATTGCAAAGTCTGCACCGGTCGGTTCCGACGTGACTGTAATAAGTCATCCAGAAGGCAGGTTTTACACGGTATCGAGAGGCATCATCTCGAGATACTACAAACAAAGAGGAGGCAAAGAAAAAGGTTCACCCAGATTAGCTATTACTGCTGATTTTGCCAAAGGATCAAGCGGGTCTCCTGTTTTCGACACATCTGGATCAGTCATAGGTGTTGTGGCCGCAACTAATTCAATTTATTACAGCAAAAATGAAGGAATTGCACGGAATTTACAAATGGTTATCAAGTCATGTATCCCATCGAGTTCTATTCTCAAACTCTTAGAATCGGCCACTCCCTAAGGCCTTCTCACAATCAAAATCACGTAGAGAACATACAGCCCAACCATTGCGCCCCCCTTGTACCTGCCTAATTTTAATTTACCCATCATTAAAGCTCCAACAAGAAACACGGACCCAACCATAAAAATTAAGTCCACGGGATCAATTCCCTTAACCTGAGGCATGGGCTTAGCCACAATGGTAATTCCAAGAATTGCCAAGATGTTGAAAACTGATGAACCTATTGCGTTACCTGCAATAAGATCCCCCTGCTTTTTCATGCATGCGACTATCGAAGTCGCTAATTCAGGTAATGATGTTCCAAAGGCCAAAACGGTTAAGCCTATAACGGCCTCAGAAACGCCTAAAGATTTGGCGATTCCAATTCCACCTTTCTGAAAAAAATCAGCTCCCACCACAAGTAAACCCAATCCAAAAATAATAAGAAAGAAAAGATACGCAAAGGACCTCTCATTTTTATTGATTTGCTCAACCTCAACAGCACTCGGACCCTTGCCCAAGAAGCCAAAATTAGAAGCAATGTACAAAACTATACCTACAACAAGGACGCAACCTTCCAACCTAGACAACCGTTGGTCGACCAACATGCACACAAGCAAAAATGAAACGATTAGCAAAATAGGCATTTCTTTTCGCAACACTTGCCGATGAATAGCAAGAGGCATAACAACGCCACTGAATCCAAGTATAAGAAGAATATTGCATATATTAGATCCAACAATGTTACCTATTGCTGCATCAGCACTGCCACTGAAATTCAAACTCAAACACACAGCAAGCTCTGGAGCGCTTGTACCTAATGCAACTACCGTCAACCCAATAACCAAAGAAGAAACGCCAGCCTTTAATGCAAGCTGCGAACTTCCATTGACTAACCATTCGGCACCAAAGTACAAACCGACCAAGCCAATTATTAGAAATATTACATCCATAATCCTTAATTCAATACAACAAGACTTCTACACTAGCCAGATGTTGGCAATTAACAAAAAAGAATAACTCACCGCCACTCATGCTTAGGATACCTACCCCTTAACTGTTTTTTAATTTCCGGATAACTGGAAGCCCAAAAACCTTTAAGATCCTTGGTTCGTTGGACTGGACGGTGATTAGGGCCAAGTATCTCAACAAGCACAGATACCTTGTCATTACATATAGTCGGCACGCTCATCACATCGTACAGTTTTTGCAAAATAATAGAAATTTTTGGCCCACTCTCTTCATATACAATTTTAATCTCGCGAGCATTACTGAGTGTTATTTTTTTTGGTGCAAGCCTCTCTATTAATGACCTCTGCTCAGTCGAAAGCCAAACTTTCAGAAACGGCCAAACGTCAAGCTCCTTGATCTCTTTGTAACTGACTGATCCTTGGCAAAACTCATTAATGACAAGTCGTCTATCTTCTTCGCTAAACTCGGGAAGATCTAGCTCAGGACAACTCTTTCTCACACAATTAACTCTTCGCAACCAAGAATCGCACTCACTATTCCACCCTTTGAGTTTTAATTTTTGTTCAATGACAGCATTTGCTAACACTAATCCAGCCTGATCGCGGGGAAAGTTTTGTGAGGATTTAGACTTCAATTCAAGATCAATGAATCTTGTGACCATAGCCCCGACAACTCTTTTCGTCCCAACATCATATCGGCAAATTTTCTCTTCTTTGACCTCATCAGGAAAGACATCCTTCAGCCAATTCATCTTAATAGAAGTCGCCTTAGAAATAATAACGTTTACATCTTTACCTTCAATCTCAGCAACTTCTGCAGCCACTATTATCCGCTCAGAGGACGCAACGCTTCCTTTTGTCAACTTGCCTCTGCGAGACCCCACTAATTTACAAGACAATGTTCCCTCAGACATTCTAACTGCTAGGTTATCATAAAATCCAACAAGAAGGACCTTAGCTAAGGTCTCACCATCGCAATCACTTCGCAGTGACTCAATACAGTATCCCTGACTCCTTGCTATTTTTAATAAGCTTTCCATGATGGCACCAGCCTCACGCGCTGCCCTTGCATTGATCCCATACGCATCGCATTTATTAAAATCAAATTTTGCCCTAAAGGCAAATAACCACGCCCTGATCATTGGTTGAAAATCTGAAATGTCATCGAGATTACAAAAATCACTCGAATCAACTGATGAACTTTGAATGAAAATGCTACGCCCTTGGCACAAAGCCACGCACAAAGCTGCTTCTGCTGCACACTTATTTTCTAATGCTTCCAACAGCATGCGCGCAAATCTCGGATGGACAGGATACGCCGCCATTCTTCGGCCAACCTCAGTTATTCTGTGCGTATCCACTTCAACTGCCCCCAACGCTGACAACATAGAAAGGCTCGCTCTCAATGATTCTTCTGGAGGCAAATCCACCCACTTTAAATCCAGTTCTAGATTAATATCAGCGACCAACAACAAAAGTAACACTTCAGATAAATCGAGCCGCAAGAGTTCAGGCATAAGATCAACTTCTCGAGACGCATGATCACTCTCAGACCAAAGCCTGTAACATTTACCGGGGCATAACCGGCCCGCCCTGCCAGCACGTTGCTGCGCAGAGGATTGCGATATTTTTTCAATTCTTAACGTGTTAATTCCCCTACTCTTATCAAATCTTGCAATCCGAGCTAAACCTGAATCAATAACAATTTTAACACCATCAATAGTAAGAGATGTTTCTGCAACATTAGTAGAAACAACAATCTTCCTTGTTTCACTTTTGGTAAGAGCGCGATCTTGGTCAGCTGGAGACAAATCACCATATAGAGGAAGTATCTGACACCCTTTAAGCTTCGGCACCTTTCGTAGCCTTTCAACAGTCCTCCGTATATCGTAAACACCTGGCAGAAAAATCAGCACATCTCCTTCAATGTTTTTCTTTAGAATCTCCTTCTTGAAAACACTAACAACCGAATCCCACAACGGCTCCTTAACAGAATTTCTTTTCAATTGAATCACATCAACTGGATATGCCCTCCCCTCAGAGCGCACGACCGAACAACCACCTAGATACTCTGCTATCTTTTCTGAATCTAGCGTTGCCGACATCACAATAATTTTTAAATCCTTTCTAGTAGTCTCTTGTAACTTTACAGCCAGAGCCAACATGACATCCGCATGTATGTGCCTCTCATGAAACTCATCAAATATGATAGTATCAACACCCCTCAAATTAGAATCATCAAGGAACTGCCTCAAAAGAATCCCTTCAGTCACAAATCGAACCTTCGTTTTCTTCCCGTAAACCCTTTCAAAACGAACCTGATATCCAATTTCCTCTCCCAAGGCCCCCTTTCTTTCATAAGCTACCCGCCTAGCAAGCATTCTGGCTGCGACCCGCCTAGGCTGTAAAATCACAACTTGTCCTTTGCTAATTAGCTCATTATTGAGCAATATTTTAGGAATCTGAGTCGATTTGCCTGAACCTGTCGGAGCTTCAAGAACGAGCCGAATCAGACCTTTTCCCGAAAAAGCTTTAATAATCGCTTCTTCAGAATCATAAATAGGAAGAGAATCAGGGCTCATTGCTCTCAATGCTAATTCTTTAGGATTACATGTAAAGAAACCACTAAACTTTCCTTTTGCGCATTTATTCAAATTCTACTAAACTAATTTAAATGATTACTACACAGCTATTAGCTTTTCTAGGAGGACAAGAAATCATCATCCTAGCAATAATTATTATCGTCCTGTTCGGGGCAAAAAAAATCCCTAAATTAGCAAGGAGCATTGGACAGGCGAGTGGAGAACTCAAAAAAGGTCGCTTAGAATCAGAAAAGGAATTAAAAGCCGCAACAGAAGAGACAGCCAAAGAAACGGATTCAAAAGAATAAAACTTCGCTTAATTTACAAAATCATGATCAATCCATATTTAATTGCTTTTGCATTAGGAGGGCCAGAAGTCATAGCAATTGGAGCTGTCGTTCTACTCTTATTTGGAGCAAAAAAACTCCCCGAACTTGCCAGAGGAATCGGAAAAGCTTCCGGAGAGTTCAAAAAAGCAAAAGACGAATTTAAACATTCTATCGAAACGGCAGAAGAAGAGGCAGTCAAGGCAGAGGAAGAAGAAAAGCCACAAAACTAATCTTTGCGCCTTAAGCAGAGCCCATAAACTCAACTCTTAGGCAAGAACTTTAAAATAAATTTTCAAACTTCTGCCGCTCACCTTTAATTGTTTCGCCCTATCAATCGGCAAATTATCTAGGCTCCCCTCCCGCCACTCTAGCTTCTCGAAGAAACCGCTAGCCTGTGTAGATAGAGCGTAAATTTTATCCGCTCCTCAGCTCTTTGCTATTGCCTCTGCATGAGCAACCAATCGCTTACCATAGCCAACGCCTTCTCATGGTTACGTTTGATAAAAGGCACGCAAGCTCGACAAAGGTTTCGCAAGCATGCACTGCTACGCTCTCTCTACACCTCCCTCACATGCCCCACTTCAAAAACTAAGGAATCTTCATCTAAAGTTAGACTACCGCCGCTACTATCAAACCCGATCGACGTGAGAACAGGCATCCACTCCTCTTTCAAGAAAAGCGCAAAGACAATCTTTATCGACCTTTTCTACCTTGCCGTCCAGGGGATAATCCACACCTTCAATCCCCATGCACAATAACAAAACGAACACCCAGAAAATACAAAACCGCCAAATCGAGAACAACGTTAAAAAAGTTATCTGACCCGACGACTGCTCCCTCTAAATTAATAATAAACAACTTGTCCCTAAACTGGGGTGCATATTGCATATGTGCCGCGCAAATTTCCAAATTCCATCGGAAAACAAATATTTAGTAATTAACAATGATAAAAATTTGCATAAGTAGACCTAGCAAATTTGGAACAAACTAGCTAACAGCAAATACTAACCTCTTATTACCTTTAAGCCGTTGCCTCGTGACTAGCACCTTTATGTCCAAGAATCTTAACCGTTCTGTTTAATTGCTCAAACTCGATTGGCTTTTTAATGACTGTTACAGGGCCGCTTGCTAAGATCTTACTTAGAATTTCACTGTCCGGGTAACCAGTAATGATAACTATGGGAAGCTCCGGGTGAATAGTCTTTAGCTTAGCATATAATTCATCACCGGAAATATCAGGTAGTTTGAGATCAAGAAATACTAAATCAAATTCCTGCTTTTCAGCATAAGAAATAGCTTCAGCGCCAGACCCAACAACGATTCTTCCGAATCCTGCTTTCTTCAAAAATTGTTTAAAAAGTGTTTGAAGGGCGGGATCATCATCAACAACCAAAACCGTTGGCTGACCACCCTCTTCTTTTTTTAATACCTCTGAATCAAGTAAACTTCTCTTTATGCGCCAACGACCACCTATCTGAATGGCTGGCAATTGCCCTCTTTGCACCAAATAATAAACGGTTGGCAAAGGAATCCTCAGATATTCGGCCGTTTCCTTAACTGTCATTAACTCAGGTGCATCTTCTGTAGCCATAGTGATTATCTTTTTTGAGAATTACTTTAAATATTAATTGCGGGTAATATCAATGAATATGATTAATTATAATAATTATAGATTCAAACCGATTACAAACAAGGGAAAATAACCAAAATGCATATTTCTTCCTTATTTATCATATCTGATAAATTTCTATTCGATTGAATACAATGCTTGTGAAATACAAAGCTAAACAAGATCAATAATTGACGAGAACCGACGCTTGCATGCAGACAAAGATGAGCGACATCTATCAGCAAAAGTATCAATACACATTAATCCATGTCTCAAAAATCAGTAAGACTATATAACCCCGGCCCCATCAATGTATCTGATGACACGTTCAATGCCATGGGTGCTGCAATGATAGGTCATCGTGGAAGTGACTTTGTAAAGCTTTACGAGGACATCCATCCAAAACTACAAGCTCTATTTGGAACAGAAGGACCGGTTTATCTCAGCACCTCATCAGCATGGGGGGTAATGGAAGCCGCCGTCAGAAACTTAACACAAAAAAAAGTTTTAAATTGCTGCAACGGAGCCTTTTCAGATAAATGGCTTAACGTTTCAGAACGATGCGGAATAGAAGCTGAAGCTCTCACAGCTGAATGGGGCTCCCCTATATCACCTTCAAGTTTAGATGAAACACTCTCTGAAGGTGAATTTGATGTAGTAACATTGGTCCATAATGAAACTTCAACGGGCGTAATGAATCCATTGAATGAAATTGCTGAAGTCGTATCTCAATATCCGGACGTACTACTAGTAGTCGATACCGTATCATCTTTTTCTGCTGCACCTATTAACACATCTGAGAACGGAATCGATGTTGTTCTCACTGGCAGCCAGAAAGCCTTAGCTCTTCCTCCGGGCCTTGCCTTGTTTACTGTTTCAGAGAAAGCCCTCGAACGCGCCAATAGCACACCTAACCGTGGTTACTATTTTGACTTTCTCGAATTTCACAAGAATTGGGAAAAAATGATGACCCCTAGCACACCCTGTATTTCACTGCTATACGGCCTCAAGCATCAGCTTAACAAGATATTCAATGAAGGGTTGGACGAACGATACGCTCGGCATATGCAGCTAAATTCAATGGTTCACGATTGGGTAGAGGAAAATAATTTTCAACATTTCGCACCAAAAGGCTACCGCTCCAAATCACTCACTTGCGTAGCCAACAATCTAAACATCGACGTTCCGTCTTGGATAGCATCAATGAAAGAAAAGCATTCGTTAATAATAAATGGTGGTTATGGGAAAATAAAAGGTACTACTTTCCGAATTTCAAACATGGGCGATGAAACAGAAGAGAGCATCGCTTCGATGCTTGATGCTCTAACCGATACATTACCGTGATCGGTAAGCTGTATTAAAAGATTGGATGCCCAATCACTTCATCTCCTTTTCGAATACTAATTCCTGGAGGCTGTTTGCTTGAATCGATATTCCCAATTGAATTATCAGCATCCACAACTTCATTAATCTCTACTTCTGCTACAATAAATTTGTCTCGTCTAATATTGAAACGAGAGCCCTCTTCAATCCCCTTAGAAGAGCCTGCATTAATAACAACAAAGCCAAGTCCTTCTTTCACGGCAATAACTTTACCTATTGCTGGCGCTTCTCGTATTTTCTTCTGTAGAGGAGTCAACTCTTCGGATTCTTTTTTTTTCCTTATTGTCTTAGCTATCGTCTCAGACAACTGAGCTCTTTCAGCCTTAACTGCCTTCAAGTCATTTGCCGCGTCGCTTGAAGCTGACTTCATCTCTTCTCTGAGTTCAGCAATTCTTTTATCATTCTCAACTTGCTGCTGAGCCAATACATCTTTCATCTGCTTCTCAACAGCACCCACTCTGTCATCTTGCCTGGCAGCATTTTGCTGATTTATTTGTCCAATCAAACCAGCTGTCTTATCCTCTTCATCAGAGAGTTTCATCACTAAACTCATGATGCAAACCACACCAATAACAGTAACAGTAACTGTGATTCCAAAAAGGCCCTTAGTAAGTTTATCCATCTTTTACCCTTAATTTTTTACTTATGTGCCTAAACTTAAGCCTTCAGTCGCATTCTATCAACGGGAAATAGTTCCGAACTCATTGACCCATAAATTTGCCAGTGCTAATGTCCGCGCTCTTTAAAACGTTATGGGCGACACGGGACCAAATTATAAAGATACCTTAAATCTACCTAAAACCGATTTTCCAATGCGTGCGGGCCTCGTTGAAAGCGAACCCCAAAGGCTAGATAAATGGGATCAAATTGGACTTTACGAAAAAATTCAAACTTCTCGTAAGAAGAATGAATCCGAAAAATACATTCTTCATGATGGCCCACCATTTGCGAATGGAGATGTGCACATGGGAACCGCCCTCAATAAGCTTCTCAAAGATTTAGTCATTAAGTCGAAATCAATGTTCGGAATGGAAACCCCTTATATCCCGGGTTGGGATTGTCATGGACTGCCCATCGAATACAAAGTAGTTGAAAAAGCTCAGGGACTGGATCCTGCAGAAATTAGGCGGAGATGCGATTCGTTTGCACGAAATTTTATAGACATCCAAAGAAACTCTTTCCGACGTTTGGGTGTTCTAGCTGATTGGCAAAATCCTTACCTCACACTAGATCCTACTTACGAGGCAGACATCATTCGTGCATTCGCCAAATTCATTGATAAGGACTTAGTCTATGCCAGCAAAAAACCGGTTCAATGGAGCTTCGGGGCTCAGACAGCTCTGGCAGAGGCAGAAGTTGAATACAAGGATGTCACTGACACTTCTGTTTATGTGAAGTTTCCTATTAAGTCCGGACATCTTGCAGGTGATTCAGCACTAGTCATTTGGACCACTACGCCATGGACTCTACCTGCAAACATGGCAATCGCTCTCCATGAGCAATTAACTTATATTGATGGAGAATTCAAAAATGATGAAGGAGTAACTGAGCGACTAGTTATTGCAAAAGAACTAATTGAAAAATTCTCCTCGGCTACAAAATTCACCCTCACAGAAAAACACAGTGAGATAAAAGGCAGCCAATTCTCAAATACAATCACCCAACACCCCTTCTTATCTCGAGATTCCCCAGTAATATTTGCAAATTTCGTCACAACCGAAACCGGCACAGGAGCAGTCCACATTGCTCCTGGGCACGGCAGTGATGACTACCTAGCTGGAAAAGAAGCAGGCTTGGACATCTTATCTCCTGTCGATGACCTCGGTAATTACACAGAAGAAGTAGGAATACCTGAGCTTGTAGGAAATCACGTACTAAGATCCAACGAGCCAATAATAGACATCCTCAATTCAGAAAAGGCCCTACTTGGCAAAGAAGAATACGAACATTCCTATCCTCATTGTTGGAGATCCAAGACACCCATTATTTTCCGTGCAGTCCCGCAATTTTTTATTGCTATTGACGCATTCCGTAAAGAAGCACTCGAAGAAATTGACACTGTAGAATGGTTACCAAATAAAAATAGAAACAGGATTTACGGAACAGTGGCATCAAGACCTGACTGGTGCATCTCCCGTCAACGAACGTGGGGAGTCCCATTACCAGTCTTTTATCAAGTTGATGGCAACCCTATAATTGATGGTGATCTCGCTCGCCAAGTTGCTGAAATTCTTGAGAAAGAAGGCTCAAACCTATGGTTCGAGCAAGATGATAGTTGGTGGGCTGATAAAATGGATCTTCCTAAAGGAACGTCCCGCTGCAAAGATACGCTTGATGTATGGATCGATTCTGGCTCTAGCCATTTAGCCGTATGCGATCGACACCCGGAACTTAGCTCCCCAGCAGACCTTTACCTTGAAGCAACAGATCAGCACAGAGGCTGGTTCCAAAGTTCCTTAATGATCAGCATGGTAACCAGAGGAACGGCTCCATATAAATCTGTTCTTACTCATGGTTTCGTTGTTGATCAGGATACTGGAAAGAAAGTTTCCAAATCAGATCAAGCCAATTCAAAAGACAAAAAGAAAAAGAAAAAAGTTAAACCCATGGAAGCAGATCATTTTGTTTCCAAATTTGGAGCAGATATACTTCGCCTATGGGTCGCTAGTGTTGACTGGGAGACTGAAGTTCCTTTCGGGGAAGGCCTATTTAAGCAAACTTCTGATACATACAGAAGAATTCGTAATACGCTGCGAATTCTTCTGGGAAATCTTCATGATTTTGATAACAAAAAAGACACAATCCCTTATGACCAAATGTCACTCATTGATCAATGGATTCTTGAACGCTTGTATCAGGTGATTCTTGAATGCACAAAAGGGTACGAAACATTTCAGTTTAGAAAGGCATATAACTCCATCAACAACTTCTGCACCAACGACTTAAGTAGTATTTATATCGATATAACTAAAGATAGGATGTATTGCGACCTTCCAAATACTCACAAGAGGCGTTCGGCTCAAACATGCATGTCTAAAGTATTTGATAACCTATGCCATTTACTAGCCCCAATACTCTGCTACACAGCCGACGAAGCGTGGGAACATGCTGGACATTCACCGGGTGACATTCATTGCGCTTTATTCCCCAAGCCTGACCCAGAGCACGTGCCAGGTAAGGCCATTGAAAAAGTCGGTCAATTGCTGAATTACAGGAACCTGATACAACAATCGATTGAGCCTTTAAGACAAGAAAAAGTAATCAGATCCAATTACGAGGCTTCGGTTGAACTTTCATTACCAGAAGGCAGTACTACACCAGAAGAATTACTTGGCAGCGCTGAAGATGTTAATGAATTCTTCATGCTCAGCTCACTTACAATTATTACAGATCAGGAAGGACCACAAGCAACTATTGTAAAGTCCACACATCCAAAGTGCCCCAGATGCTGGCGTCTATTAGAGAGCCAACATGAGAATCATTTGTGCCCTCGTTGTGAAAAAGCAATCAACTAAGCCTCTCCTGCCCATAAAGACGGCGGCAAATTGATTTTAGATAATAGATTATCAATTTTTTCTATTTCTTCAGATGAAAATTCGCAAGCATGAACACTCTTGCAATTCTCAATTATTTGTTCGGCCGAGCTAGCTCCTATCAGCGCCGAAGTGACTCGGCCATCACGAAGCACCCACGACAGGGCCATTTGCGCCAATGATTGACCACGGTCTCTTGCTACCCCATTTAATTTACACAAACAATTAATAATCAACTCATTTAATTCTTCTTCTCTAATCAAACCTTGTGTATTTGCTGCTCTAGAAGACCCTGGAACTCCATCCAAATACTTGTCTGTCAATAGACCTTGGTACAGCGGACAAAAAGCAATGATTCCAATTCCATTATTTTCAGCAGTATCCAGTAAATTTGTTTCGATCCACCGATTAAACATTGAATAGTTCGGTTGGTGTATAATGATTGGCGCCCAGCCATTCTCTTTACAAATGCTGACAGCTTTAATAGTCTGATCAGAACTATAACTACTTATACCAGCGTAAAGAGCCTTACCTTGTTTCACTGCTGAATTAAGCGCTCCCAACGTTTCTTCCATCGGTGTATCAGGGTCAAACCGATGACTATAAAAAAGATCGACATACGGCATCCCGAGTCTTTCCAGGGATTGATCTAAGCTATTTAAAAGATACTTACGTGAACCCCATTCCCCATATGGTCCTGGCCACATATCATAACCAGCTTTAGTTGAAATAACAATTTCATGTCGTGGAAGATCGCTCAATATTCTACCGGCATTTACTTCTGCGCTCCCGTAAGGTGGCCCATAATTATTAGCAAGGTCAAAATGAGTAATACCTTGATCGAATGCTGTATAAACAATGTCTCTCTGCAATTCAGTGACATCATCTCCCCCAAAAGTATGCCAAAATCCAAGTGTTATAGCAGGCAATTTAAGACCCCATTGTCCGCATCGCCTATAAAGCATTCGTCCATCATAACGTTCTGGATCTGATACATTAGAAGCCATAACTATATATTTTTGCCATACGCTCAAACAGAAATCGAGATATTTTCCCTATGAAAACAGTAAACTCCTAATAAAACTCCTAACATGAACTAGGCTGAAGCATTGTTCAGTTCAATCAGAGCCTTCATTTTTTGATCTGTTTGTTCCCGCTCGTCACTGGATTCCCTTTGAGAAGTCTGGGAGAAGCCTTTTCTACCCACCCTGCCTTACGCTGCCCCTTACCTTGAAGTCCGACGTCACCAAGCTCTTTGCGTGCTACACGAGCCCATCCTAGTAAATCCTTAACTACTTTTGGATTATCATCAGCGACGTTATTGTCTTCATGAATATCTTCAGCCAAGTTGTACAGAGCCATCTCTCTTTTTCCTTCAGGCTTACCCCAATTCCGTTTCTTTGAATTCATTTCAACAAAAAGTTTCCAATCACCTGAACGGACGGCCTGCAATTGGTCCATCTGGTAATAAAAGAATGCTTCGCGCACATTAGTCTTTGACTTTCCACTCAAAACTGACCAAATATTCACACCATCAATGGTGCGATCATTAGGTGTTTTACCTCCGCTAATTGCAGCAAATGTTGGCAACAAATCGATGGTGCTCGTAATTAAATTACTACTAGTTCCAGCAGGTATTTTTCCAGGCCAGCGAACGACACATGGGACACGCATACCTCCCTCATCAGTTCGTCCCTTACGTCCGCGCAAAGGTAAATTACTACCCTGTTTTTCTCTTGCTGACCCATTATCAGAGGTGAATAAAATTAAAGTATTCTCATCGATGCCTTCAGATTTTACCGCCTTTAACAGTTCACCCATTGACCAATCAATTTCCTGCACCCAATCACCGTAAGCACCATCTTTACTACTATTTTTAAATCTTTTCCCTGGCACTAAAGGTAAATGTACAGCCGTATGTGGTAGATAAAGAAAGAATGGTTTTTTACTGGCATCCTTTATGAACTTAACGGCTTCCTTAGTGTATTGCTCCGTAATGGTATCATCGCGCTGAACACTATCCTTAATTACTGTGAGGTCGCGAACTAGAGGCAATGGGACATTCTTACGATTCATATCATTGCTGTATGGAATACCAAAATATGAATCAAACCCTTGGTTAGTAGGCATGAAATCCGGATGATCACCAAGATGCCACTTCCCAATGCACATAGTTCGGTAACCTTCTTTTTGGAAGATTTCGGCTATGGTTATTTCATTAGGGTTAAGACCCTTGCGAGCTGCAGGAAACAGCACACATAAATTCTTCTCATCCACATGCATATTGACCCGACGAGGATAACAACCAGTCATTAGACTGGAGCGAGAAGGAGTACAAACAGAGCAAGTAGAATAAAAGTCAGTGAGACACATTCCCTCTTTAGCCATTTGATCTAGCATGGGTGTAGCGTGTGTCTTTGAACCAAATGCTCCAATGTCCCCATAACCTAAATCATCACAAAAGATTAAAATGATATTTGGCCTATTTTCTACAGCTCCTATAAATGAAAAAGGAATTAGAAAACAAAAGACAGTAAGAAGAAATGAACGTTTTTCCATATTAAAAAAGTAACACTAGTTCAAATCAGTATCCTATTACAAAATCAGCATATTTACATGGCTATTACTGGACATGTTGATTATAGATTTAATTTCTCATGAAAGCACTGACACTAGAGGCCTACAACCAACTAAGTTACGGGGACGCCCCTGATCCTGAATATGGAAACACTGATGTGCTTATTCGTGTAAATGCATGCGGAATTTGTGGGAGCGATATTCACGGAATGGACGGAAGCACGGGTCGAAGAATCCCTCCAATAATAATGGGTCATGAAGCAGCGGGAACTATTTCTTCTATTGGTTCAGAAGTGACGGATTGGAACAAAGGAGACAGAGTCACCTTTGATTCAACTATTTACTGTGGCTCATGTAAATATTGCGATGCAGGCAAAGTTAATCTTTGTGAAGATCGAAAAGTACTAGGTGTATCTCCGGGCGAATATCGTCAGCACGGCGCATTTGCAGAATATGTCTCCGTACCAGAGAGAATCCTTTATAAGATTCCGGATAAGTTATCCTTTGAGGAGGCAGCATTTGTAGAACCAGTATCCATTGCTCTTCACGGAGTAAATCGAACCCCAGTCAAGGATGGTGACACTGCAATTGTTATAGGCTCAGGAATGATTGGCTTACTAGTGATTCAAGCCCTAAGAATTAGAGGCGCTACTAAAATAATTGCCGTGGACATTGATCCTCAAAAAATTAAAACTGCAATTAGTGTCGGAGCCGACCATGGAATAATCAGTGATGAGAATGCTCTAAAGGAAATAAACGCACTGACACGCGGCGGAGCCGACATAGCTATGGAAGTAGTCGGAATGTCCCCTACCCTTAATCTTGCCATTGAAAGTGTTCGTAAGGGTGGCAGCATTGGCATCATTGGAAACATACAAAACAAAACAGAATTTCCTCTACAATCAGTAGTTACGCGTGAACTCACCATTTACGGATCCTGCGCATCGGAATGTGAATACTCTGAGTCACTTGAATTAATTGCAAATGGCTCAATAAAAGTAAGCGAAATGATCACCGCGATAGCCCCACTATCTGAAGGGTCAAAATGGTTTAAGCGACTCTATGATGGGAAGGAAGACATGCTTAAAGTTATTCTTAGACCAGACTCCGAAATAAATTAAGCCATCACCCAATCAACTATTAAAATCATGTTTAGCATTGAAGGTAAAAAGGCTTTTGTTAGCGGCGCAAGTCGAGGTCTAGGTCGTCAGTTTGCAAATGCATTAGCGAAAGCCGGCGCTGATGTCGCGATAACAAGCAGAACATTATCCTCATTAGAAGGAACCAGTAATGAGATCGAAAGCACGGGTTCAAAATGTGTGCCTCTGGAAATGGATGTTCTGAATCTGGAAAGCATACGGACCGCAGCAAACAAAGCCGAACAAGAACTCGGTGGAATCGATATTTTAATCAACAATGCAGGTTGCAACATTAGAAAACCGGCACTTGAAGTTTCCTGGGAAGATTGGAACACAGTTGTAGATACAAATCTCAAAGGAGCCTTCTTCCTTGCCCAAGCCATTGCCAAAGGAATGACAGAAAGAAATTATGGAAGAATCGTTAACATCGGATCCGTAACCTGTGTTGCTGGATACGCTGGCCTAGCACCTTACGGAGCTAGCCGCGGAGGAATTAAACAAATGACCATGAGCCTTGCTCACGATTGGGGCGACAAAGGAGTCACAGTAAATTGCCTTGCCCCTGGCTGGTTTAAAACGGAGCAAAACGCTAAACTTTTTGAGGATAAGAAATGGGTCGACTACATCGAAGAAAAAATCCCTCTAGGAAGAATAGGCAAACCAAATGATCTTGATGGAACTTGTTTATTCCTTTCCTCGGATGCTAGCGCCTACGTCACTGGCCAAACCGTACTCGTTGATGGAGGCATTTCTGTCGGTGCCGTTAGGGCCATGCCTAGCAGCTCCTAATTTTCATCAAAATCTAGCTCCTAATCGAGAGGCTTCCCCGCAGCCATTTTCTTCAAATCATCCAGTGTCGGCTTTAAATATTCGACATCACTAAATGAGGCATTGCTGTTATCAGCTAATAAAGAAATTTTAGCAGTGCCCCTAGGAATCCCCACATCAGACTTGATTAATAACTTGTCCTTAACAAAAACCAGAAAGTATGTAGCGACCCATGCAATCTGAACTTCAGTAAATTTGCCCTCTCTAAGACCGCTCTTCTCATTACCCAAATCCGTCTCTGGAGTAATATTTGTATAACCGCTAACGGTTCCAGATGGATTCACGCTGACCAAGACAAGGCTCTCTTTCGAATTAATAAATCCAACGCTAGCAGTTTTCCTCTCATCCTTGGTGTCTTTATTATCATTATCTTCTATCTTCAATCTAAGTCGCACAACAAGATCTCCTTCGGGTGCTTCATGAAGTGCCACTGAGTCCTCAAATACTGACTTCATCAATAAAACGCCCCCTACATAGTCCCTCCCACCATCCGGATCTTCAGGAATAATCCATGTATCAGGAAGAGATTCAGGCTTAAATAAAGAGTTCCATCTAGAATTTCCGGACGCTTCATTACTTTCTGAGACGCTTAATTCCTTGCCTTCAGTCATTGCTGATGCCAATTCCAAAACTGCCCGCGCAAGAGCGTCATTCCCAGTTTTGGTCAGCTTAGCCGATTCCAATTCCAAGGTTTTAATAGTCGCAAGACGCTTCTTCTTAATTAATTCTGAAGCTTTTTCAGTAATATCCTTTTCATAAGCCTCGTAATCCTTAATCAATTTCTGAACCGCATATGGCAATCGCTCCTGTGAAAAAGAATCGGTACAGAGGGTCAATAAAGTTAAGGCTATAAATTTTCTAATTATCGAATTCATTATCATCTTCAGTCTAGAATTGTTTGATTCTTCTGTAAATACATCCTCATCACCAGATTTAATTAGGAATAATAATCACAAAATATTTGCTATAACTTACCTATTACTTGAAGAATAGGCTTATAATCTGCAAATTTATATTTAAATAATAAGTAAATTTGAAGTCTCCATTCATAGTTTTACAGTTTTTTAGGATTGGTCATGCACCAATCATCTACGCGCTTACTGTTCTTTTTTTATTACCCAGTACAGATACGGGGAAAGCTATTTCTGAAGAAGTCACAAACAGCTCAAGCCATTGGGCCTTTTCCCCAATCAAGAACCCACCTCCACCTAAATTCCAACAAAATGATTGGGCAGAGACAACAATCGACCGATTCATCTTACGAAAAATTAAGGACGCAAAACTAAATCCATCAAAGAAAGCCACACGAAAAACACTAATCAGACGCATTTACTTTGACCTTCTCGGCCATCCTCCTAAGTACAGTGACACAGAAAGTTTCATTAATAATTCGGATCCAAATGCCTACGTTAGTCTTGTCGACAATCTATTGAGTTCCCCGAAATTTGGGGAAAAATGGGCTAGGCATTGGCTTGATATCGCAAGATACGCCGACACCAAGGGTTACGTTTTTCAAGAGTCTAGAGAATATCCCTACGCTTATGCTTATAGAGACTGGGTAATCAATTCACTGAACCAAGATTTGCCGTACAACAAATTTATAGTCTATCAGCTAGCAGCAGACAAGATCATCAAAAACAATGGAAATAAAAAGAACCTAGCAGCAATGGGATTTCTTACGGTCGGGAGAAGATTTCTAAACAGAAATCCTGACATTATTGATGATAGAATTGACGTCACCTTCAGAGGATTAATGGGGCTTACTGTTGCATGCTCAAGATGCCACGATCACAAGTATGATCCAATTCCGATCAGTGATTATTATTCACTCTATGGAGTTTTTGATAGCTCTACAGAACCTTCTGAACTCCCACTTTTAGGAGTACCCAATGATCTGGAAGCATACAACTCCTTTAAAAGCATTCTAGATTCAAAACAGTCTGAGATTAATTCTTACTTGGAAAAAAGGTCAAAAGAACTAATTCAAAAAAGCTTTATTGAAAAATATCTTTTGACCGCTTCAGAGGGAATAAATCTAAGCACCGATGAATTAAAAAAACTCGCATCATCGAAATTCTTACTTCATGAACCAACGATCAGGTGGAGAGACCATTTAAAAGCAAAGAAGAAATCTGGAGATCCTATTTACGCGGCATGGTTCAAATTATATTCTCTCAAAGAAGATTCATTCATCCAATCATTGCAACTCTCGCTGAATGATCTTGAGAAGAACGAAAGCAAAGCAAATAAAACCATACTTTCGTTATTGAAAAAAAAATCACCTAGCAGCATGGAAGAGGTAGCTCAAATATATGCTTCTCTGTTCTCTGCGTCTAAACTCACGAACGAATTTCATAATGAACTAGATCACGTCATAATTTCATCCTCAAAAATCTTTTCACTACTAGAAACCAAAGGCCAACAACATGTTAGAAACCTCAGAAGGAATCTAGCCAAAATAAAAACCACTCACCATGGCGCTCCTGCTAAGGCAATGGTTTTAGTTGATCGATCGACACCTCGTGAACCTAGAATTTTTGAGAGAGGAAACCCCAACAATAAGGGGAAAAAAGTGCCCCGCCAGTTTCTTGGTTTTTTGGAAGATCAACAAAGAATGCCCTACACAGAAGGGAGCGGACGCCTTGAAATGGCTCGGTCAATTGCCAGTGATACAAACCCTTTAACATCAAGAGTTTGGGTCAATCGCGTTTGGGGTCATCTCATGGGAAGTCATTTAGTATCTACTCCAAGTGATTTTGGATTAAGAAGCACCCCCCCTTCCCATCCTGAACTGCTAGATTATTTAGCCTTCAATTTCATCAAGGACGGATGGTCCACTAAAAAACTTATCCGCTCTATTCTGCTAAGTTCGACCTATAAACAATCATCCATAGGCTTAAAGGAAACAGAGACTCAGCAAATAGATCCTGAGAATCGGATCTTCACAAGAGCAAACAGGAAACGCCTAGATTTTGAGTCGTTCAGAGATTCGATTCTTTATGTGTCTGGAAAACTTGATACAACAATGTATGGACGGTCCGTCGATATAACTTCATCTAACTACTCAAATCGACGCTCAATATATGCTCGTATAGAACGACAAAATTTGCCCCCCGTTTTTAGAACCTTCGATTTTGCCAGCCCTGACGTTCACTCACCAAAGCGCCTCGAAACGACGGTCCCTCAGCAAGCGCTTTTTATTTTAAATGGTAAATTAATTCAGGATCAATCCACTGCTATTGCTAATTCTCCACGATTTAATCAATTAACAAAAAATAACGATAAAATTACATTGCTTTATCAACAGATCTTGTCCCGAAATCCCAGTAGTGAAGAACTTCTGGACTCACTCAACTTTATTACATCCACACAAAGCAAAAACAAAAGAACTGATGTCGTTTATCCAATTTGGAATCAACTCGCACAGGCCTTATTATCCACTAACGAGTTTATTTTCGTTGATTAGCAATGCAAAAATTAACGACCAATAGACACCATTTCTTCACTAGAAGAGATTTTATTAATCGCTTAGGAAACGGATTTGGCGCATTATCTTTAAGCGCATTATTACAAGAAGAGGCACAATCTGCTATTAATCCATTATTGCCGAAAAAACCTCATTTCCCGGCAAAAGCTAAATCCGTCATTCATTTATTCATGAATGGCGGCCCTTCCCACGTAGATACATTTGATCCGAAACCGGAATTAACAAAATATGACGGAAAAAAACTTCCAATTGATTATCTGAAAACAGAGCGACCAACAGGAGTCGCTCTAAAATCACCCTTCATCTTTAAAAAATATGGCCAGAGCGGCCTAGAAATCAGTGAACTATTCCCCAATGTTGCGCGTTCTGCTGACGACCTATGTATCATACGCTCCATGCATGCTGATGTACCTAACCACGAACCTTCTCTCCTATTAATGAATTGCGGAGAACCGAGACTAATAAGGCCAAGCGTAGGCTCATGGGTAAGTTATGGACTAGGAACAGAAAACCAAAACCTTCCCAGCTTCATTTCTATGTGTCCAGGAGGATACCCGATTCAAGAATCTCAGAACTGGCAGGCCGGTTTCCTCCCAGGAGTTTATCAAGGAACTTATATCGACTCAAAACACAAAACAATTAATAAGCTCATCAATAATATAAAAAACTCAAAATTAACCATGCAGCAGCAGCGTTCGCAATTAGACCTAATTGGGAAATTAAATAGAAGACATCAAGAAACAAGATCTAACGATGCTAATCTTGAATCCAGGCTTCAATCATTTGAATTAGCCTATCGAATGCAGATAGATGCAACTGACGCATTTGACATCGCAAAAGAACCTAAATCAATACGCGAGCTTTACGGCAAGGGAATACACGGCCGACAAACTCTTATAGCACGCAGACTAGTAGAGCGAGGAGTGCGATACGTTCAACTTTGGCATGGCGCTGGCCAGCCCTGGGACAGCCACGACGACCTTGAAGTCAATCACCGTAAACTCGCAAAACAATGTGACCAATCCATAGGAGCTCTTCTAGCTGATCTTAAGCAAAGAGGCATGCTTGACGAAACACTGGTCATTTGGGGAGGTGAGTTTGGACGTACTCCTGTAGTCGAAATGCCTAAGCCGGGTTCAAATCAAGGTAAGATCAACGGTAGAGATCATAATCATTGGGGATTTACTGTTTGGATGGCCGGAGGAGGGACCAAAGGTGGGCATACTTATGGCGCCACGGATGAATTTGGCTTTAAGGCTGTCGAAAATCCCGTTCACGTGCATGACTTGCACGCTACGATTCTTCGATTGCTAGGCTTTGATCACGAAAAGCTCACATACCGATACGCAGGGAGAGATTTCCGACTCACTGACGTTCACGGTAAGGTAATTAGCGATATTATTTCATAATTTGTCAAAATTCGCTCTCAGCGATTGAAACCCAGCTGATTAGAATTAATATCCAGCCATGCTGGCCGTTGATAATATTTCAGTTCAATTCCTTGGCAGAGTACTTTATAAGGAACTCTCGTTCACTGTAAGTTCCAAGGACAGAATTTGCTTTGCTGGTCCAAATGGTGCCGGTAAATCAACTCTTATGAAAATCATTGCTGGCACAATGACACCTGACTCCGGCAATGTTAACCGCGCAAAATATATTGAAGTTGGCTATTTACCTCAGGATGGAATAAAACATTCAGGAAGCACTCTTTTCGATGAAGCAGAATCCGCATTCGAAAACGCTTTAGAGCTTAAAAATAAGTTAGAAGAAGCAAGTGATCAGTTAGGTTCATTAGACACCTCCAGCTCAGAATACGCTGAGACTCTGGAAATATATGGAGAGCTACAAATTGATCTGGATAATTATGATATAGGAAAAATGAAGCCGACAATTGAAAAGGTTCTCAGTGGACTCGGTTTTAAAGATAGTGACTTCAATCGGAAAACAGAAGAATTTTCAGGGGGCTGGCAAATGCGTATTGCATTAGCAAAATTGCTACTTCAAAAACCTTCCATCCTGTTACTTGACGAACCCACAAATCATCTAGACATGGATTCTCAACTATGGCTTGAGTCTTATATACAAAATTATCAAGGCGCGGTAATTCTAATCTCTCATGACCGCGCATTTCTTGATTCTATAGTCAGAAAAACACTAGCTTTCGAAAGCGGGAAAGTTAACGAATTTTCGGGTAATTATAGTTACTACATTGAACAAAGCGCCATTCTCAGAGAACAAATTCAAAGAGCCTACAACAATCAGCAAAAGGACATCGCAAAGGCCGAACAATTCATTAATCGTTTCAGATCAAAAGCGCGAAGAGCCTCGCAAGCTCAAAGCCGGCTCAAACAACTTGAAAGAATTGAAAGAATTGAACTTCCTCAAGAATCACAAAAGGCAATTAAACTTAGATTTCCTCAACCAGAAAGATCAGGTCAGATAGTTATTGAGCTGGCCAATGTGACTCGTTCGTATGGAGAAAATATAGTCTTTAAAAACTTGGATTTTCGAATCGATAGAGGTGAAAAGATTGCAATCATAGGTGCTAACGGTGCTGGGAAATCAACTTTCTCAAGGATCTTATCTGGAGCAGATGAAGTCGATTCAGGTGAACGTAAAACAGGCCATAAAGTGAGCATTTCCCATTTCGCGCAGGATCATGCAGAAAAGCTTAACCCTTCCATGTCTGTATTAGAAACTATAGAAGAAGAAGTAGGAAGAGACAATGGAGGAAATTTACGCTCTCTATTGGGTTGTTTTCTATTTAGAGGTGATGATGTATTCAAAAAGGTTTCTGTCCTGTCAGGTGGTGAAAGGAGTCGCCTCTCACTTGCCAAAATTTTACTAAAACCAGCAAATTTCCTAATTCTTGATGAGCCAACAAACCATTTAGACATGCAGTCCCAAAATGTTCTGCAAGAGGCCCTACTTGCATACCAAGGGACAATTGTAATCGTTTCTCATAATCGTGATTTCTTAGATCCAATAACTGACAAAGTTATAGAGTTTTACTCTAACGGCACAACCCCAAGAAGTTATCCTGGCAATCTATCTGATTATATTGAAAAGAAAAAAGAAGAAGAGATTTTCAGCCCACAATTAGACGAACAAAAAACCAAACAAGGAACCTCTTCGTCCCCTAACCGCAAAGAGACAAGAAAATTACAAGGCAAAATACGTCAAGAGAAGGCTGAAACGCTAAAACCTCTTCAAGAAAAGTTAGAAGGAATCGAAGACAATATTAAATTAGTTGAAGATAGAAAATTAGAAATCGAGAAAGCTATGGCTGATCCAGCTTTCTTTAAGTCAAAAGAATCAGCGGATGTGACTAAAGAATACAAAGAAATTCATGCAGAGGTAGAAAAACTATACTCCGACTGGTCCTTAATATCCGATGATATCGAACAAATAACTCTAAGCTTTGATGAAAAAATCAATAGCTTCTCCGCTCCTGAAAACTAGAGCCCTATCAACTCCGCTCATTGAGTCCCTCTTATACGTGCAGAATTTCCATGAGCATCTAATCCCTCAATCTCTGCAAAAATCTCAACTATAGGTATAGATTTCTTCAAGGATTTCTTATCCAACTCAATGAAACTTGTCCGCCTCTGAAACATATCAGCAGTTAGACCAGAAAAAGATTTGCCCGCACCACCTGTAGGCAATGTATGACTAGGCCCTGCTAAAAAGTCTCCAACAGAAACCGGAGAATAAGATCCTATAAATATAGCTCCGCATGTTTTTAATTTAGGAAGGACTTCCTCTTTGTTCTTAACAATTAAAGAAAGGTGCTCAGGCGCAAAATCATTGGCTAGTTTTATCCCCTGCTTGATAGATTTCAATAGAACAAGACTAGTCCCATTCTTCATTACTTCGGATATTTGTTTTCTTCTATTAAAAAGCTTTGCCTGAAAATTCAATTCGCCCTTAACTTTCTCAAGGAGCCTAATTGAGGTTGTAGCAAAAGCGATTTGACTATCCCCGCCATGCTCAGCCTGAGCTAAGAGGTCAGAAGCTATCCAATCAGCACGTCCACTAGAATCAGCCAACACAAAAATTTCACTAGGGCCAGGAAGTAAATCAACCGCAATACTTCCAAACAACTGCCTCTTTGCCTCAACAACAAAAGAATTTCCAGGACCAAAAACCTTGTCAACCTGACCAACACTTTTAGTGCCCAAAGACATTGCTGCGATGGCCTGCGCGCCTCCAACCTTATAAATCTCAGTAACTCCTGAAACCTCAAGAGCATAAAGTAACTCTGAATTAATTTCACCTTCCTTATTTGGAGGTGTACAAACCACAATTTCTTCAACTCCTGCAGCCTCAGCGATGGCGACAGTCATAAGTGAAGTTGAAACCAGAGGGGCTGATCCTCCTGGAACATATACACCTACGCGTGAAAAAGGCTGAAAAACCTCACCCACGGTTGCTCCTTGAGCATTTTTCATTTCCCAGTTCTTTCTTAACCCCCTTAACGCAAAGTCCTTCACATTAGCTTGAGAAATACTAATAGCTTCTTTCACCTGACCACAAGCGGAGCTCTTTGCCTTATTTATTTCACCCCTTTTGACGAGCAAATCCTTAGCACCGATAGATGCGCCATCATATTTTTGAGTTAAAGCGAAAAGCGCTTTATCTCCATCGCTACGAACCATTGAAATAATTTTTTCAACGGAAATACGTAAGTCTTCCGCAGGAACGGCTCGCCTATTGAAAACTTTAGCAGCTTTCCTCTCAAAATTTGGTTCATCATGTTTGAGAATACGCATTAAATAAACGGATAACCTCTTCCAGCGTTAATTGCAAAGATCTCTATAATGATTTTATTCAATTTTATTCTATCTCGATCCAAAAGCTTTTAAGATACTCCTCGCCAGAAAAGTCACTAGCCATTGGTTTCCGATCAATTGTTTTAATATTTCTTCTAGCATTATCGATCCCAATTGTTAATGCGTTAACAAATTTTTCACTGGAAACACCACGATGGTTACATGAGGCTAGAATCCACCCTCCTTGTTCAATAAGATGAGCAGCCTCACTCACTAGTGAAGAATAGTCTTTTTCAGCGCTAAAGACTCCGCGCCTTCCAACTCTAGAAAAAGAGGGCGGGTCTAGGATGATGCCTCCAAACATCCTATCCTTCTTCCTGAACTGTCGTAACCACTCAAAAACATCACCTCTGCAAAAATAATGGTCATCATGGTCCAGATCGATTCCATTTAGCTGGAAGTTACGTTTTCCCCACTGAAGATATGAATTAGATAGGTCAATACTTGTCGTTGAAACGGCGCTCCCGAGAGCCGCAACTAGTGAGAACGCGCAAGTATATGAAAAACAGTTTAAAACCCTAATCCCTGATGATCTAGCCCTGACCTCCAATCGATTATCACGTTGATCGAGAAAAATGCCCTGTGAATAACCAATTTCAAGATCGACTAAATACTTAACATTATTCTCTTTAATTTTAATTCTCCCAATTGCAGGATCCCCTTCTTCACACTGAGCAGATTCTTTTTCAGTTTTATCTAGCTTTTTGAACCACAAACTTTTCCTAGGCAATTCACATTCGATCGCATCTACAGGCTTTTCGTCTAAATAAGAAACGAGCCAATGACCGGCAAAAACATCGATGAAAAGATCTGCAATGCCGTCTCCAACACCATCAAAAAGTCTAAAAGAATCAGTCTCTTTGGAAAGAATCCCTTTGCGTTTTATAAAGGCAGTATTTATTTGTTTATTCAAAATCTATAGTTACCAAAAAACAACATGGACGATCTAACATCAAGACTTAGCCTCGCAAATTCAGAAGGAAAACTTCTTGATTCGTCCCTTAAGAATATATCAGATTTTTTAGGATCCAACCCCAATCCTCTATACATTTCATCCGTAGAAGAATTAGCACAAGGCAATAATTGGGAAGAACTTAATGATCGATTCTATAAGTGCTTATCATTTGGTACGGGAGGGCTCAGAGGCAGAACCATTGGCCGCATAATTACAAAATCCGAACAGGGAGATGGAGGCCCTAATGGAAGACCTGAACATCCATGCATTGGCAGCAATGCAATGAACACATATAACCTAAATCGGGCGACTAGAGGCCTCATTCAGTACTTACAAAAATGGCTCAAAGGCGAAGGCTCTAATGAGCGGGTTCGGATCGTTTTTTGTCACGACACAAGACACTTCTCCAAAGATTTTGCAGTACTGTGCGCCAATATAGCAGCCAAGATAGGTGCTGACGTGTATTTGTTTAATAGCCATAAAGCAACACCAGTAATGTCATTCGCGATCAGAGAACTTAATTGCCATGCTGGAGTCATGATAACGGCCAGCCATAATCCTTATCACGATAACGGGTACAAGGTTAATTTTTCTGACGGAGCAGCTATAATTCCACCGCACACTCAAGGAATAATTGAAAGAGTTAACAGTATTTCTACTGAACAATTTGACCCACTCCCAAACTCTGAACAAGGGAGCGTATCCTCTGTGCCTGAAATCGTTGAGACAGAGTACCTTGACCGAGTAAAATCTCTAGTACTCCAGCCCGATCTCGTTAATCAAAATAATTCATTGAAAATAGTGTTTACTGCACTGCATGGAGCGGGGGGTGTCCACGTACCTCAACTACTGAATGATTTGGGCTTCAAATGCGAGACAGTAACTGAACAGGATTCTCCAGACGGCCGATTCCCGACCGTAGATTCACCAAACCCAGAAAATGGCCCTGCTTTAAAAATGGGTATCGATTTGGCTGAATCTACCGGCTCTGATCTAGTAATCGGAACTGACCCAGATTGCGACAGGATGGGTGTCGCAGTAAGAAACGAATCAGGGAAAATGGAACTATTGACAGGGAATCAAATAGGATCACTACTCCTCTACTATAGAATCAAAACACTATTCGAATTAAACATCCTTAATCAGCAGAACCGGCATAATTCTGTAGTCATTAAAACTTTTGTAACCACCGAATTGCAACGAAGCATTGCAGATCATTATGGCATTAAAGTGATTGATACTTTGACAGGATTTAAATACATCAGTCAAAAACTAGGTGCGTATGAAAGGTCCTTGCCTGATGATGTATATGCCACATATAAGTCACTCAGTGTCAGCGACGCTCGAAATGTTCAGCTAGACAAAGGTACCTTCTTCATATTTGGAGGAGAAGAAAGTTACGGTTATCTGGCCTGTGACTTTACTCGCGACAAGGATGGCAACAGCGCTGTTGTGTTGTTCGCAGAAACAGCTGCATTCGCAGCCTCTAAAGGAATGAGCTTAATCCAACTTCTAGACAACATATATTCTGAATTTGGATACTACATAGAAATGAATACTAATAAGGTATTCGAAGGTGCCGATGGCGCTGAATGCATAGAAACCCTGATACAATCATATTCCAATCAACCCCCGATTAAATGTGATGGGTCTGAGGTTAAGAAGATTATCAACTTTTCTGAAGAAACAATTAAAGATGCTGAAGGTGATCTTATTCCAAAAGAAAAGATGCTATTCATTGAGCTCGATGATGGACGTCGGTTTGCGGTGAGGCCTTCTGGAACTGAGCCTAAAATAAAATATTACTTTTATGGATACGCATCAAAGGAAGAAATACAAAACAAGAATCTTCATATAATAAAATCACAAACATCCGAAGGGCTGACTTCTCTTTGGGAATGGATTCAAGAAGACATTCAAAAAAAGCTATCTTAGAGCAACTAACTTAAATTTATTCTGCTCCAAAAACTAAAACTACTTTCCAGACCTTGGGCAACAATTACATCTTTGTTATCCGGCATCATTCTATCTCTCTGCTACCCCCAATTTAATCTCGGAGAACTAATTTGGATTTCCCTCATTCCGCTAATTTCTGCAATATGGTTCGGATCAGCTAAAACATCTTACAAAAAACGTGCACTCAGAGGAGCCACGCTAGGTTACGCAGCCGGTTTAACTTTCTTTCTGATAAATCTCTCATGGCTACATCACATTCATTTAGCCGCTTGCACTCTGCTGCCAGCATTTCTAGCATTATATTTCGCAATATGGGGGGCATTTGCCGCCACCATAGGCAGACCATCATTCTTTGATTCTAAAGCAGTTGATGCCTCTTTGAAATCAAAAAGGTTATTCTCTAACCCTTCTATTGAAAGCCTCAGATGTGCATTTCTAAATGGATCTGCTTGGTGCGGATTAGAATGGCTTAGAGGATGGTTATTCACAGGATTTCCTTGGAACGGTCTTGGTGTAGGGCTCAAAAATGATCTAGTTATGATACAAATCGTAGATCTAATTGGAGTCACTGGCCTTTCTTTTGTAATCGTATTCTGCTCATCAATTTTCACTTCATTAATATTCCGTATCGCAAGGGAAATAAAGACAAGTAGACTCAAAGCACATCCGGACTTTGCCGTCGGAATCATATTAATTGTATCTATTTTTATTTACGGAACTAACAGCCTCACTAAAGAAAAAGAGGATCACATCGAGGTTAGCGTCCTCCTAGTTCAAGGAGGCATTGATCAAACCGAAAAATGGGACGCCAATTCTGCTCAGAAAATTTACAAAAGATACTGGGATCTAACTACTCCTTACCTGACCCTTGAAAAGGCCGATTTCGATTTGGTAGTCTGGCCCGAAAGTTCATTACCCTACTCATTACATGACAAAGAAACACAAACTTATTTAAATAACATTCTATCCGTTAATGACTTTGAACTGGTCTTAGGATTAAATGAAAATATACCTCAAGAAGGCATTTATAATTCCATTGTTGTTCTTAGGAAAAATACCTCTACCGCCAAAACATATCGAAAAATCCATCTCGTCCCTTTCGGCGAGTATGTTCCACTGAGGTCAGCACTGCCGTTCCTCGAAAAATTGGCGTCCAGCGCGATTGGTGTTGATTTTACTCCCGGAAAAAAGGCTGTCCCCATAAAAATGAGTCTGCCTGAACATTATAGTGTTATACCGTTAGTATGTTTTGAGGATACCTTTGGAAACTTGGCCAGAAAATTCATCAAGAATGAGCCCCAATTAATTGTCAACGTAACTAATGATGGTTGGTTTGGAAAAAGCGCAGCCTCCGAGCAGCATTTAGCAAATGCAATGTTCCGTTGCATCGAACTTAGACGACCAATGATTAGGAGCGCTAACACCGGAATTAGCTGCATCATTGACTCCACCGGAAACCTTCATGACCGGTGGGCATCGACCCCTGGAGGAAAGCGAATGATCTATGGCGATACGAAAAAAAATACTTTCATTACCGCCTCTTTACCAGAGCTCATTCGGATTCCAAGAAATCCAAAACAAACTTTATATGCCCGAATGGGAGATTCATTTTCAATAATACTCGGAGCAATCTCATTGATTGCAGTAATGGCTCATATCTTCAGAAAATTAATTAGATTCAGGAAGTGAACTCTTTCCCTGTAGACTGGCACACAATCTTAAAATCTTCCCGAGCACCACTTGGGTCACTACGGAATGTTAATCTTCCATGGTGGCGTCTTTCCATCTCCAGTAAATCATTAGAATCTTCATCCTTTAGCCTCTGCATAACCTCTGGGTGAACAACAATAACTAGGTCAGCTAGACTATCATCACCACTTTGAATTAGTCCTGAAAGTTTCCTCTGAAGTTCAACACTGATACTTTCCGCGGATTTTATTCGTCCAGAACCTTGGCAAGAAGGACAATCATTAAACATAGACCTACTCAAGCTTTCATTAAGCCTCTGCCGCGTCATTTCCATTAAACCAAGCTGCGAAAGAGGGAGAACCTGAATCTTTGCCTTATCCGCATCGGTTTGATTTAACATACGTCGATGCACAGCGTTTTGATCTTTACGCGCCTTCATATCTATAAAATCAACTACAATGAGGCCACCGATATTTCTCAATCTCAATTGTCTAGCCACCTCATCCGCTGCCTGCAAATTTGTTTCAAGAATCATCCTATCTGAATTGTTTTTACCGCCACGATTTCTCCCAGTATTAACATCTATCGATATAAGCGCTTCAGTTTCATCAATTACTATATACCCTCCACAAGGCATCCAAACCTGCCGATCAAAAGCACTTTTTATTTGTTTTTCGATATTAAACTTTTCAAAAATAGGCTGCTTTGTTGAAAGAAAATGAATTCTCTTTCGTGATCGAGGGGATATCTTAGCTACGGATTCTTGCATTTTCTGAACCGTCGGTTCATCATCACAAAGAACTTCAGCCACTTCATCAGTAAGAAAATCTCGAACCGTTCTTTCTACCAACTCCGGCTCACGGAAAACCCATGCTGGCGCTTTATTATCTCGCCTCAGCTGATCAATTTCTTCCCATTGGCTCGTAAGCATGCGTAAGTCTCTTATCAAAAAACGTGCTCGCTGCCCCTTACAAACGGTACGTAAAATCACTCCCATCCCTTCGGGAACATTCATTTTCTCTGTGATTTTTCGCAACCTTTGCCGCTCCTTCGGATCATCAATCCTTCTAGATATTCCGAATTGATCATTAAGAGGCATCAGCACCATGCATCTACCCGGTAGGGTTATATTCGTCGTTACCCTGGGCCCTTTTTCACCTATTGCCCCCTTACTAACCTGAATCAGGACCTCAGAACCTACAGGATAAATGCTTGGTATATCATTTGACTCAATATACTTCGGCTTCTTCTTCGATTTTTTCCGATTAACTTCTTCAAGCCCTTTATCTAAAGCCGCGGGTATAGCATCCCAAAAATGCAAAAAAGCATTCTTTTCAGTTCCTATATCAACAAACATAGCCTTTAGACCAGGCTCTATGTTCTTAACGCGACCCTTGAAAATACTTCCAACAATATTCTCATCTCCGGTCCGCTCTATTGTATAATCTACTAACTTTGAGTCTCTTAGTTGCGCTACTCTTGTTTCAAGCTTCTCAACATTTACTATAATTTGATATCCTGCGGCTAGCGCTTTCTGGCGCCTTGCCTCCCTTAGTTTTTTGAACATTTCTCAAAATAATTTTGCAAGCCATAATAATGACTCAGGTTTAAATTCTTCTTATTTCGTAATTAATTACCAAAATTCATTCAGCAGTAGCTACTAGCGCCCTCTGCCTTTCCTATCTAATATTCCTATTCGTCGTTTTACGGTCCTTGATTTAACCGAACCCCTAGTATCTGGAGCTTTTTTTACGGTTGGAATCACTCGAGCCTGCCTAATGGCATAGCCCGTATCAGGTGCTGGCGTTGCCGCTACAGCTGTCCCATCTTCACCATCATCATCACCGACAAAAGCCTCAGTAGGGTCATCATCAAAGCTCACAAGCTCCACAAAGTCAAAATTCCCTTCCGATTCTTTTACCGAAGCAACTTTAGGGTTAAAATTGAATTGTTCCACAGACATTATTCCATCAATGATTCTTTTCGCTATCGGTGCACACACAGTACCTCCAGCCTTACCATTCTCAACCATAACACATACTGCAAGCTTTGGCTTGTCATAAGGAGCAAATGCTATAAACCAAGCATTAGTTTCGTTCGTTCCATTGGAACGCTTACGTCCAGTCTGAGCTGTCCCTGTTTTGCCTGATATTTGAACGATTTTGGATTTTCCACGCCTAGCCGTACCCCTTATCGCATTCACAACATCCCACATTCCACTCCTACAAATTTCAATCTTTTCTAAAGGAATCCCTAATTTTGTAAGGTCATATTGCACTTCAGAAAGCTTAAGCTTTTCTTTACCCTCCTCGACTGTCTTATGAATTAGCCTTGGGCGGTAATATTTTCCCCCATTAGCTATAGTTGAAGCAACCATAGCCATCTGAAGGGGCGTCGCCTCAGTAGCACCTTGCCCAATCGAAACTTGAGCCGTATCAGCTTCACCCCAATTCCCTAAACCCTGCACCCTCTTCCATTGTGGACTCGGAATGAATCCAGGATCTTCATTGTTAAGAGGAATCCCCGATCTTGTTCCAAGGCCCATCCATTTTGAAACCTTCAATATATTTTCAATCCCCGTGGCATTTCCATATCTATAAAAGAACCCATTACACGAAGTCTTAATAGCCTCACGAACCTTTATTGAACCATGAGTGTACCCCTTAGCTTTCGCCCAACACCTCATAAAGACCTTAGGGCCGAAGCGAGCTCCACCTAAACAGTCGAACGCCCTAACTTCAGTGTCACTTAGCATACCAGATAAAGAAACAGGAATTTTAAACGTCGATCCTGGAGCATGATCCTTCAATGCTCTGTTAATAAGGGGATTATTCTCATTCTCCAAATACCTTTTCCAATCTTTCTCACTTATCGATGGGATAAATTTATTTGGATCATATGAAGGAACTGACGCCATAGCCAAAATATCTCCAGCATATACCCAATGTTCCTCTTCCTTCCCTAAGGTTTTTAATTTCGTTTTATATGATGTCGGCGCAACTACCACCACAGCACCTCGTCCAACTTTTCTTAATGCCTGTTCAGCAATGTATTGATAACGAAGGTCCAGCGTGAGCCCAATAACTTTTCCCTCCTCATTCTTAGAATCTACGACTCTACCCTTTTCATTCTTTAACATTATCCTCTGCCCTGGTTTACCTCTCAAAAAATGGTTCATCGTCTTTTCAATTCCATCTCCTCCAAAATCATCAGGCACATAATATTCCCATTTCTTCCTCTCTTCGGCTGGAATTTTTTTAATATCGGGTTGACGGACAAACCCTAAGATATGAGATGCCAATGCTCCATAAACATACTTTCGCATGGGGCGAGCTGTTACTGCAACACCCGGCAAATCCAATGAATGCTCGGCAGCAATAGCATACTCCTCAAAAGTAAGGTCATCACGATAAGTATAAGGAACAAGACCACCATGAGTTCGCCAGTGCCTCTGCAGATCTCCAGCATGAAATTCCTTATAAAGTCCGATCCTTGCCAAATAAGGGAAAATTAATTCAGAAACTATAGTCACCATATCGTCCTCTTTCCTCTTCCTTCTAATTCCGCTCCCATCCTTAAAGTCAAAAATACTAACAGGAACTGCTTTAAGTTCTTTTTTTACTGAAGCTGTTCTATTGATTTTAGTAATAGCTAAGTTCTCGTCTTTTATGATTCTTCTATAATTAGTAAGGATTTCCTTAAGATTAAACTGCATTTCGTAACGAGCAATATTCTCCACTAGGACTCTTCCTCTTCGATCACGAATAATACCCCTCACTCCGGGCATCCTAACCTTAACCTCTGAAGTTCCTGGAACTTTAGAAGAAAATTCATCATACCTATTAATTTGTATGACAAATAAACGGATTAGGAGAGCAGAAAATCCACCTATTAAAATCAGGCCAACAAGATAGAATCTTAATCTATAACCAAATGTCATAACCTTCAGACTCCATTTTTAAGACCACCATTGATTGAAAGTATGGGGCAGCCAGTCAATCGGCTCAATTTGAATATTAGATAAAAGAAAACAGGGGATGCAAGCATGCCCAATAAAGCTGAAACCCAAAGTTCTTTCCAGAAACTTTCAGGAACGATAAATTTAGCTCTACCAAAGCTCACAAAAAACCACTCCATAGCTATCAGCAGAGCGGTCGCCACTCCGACCAATACGATTGGAACTTCCCACCGCCCTCTTTTAAATAATGGACACACTCCCTGCATCAGAGATCCCGTAAGGCCTAACAGGAAAATTGAATACCCAAAGCCAACATCATTTGCGCCCGTAACAGCCATCTGAGTTGAATCCCAAATAAAACCAACAGCAAAAGCTAAACCTAGCATCATTGGGAATGAAACTGTAAGTGAACAGGTTAGGAATATCGTATGAACAAGTAAGATCCTTACACCAAAAGGACTAAGAAGTGACGCGAAAAAACCATCCAACATCAATGCAATTCCAATTAAAGAAATTAAGCTAAGTGTGAAGATCAGGCGTGATAAATGCATTAATTTTCGTTAGGAAGTCTATTCGAATTTGACTGCGATTTACGAATAAATGAAGCCTGCCCCTTAATCTCTTGAGTCGATATTGGCACTAAAATAAAAACATAGCTAAGCTGATTGAAATTAATAACCGGCTGCACACGCGCAACAGCGTCGAATTCTCTAACCTCAAATTCCTTAACGTATCCAAGCATAAGCCCAGGAGGAAAAATGCCTTTAGTTTCGGAATTCCCAACTCCTGAAGAATAAACCTTAGCTCCAGCAGAAACTCCATATCTATCAGCCTCCTTAGGTAAATTTTGAAGCAATAGATGAGTAACCTCCCTCCCAGCACCAGGAGCACCAGAAAGTATCCCTTGAACTCTTTGGCCCTTGTCAGACGATTTCGCAAAAACGCCATGTACATAGGCGCTTACTTTGCATTCAACATCCGTTACCAGCACTACAGTTGATTGTCCTTTCCCCACTGAAGCAATTTTTCCAACTAATGCACCCTCAACTTGATCCGCTCGATCAACTGCAACTGGAGTTATTACTGGACTATTAATCACCACTCCGTCTTCATACCCTTTATCAATAATAAAAGTCCTCCACCAGCTACTGCTCTGTCTTTTTATGACACGAGCAGCAATTAATTGCTGGTTCTGCTTTCCTGTATACTCAACAAAATTAAGAGATCTTTTTAACTCTATATTCTCCTCCCTAAGAAAATCAATGCGCCCTTGCCAGGCTCTCAACTCAAAAAGCTCCTTCAGTAACTTATTATAGCGCAACGCTAGCTGCTCCTTTTCATATTTCCGATAAAGCTCGTTAGCAGAAATAGGCTCGCCATTAATAACGTCCTCATCGTAAGTAAGATTAACAACAGTTTCATGAGCGAGCCCGAAAACTCCAAGGATTTTGGACTGAACTGAATGAACTCCTTTATTATCAAGAGTAAAAACCCAAACCATTGCCAATGAAAATATTACAAGAGCTACAAGATTGGACTTCTTCATTGCTCAAAATTTAACAATTTAAATACTTCTTTCCGTATTTATATACCACCCGAGGTCATTTTCTTTATATATGAAACTTCACTTAGCACTCGACCAGTCCCCTCGACCACTGCAGTAAGAGGGTCCTCAGAAAGGTGAGTCGGAAGACCGGTCTGTTCTGTCAACCATACATCAAGCCCACCCAATAAAGCGCCTCCACCTGCCAACATAATTCCTCGATCAATCAGGTCCGCAGCCAATTCAGGAGGACACCTCTCTAATGCCTCTTTAATGGAACCAAGTATGGCGGCCAAAGGCTCTGCCATCGCTTCACGAATCTCTGTCGAGGACACCTCTATAGTCTTAGGTAATCCATCAACAAGATCGCGCCCCTTAACATCCATTGTTGATTCTTGTTCAAGTGCAGTAGCTGATCCTATTTGAATCTTAACCATCTCAGCAGTCCGCTCACCAATCATTAAATTATATTTACGCTTCATATAAGCAATGATTGATTCATCAAGTTTATCACCTCCAACCCTAAGGCTCCTACTCTGAACAATTCCAGACAAAGAAATGACTGCCACTTCAGTTGTTCCCCCTCCAATATCTACAATCATGTTACCGCTCGCATCCTGTATAGGAAGCCCCACACCAATTGCAGCCGCCATAGGCTCCTCAATTAAATAAACCTCATCAGCGCCTGCCTGCTTTGCTGAATCCTTAACTGCTCTCTTTTCCACTTCTGTGATTCCTGATGGAACAGCAATGACGACTCTAATTCTTGAAGCCCTAATGAGCTTTGTCTTATTACCCTTCACCTTAGTCCTTGCCTTCTTAATGAAATGCTTAAGCATAGCTTCCGTAATCTCAAAATCAGCTATTACCCCATCCCTCAATGGTCTAATAGCTGATATCGTATCAGGTGTCCTACCCAACATTCGCTTCGCCTCATAGCCCACCGCAACTACCTCAGTTGTGCCTGTCTTAACAGCAACGACTGAAGGTTCTCGAACTTTAATACCCTCATCCTTAAGATAGACCAAAGTATTTGCGGTACCCAAATCGATACCAATATCCATATTTAGTAGGCCAAAAAGTTTATGGAAAATATTCAAAATTTAATTGTCAGCTAAGAATGTAGGCCATTGATAGAATCGTTTATCATATGAAATAGAGCCCTAATTATTCGTGAATAAATCAGGATACTTTATTATTAACTAACAAATCCAATTAAGAAAACTTAAAAATAAAGATATTGTAGACTTTTTTATTCTGCCCCGTCCTCTTGTCTAGCAATGTAATAAAAATGATATACAAATGAATTCAGAGAAATAATCATATATTACACTAACATTCAGAGACTTACGTTATTATTTATCATATTTATCTATTCAAAAACAACACAATTTGATTTGTTTTATCAGTAGAAATCAATCTCACACCTTTGAACATTTTGAAATAAACTTAATACATGCAAACCGCCACAATTAAATATAAATGCGATAGGTGCGGTAATTGCTGCCAATGGCCTGGAGAAGTTCCACTCAGCCAAAGTGAAATCAGCAAAATGTCAAAAAATCTAGGCTGTAGTGAAAATGAATTTATACAAAATTTCACTAAATTACGTCAGTCTCGATCAGGTTTAACTTTGTCTGAGAAATCTGACGGATCCTGTATATTTCTTGAAGGAAATTCCTGTAAAGTACATCGATCAAAACCCAAACAATGCCGTGATTTTCCCAACAAATGGCGTTTTCCAGGATGGCGTCAGATCTGTGAAGCTACTCCACAAAGAACTGACATTTCCAAGTTAAAGTAAGTTAAAAAGATATACTTGATCGATTGCCAAGCACGTTGCAGATTCTCAACTCAGAATTTAAGATTCATAAATAATGCTCGGGTGGCGGAACTGGTAGACGCGCTAGACTAAGGATCTAGTCCACTCACGTGGGTGCAGGTTCGATTCCTGTTCCGAGCACTTTTAGGTTACATGTTGACTACAATAACACGGTTTGGACTCTTTTTGGTTATTCTTCTGGCAACGGGCATTTCAACTCGTGGGCAAAATCCTCTCTCTGTTTCCCCTCCAGAGAAGAATAACTCACCTCAAGCCGAATTAGCCTCCTTCTCGATTGACTCGCGTCTCCAGATTAACCTTTTTGCCGATGAAAGCATGGGCATTGCGAACCCTATCTGTTTCCGCTGGGATCCACGCGGGCGTCTCTGGGTGTTGTGCACCTGGGCATATCCACAGTTAAAGCCGGGCACAAAACCAGACGATAAACTAATCATCCTTGAAGATACCGATGGAGACGGCAAAGCAGATAAAATCTCCACCTTCGCCGACGGGCTAAACATGCCAACCGGGTTCGCTCTGGGACACGGTGGCGCATATATAGGTAACGGCCGTGACCTAATCCATGTCAAAGACACAAACGGGAACGGCAAAGCCGACCAAAAGGAAATTCTATTTACTGGTTTCGGCACTGGCGACACGCATCAGAACATCAACTCCTTCGCATGGACACCCGGTGGAGAGTTACTTTTTTGCCAGGGACTACACTGTTTTTCACGCGTAGAGACACCATGGGGCATTCGTCGACTGGATGAGCACGGCTCTTGGCGCCTCCGGCCACTTCGCCGTCAGCTGCACAGTTATCGACGCACTTCGGGTGGTGGCAACCCATGGGGCTTTGCATTTGGTGACTGGGGAGAACCCTTCATTAAGAGCAACGGTGGTGAAGTCAGTGAACTGCTGCCGAGCATGGTTCATACCGACCACATTGCCGGTGGTTACTGGGGCGGAGCAATGCAGATTGGCGCAACTAAGATCAAGTCAATGGCAATTAATATTGTCGACTCACCGCATCTTCCAAAAGACCTGCAGGGAGACTTCCTAATTGCTGGATATTTCGCACGCAACATTGCTCGACTTCGCCCCTCAACCGATGGAGCTGGACATAAATTAACAACACTCGCACCCCTACTCACTTCTTCGCACAACGCTTTCCGCCCAGTAGACCTAAACATCGGTCCCGACGGTGCCCTGTATGTGGCCGACTGGTTCAACCCCATCATTGGACATTACCAGGCCTCGTTGCGACATCCCAACCGAGACAAAGATCATGGTCGAATATGGCGCATTAGTGCCAAGGGAAACCCGCTATTGAAGCCTCCCTCACTGGCCAAAATGAAAGTCTTGGAACTTTGTGAGCAACTCGGTGCACCGCTGCGGCGCACCCGTAAACTCGCCAAACTGCGTCTCATGGACCTACCTAAACTCGAGGTCATTACCGCAATCCGAAAATGGATAAATGGACTTAAGCCTGATGATCCAAGACTCGAACACAAGCTCTTCGAGGCAATTGGGGTGTTCGAGTCCCACGAAGTAGTGAACCTCTCACTACTAAAACGACTACTGGCAGCAAAGGATCATCGCGCCCGCGCCTATGCCACACGCGTTATCGGCCGCTGGCATCACCTACTCGAAGACCCTCTGGCTCTCTTAGAAAACAGCGCAACCGACAAACACTCCCGCGTTCGCCTTGAGGCAATCGTCTCTGCCAGCGACATTCGAGAAGCTGACTCGATCATTATTGCCGCCCAGGCAACTGACGGTCCAAAAGACCGCTTTATAGACTTCGCCTTCACTCAAGCAGTCCATGCTCTTGCCACTCATTGGAAGCCAGCATTAATGGCCGGGAATCTACAATTCAACCAATCCTCACACCTGTTACGTGTGGTGAGCACAATCGGTGGAAATGAAGTGGCAGAGGTAATACGTCAAAAACTAGCGAGCGAAAAACTAAAACCTGAAGAAATCACTAAATTAATTGCACTTCTAGCTGGTATCGGAAACTCTGCCGATGCAGGGCTAGCACTGAAAATTGGTATTGATAAGCCGGAAGTATTATTGGCCCTGACTGACTCCGCGCGTGTACGTAGCCTGAAAGCACCCGCCGATGCCGTCCGATTAATTAGTCCAGCCCTAGGGAGCCAAGACAACACTATCCGCATTGAAGCTATCCGGCTCAGTGGCTTGTGGGCACTCAATGAACACAGTGCAACAATAACTTCAATCGCCACTGACCGACCCGAGAACTTACCACTGCGCCTAGCAGCCATTAAAGCACTCGGCTCAATGAGTGATCCGGCTATCATTAAAACACTTGAGAAATTAACGGCATTAGAAACCCCTCCCACCATTCGCGCTGGGGCAATAGGAAGCCTTGCCACGCGTGATGTCAAACGGGCTGCATCATTAACTGCTTCACTCCTCACAAAGGTTGAAGCGAAAGAAATCGAGCCATTACTCTCAGCTCTACTTCAACGCACCAGAGGCACTGATGAACTTGTAGCCACGCTAGCTACGGAAACAATCTCTGCTGACACCGCTAAACTCATGCTTCGCTGGCTCAACAGCACCGGGCGCAATGAACCAAAACTCACTGAATTGCTCAATAAGATCATTGGCCTCAAGGTCACTACACAGAAATACAATCCTGACTATGTTGCCGAGCTAGCCAAAGAAGCACTAAATGAAGGTGATGCAGTGAACGGTAAGAAAATATTCCAGTTACCGATCATCAGTTGTACAGCGTGTCATGCGGTGGACGGCATAGAGGGTACTGTCACGACCCTAAAGGGACCAAACCTCACAGCATTGGCGGCGGGGCTACCGGTGGATATTATCATAGAATCGGTACTTTGGCCTGACCGGCAAATTAAAGAAGGTTATCAGGCAACCACAGTATTAACAAAGGATGGCCGGGTATTAAACGGCTTCGCTCACAGTGAAGATAAAACTGTGCTACGTATCCGCGATCTCACCACCGGTAAAATCGCCACCCTGCAAATTGACAACATAAAGCAACGGACCAAAGGCGTTACCGTGATGCCACCGCAACTCACAGCTAACCTGACACGCACAGAATTGCGAGATCTGATTAAATACCTCAGCACTCTTGAGACCGTGAAAAAACCGAAATCATGAAGATGCATCCATTGGTTTATTTCATTCAGGTTACAACGCCATTGGTATCCCTTCTGGCATCCCTTCTGGCTTCCTTGCTAATTATTGTCGGAGTTTGCGCCTTGCACGAAGTTGCCGAATCGAAACCCTCACCCAAAGAGCCAAACTCTACACCATTGCCCCACTGGACGAGGTTAATTATGGCAGTTGATCCAGGCTCCCAAGGCGAAGCTTGGACCAAGACGGCATTTAATCACTCCAAGTGGAAGACCATGAAAATTCCCAGTCATTTTGACACTGCTCAGTTGCCTAACTTCGATGGAGTAGTTTGGTTTCGTAAAACCATCGAGCTTTCCCCCGAACAGGCCAAGTCCAAAGCCATCCTGCATCTCGGCCAAATCGATGACATGGACGTCACTTGGGTCAACGGCACGCGGGTCGGTGGCTACGAAAACCCCGGCCACCATTACACGGTACGCAACTATCCCGTTCCTGCAGGTCTCCTAAAAACTGGAAAGAACACGATTGCAGTACGAGTCATGGACCACGGTGCTCCCGGAGGCATCGCCGGAAAACCAGAGCAACTCTTCCTTGAATTGGGAAAGGAAACGGTTCCCCTCGCCAATCTGTGGCACTATGCCCCTGGAGCGAATTTGAATGCGCTCAATAAACATGCTAAGATTCATGCTTTCCTTCGTCCGCTCACTAGGCCAGCTAAGCCTGTACCCGCATTTGCTAAAGGCTTCAAAATTACAGGTGATCAGACTATCATCCTTCTCGGCGGGGCAAATGCTGCTGAAAGTAGCCGTTACGGTTGGATCGAGACTCTCATCTCAGCAAAGCACCCAAAACATCAACTGAGTTTTCGCAACATGGCCTGGCCTGCGGACACGGTTTACCAACAACAACGTCCACGAAATTTCTTTAGTGTTTCCAAGCCCAGTTACGGTGAAGCTGATCACCGACCCACGATTGCCGCCGACACTATCTTCCTCTGGTTCGGCAAGATGGAGTCACTGGAAACTGGCAGTGAAAAAAGTCCTGAGAGTTTCCGCACATCTTACGAAGCAATCCTCAACCAACTTGACGATTATACTGGACGCGTAGCGCTTATCACTCCGGCTCCCTTTGAGGATCCACTCGGCATCGGCTTGGACTCCGAAGAGCTTAACACAAATCTCGCTGAATATGTTGTCACAATTCGTGAACTTGCCAATAATCGAGGTTTACCTGTGGTCGATTTGTTTGCTGAACTTAAAGGTAATCCGGTTACTAGTGACGGTCAGATGCTCTCCACTGAAGGTCACCGCCTCGCGGCTGAAGCAATCGCAAGGCAACTTGGATTTTCATCGCAACTCTCTACCGGCAACGAAACCTTACGCGGGACGATCGTTTCTAAAAACGCCTTATGGCGTCAATACTGGTTACCTACTAACTGGGCTTTTCTTTATGGTAACCGCCAGACCCAACCCAGTAGCCGCAGTCATATCAGAGGCAAGCCAAGATGGTTTCCTGAAGATTTAAAAAAATCACTTTCGGATCTGGAAAAAATGGAAAAGAAGATCTGGAAAGAATTACCGAAAAGTGACACTGATTAGGATCATCTCCTTATCGATTGAAGTGCGAAGAATTAAATCTAAATGGATTTAAAAGGAACCCAAACATGATAATCAGCAGACTTTTCGTTGGACGGTTTCTGGAGATGCCCGCCAACGCACCGGCCAATTGTGCCGGCGGGGCGGAAACAATTATAAAGCCCAACTTGCTCTTGCCGTCCTTCTCGAAGAGGACCGCCACGCGCCCGTCAGGAAGGACGCAGACGTCGCTGTATCCCGAGGAACCTTCGTAATACATCTGTCGCCACGGCCAAGTCTTCCAGAGAATAAAAATGCAAATAGATCAATATATAGCGTCTTCATGCTGTAACCGTAAACATACCCCCCAAAACCGCATAAGCACCACATTCACTGCACGGACGATAGCGACAACTTCAAACGCGCACCGAGCGTAAAGATGGTATTATCAAATAACGTGGTACCGTTAACTTCTTTGATCTGATCTATACGTTCAAGTAGCCTAGCAAAGGCCGAAACATGAAATCGATCCTTCTTCAACTAGACTATAACAATCCTCTAGATGTGTGAATGATTGTCACAACAATCGAAATTAAAGAAAAGACCAGACCCAGTCATATAGGATGTAGATTCAATTTCTGTACCGATCACATAGAAGATCAAAAAATTAAATTCCCTCCACAAATCGCAGGCCAGCTTAATACTAAATCCCATAACAATCTTGAAATTATACACTATTTTTTCAGTATAAGTAAATAGGTCATTAAGAACAGATTATTGTACTAGCCAGTAATCCGTCTTTGTATATGGTTTAACACGGAGACATTCTCCAGTTAATCAATCTGATGATGAATAATTTTTCTGGGCCAAAGCAAGAAGTCATCTCTGGGATGGAGGACTTCGTCTCAAGCCAGCTGCAGTATTTGAAACCAGTTGAAGAAAGCTGGCAGCCCCAAGATTGGTTGCCAGATTTGACTAGTGAAGATTGGGCCGAACGCGTACAAGCTTTCCGCGAACCCGCTAAGAGTCTATCAGACGCAGTCCTCGTGGTTTTGGTTGGAGACATGGTGACTGAAGAGGCTCTACCAACGTATCAAACATTGATCAATGGATTCGAAGGCGTCAGCGACAAAACTGGCGCCGACACAACCCCTTGGGCGCAGTGGACTCGAGGTTGGACTGCAGAAGAAAACCGGCACGGTGATTTGCTGAACAAATACCTTTACCTCACAGGACGAGTTGATATGCGTGCAGTAGAAGTAACGATTCAAAATTTATTATCTAAAGGCTTTGATCCAAGTACGGCGCAGGATCCTTATAGAGGATTTATTTACACCTCATTTCAGGAGCGAGCCACCAAAGTTTCGCACAAAAATGTAGCTCAACTCGCGCGAGCGGAAGGCGATGATAACTTACAAGGTATCTGTAGTGCCATTGCTGCAGACGAAGCCCGCCATGAAAAGGTCTATACCAATTTCATTAGTCACATTTTTGAACAAGATCCCAATGGCGCTATATTGGCGTTCCGTGATTTAATGCGCGCCCAAATCGTAATGCCCTCTCATTTAATGCAAGATGGCGCCGACCCAAACTTGTTCGACAATTTCTCCATAGTCGCACAACAGTTGGGCGTTTACACCGCCAAACATTATTCAGAAATCATGGAACACTTGGTCTGCACTTGGAATGTGGAAAACTTAACCGGACTCAGTGGCGAGTCAGCGAAGGCTCAGGATTATTTATGCCTCCTAGGTTCTCGTTATGCGAAATTGGCTGAACGGAGTCAGCGCCGCACAGCCAGAATCGAGCAGAGGAAATTTAGTTGGATCTTTAATCGGGAAGTGTAACTCCACTCAGGCCTGAATCTCAGAGACCGTTCCAGTGCTATCGGCATAATTGTCTCGTTTAATTCCCAAGGCCTTGAGTTGAGTTAGCCACAGGTTCGCAAGAGGCGTACCCCTCTTGCAATGAACGTGTTTGCCCATTTTTAACTTACCTCCACCCCCTCCACCAACAACTAATGGTAGGTCATTGTACTGATGAGTTGTCCCATCCCCCATGCCAGCACCTAACGTAAAGATGGTATTATCTAGTAGTGTGGTACCGTTAATTTCTTTGATCTGATCCATTCGTTCGAGGAGTCTAGCAAAGGCAGACACATGGAAACGGTCCAACAGAAGAAGATGCTCAAGGTGGTTACCAATAGAGTGCGTCATAGCATGATGACTGTAAGGCTTGTCCAAAATACCTTCCCAATTAGTGGGTGTTGTCCAACGCTCAGGCCCAAGCATTAGAGTGCCTACATTTGTGAGTCCATTTTGCAATGCCGTAACTAAAAGGTCCCCCATTAAGTGAATGTACTCGTTACGTGGCAAGTGCTCAGCGGGCCGTTTAATTTTAGCTTCAGCCAACTCCGATTTCATTTTCTCAATTCGATCCATTCTTGTCTCTATGGTTCGTATCGATTCCAAATATTCTCCGAATTTCTGACGATCTTCGGCACTTAAACGCTTTTGTAGTTGGCTCGCATTGCCAAGGGCAAGATCCGTTATATTACGAAAGCGAGTGTGTGATTGTGTCCCAAACAACCGGTCATAGACTTTCCGTGGATCCCTCATCGATGGTGCAACGTGGCCAGTCCCGTACCAGGACATATTATCAAAGTAAATCGACTCGATGTTATTCTTGTGATCATTACAGCTCAATTCGAGCGTCGAGTACGGCGTCGTCGTACCAATACTATCAGCAGCTACGTGATCCAGAGTACGGGTCAGTGGATAGGCCGAGTTTTTGACCTCATATGGGGCAACGCTGGTCAGAAAACAAGACGCGCACTGGGCATGAGAATCTGTACCGTGTTGGAACGTGCGATCCATTCCAGTGATGACCGATATTTTTTTTCGCATCTTATCCAAAGGCGCTAATGTCGGAGTAAGAGTCAGTTGATGACTGCCAGGAGGAACCGTCTTCCCTTCAAATCTCCATACATTGTTCTGCCCAGCGAACGGAGGTAAAGGACGATCACTCTCACCAGGGAAGAAACCGCGGCGCGTGATCCCATTAGGAAGATAAAAGAAAGCTAAACGTTGAGCTGGATTCTCTGTTTTGCTTTTGCTCGTATCGGCAAAGCTTTCCAACCAGGGCAAGCTCAAGGTCGCTCCACCGGTACATGTTATAAATTTACGACGCGAAACAGTTTCAATAGTATCGTTATCTCTCATCTTAATAATGCGTTTTGTTAATTGCTTGGTAAATCATTCGGCTTACAATTTGAAAATACTTACTTAGCATTTAATTGACTCTAATTGCTTGAATCTTTTTTCTTAAAATTATCTTTCATTAGGAAAGGCTCACTCATGGCTATGCTCTTTAGGACAACTCGCATATTGTCCTCTCCCGCGATTGCCCGAGCCGTCATTTCATCAAGCGCGGGCGAATCTGCAGGGCCCAATTCTCGACTCAAAGCATAAGACAATAGATGCGCGATGAATCCACGAACAAAGCGGTGCTTTTCCTTAATTACAAACTGCTTGAATTCTAAAAATGTTTTAAACTCATGCTGGTTGAATAGAACCCCACTAACATCGACATCTCGGCCATTTTCATACTTATCACGCCAAACTCCAGTCGGCCCATAATTTTCTAATGCAAAGCCCATCGGATCTATCTTGTTATGGCAACCCGCGCAATCCTCACGTTCTCGGTGAGCGGCTAACCTCTCTCGAATAGTGAGTTTGGCTAGCTCCTCGGTATTAGCTTCGGGTAGGGGCGGAACATCAGCAGGAGGCGGCTCAGGCGGCTCATTAAATATTACCGCATTGATCCATGCGCCACGGGTAATTGGTTGAGTTCTGGTAGGAGTCGCCGTCATCGTCATGACAGCCGCATTAGTAATGACGCCACCTCGACGTGGATCATTCAACGGCACTCTCTTAAAGAGCTGAGTCACAACGTCATGACCAGCCTTGGAATGGCCCTCATAATTAGCCTTCAACATACCGTTCTCCCAGGTGAACTTTGGATCCAGTAACTCAACTATCGATCGGTCCTCAATATAAATAGTCTCGAATAGAAGTAACGGTTCCGGCAACATATGCATGCTAGTTCGATACCCATCAACAAGATAAAAGTAAGGGAACTTTTTAGGGTCAGGCACCGATGTAATTAGACGATCAAGCTGCAACCACTGCGCTGGAAAGTTGTCACAGAATCTACTCGACCTACGATCATTCAACATCCGATCAATCTGAGAACTGAGAACTTTTGAATCACTTAGCTGACCATTCTCTGCCAAATCGAGCAACAAATCATCAGGGATGCTACTCCAGAAGAACAATGCTAGACGCGAAGCTAATTCGTAATCGGCAATACTTTGAGCATTGATTCCTTTATCATCAATAGTTTCAACTTTGGGAGCTTCATAAAAATAGAGAAAATCAGGCATGCCAAGAACTACTCCGACCACACTCCTCATTGTATTTTCTAATGAAGCCCCATCACCGTGCTGCTTTAAGGCGAATTTAATAAATCGATTTAGTGTCACTGGATCAACTGGCCCACGAAATGCACGTCGAAGAAACTTTGTGAGCCTAGAATGAATGACTTCTTCTATTTTTTCCTCAGTTCCAGCATCAGGAGATGCGAAGAGCCAAGGCCAACTGCGGCACTCTTTAGAGTTCAGATCTGGACTCTCTGAGATGGTCTGACTGAGGTTAAGAAAAGACTCCATTAATAACGGCGAGAGCGTTAGATGGTCAGCTCGATTATCATAACCATGCTCGGCTCGCTTGTCCTGTGGAAATGATGCCACACCCTTGAATCCTTCTGGACGTTGATTGTCTATGTCCTTACTCAGTGGTCGACTGGAAACGCGTACTTGGGTTGGCATCTTTCTGGTTTCGGGCTTGAAGTAATCCTCACGCCGACGCATCAACCGCTCATTTAGTCTGAATATTTCACGATCCAACTCTAATAAATCCACCACAGCATTATTATACTGGAACCGATTCATTCGACGAATCGGAGTATGCAAAAACGGTTCATCTTTGAGGGACTCACTGAGAATTCCCTTTAACCAGACCACCATATTCTTTCGTTCAACTTCCGGCAAAGGTGGCTCATCCTCTGGAGGCATCTCGCGATCTTTCAAAACCTTGATCAGAGTTTCGATTAGATTAGGCTTAGCTAAAAGGGCATTACTCGATTTCAATTCCTTCAAGTTGACCTTTCCTTTAACCTTACCGTCCTTACCGTGACATTTGATACAATGTGAATCGAACACTGAATGAATGCCATTCAGTGAATCTATTGCATACAAAGGCATTGAAGCGCCGATCAAAAGAATTGAAGCGCAAAGGCAACTTACTATAGTCTTGCCAATACCTCCTAATTGAATCTCCTTGAGATAAGAGAAGTCACTTATGGTCCCTTTAACTTTTTCTTTCACAAACTAGGTAGCAAAAACTTATAAAGTAATGATACACTCAATATTAAATCCATTACCAACATTATTACTAAAAGCTGTTTTATACTTATTTAAGTTAGCTCGAATCGGTTAACGCTCGACAATCAGCATTCATGCATTTTGAATCATTAATTCAATGAAACGACTCCTCGCAATCTCATTAATATACTGCTTTTCGTTACCCATATCACTGTCCAAGCCAATCGATGTCATTATTTACTCGGCAACTGCATGGTATAGACACCCTGAAATACCTAAATTGAACGGATTTTTGGTTCGGCTAGGCGCAAAACATAATATCAACATCAGTGTGACGGAGAATCCAGCTGACCTGAAATATGAAAATCTTAAGGACTATAACTTATTACTTCTTAATAACTCCACAAACCTAGGTGAGAATATCCCCACAGAGATTCAAAAAGAGATCATAAATTGGTTCGACGGAGGAGGAGCAATAATGGCAATGCATGCAGGAATAGTGCAGAACGGAACATGGCCAGAATTAATTAAAATTGCAGGGTGCGATTTTGATTCTGATTCTGATTACATGGAAGCCCGATTTTTAGTTGATCCAAAGGCTGAAGGGGATCCGCTCCTTGCAGGAAAGAAAGATCAATTCACTTACACCGCTGACTGGCTTTGCTTTAATCGGTCCGTGACGGACCTCCCCGGTGTAGAAGTACTGCTCCGACTCGATGAAAAAAGCTACACCCCAATCAGAGAACATCCGAGTTATGTAGGCAAGAAACCAATGGGAGACGATCATCCAATTTGCTGGCGCCGGAAAGTTGGAAAAGGTCGCTATTTATTCACCGGACTTGGGCACGACGTCCGTTCAATTGATAATGAATTTGCACGGAAGCACCTAATAGCAGGAATTAAATGGGCAGCAAATTCGACCCAAGTAAAAGAAAAGAAATAACCAAAGGGAAACTATAACAAATTTCTGAAACTTATATCCTCCCAATAAGTGAAAGTAATATTATTCATACTGGTTACTGCAATTGGCTGCACAATGAGCCTAGCAAATGAGCAGTGGTCTCAATTCCGTGGGCCCGAAGGGAACGGTCACATCAATACCACCTCACTCCCATTAGAATGGAGTGAAAATAAAAATATATCATGGAAAACAGCCATACATGATCGTGGATGGTCTTCTCCCGTAATCTGGAACAATCAGATCTGGATGACAACGGCAACTAAGAATGGTAAGAAAATGTTTGCCCTTTGCGTTGATAAAGAGACCGGAAAAATTCTTTATGACATTCATGTATTTGATGTCGAATCGCCACAAGCCATAACAATCGACAATACTTATGCCTCACCAACCCCAGTCATTGAAGAGAGCCGCGCCTACGTTCATTTTGGAACTTATGGGACAGCCTGCATAGACACTTCCAGTGGGGATATAATATGGACTCGTAGAGATCTTAAATGCGATCATGAAAATGGTGCTGGGCCCGCTAGCTCCCCGTTTTTATTTAACGATTATTTAATATTCAATGTTGATGGAAGGGATGTTCAATATGTTATCGCTCTAGACAAAGAATCGGGAAAAACAGCATGGAAAACAAATCGCTCAATTGACTTTAGCAGTGTTCAGGTTAACCAGAGGAAAGCTTATGGGACCCCATTAATAATACCACGAGGAAAAGAAGAGCAAATGGTAAGCATTGGAGCGAAGGGTGTTTTCTCATACGACCCACAGAACGGAAAAGAACTCTGGAAAGCACTGCACCGTGGTTGGTCAATCGCTCCTCGTCCAGTTTATGGAGAAGGCCTAGTCTTTACAATGATCGACCGTGACAGACCCGAACTATGGGCGATTCGTCCAGACGGTAATGGTGATGTAACTGATTCTCATATTGCGTGGAAATCATCAAAGAGAATGCCGCCGAGGGCCTCTCCGTTAATAGTTGGAGAACTTTTATTTGTGGTTGATAGGAACGGATACATTTCTTGCCTCGAAGCCAAGACCGGAAAGCTCTTTTGGCAGGAACGCATGAAAGGTTCTTTCTCAGCTTCACCAATTCATACCAACGGTCTCATTTATTTTTTTAATGAGGACACGGTATGTACTATAATCAAACCAGCTCGAAAACTTGAAGTCGTCGCAACAAATAAATTAACTGAAGGACAACTCATGGCCACACCAGCAATTGATAATAACTCAATTTATATTCGAACAGCGAAAAACCTGTACAAAATTAAGGTTGCTTCTCGACGCTAATTCCCAGTTGATTTCAGTAGATAATGAGCACACCCAAGGCATAATAAGCCTATTGTTATTTGTTAAAATTAACACTTCCTTGTAAGCCCTTTGTTTTTTATCATTAGCCAATGAAGATGCTAAAAGAATTTTATTTCACATTCTTACTTTTTTCACTGACCATTATTTCATCAAACGCAGATCTTGTAGCTCACTGGCCTTTAGACATCGATGGCAAGGACGCTACTGGAAACGGGCATGACGGACAAATCACTAACGGCATCGTATTATTTGAAAATATTGGAGCATCAAACCGCACGGCAACCGCAGCCTCTTTTCCTGACAATGGTCGAATTGATATCCCCTTTAGCCCTGATTTGAATCCTGAAAGTTTCACTGTCACCTTATGGGCAAAACCCACATCAACAAACGGTTACGCTTCTCCAATCACTAGCAGGAATGATGTAAACGGTGGCGAGTCAACTCATGGATACATTATTTACAACGACAGTTCAGGGAATTGGAATTTTTGGACAGGAGATGGTGTCCCAGGATGGGACACTCTGTCTGGAGGCACTATAAATATCAATGAATGGACTCATATAGCAATCTCCTATAATTCAGAAACTGAAACAAAAACAATATGGATCAACGGTACGGAGAAAGGGTCTGACTCGGCCCCAAACCAGTACAGTCCTAACGGCACCGTAGGAGCAATGGATTTGCACCTAGGTGCTGGACAGGATGATGGCGCTAATTTTTTCTTTTCAGGTGACATTGATGATGTAGGCCTCTGGGATGAATCTCTTGCTGAAGAGGAAATTAACAACATTATGGAAAATGGTATCAGCAGCACCCTAGTTGATCCTAGAATTAACGTCCCTTCAAAATTTACTGCAGAACTAGAAGCATCAGAATCATTCACTATTGAAGTTTCAAACCGCGGCGAAACGATAAACCTAGTGATTGATTCGATCGAAATTGTCGGACTCAACTCTTCAAATTTTACGATCACCACCATCCCCGATCCCATCGAACCTGGCTCTGAAAGTCTGATTGAAATTAGATTTGATTCCAGAGGCGAATCCGGAAAGTTCGAAACGCAGCTTGAAATCTATAGCAATGATCCTAACAGAGAATTATTAACAGTTGATATATTAGCAACAGTACATGATCCAAGCCTTAACATCGTACAAGAATTTAATTTCGGAGTTTTCAGTTCTGGCTCAGGTCCACAGGCCGCTAACATACAAATAAAGAATGACGGAACATCACGTGAACTGAACCTGTTAAAGGTTTCCATCATTGGAAAGGATGCTGATAATTTTTCAGTCCTGAGCTTTCCACCATCCTTAGAAGCAGCCAGCGAGGTCGGAAGCATTGCCTTAGGCTTCGACCCCAAACAAGACGCCGGCCGGTTCTCTGCCCAACTTGAAATCGTTAGTAATGACGCATTAAGTGAAACTCTTATTGTCAATTTATCTGCAGAAGTCGAAATAACAAATCCATTAGTAGCTTGGTGGTCACTGGATGAAGACGCGAGTGATAATTCAGGGAACGGATTCGATGGAATTGTGCAAGGAACAATCAATTTTGGTGAGAGCGGAGCAAACGAAGCCACTGGAGGCGCTAGTCTCTTTAATGGATCTTCACACATTGACATCCCGTGGAACCCCCAACTAAATACCGAGGATTTTAGCGTGACTTTATGGGTTAACCCTTCGGCAGCAGGAGGCTCTTACCGGTCCCCCATAACTAACCGTGATGATGTTGCTCCTGGCGGAGCGTTCCGCCACGGTTGGATCATTTATAATAATCCAAACGGTCAATGGTCATTCTGGAACGGCGGAGGCCGTGGCTCTGACGGAGCATGGAACGGCATGAACGTTGGCCCCGTAGAAATAGATGAATGGCACCACTTGGCAATTACCTATGATAGTAATTCAAATACCAAAGTGTTTTACATTGATGGATCTGAAGTCAGCACTTCAACCCCTATTTCTTTTAGTCCCAACAATAGTGAAATCGATGATGAATTAACTCATGAAGACGAAGACCTCCATATCGGGGGAGGCGGTGACTTAGGAACTAGTTTCCGTTGGTCAGGACTCATCGACGATGTCGGACTCTTTCGAACCTCTCTCAATGCCGAAGAGATCCAGTCAATCATGACTAGCGGCGTCATGAGTATTAATAACAACACCCCTTTTAGCATTGAAACGATAACTCGTTCCGAGGACGGTCAGTTAATTATTACATGGAACTCTAACCCAGGAATAACATACGCGATTGACCGAGCAATTGGCAATTTTAAAGCTAATGACTGGGAAGAGTTAGATGACAGCTCTTTGGCTACTGAAAAAGTGACCAGTTATACTGATGATGACATTCTCGCTGGAGCTAAGGCCGTCTTTTACAGAGTTAGACTTTCCGAATAGCTGTCCACACTTTCAATATAGCTAACCATACTCTCCTGAGAGCTAATTGGCACACAAAGAATTGAGGTCAAGGAAACTGTATCCTTGGATTGATTCACATAGGCAGACAGCTAAGATGTATCTCGATACTATCTAATTAATATGAGAAATAACATTACTCGCCGACGCCTGCTCACAACCACAACCGCTGCCGGAGCTGGCATTTCAATGCCGCAATTACTGCTAGGACAAAAAGGAAGCCAATCCGTTATTATAGGTAAAGGTAAACATCGTTTCGAAGTCCAACACGACTGGGCAAAATTACCCGATAAATATTCCTGGCAAACGACACACAATGTAGCCGTTGATGCAAAAGGGCTGCTCTATGTCATTCACGAAGGTCACGCAAACAAAAAGGACCACCCTTCCATTTTCGTTTTTGATCAAAAAGGTGAATTCATTCGAGCATTTGGGAATCAGTTTCAGGGCGGTGGACACGGAATCGAAGTCCGCACAGAAGGGAAAGATCAGTTCCTCTATGTTTGCTCATACCAACAAGTAAAATCTTTCGCCAAAATGACACTCAAAGGCGAAACCGTATGGGAGAAATATGCACCAATGGAAAGTGGTGTTTACAGAAAAGATGAGGACACTGTCCGAGTAAAGCGCTGGGGAAGGGACGCATTCATGCCAACCAATTTTGCGTTCCTTGACGATGGCGGATTTCTCCTTGCGGACGGTTACGGATCATTTTACATCCACCGTTACGACAAGGATGCTAACTGGGTCTCTAAATTCGGCGGTCCAGGAGGAGGTAAAGGTAAATTCAATACACCTCACGGAATATGGATCGACCGCAGACCTGGAAGAAAACAACAAATCGTAGTCTGTGACAGAGCACATCATACCCTCCAATATTTCACAATGGAAGGAAAGTACGTCGAGACTCTGCCAGGTTATGGACTTCCAGCCAATATAGACTCATGGAAAAACCTTCTACTAGTTCCCGAACTTCATGCACGGGTCACCTTACTCAATGATAAGAATGAAGTAGTAGCAAGACTCGGGGATGACGTTGAACGGGTTACCAAGAAAGTGAAAGGAGTACGCAACGATTCCAAAAAATGGCTTCCAGGCAAGTTTGTCCATCCACACGACGCCTGCTTTGATGATGATGGCAATATTTTCGTTGCTGAGTGGGTCTCTACTGGTCGCGTGACACGATTGCGCCGATTAAGCTAATTAACATAAAATAAAAACAATCAAAATCCTCAATGAACTTATGACGAGTATTCATCATCTCATATTTATTGTTCTTATATCAATTTCATGCACCTCTAATTCATTTGGGCAAAAGAAAAAAAGAATTGATCTACTAGCCATACCCGAAGTCACTCGTGACAAAGTCATCTGCTTTGCTCTTTATACCGTTCATGACAAAACTCTTAAACTTACTGCTCAGTTCTATCCCCTGAAGGAAGCCGAGCCCCGGGAAGCTCGACTAGAAATCAAGCGTGATGAAAAATGGATAAATGTAAAAAATGCTAACATTATTGAACGAGGATGGACTGCCCCGTTCAGAGTTAACAATTGGGATGACTCACAAAAAGTTTCCTACCGAGTAAGACATGGAAAAAATGCAATATACGAAGGAGTAATTCAGAAAAATCCTATCAACAAAAACGAATTTGTTATAGCCGGATTTACCGGTAATTCCATCAATCCAGGTCACGGAGGCGACATCCCAAAAAAGGATCTAGTTGAAAATATCAAAAAAATTAAACCTGACCTTTTATTTTTTTCGGGAGACCAAGTCTACGATCACCGGCGCCATTATGCGGCCTGGTTAAAATTCGGCAGAGACTTCGGCGAAGTGATTAAAAATCATCCCACGGTCACTATTCCTGACGATCATGACGTTGGTCAACCCAATCTCTGGGGACATAACGGCAAAAAGTCCACTCTTCCTGGAGCCTCAGATGGCGGATACACGATGCCAGTTGAATATGTAAAGGAAGTTGAACGGGCCCAGACGAGTCACCTCCCAGACCCTTATGACCCTACACCAATTAATAGAGGGATCGGCACTTACTACACTAATCTCAATTGGGGCCGTATAAGTTTTGCTATTATTGAAGATCGAAAATTTAAAACAGGCCCAGCTGGAATGATCCCCAAACAAGGACCAAGGCCTGATCATATCCGCAACCCTGAATACGATCCCAAGTCAGTGGATGTACCTCAGGCTCGCCTACTCGGTGACAGACAGCTTAAATTTCTTGATAAATGGTCTCAAGATTGGAGCAACACTGATATGAAGGTTGCCCTTTCTCAGACTATTTTCTGCGGAGGCGCACACATCCATGGCAAGATCGGAGGCAGATTACACGCTGACCTTGATTCTAACGGCTGGCCACAAACTGGACGGAACAAAGCCATAGCATACCTGCGCAAAGCTTACGCTTTCCATTTTGCCGGGGACCAACATCTTGGCACTGTCTTTCACCATGGAATCAATGAATGGCGTGATTCTATCTATTCTTTCTGTGTTCCTTCTATAGCTAACCTTTATCTTCGGTGGTGGAAACCACTTGAACCAGGTAAAAATCGCAAGTCAGGAGAAGACCCCATTCTAGGAGACCATCTTGACGGATTCAATAACAAGGTCACCGCAATTGCTGTTGCAAATCCCTCACCAGAAAAGGGAGATGACAGGCTTACTACTAGGGCAGCAGGTTTTGGAGTAACTAGAATTAACAAACAAACACGAGACGTAACCTTCATTTGTTGGCCTCGTAACGTTGACGTTTCAGCAAAGGATGCAAAACCATACCCAGGCTGGCCATTCACATTCAACCAGCTCGACAATTATGGCCGCAAGGCCGTTGCCTACTTACCTTCTCTGCAAATAGATAAAGAAAATCAAGTAGTTCAGGTCATCAATGAAAAAACCCGGGAAATCGTCTACACTCTAAGGATTAAAGGAACAACATTCAGACCAAAAGTTTTCACAGATGGCTCATACACAATCAATGTAGGTGAAGGAACTTCACTCAAATCTCTTAAAGGAATAAAAGCTCATAACAAAGCAGAAACACTAAAAGTTAAGCTCTAATAAACAAAAAAACTTATCCTCACTCACGTCAAAAAAGTACAGACATACTGCCATATACCCTCTCTCACAGTAATACTAAATCCTGAATCACCCGGAACTTCAAAATATTCACCTCCGGTAAAGGTCTTATTAATACTCTCACCGTCTAATGTCACATTACATGATCCTGAAGTGATCTCCATCTTCTCAGGAGAAGATGTATTAAAATGATAGCCCCCCTGGATAAATGAGCCCCAATGTTATTCTTGCTCCAGAATCCTTTCTAAGAGAATGTGAGATTACTTTACCATCAAAGTAGATGTTTGCTATTGCTGAAGCATTTACATTATTAAAGTTCATATCGGTATATTTAAATTCATTTGGAATATATCAAGCCACGAGGTGACATATCACCCAATTGACAGCTCAAATTAGTAGTAAAGCTAATTCCTAAGTTTATTTAACGCCTGCCTTGCTCCCTGATGCCCCTGAGCTGCAGCTTTACGGTACCAATTAACCGCTTCATCAACATTCCTTTGCACTCCCTTACCTCGCACATACATCACTGCCAAATTATACTGAGCTAGCATATTCCCCTGTTCCGCTGACTTCCTCCACCACTTAACAGCAGTCACTGTATTCTTGGCAACCCCTATCCCTGTAGCAAATCGAATCCCCAAATGAGCCTGAGCCACTTTTTGACCTTGGGCTGATGCTTTCTTCCACCAATAAACTGCCTGTCCTTCATTTTTAACTAATCCCTTCCCTTTTGCATAAAAGAATCCTAATTGAGTTTGAGCATTCATATCGCCCTTTTCCGCAGATTTACGATACCACTTAGCCGCTTCTCGAAGGCTCTGATCAACTCCATCTCCAGTTTCATAGGCAGTAGCTAAACTGAACTGTGCCTTTGCATGACCTTGAGCCGCTGACTCGCGAAACCATTCCACGGCCTTACCGGCATCACGTTTCACGGTGTCTCCATACCAATGCAATTGCCCTAAGTCGTACTGTGCCTGCTGATCACCAGCCTTAGCTTTTGCTTCTGTTGCTTGATCAGCAACCACTAAATTCATCAGCGAAAATGAAATCGCCAGGAGATACAAGTAACGCATAATAAATAAAAATATTTAAAAAGAATTATCCCTTACCAGGGCACACTTTTAGATTTTACTTTAAAAATTTATGTCTTTTACGAACAAACTCAACAAAAAATCCATCAGATTTTAAATCTTTATATGTTGTCGCAATTATTCATATTTGCAGAAATCCATAACTTCTGGGTAAATTGACTAAATGCGATTACCTCTTTTTTTTATATCATTACTTACATTTGCATTATTCGGATGCTCAAAAAATAATAATTCGACAAAAATAGAAGAACTTGAAAAAAGGATTGAAAAGCTTGAGCTCATTCAAATTAGCATTGAAAAATTTGAAAACATCCAGCAAGCGGTTCCAATTCTAGAGGCTATCCCAATAACAATTCAAAACGTAGAAAGAATCGATGAGATGCTTCTAGAGTTATCTAACGACTTAAAAAACCACAACCACAAACCCAGTTAAATGCCAGAGGCGAAAATTAACTCCTAATCCATCCTAAAATGATACGACGGGAAAGTTTGTCTAGGATATTAGCTGACTTTGGAGCGCCATCAATTACGGGCGGATGCATCTCATCAGCACATCAAAAGAAATCTCCAAAAACAAAAGAGCTTAGCCTTTCATTGCTTTACCGGTTACAAATAGAAGCCCAGCCAAGCAAAACGATACCCAGATTCAATGGGAATAGGGCACTACCAGATTGATCTTCACCGCAGTAGCGAAGGAAATAATTATATTAATTTCCTTGCCTGCCTTTTGAGATACCTCTTCGATCGCTAATTCCAGAAAGACTAAATAATTTAATTGCTGCAGCAAAAAATATAGGCACTACCCACGTCACTAATGGCTGTTATAGACTTCACCCTGTCGAATGGAATATTGGAGAAGTGGCTGGATACTTGGCTGCCACTTCAATCAAAAAAAATCCACACCCAGAGCTATCAGGAGCAAGAACTCTTCTTTGAATTTTTTCCAACGAAAAATCCAGAAAGAAGACATAGAATTAAACGGCCAGAGAAAGTACTTAATTAGTATGAATGCGCGGAAACAATTAACTAAACTCTTTACCCATTTAATACCCATTCTCTTAATGGGAATAAGCCATACAAGGTGCGTTCATAATAATTCTCAATTCAAAGTTCAGCCCCTGTTTACTAAATCTATAAAATATTCCACTACCATTAAACCCATTTTAGATAAACACTGCATCGAGTGCCATGGATTAGAAGCAACTGAATCCGGACTCGACCTTCGAACACTAAAATCAATTTTAAATGGAGGTGAAAGTGGACCTTCCATCATCAAAAATAAACCCAATGAAAGCCTCCTTCTGGAACTGATTGAAGATCAAATAATGCCTCCAGAAGGAGCCTCCCTTCGGAAAAAACAGATTAAAAGACTAAGATCCTGGATATCATCTGGTGCATCTGCATAACAACGAATGAGTTGTCTACAATAACACTCATTGACCTGAGAGTGAAAAATAATCAATAATATCAATTAAGCCACTAAATTAGACAAAGCCCATGAATGATTCCGACATAACATCCCATAAAAAAAATGAACATAAGGAAAATGAAATCCTTAGGAGAAACTTCACCAAGAATTCCGTTAAAACCATTCTTAGCATTTCACTTCTAGAGCATCTTTGCGCAACTGACCTGCTCGCAGCTAAGGATAAATACACTGCAAAGAAATGGCTCCACTCCGTGCATGAGATAGGTTTAAGCGTCAAAGAAACGAAAATCAGTCAAATACAATGGCAGAAACAAATTGAAGAACTCTTTCAGAATAAAATTGAACTTAATGAACTTCTAAAACTCATCAATTTCGATCAAATCGAGAAGAGCGCTAAATTCGTGGACAATGGAGCCCGGAGCATTCGTCCAAACCTTCCAAAGTCTAACGGATACCCCGAGAGGCTAGTTTTTGGAAGTCAGGTCTTCGCATTAAAAAAAGGGCGCTCAGTAGTGCCTCACGGTCATAACAATATGGCCACGGCTTTTATCGTCTTAAAAGGAAATTTTCATGGTAGACACTATGACCGTATATCTGATGAGAAAGACCATATGATTATCAAACCCACTATCGATGACAAGTTTGGTCCAGGTCAAACCTCTAGCATCTCCGACGAAAAAGATAACGTTCATTGGTTCAAGGCAGAAAACGAACCTGCTTTTATCTTCAATATTCATGTTCTTGGTTTACCTAATAAAAAAGGGGCACCAAAGAGAACGGGACGCCTCTACATTGATCCTGAAGGTGAAAAGCTTGGCAATGGACTGATTCGTGCCCCATTCATTGATTCAAAAAAAGCACATCAAAAGTACGGTTGAAGATTAAAGAATTTCAGTTCTTACAACTCAATTACCCTACCAAATACAGTCTCACTGTAATTACATTCCATCAACATGAGTGAGGTTTAGGCGCAAAAACAGAAACGCTAACAGAATCGGCCACGCATGCGTGCGCGACATTATCGGAAATTAAACTCAATCCATTCCATGAGCATGGCATAGCATTCCATTCTGTGCCCTCTTGTAAGCAAAACCTATAAGGATCATGATGAACCTGGCATGTGATAATTTTTTTATTTTGGGATGCATAAGTGTATAGTAGATATCTCTCCAAAAGAAAAAACTCTAAAGACCCAATCTCAGAAACTTGCAGATCCGATCCTAGTCGATAGGAGTACGAAACATTATCAAGGTCTGCCTTTCTACGGCGTAGGCTATATTCAATTTTTTCACCTTCCTTCGCTTTCATTTCCGCCCAAAAGTACGGTAATTTAAAAACCTCACGGCCAATCTTGCAAGCAATCCACCGATTCGCATCCAAAGAATAGAACCAGACACCAGGGACTCCCCGTTCATCATGAACGTAAGTGCGAACATTACACTCTAGAAAATTGGACAAATACGGCACGGCAGGAAAACCCCTAGGCCTTATATCTCGCATATAAAAAGGAACTATTCCGACGTATGCCTTTCCTTCATAAGTATCAACATAGAGACCTGAAGGTAATGTGCTTTGTATGGCTTCAGGATCCATTTCCCAGTGTAAAAAGAGAAGTTTTTCCCAACGCTGATACATTACTGGCGATTCCTCTTTAGGGTAAACCCTCATTAAATCACGCTGATCGAGAGTGGGAGCTATCATTATTCCTAAAATCTAAGTTCTCAGAAAGTTTAATGACATAGAAAAACAAAAAAAATAGTATTCATTTGAAAGAAATTAATTATTGTATAAGTACAACAATCATGGTCATCACTGTTCTCGCTCTAATTTTCTTATTTGTTATTGTTGGCGTCATTATCGGCTGTCAGCCAAGTTAAAACAAATGGAATAGAAAAACTTCACGAAAGTGGATTTTCCAATGTCGTCCGCAATTATGGACTACTATCAGTTGGTGCCTCTTGTAAGGTCAAGAACTTCGCCTGCATAGACATTGAGAAAGTATCGAGAATTATCCCTAATTATTAATTTCAGACCTTTAGACTTAATTGATTGAGCATAAATCAGAGATCCTGATCGTGTCCGAACCTCAAACCCATCAACTTCCATTTCCTTTACCTCTTTAAACTTTACTGCCCTAACTTTATTTAACGGCACCTTAGTTTTACCAAGCGCTGCCTGCTTAATCGTTAACTCAGCGCTTCCAATCATTTCTTCTAATTGACCATCGATAAAATCACCATCAAAAAACAAAACTCCTTCAGGTCGAGCATCAAGCATTCCGCTCTCTAATGTCCCACCAACAAAATCAATAGCTGCAATCGCAGCACGAGGAATCAACATTGAAGAAAAATCATTCCTAAGAGTTATCATCTTGGAATCGATATTAGTAATCTTTCCAATTAACAATGACCCTCCAATCAACCAAACTCTTCGATTAAGCGCTACCGTCTTAGTCTCAATTTTAGCTCGCGTCTCAGTATCTGGTAATTTCTGAACTTTCGTTATATTAACAGATATGAAATCATCAAAATCAAAATTCGTAACATTTTCCTTAGAATTTGTAACAGATACAAAAGAGTTACTCTTTGTGTTTCCAAAAGATAAAATTCCTAACAATTCCTCTCCACTAGCTGCTGTCACTTTACCTTCAATTCCTTTAAACCCTTCAACAATATAAGCACCACCATCTGCCTCGTGACCTCTAATTGATGGAGCCTTAGCTGCCTCATAATGAGCTCTGACCTGAGATTCAGTTAGTGCTGTTTCATAAATCGCAACTTCATCCATTTTGCCGTTAAATTTTCGTCGACCACCCCATGCTCCTATTTGAGCAACATTGAAAACCGCAACAGGTGAGGCCGCATGATTGCCGGATTGAACTTTCTTACCATTTAGATAAATAGCTCCGACTCCACCATTTAATGAATCATAAGTGGATACCAAATGAAACCAATTACCAATATTAAGAGAACCCTTTTGAGATACGACATTATTCGGACCTCCACCAGAAATCGCTTGCTCAACACTCAAATTTAATTGCACATTGAGGTGATGGTTCCCAGCTCCAAAACTATTTGTAGAATATATAGAGGTTAGATAATTAGCGTCTTTTAAATCTCTCCAATTAAGTTCCTCAATTTTTATCCAAGCTTCGATAGAACTTTGCTTGAATTTCCCAAGCTCTGGAACCCTTATAAAAGCATCAGATCCATTAAAGTCGATCGCAGCTGCCAAGTTTACATGCGCACTTTCAACACCAAATAATACAGTGCCCTCACATTGCCCGTGATTGTCATTTCCAGATAAATCTTTAGCCGTTCCATCATCAAATCCCCAATACGCAATTGGATTATCAGCCATCACCGTTCGAGAATAGACCTGTGATCCGGCCATTAGTTGAAACATTAAAAAAATGTTTACCGTAATGAGAGTTAATACACTCAACGTAATACGAAACTTCATTATTTTTGTAGGAGTTATCTGCATCTAGCTATTTATGTGAATCTAACATGTTACTAATTTTACAACAATTAATTCAATCTTATTTTACAAAAAAAAAGGCGATATCACCTGCACTGGTGATACCGCCGCTTAAGGTTTAATTATTATCTATTCTACTGATTCTCCTCAATTCTGAAGAAG